>Ga0105097_10000181_pt1 | contig 26053 bp, 24 predicted proteins | sample PPLLak12cMay2015_FD_87035 | JGI IMG/M metagenome (GOLD analysis project Ga0105097, IMG submission 87035) | Freshwater sediment microbial communities from Prairie Pothole Lake near Jamestown, North Dakota, USA - PPLs Lake P7 Core (1) Depth... | ecosystem: Environmental > Aquatic > Freshwater >...
GCTCGGGCTCATCTGGGCTCGATAACATCCAGGGTGACCTGTTTGCCTTCCCTGGAAGCTGCAACCTTGAGCAAAGTCCGCATTGAATTGGCCACCTTACCGCTTTTACCGATCACCCGTCCCATGTCCTCCCTGGCGACGCGCAATTCAAGATGCACATGGTTCCCGGATTTATCCTGACGCACTTCCACCTGGGTGGGATCATCCACCAGGGAGCGCGCGATGAATTCGATCAATTCTTTCATTGTGTTACCTGATCCTCAGGAATGGTTGAGAAGTTAACCTGTTGGATGAAAAACACAAATTATTCCGAAGCAGTTTCAGCAACTTCGCTCGCTACCGGTTTAGGAGTAGCCTCGGCATTATCGCTGGTTTCCGGTTCGGGTGTAGATTCGGCAACATCACTGACGTCCTGCTTGGGGGCAGGTTCGGCAACATCACTGACTTCCTGCTTGGGAGCAGGTTCGGCTACGTCACTGACTTCCTGTTTCAAAGTTGGCTCCGTGGCTTGCTTGCTTTCCTGTTTTAGAGCAGCCTCGGCAGCTTTCTTGCTTTCTTTTTTCGGAGCGGGTTTTTCCACACCGGCAGCTGGTTTTTCGGTCTTTCCACCAGCGGCATGTTTTTCGTAAGCGAGCTTTGCCTCTGCAAGCAGAACTTCCTGGGATTCTCCAGCTTTGAGCCGGGTATAGCGGTCCAAAAGTCCCACGCTATTGAAGATCTGAATCACAGATGCCGAAGGTTGGGCACCTTTATTCATCCAATCGTAAACACGCTCCTCTTTGATCTCCACCGTTGAGGGATTGGTACGCGGGTTATAGGACCCAAGGATCTCCAGAAAACGGCCGTCTCGAGGGCTTTCCTTGTCGGCAGCCATAATCCGGTAAGTGGATTGATTTTTCAAACCTGTGCGGCGCAATCGAATGCGAACCATGAAATAATTACTCCTCTTTCCTTTCGTGATTTAACTGGACTATTTTATCACAAGGTACTCAACTTGGTGATGGCAAAACCAGTTCTTTTTTTCACCTTCATTAACTGAAAATTTTCGGCAAACCACGCCCGCCTGTTTTTTGCATGCTCTTCATCAGCCGTTGCACATCCCGAAATTGCTTGAGCAACCGGTTCACATCCTGTACGTCCAAACCCGCCCCGCGGGCTATCCTTCTTCTCCGGCTGGCATTTAAAATATCCGGGTAACGCTTTTCATCCAGAGTCATGGAATTAATGATCGCTTCGGTCTTGCGCATCTGCTTATCGGCGTCCTTGGGATCGATCGAACGCGCGGCTGCCCCCATACTGCCGGGCATCATATCCAGAAGCTGGCTAAGGGGACCCATTTTTCGCACCTGCTTGATCTGGTCGGCAAAATCCTCCAGTGTAAAGCTGCCCTTCAGCATTTTATCCGCCTGGGCGGCAGCTGTCTTTTCATCGTATATCTGCTCAGCTTTTTCGATCAGGCCGATCATATCGCCCATGCCGAGGATACGGGAGGACATGCGTTTGGGATCGAAAGCCTCCAGGGCATCCACGCTTTCGCCAACACCCAGGAACTTGATCGGCACACCTGTCACACTGCGAACCGAAATCGCTGCACCCCCTCGGGCGTCTCCATCCATCTTGGTGAAAATCAAACCACCTAGCGCAATCGATTTATTGAACCCTTCGGCGATATGAAGCGCTTCCTGCCCGGTCATGGCATCCACCACCAGCAATGTTTCGCACGGGGTCACATTTTTGCGGATCGAGCGCAGCTCATCCATCAAATTCTCATCCAGTTGCGACCGGCCGGCAGTATCCGCGATCACTACCGAAAATCCGCCCTTCTTGCCCTGTTCAAAACCTTTGCGTACGATCTCCGGGGGCTTGGCGTTTGGGAGGGAGAAAACCTCCACCCCGGTCTGTTCTCCCAGGGTTTGCAGTTGTTTGATAGCCGCGGGTCGGTATGGATCGGCAGCGATAAGCAGCACCCTTTCACCCTGCCCTTTAAGAAGCTTTGCCAGTTTCGCGCTTGCCGTGGTTTTTCCAGAACCCTGCAGCCCAACCAGAAATATTGTTCTTGGTTTCTCTCCGGTCAGATTAAGACGTTCAGCCTGACCAAGCGTTTGGATCAATTCCTCGTTAACGATCTTGATCACCTGCTGGGCTGGGTTCAGCGCCTCCGAGACCTCCGCACCTATCGCCCTGGAGCGCACCCGCGCGATGAAATCTTTAACCACTGAAAAGTGAACGTCGGCTTCCAGGAGAGCCAGCCGAACCTCCCTTAAGACATTATCCACATCCTCGGGAGATAGTTTGCCCCGTTTGCGAAGCTTTTGAAAGACCTGGTCCAGCCGTTGCGAAAGAGATTCGAACATGGTGAATTGATTGTTACCTTAACCGTGATATAAATACGACTCAGGCGGAATTCTATCTTCACGCAGGGTGTAGGTCAAGTTCAGCGGGAATGACCAATACTTAGTTCTTCACCAGGGTTTTTATTTATCAACCAAAGAGTTTCGCATCGTTATTTGCCGGTCGGTGTTAATCAACTGAATCAATCTTGATGGAGGTAAATATGTCAAAATTGGCGATCGTAACAGACAGCACAGCTTATATTCCGGAGAATATCCTCTCCGGGTATCCGATAACCGTTGCTCCCCTTCTCGTGATATGGGATGATCAATCTTTGAAGGATGGTGTGGATATCATGCCGGCGGATTTCTATGCTCGTTTGAAAGAATCCAAGACCATGCCCTCCACCTCTCAGGTCACCCCTGCAACCTTTTTGAGCATTTATAAACAGCTCCTCGATGAAGGGTATGAAATTATCAGTGCCCACATCTCCTCAAAATTATCCGGTACGCTTGATTCCGCGATTCAAGCCAAGGAGCACTTTCCCGGATCCCGCATTGAGCTTTTCGATTCCCTGACCTCCGGTATGGCGCTAGGCTTCCAGGTGCTGGCTGCTGCCCGCGCCGCGGAAAAGGGTGCCAACTTGAAGGAATGCCTGCAAGTGCTCGAGAACGCCCGCAAGCAGAGCGGTCTTTATTTTGTCCCTTCAACGCTTGAATATCTTCACCGCGGGGGAAGAATTGGCGGAGCATCCGCCTTCCTTGGATCCGTTTTGGATCTAAAACCAATCCTCACGGTCTCCGATGGTCGCATCGAAGCCGTGGAAAAAGTACGTACCTTCTCAAAAGCCGTGGATCGCATGCTGGAGCTCTTCCAGAAACACGCAGAACAGTACAGTCTTCCGGTTAGGCTCGCTGCCCTTTATACCGATGATATCGAGAACGCCCAGGTCCTGGCAGACCGCGCCAAGGCTAAATTTGGGGCGGAAGGTGTTTCAGAGCTTCTCCTCACCCCCGTCAGCCCGGTCATTGGCACCCACCTCGGTCCAGGCACATCGGGGATCTGCTTCCTGGCAGGAATGTAAACCCACCCGATCCCCAGGATCGAAGCGGACCCGCGCCGGGGTCCGCTCTTTTTTTCTCACCCGTTTGGTAAAATAACATTTATCCTTTTAGGGAGTGAGATATGCGCAATTACCAGAGTGTTGGAATCCAGGTTCCCGATATCCTCCTGCCCAAACCCGGCACAGACCTTTCCAGGTGGGCAGTGATAGCCTGCGACCAGTTTTCATCCGAACCGGAGTACTGGACGCAAGTCAAGGAGTATGTCTCCGATTCTCCATCCACTTTTAAATTGATCCTGCCTGAAGTCATGTTGGGAACCGAACAAGAGGTATCGCGGATCCGTTCAACACAGCTAGCCATGAAGCAATATCTGGACCGGGGGATTTTCCAAAAGGTGGAGGGGTTGATCCTTGTGGAGCGGCAGTCCTTGGGGAAAACCCGGCATGGCGTCATGATGTCTCTCGATCTTGAACAATATGATTTCAAGAATGGCTCTAAAACCCTCATCCGCGCGACGGAGGGTACGATCATAGACCGCCTTCCACCCAGGATACGGATCCGTGAAGGCGCGCCCCTCGAATTACCCCATATTCTGGTATTAATCGACGACCCCGCTTTTTCAGCCATTGAACCTCTCTTTGAAAACAGGAAGAACTTACCGTGTCTTTATGACTTTGACCTGATGCTTGGAAGCGGGCATTTAAAAGGGTACCACGTGGATCGCCCGGAATTGGAGCAAATGTTCATCCGCAGCCTGGAAAAACTTGCCGAACCGGATGCATTCTATGCACGTTACGGTCTCCAGAACACAGAACCGGTATTATTGTTCGCCATGGGTGATGGAAACCATTCCTTCGCCACCGCAAAAGCCATCTGGGAGAGCATGAAAGGCACGGTTCCTCCCGACCACCCAGCCCGGTACGCTCTGGTTGAGGTGGTAAATATTCACGATCAGGGGCTTGAATTTGAACCCATCCATCGGGTGCTCTTCAATGTAAAAACCAGCCTTGAAAATGGGTTAACCGATCGATTCGGGGATGGCGCGCACATTGAATCATGCCATTCCGCGGAACTGGCTCAACAACAGATCCTCGACGCACCTGCGGATGTTCAGAAGATCGGTTGTGTGGATTCCTCCGGCTGGAAGATCATCACATTCTCAAATCCAACGTCAAACCTTTCAGTAGGCACCCTTCAATCCTTCCTCGATCAATGGCAAGCTGCGGGAGGATTTGAAAAGATCGATTACGTTCACGGCTCGGAAGCAGTCACCCGTCTTGGGCAAGCCCCAGACAACGCCGGCTTTTTCCTTCCCCCAATGCGTAAAACTGATCTATTCAAAACGGTCATTCTGGATGGTGCCCTGCCACGTAAAACTTTCTCCATGGGGGAAGCCAAAGAGAAACGTTTTTATATGGAATGCCGGAAAATTGTTGTTTAATTATGAAACCTCTTGCCATAATGATTGTCGCGCTTATTTTCATTACGGGATGCGCATCCATGCAGCCACCCCCCACAACCACTGCCACACCAATCCCTACCCACTCACCGACCCCATCTCCAACTGCCACGGTAACTCCCCTTCCAACCCTCACTCCCACGCCCTTGTTTACGCTTTGCTCCCCCATTGAGGGATTTCAGTTGACTGATCTGCAAAAGTTCATCACCCAGCCCTTTAATCCCCCCACCCCGCGGTTGGATAACGGCCATCATGGACTGGATATCGCCTTTTTTTCCGAAGGCAGCCGGCCGCAGATCCTCGGGTTGTCCATCCAATCCATCCTGCCAGGCAGGGTGGCTGCGGTTTTAAATAACAACGGACCCTACGGGAACATGATCATGGTTGAAACTCCTTTGGAAAACATCCCGCTTTCCTTTCAGGATGTGATTCCCTTTCCCACAGTTGCCCCAACCGTCACCAGCGATGCCCGTTTGCTTTGTCCCCCCGAAGGAGAATTCCCAACCTACAATACCACTGGAAAACGCTCGCTATACATCCTCTACGCTCATATGATAGAACCTCCGTCCTTAAAGGTTGGCGATCTCGTTAGCGAATGCCAGGTGCTCGGGAGTGTCGGTAATACTGGCTGGTCCTCCAACCCGCATCTGCACATCGAAACCCGAGTTGGTCCGGCAGACGCGGTTTTCGGGGAGATCGTCCACAGGGTACCAGCCACGTTGGAACAGGCGCATAATTATTGCGTTTGGCGGATCAGCAACCTCTTTGAGTTGATGGATCCTGCCAGAGTACTTTTCGAAGTGCCCCAGGATTAATCTCCGCATGCATTCAGAGCAGCAGATTGGCGTCTTCATCAGTCGATGCGATTCTTACTTATGATGGGCTTGATTCTTGCACAGTCTTTTCTGATTAAGCCATGAACCTGCAGAAATGGATCACGCAACAAAACCTTGGGATTGCCTTGATCGTATTGATCGGGGTAAATGCGATCCTTGCAGTGTACTTGGTTGTAAAAGCCGCTAGAGCCCCTGTTCCCATTCCCATGGCGACGGAAACATCGCCGCTCGTTGAAGAAAATAATCTAGCATCACCCCCCGCGGCAGGCGAAACACCCACGCCAATTCCGATCTCAGGTCAGGGTTTGGCTCAGGTTGGTGCTGTCGTTGTTTCGATGAGCGACGGGGAGAATTACCACCTCTTCGCTTACCATCCTCAGTTTCTTCCATTCACCCGGTTAACGAATGGTCCCTGGGATGATATCAATCCTATGATCAGTCCAGATGGTAGGCGCGTAGCGTTCACATCTCGCGCGAGCGGTTTTTGGGATATTCACCTACTAGACCTCTCCACCGGTCAGATTTCACAGATAACCAATTCGGCAGATTACGAAGGTTCGCCCACCTGGTCCTCTGATGGCCAGTGGTTGGCATATGAAAGCCCGCGGGATGGTAATTTGGAAGTATTTCTGCTTTCTCTGGGGGAACCGGACCAGGAACCGATCCAGCTTACCCAGGGGGAAGGGATGAGCTATTCCCCTTCGTGGTCTCCAGGGGGCAGAGAAATTGCTTTTATCTCCACCCGCACCGGGGAACCGGAAGTCTGGCTTGCCAAACTGGACCAGGTGGAAGACCGATATACCAATTTGAGTCGCAATTCCGAAACCGATGAAAGCCATCCAGTCTGGTCGCCGGATGGGAACAGGGTTGCCTGGGTGTCCAACGATGGGAACCAGGATGTGATTGTGATTTGGGATGCCCAGAACCGTGAAACCTCCCCCCGGGAGAACGTGCCGGGAAGCTGGCCAGCTTGGGATCCTACCAGCCAAAATATTGTTACCACTGTATCCAGCCCCAACCATACAGACCTGGCAATATTCAGCATCCGTGATAACCGCCTGGTAGTTCCTCAAGCCAACCTTCCAGGTTCAATTGCGGGTATTTCCTGGATCCCTGGCTCGCAGGCAGTGAATCTTCCCCGCTACATGACAGCCGCCAACATGGCACCCACCCCGGTTCTTTATGAACAGAAACCCACCCAGGCTCCCGGTCCTGGTGGAAGAAAAGGGGTTCTCCCGCTCAAGAATGTGGATGCCCCCTATGGATTTCTCCAAGACCTCGCAATTGAAAGTTATGAAAGCCTTCGCAAATCAACTGGGGTAAAAACAGGGTGGGATTTTCTGGCTCAATTGGAAAACGCGTATCTTCCATTGACTGAACCCCCTGAACCGGGGGGAGCTGAAAACTGGCTTTTTACCGGTAGAGCATTCGCGGTGAATACGCTTCCAATTCAGGCGGGTTGGATGACGATCGCGAGGGAGAATTTCAATGGTCTACCTTATTGGAGGGTGTATTTAAAAGCGTTGAAGCAGGATGGCACACAGGGTGTTCCCATCACGCAGATGGTCTGGGATTTTACCCCACGCTTCCAGGGTGATCCCATTGCGTACGAAAAAGGTGGAAAGGAAATGGATCCTCCTCCCGGTTGGTGGGTTGATTTTACCGAACTCTCCCGTCGCTTCGGCTGGGACCGGTTACCAGGTATGTCAAACTGGCGAACGTATTACAGGGGAACTCGATTTAATCAATTCATATACGCCGGCCTGGAAGATTGGCAGGCAGCGATGGAAGAACTTTACCCCCCTGAGGCGATCGCAACTTATACGCCAATTCCAACGATCACCCAAACACCAACGCGAACACCTTGGAAAGCACCCACGCGGACAGCAACGCGAACCCGCACGCCAACCCGAACTCCCACCCCATCGCCCACTTTGACGAAATAACATGATTTCGCGTGCAGCTTCATTCGTCATGATTTTTCTCGCAATTAGTCTGGTGACCGGGTGCGCGATTAATCCGCAGCGACCCCTGACAGTTGGATTATCCGAGGCAGAAAATGATCAAAAAACGAGGTCGCCTGTATCATCGTCAACCCCGCGGGTTTTACCAACTTTGATCCCCACCAGGTCCTCTGTAATTGCTTCAGCGATAAACCTTGAGCCATTGGAGATCGAATTCCCAACGCCTGCCCAGGAACCGGTCACAGAATGGCGTTCACCGCTGTATCAGATCCCCTGGTCGCTCGGCCCGTTGGATCATTTCTACTTCACCCGCCCGATCCAGGCGGATCAGATCAACTGGCCTCTCCCGGATTATCGGTATGGATATGAATTTACCGATTCCAGCCAGGTTCACACCGGTGTGGATATCGCCGCTCCCTACGGAACTCCGATTCGGGCTGCTGCTTCGGGAACGGTTACCTTTGCAGGTTACGGGTTGATGAGTTCATCCGCAAATAAGAAAGATCCGTACGGCCTGGCGGTAACCATTCGTCACGATTTTGGCTGGGGCGGACGAAGATTAACGACGGTGTATGCACATATGTCTGAAGTTTCGGTCCGCCCGGGAATGTACGTCAACCAGGGAGATGTGGTGGGCTATATCGGTCAAACCGGGAATACGACCGGTCCCCATCTCCATTTTGAGATTCGCCTCGAAAAAACGGATTTTTTTGCCTCACGCAATCCTGAGATCTGGCTTGTCCCCCCTGAGGGTAATGGCGTGTTGATCGCCCGGGTTATGAACTCAAACGGTTCTCTAATCGATAAGCAGATCATGGCGGTTACCAACCGGAAGGGTCACACCCTGGATGTATATACCTATGCTTCCCAGGGAGTGAATTCCGATGATAACTACCGGGAGAATCTCGTCCTCAGTGATCTTCCAGCAGGGGATTACCGCATTTATATCAAGTATCAAGATGAGCCATATAACTTTTGGTTCACCATCCACCCTGGAGCAGTTACCTACCTGACCTTTCGTGGAACGTTGGGATTCAAGGTAGAAAGCCCCCCCACTCCGGATCCAGCGCAGTGGCTTGTCACTCCCTCTCCTGGTAACCCTTGACAGTAATTCCCTCCTCAATGAAAATCATCAGTTGATCTCTTATAGAGAACAAATTGGAGGAAGGAATAACATGTTTCAGAATAATTTCAAATTGGCGGTTTTAGTATTTGTTCTTTCAGGCTTGATACTTACTGCCTGCGGTTCAGGCACTCCGCCCACACCAACCACGGACCCGAATTTGATCATCACTCAGGTGGCTCAAACGATTGAAGCTAACCTGGCGCTCACCGCCTCCGCCCAGCCGACGCAAACCTACACCCCTGAACCCACCCAGACACCGGCTGTTACGGTCACCCCTGCGATAACTGTGCTCCCAGCTGGAACCCAAGGAATTCCAACGATTTCATTCCCTACGGTTCCCGGTGGCGGTACGGGGATTAGCCCGGATGCCATGGCATTTTCCGCCGATGTGACTATTCCAGATAACACCCAAATTTCGCCTTCAACAGAGTTCACGAAAACCTGGCGGATGAAGAATACCGGCACTACCACCTGGAATTCCAATTATCAATTGGTTTACTGGGATGGCGTACCCATCACGGAAATTGAAAAAGTTCTTCCCGTCAAGCAGGTTAAACTGACCGGCGAAGTCAAACCGGGTGCTGAAGGCGAGGTGTCCGTTAAAATGGTAGCCCCTTCAAAAAATGGCACCTATAAAATTTGGTGGCGTTTGCTCAACCCGCAGGGGAGCGCTTTTGGTGATTCTCTTTATGTATTGATCGTCGTAAATGATGGCACGATCACCCTGGTACCTTCGGTGACCCCTACGCCAACACCCTAAGGACAATGATTCAAGACGATCTGAAAGAAACATTGAAAACCGAGGCTGCCCGCCTCGGTTTTAATATCTTTGGTGTAACCACTCCAGAGCCGCCAGAGCACTATGGTCTATTCCAGGAATGGCTTCAAAACGGATATCATGCCGGATTGAAATACCTGGAAAGAAACGACACCCTTAAAAAACGCGCTGATCCGAAATTATTGTTGCCGGAATGTAAATCCGTGATCTGCCTGGGATACCCATATCCTTTGAACCGATCCGACCTGGATGATGCATTCAAGATCGCGTCTTATGCCCGCTTGGAGGATTACCACCTATTATTCCCCGGATTGCTCGCCAAACTACAAACAATAATTGCCAAAGCTTCCGATGGCACTACCCAAAGCAGGGTTTTTACAGACAGCGCGCCAATTTTAGAAAGAGAATTAGCCGGCCGCGCTGGCCTGGGTTGGATCGGTAAGAACTCCTGCCTGATTCACCCCGCTGCAGGTTCCGCTTTTTTACTCGCCGAGATTTTCACCTCACTTGAGCTTTGCCCGGACGTGCCTTTCAGAGAAGACCGTTGCGGAACCTGCATCAGGTGCATTGAAGCCTGTCCGGCGAAATGTATCCTTCCTGGCAGGGTTATCGATTCAGGGAGGTGCATCTCCTACTTGACCATCGAAAATCCAGATACGGTTCCCGAGGAATACCGGGAGGGTATCGGCACCAGGGTTTTCGGCTGTGATATATGTCAGGAAGTTTGTCCATGGAATTCCAAAAATTTAAATACCACTTTTGACGGTGATTCTCTTTCACCGGTTATCGATTTCCAACTTTTTATCAATTTACTGGATATGAATGATTCAGCTTTCAGGCAATTATTCAAAGGAAGCACTTTGCTTCGTAGCGGAAGGTTGGGATTGATCCGGAATTTCCTTATCGCGATAGGAAATTCAGCCAACAGAGCCTATTTCCCTCTTCTTAGAGACAGATTCTCTTCCTTCGATAATCCCGACCTTCGGGAATACGCAGAGTGGGCATTGAATAAAACCAATTGAAAAATGGTTTTCTGGTTTTTAAGAAAAGAACCTCCCGATATTGGGAGGTTCTTCACTACTACTGTGTTGGGGTAACCGAGGGTAACTGCGTTCCCATCGGTGTGCTGGTTGCGCCTCTTGTGGGTGTTGGGGTGACGATGTTCACCGCCACCGTGATCACATCCCCTACCAGGATGCGGTCTGGATCCTTCAATTTTGTGGCATTCAACCGGATGATATCTTCGCGAGTGGAGTTGAATTTGGAGGCGATGATCGCCAATGTATCTCCGGATTGGATGGTGTACTGGATCCGAGTTCCACGGGGTAGATCAGAAGGTATCGAGGTCGGTGTTGGCAGGGATTGCCCAGGCGCGGGGATGAGGATCTTGGCGCCTGGTTGCAGCGGGCAGGTTCCGGCAGGGAAATTATTGATCGCTATGATCGTAACCACGTCGGTATTGAACCTCGATGCAAGGTCCCAGCACGTGTCACCGGATTTTATTTCGTACTCAAAGGGGCCGGAGGGAGTGGTGGTGGCTGTCGGTTCCGGGGTATCAGTGGGTAGTGGCGTGTTGCTTGGTGTTGGGCTGGGAACAGTCGCTGACGCTGTTGGTGTATTCGTTGAAGTGGGGGTTTTAGTTGCGAATAATGAAGGAGCGTTCGGTCCTGCGAACCACGTGATCAGGATAATGATTCCTGATACCACCAATACTACTGCCAAACCGCCGATCAGGAAGGGCAGCATCCTCTGTCGTTTATTGAAATTATCCATCACAGATTGAGGTGAGGGGTCATTACTCATATATTTCCTTTTCTTCCCGGAGAATTGCGCCGGGTATATTTTTTATTCTACCTGAAAAAACATCGCTGTTGTCATAAATTCATATTTTCAATAATAAATATCACTATTGTCAAGGTGTTATAATCTTTTCACAATTATTTCCTGCGCGAGGAGGTACCATGGAAGTTCTCATAACCCATTATAAACGCTGCGATGTCCTGTCGATCATTGGTCGGGTGGATAGCTATACCGCTCCCCAGTTCCAGGAAGAAACAAAGAAAATTACCGATGCTGGCAAATATAAGCTGGTATTTGACCTGAGCAAGTTGGAATTCTTATCATCCGCAGGATTAAGAGTATTGATCGTCACGCAGAAGGAATGCAAACGCTATAACCGCGGTGAAGTCCTGCTCGCAGATGTCCCGCCGAAAATCTACTCCTCACTTGAACTGGCTGGATTCACCGAATTATTCCAGATCCACAAAACGGTGGTCGACGCGGTCGCCACTTTTTAGGATCATGTCTCTATCAACCTATAATTTTCCAGGCCGATATTCCAGCCTTTCGGAAATTGCTGAGATTGTAAAGGAGAAATCCTCCGAAGCTGGTTTGCAGGAAGATTCCATTTATTCTGTAGAATGTGCAGTTGATGAAGCTTGCTCCAATATTATTGAACACGCTTACCAGGGGGAAGATAAAGGAGAAATATTGGTCGAGCTGGAAGTGTTTGCGGAAGGGATCAAAATCCGCCTGATCGATCATGGAATTCAATTTCAACCGGAAAAAATTGGTAATCCGGATTTAAAAGCACCGCTTTCAAAGAGGAAGCCCTCCGGTTTGGGGCTTTTCATGATGCGAAAATGTATGGATAAAGTCAGTTTCGATTTTTCCCCCGGGACGAACATCCTAACAATGATCAAATATCGGGATACTCCTTGCTGCACCGACCTGGATTCAAACCAGGAATCCTAGCTGAAAATTGATTCCGTATCGAGAATAATTTCACCACCACCTTCAGGATATTCTGCGGTTATTGGCCAAAGAAAAGTGACCACCAGATTTCCCAGGCAGGGCGGTGTTGGGGCGTTGGAACTGGGACTGAATTTGGTTGCGGAGTCTCCCCGGGGGGTGGAAGGGGAACAATGATTTTATCGCCTGGTAATGCCATGTGCCCCTCCTCCCTGGCATAATCCTCGACCGCCTTCACGGATGTGGAATAAGCCATTTGAGTTTGAAGATAGACATGAGTTTTTTGCAGGTTGGCGATTTCTGTATTCACCGCATTGCGTTGATTTGTGAGGCGCGCCAATTCAGAAATTCGACCGAAGAGGGTCATCATGATGAATACCAGGACGATCAATCCGCCGGTGTAGAACGCTTTGTTCTTATCTATCTTGATATTCCGTATGAATTTCATGATGAAGGAGAGCCGATACAAGAAAAGTGCCAATAAAAAACTCTGCATTCGCAGAGTTCAGGTGCCGAAGGTGGGATTTGAACCCACACGAGCGTTTGCCCACTACGCCCTGAACGTAGCGCGTCTGCCAATTCCGCCACTTCGGCTAGGTTCGGCAATTCTATCAAACTTACCTGTTTTGTCAACCTTGATGCCGGATTGACAGTAATATGGTCTCAATTATCGATACTTTGCCGCTTTCAAGCCAGTGTGACCAGTTTTCGCTCATGCTATAATCTTTTCTGAGGTTTTCTATGAGCCAATTATTACTTCAGGTGTTATCGATCCTGACCGAACCCTCGGGAGATTTGATCTTTCACCTTGTGCAGATCTTTTCCGCCCTGGCAGCTCTTCTGCTGGCGCTCTCCAGCCATCAGGATCCGAAATCCTCAATATACCGGCGTTTTCTTCTGGGGATCATCATCGTCCTCGGTGGTCAACTTATGCTGTTCCTGATCACTACCTTTGGCTGGCGCGGGTATTTTGATACACACCTTATTCTGCCGATTTTGGACCGGACGGTTAATTCCATTTGCATGGTGTGGATCATCTGGTTGTGGGTGGCACCTCTCCCCTGGAAAGTAGCAGATTATTCCCTGGCTGGTTTGAATATTTTTATTGGCCTTTCTTTCCTTGTGACTGGTTTCACCTGGTTCATCCAGGGATCCGGCGTGGATTTCAATTCAACCTGGCAGGATCTGCTTTGGGCTGATTTGATGGTCGTGGCTATCGTTGCCGGGTTGATTGGGTTGATCTATAAAAAACCAGATGGCTGGGGTGTTGGCGTGGGCTTCCTGGCTATCAATCTCACTGGATTGACAGCTCACCTCGTTTACCCCATGCAACCCGGGGATTATGTTGGACTTGTCCGCCTGGTACAGGTCTTCACTTACCCGCTGCTGCCAGTCTTAACCAGGAGGTTTACCCTACCACCCTCGCCGGCTAATGTTTATGCTCCTCCCCCCATCCAGGCTGGCCCACCGGAACGAACCCGTTTCACGGCAGAGTCACGTACGATTGATACCTGGTTGCAGCTTTCCGCCCAGGAACGCTCGGAACCGTTTCATAAGCTGCTGGTCAAAGCCATCGCCCAAACGATGGTCGCAGATATCTGCCTGTTGATATCCGTACCGGACCCTCAGAAGCAAGTTCGGATCAAAGCGGGCTATGATCTTATCCGACAAGAAACCCTGGGAGAAGGAAAAATCAAGGGAGAAAATATCCCCGAGATCCTTCGCGCTTTCGATCAAAACCTGCCCTTGATCCTGCTCGTCGGAGGACCTGTAAGCAAGGATCTGAAATCATTCCGGGATATTCTGAATCTAAAAGCACCATCCAACTCGATGTTCATTCCAATCTTATACCACCAGGAACCGATAGCAGGTTTGCTGCTCTGTTCCCCATATTCTTCTAGAATCTGGGATATCACGGACGAGTCGTATCTTTATAGTGTTACAAACCGTGTTGGTGCCCTTCTCGCAGAAATCTCCAAACGTGAGGAGGATCTGGTAAGCGATGACCTCGCCACGCTGGATGAGGAAGCACTCCGCAGGAAGTACAGCCTTTTGAAACAGGAAAACATTGCCCTGGTCACCGAGATAGATGTCCTTCAAAAGAACCCGGAATTGCCCCCCGAATCAATTACCCCACAATTGGAACCACCTGCCGTGATCGCTCTGCCGGCAGTCATTTCCGTTCCGGATACCAATAATCAGCGTTTGAGTATTGAAGAAGAAGAAAACCTGCGGACGGAGCTGCGGATAGCGCTGGAAGAAGTCTCCCGTTTGCGGGCTGCCCAGGCTGCGGTTGTAGTCTCCGAAAGTATCGCTGAGACTATGACCGATGAGAAAAAAAACGGGGTGGAAGAGGATTCTCAAACGGAAGAAGCCAGCCAGGCAATTGCTAATTCCGTTGGTGAAACCTCGGATGAGATGCCTGAACTTGAGGGTGAGGTAATTACTCCCGTGACGGAAGTCCCGGATCTTAATCGGGATACTTCAATCCCGATGATGGATCTGTCATTATTAACCTCGATGGTCGATGAAGCAATACAGGATAACCGGGATGTTCTCGCCCAGCACGAGATTTCACTTCTGAGTGATATCCCTGCGGATACTCCTAGAATCCTGGCTCTTCCCAGCCTGGCTGGAAGCGTTATATCGAGAATATTGCGAAATCTTGTCGAAAATTCACCCACAGGAAGTTCGATAACGATCAACGCTGTTCCGGATGGTGAATTCGTGAACCTGCAGTTTAAGCACTGGTTTGATCCAGAGACTGCCGCCAACCTCGGACCAGGTAATGTTGAAGAAACCTTCCCCTATCCGCAAGGTTTTCCGCGTGAGGATTGGGAACAGACTGTGAAACAAATCAGCACGTTCAATGGTGAGGTGCTATTCAATCCGATTCCTCCTAACCAAGAGGAAGTCACAATAAAATTTAGAAACGCATAATCAAAAAAACGATTTCTAAATTACATTTTCTGTATCACCGGTTTGCTCTACCCATCGCAGTGGCTTTTACCGCTTTGATGCTGATCGGTTGCACATCAGATCCTGCCAATTCCGGGACATACGCCCGGGCTGAACTGCTGTTGACGCAAAATCCCGGAATGGAGCCCAGCCGAACGCCATTTCAACCCGGGTTGACCCTTCAGACACCATCCTCCAGTAATGATCCTTCCGCGCCGCTTACAGGAGCAACAACCCAATTAACTCTGAGTCCGGCGTACTCTCACCGCACGAATATTCTTGTGCTTGGTTCGGATTGGCGTCCCAATTCCGGTTACCGTACTGATGTGATCCTTCTGATTTCCCTGGATAAAATCCACGGGGATGTAAGTATCATATCCTTCCCGCGTGATCTTTGGGTTAGTCTCCCCGGTTTCGGCGAGGAAAGAATTAATACAGCCATGGAATTCGGCGGCCTCCCGTTGGCGCAGGAAATGTTCCTTCAAAATTTTGGATTGAAGATCGATCATTACATCCTGACGAATTTCCAGGGTTTTATGAGCCTGGTTAATACTCTGGGTGGCATTAACGTGAACGCTGCTCGTGAGTTATACGATACATGCAATCTGCCACAGGCATCAGCGGGATACTGTTTTATCGGTCCTGGTTTGAACCAGATGGATGGAGCCACAACGCTTTGGTATGTCCGCTCCCGCGGAACCACTAATGATTTTGATCGCACCCGCAGGGCTCAGGAAGTACTACGAGCGCTTTTTGAAAAATTGATCAGCCTGGATGCGGTGGGAAAACCTTCTTATTTTTTTTCAAATCTTTCGGGAACAGTGGAAACTGATCTTTCTTTTGAAGATATTCTCCCATTTATTCCGCTCGTTGTGAATCTGAGCTCAAACCCTGCCAATATCCGCCAGTTTTTCATCGGACCGTCGGAAGCTTACGGGTACATCATTCCCTCCACAGGGGCGAATGTTTTACTCCCTAATATAGACGCAATTCTTGGGATCCTGAATCAGGCTGCCGGGGAGTGAGCAGATTGAAGATTGACTGGGAAGAAATATGATTCTATACTTGTAATTTCAGTATGTCTATGCGCAGATTGAGGTAAACAAATGGCAAACAGCGAACCAATTATTCACATTACCGGAGAAAGTCTTCTTCCGCCAGTAATCGAATCGTGGGGATTATATCTGCAGGATCAAGGTAAGTCCCCACACACCGTAAAAGCATTTCTGGCAGATATGTATCTATTCGCTGGATTTCTTTCTCCAACCCAGACTATCTCAAAGATAAAAACTGAGGACATTAATGCCTTCCTTTCATGGCTTGAGAATGGGCGGGGCGTACCATGCAGCCCAAAAACGCTTTCAAGACGGGTAACATCCATAAAGTCCTTTTTCCGCTGGCTTTTTCAATTTGGGCGAATTCCTTCCGATCCTGCCGAAAAGGTACTTCAAAAGAGTGTGATCAGCCCTCTCCCTGAAGTACTTAACTGGGATGAGATTGAAAAAATCCTCTTCGTCGCGAATGCCTCCCGCAAGGCGAAAACCCCGGATAGTCGTCCCTCGGCATTATTTGGCTTGCTAATCGAGACAGGGATTAAAAAGGGAGAAAGTCTCGCGCTGGGATTGAATCACATTGATACTGAAGACCCGGGAAATCCCTTCGTTTTCATCCGATACGCCAATCCTTCCAGTCGCTATAAAGAAAGGAAAATCCAGCTTAGCAGCGACTGGGTTGAGGTATTCCAGGAATACAAAAGCCAATATCAACTCACAGATAAGCTATTTCCTTGGTCGCCACGAAGGCTGGAATACCTGTTGGAGGATCTTGGCGTTGAATCCGGGCTTGGCAAACATCTTTCTTTCGACATGTGCCGGTGGAGCTCAGGCCTTGTGGATTGGAAGAAAGGGGTGGAGTCGGAAAAGATCCGCCAGAAATTGGGGATTTCAAAGATCCAATGGCGTGAGATCAGTTTGAAATTGCGTCAACTTGCTGGAGAAACAACCACCTCTTAGATCCGGTTGACACGAATCTTGAGAAATCTTTTTGTTTCAAAAGTCACCCGGTAAGGGTGCATCACCCGAAAACCAGGAATCCAACAGATGTCCCTTTGATCACAGACAAGCGGCCAGGTCTCCCGCGCATTCCGGGGTAACCCCGAATTGATAAAGAAATCAGAGAGCTTTTGGGTATGCCCGCCCATCCCATAAGGGATTATACGATCCCCTTTTTGCCGTGTCCGAAGAATCAAAGGGAAATGGATACTATCCAGATCTAAAACCGCATTCAATGGTTCGTGTAAATTATTTTCGCTATTGGAATCCTCTTGGATTTCGCCAGGGAAGAGCTGAATTTCAATATTCCCAAGCTTATTAATTTTCGAATTCAGTTCCAGAATCTCGCCCGCAGCCGGGGGTATCCAGAGCTGATTGGTTCCAATGATATTAATGGATCGATCCTTGATGGTAAGTTCTTCCCGGGAGAGCTCCGCCTCCAAACCATCCATGATCTCCACCCGTTTTCCAGAGCTGCCGGATTGGATGAGGGCAATGATCCTCTGGATGGTTCCATAATCAATATCCCGGGTATCCTTACGCATCCGATGGATGACTCTGCGGAACAGTTCGCGCTGAATAACCAAATCCTCATTAAGCAGCGCATTTGTTGAGAATTCATAGTAAATTGGACTGGTAGATATGGTTACCCGCTTCAAGGCATCATCCACCAAACTTGAAAGGAGCGCATTAATTTCTTCCATCATCAAGGAAGTATGTTGCAGTCGCTTCTGAAATCCGGGTTGATAAGTCTCCAAAAGGGGGAGAAGCTCCAACCTCACCCGGTTTCGAAAATATGCGGGATCAGAATTGGTTTCATCATTCACAAATCTGATCCCATTCTCAATACAAAAGCTCACTGTATCCATTCGATCAACGTGAAGGAGTGCACGTACAAGTGGAATCTTTTCATCAAATTGATCCAGGATCGTTCGGGGTTTCATCCCCTTCAATCCGTTAACACCGCTGCCGCGTAAAAAATGCATCAAAACAGTCTCTGCCTGGTCATTTGCCGTGTGGCCGGTAGCGACCGCCTGGGCACCCGCAATTCTGGCTTGCTCAAACAGGAACTGGTATCGTGCCTTCCTTGCGCCTTCTTCGATGGAAACCTTATTGCGTTGGCAATACTCCCGGATGTCCTCGCTCCCGCTAAAGTATGGCAAATCTCTGATCTTAGAAAATGAAGCTACTAGTTCAGCATCCTGCTTGGAATTCTGTCTTAATTTATGGTCAAAATGCGCGATAATGATTTTGAATCCGGATTTATAAAAACATTCCGCTAGACACATGCTATCCGCCCCACCGGAAACTCCCACAACTATTGGGTTTTCAAGTTTCAAACCACAGCGTTCGATGGCAAACCGCTTGAATGCGTTCAAATCCATGAAGCGATTATAGCATCCGCAAAACCTCAAATTTTCGCTTGCCCTCGAAGGATGTTTGTGCTAGACTAAATTAAATTTTGTTAACATAGACGGGGTAGTCATGGCCGAGAAGATCCTAATTGTTGATGACGACATGGAGACGCTGCGTCTCGTGGGTCTTATGCTGCAACGACAGGGTTACCAGATCGTAGCTGCGAGCAATGGTACCCAGGCGCTGGGACTGACCCGTAACGAAAAACCGGACCTGATCGTGTTGGATGTGATGATGCCGGACATGGATGGTTATGAGGTCACCCGCCAACTACGGCAGGATAAGGACACCCTTGATATCCCCATCATCCTGTTCACTGCTAAAAGCCAGGTGGATGATAAGGTCACAGGGTACGAGGTTGGCGCAGATGATTACCTGACAAAACCAGTCCACCCAGCAGAATTGGTTGCCCACATCAAGGCACTCCTTGCCCGTGGAAAGAATCGTGCTGCGGTTCCACAGGAAAAGGGTTACACAATCGGTTTCATCGCTGCCAAGGGTGGTCTCGGTGTTTCCAGCCTGGCTCTCAATATGGCGATTGCCATGCGGATTCGAAGTAAAACTGAGGTCATCGCTGCCGAGCTGCGGCCTGGGCAGGGAACATGGGGAGTTGAATTAGCCTTCCCGGAAACGGATGGGTTGAATAAGCTCCTCAAACTCAAAACAGCGGAAATCACCAAATCAAGGGTGGAAGGCGAACTTGTACGGATGCCAAACGGATTGCACCTGCTGATGACCTCTAACTATACCAAAGGGACCAATCTGTGTACCTCTCAAGATCAAATGAAAACTGTTTTGCAATACCTCGGCGCTATCGGTAAGATCCTGCTTCTCGATATCGGCACCAATTTCCTTCCCGAGTTGGATGAAGTACTGGATGTCTGTAATGAAATTATTCTGGTCACTGAACCGCAACCGGTGACCATTCAGCGCACTCGGATCTTACTCGAGGAATTGAATCAAAAAGGCTTCGGTAAATCCAAGCTGCTCTCCCTGGTTTTGATAAATCGAATGCGTACTGACGTGCAGTACTCCATCTCCCAGGTTCAGGATGCACTTCATATTCCTGTTTTACAAATGATCCCGCCTGTCCCAGAATTGGCCTATCAGGCTAGTTTGAGAAACATACCTTTGCTGGATGTGCAACCAGAAGGACTGCTGACCCAGCAATTTACAAAGCTGGCTGAAGATATTTTGAACCATATTCAGAAATAATTCTCCCATTTAATTCAGGGGGTTCTCTCACACTTGGAGAATTGGCATATTTATTGTAATTTTTTTATAAATTATGAGTGAAATCACATTTACCCTTGCCCTTCGTCGTTATCAGACGCTGATCGATATTGCCCGCGATCTGGCAACAGTAACCGACTTGGATAATCTCCTTTTAAAGATCGTCCGGGTTGCTGAAGATCTAGTTAAGGCAGAAGGCGCATCACTCCTGCTTTATGACGATGTGCACTGCGAGTTGTATTTTAAAAAGATCTCCATCGGTGGTCAGGAAAAATCATCCAATTTCATCGTACCGGAAGAAAGCATCGCCGGGTATGTTGCAACCAACCGGGAACCGGTTTATATCGAGGATGTGGAAAAAGAAACCCGGTTTCCCGCACCCTTTCTTAGGGCGATTGACTTCCCGGTAAAATCATTGATCGCCATACCGTTGATCACCCACGATAAATGCATCGGCGTTTTGGAAGTCTTCAACAAAAAGGACGATCCATTCAACAAAGAGGATGAAGGTGTCCTTCTTGCACTCGGAGCGCAAGCATCCATCGCCATTGAAAACGCCCGTCTTTTCAAACAGGTGGACCTGATCTCCGAATTGGTGCATGAGATTCGCACGCCTCTCACGTCCATAACCACCATCGCCTACTTGTTGGAGCATTCCGATTTAGACATCGAGCAAAGGAATGGGCTTGCCAGAACGATTTCTGAGGAGACCATGCGCCTCAACGATATGGCCACCTCGTTTCTCGATTTAGCCAGGTTGGAATCCGGCAGGATGGTCTTCATTCCCGAAGCGATCAGTGTCCCGCAGATTTTACAGGAGTGTGTGAACGTCATTGAACCAAAAGCTTCGGAACGCGGGATAAAAATCCATATCGAAGTACCCCACGATATCCTCCCTGCCCTGGAGGCAGATCGGGATAAGATCAAACAGGTTCTTTTGAATATTCTTTCCAACGCGGTAAAATACAACCGCGATAATGGTTCCATCGAGCTGCGTTCCTGGAGCGAAGAACAATGGATCTACATCAGTATCCGGGATAGCGGACCAGGGATTCCGGAAGGCGATCTGCACCACATCTTCGAAAAATTTTACCGTTCCAGGGCGACTGAAAAAACCATTGTTGGCACCGGTTTGGGGCTTTCCATTTGTAAAAAGATCGTTGAGAGCCATGGTGGCACGATCGAGGCAAAAAGCACACTCAATGTGGGTACAACATTTGTGATTAAATTACCCTGTAAATTCATGGGGTCGTGATCACATTTCCCGGTTGTTCTCATGCCTTTAGGGGATTCAGTCCAGCCTTACCGGCTGCCCCTTCTGCCGAATTGTCTTTCTAGTAAATCAACAGATAGATGGATCATCGTTGGTCTGCCATGGGGACATGTCCGCGGTGATTCGCAACCCTCCAGGTCCTGCAGTAATTTTTCCTGTTCAGGACGGGAAAGGGTTTTCCCCGCTTTTACCGCCGCGCGTTTACAGATCCTGGCGATCAATTTCGATTCCAGCTCTCCCTGCAATGGAGTCTCATCCTCTTCAAAATCTTCAATTACAACACGGACAGCTTCCTGGGGATCCACGCCGGAAACAATCGCGGGTAATGACCGGATCCGGTAAGAACCCGAACCAAATGGTTCGATCTCAAATCCAAGATGCTGCAGGGTTTCGAGTTGTCCGGCAAATTGGTCGATCTTTCCAGGAGGAACTTCAAATATCACCGGTTCTAGGAGAACCTGGGAGGATATTCCGTCATGGTGGCGGTCGCGGAATCTCTCAAAGAGCACTCTCTCATGGGCTGCGTGTTGATCGATAAGATACAGGCCGTCCGGTCCTTCTGCCACCAGGTAGGCAGCACCGATCTGTCCCACCAATCGTAGAAGCGGTAAACCTCCAAATGAGAACGGTGATTGAACAGGATTGGCGATACCCGGTTGAACACTTGGAGATGTCTGCGTTTCGTTGATTTCGAAATGATGTTCATTGCGTTGCGAGTCAACATTTTTAATTTCATAGGGTGAAGGCATGAATGGCTGCCAACTTTTGCCGGTGAAATGAGGTACTGTTGATTGGGATAATAACGATCTGCGCACCGATCTCTGAACCAGGCTGAACACCTTATCCGGAAAACGGAAACGAACTTCTGCTTTTGCCGGGTGGACGTTCACGTCCAGCTCGTCGGGAGGAATTTCAAGAAAAAGCGCAGCCAGCGGGTACCGCCCTACCATCAAGTAAGTGTGATATGCCTGGACCAACGCGGTGTTCAGGGTGGTATCCACTACCCATCGTCCATTGACAAAAAAAGTTATCTCCTTCCGATTTGAGCGGGTGAGCGAAATTGGGCTGGTGTACCCTTCGATACGGTAACCTTCCTCTTCAGTATTGACACTGAGTAATTGCCGGGCGGTTTGTAGATCGAAAAGAACCCGCATGACCGATTCCCGGTCTCCACGACCCTCTGTATTCACCTGTAGCTTTTCATCCAGATACATTTGAAATTTCACGTTGGGGTATGCCGCAGCATAGCGAATCACCAGGTTCTCGATGGCCTGCTTTTCAGTGCGCTCCTGTTTTAAAAACTTCAAACGAGCGGGGGTGTTGAAAAAAAGATCCTCCACCCTCACAGTCGTCCCGGGGGGTGATGCGATGGATTTCACTCCCAGGATCTGCGAACCGTCCACTTCGAGCAATGAGCCGGTTATTGAATCTGATGTGCGGGAGAGTAAAGAAAAGTGCGAAACGGAGGCGATGGAAGCCAGCGCTTCTCCCCGGAAGCCCAGGGTCTGGATCCAGCTCAATTCATCCGCATCACGTAGTTTGCTGGTGGCATGCCTAGCGACCGCCAGAGGCAACTCCCCTTTTGGTATTCCTTCTCCATCATCCGATACTTCGATCAATCGTTGACCACTTCCCAGTATCCTGATGGTAATCTGGGTACAGCCTGCATCCAGCGAATTTTCGATCAATTCCTTTATCACCGATACAGGGCGTTCCACTACCTCGCCAGCAGCGATCTGAGAAGCGGTTTTTTCGGAAAGAATGGCGATTTCCATTTCAGTAGTTACGAGATTATAACCGCGTTGTGCCAGCGGCTTCGTGCCCTGCCAATTCCGGTTTATACTCGTGCGGATGCCAGAATACACTATCTTTTTTGATGTCGACGACACCTTATACCAGCCATCCACCGGGATATGGGAAATGATCGGGGAGAGAATCGATCTATTCATCCAAACCAGGCTAAAGATTCCTCCCGAAAAATCCATTGGGCTACGAAACAGATTGTTCACAACGTATGGAACCACCCTGCGAGGGCTGGTGGAGGAATACGGGATCGACCGTGCGGAATACCTCAAATTTGTTCACGATGTTCCGGTAGAGCAAATCCTGCAACCTGATCCTGCATTGCGCGAGTTGCTCCTCCGAACCAGGGCAAAGAAGATCGTATTCACCAACGCTGATCGAAGATATGCCACACGGGTCATCATCTCGCTGGGGTTAGATGGCTGCTTCAGCCAGTTGATCGATATCATTGATATTTGGCCGGCATGTAAACCTCAGCCTGAAGCATTCACCAAAGCACTTGCATTATCTGGTGAACAGGATTCCACTAAGTTGATCCTTTTTGACGACACCCCGGCCAACCTTGTCACCGCAGCATCGCTTGGATTTAACACTGTTCTTGTGGGCAGCAAACCCCGGCCCGCGGGGATTCATGCCGTGATCGGAGATATACATGATTTTCCGTCTGTCCTACCTAACGGAAAATCTTAGATTGCATTGAACCTGCTTTCACCCTGGTTTAATCATTGTATGTAAAATTGAGGTATTCGGAATTTATACGAGGTATAGAATGAAATCCAACGCTGGCAAGATTCTCCTTTTCGTTTTTATCGGTTTGATCCTGATCGTCTTCACCTTCTCCGCAGGGCTCTGGACAGGGTCGATGATCACCAGTGGCGGCAAAAATCCTGCCCTCACCCTTCAATTGCCCGGGGTACCCACGCAGGAAATCCAGTCACAATCAACGAGTGCTCCGATCGACCGTGAAGCGCTGTTCTTCCCCTTCTGGCAGGCATGGGATACCGTCCACCGCGATTTCGTAGACCAACCGGTGGATGATGTCATATTAATGCAAGGTGCCATTCGCGGAATGCTCTCCAGCCTCGGAGATCCGCATACTTCCTACATGGATCAATCGGAATTCCAGCAGGCAAACGCCCCCCTGGAGGGCGAGTATGAAGGCATCGGTGCATATGTGGATACCACCGGTGATTTCCTGACCATCATCAGCCCAATGGCTGGTTCCCCTGCTGAAAAAGCCGGGTTGAAACCAGGTGACACAGTCATCGCCATCGATAACGAGGATATGACCGGGATCGATCCAAATCTGGTTCTGCGGAAGATCCTTGGCCCAGCCGGATCAGAAGTGGAGATAAAACTTAAGCGCGAAGGCGTAGAGGACTTTTCGGTCAAGATCATCCGGTCAAAGATATTGCTCCCCAGCGTCGAATCCAAAATGTTGGATGATAACATCGCATATATTAACCTCTCCTCATTCGCTGCGGATACCGGTCCAAAGTTACGCGAGGATTTAAAGGACTTGCTTTCGCGTAATCCCAAAGGGTTGATCCTTGATCTCCGCAATGATGGCGGAGGTTACCTGGATACCGCCCAGGAAGTTGTGTCTGAATTTCTCAAAGAGGGCACCGTATTGATCGAGGAATACGGGGATAAGACTCAGCAAAAGTACGAAGTTCGTCCAGGCGGTTTCGCTACCGAGATACCAATGGTTGTATTGGTGAATGGTGGAACAGCATCAGCGGCGGAGATAACAGCCGGAGCAATACAAGATTACAAGCGGGGAATTTTAATTGGTGAAAAGACATACGGCAAAGGCTCTGTCCAACAGTGGTCAGCATTGCCCAATGAAGCCGGGGCGATACGGGTAACCATTGCCCGCTGGCTCACCCCGAACGGCCGCCAGATCAATGCCATTGGTCTTCTGCCGGATATCGAGGTAGCGTTAACCCAAGAGGATTTCGATGCAAAAAAGGACCCTCAACTGGACCGTGCCATAGAATACATCCTCAAGGGAAATTAATTGACAGCATCCATCTAGCAAGGTATAATCGCCTGTTGTTAAAACCCTGAACGGAGATAATATGGAAGAAACCACTGCTCCCATCGTTGAGCAAACCGGCGGGATCGCCCCAAAAACTCATTTTTCCGGCAAAGTAACACTTGTCAGCTTGGCCGGGGCAAAGGTTGATCTCGGATCGGGTCTTTCCGGTTTGATCCATATTTCTCAGATCAAATCACCCGATGACCAACCCGTCAAACGAGTTGGCGATATCCTCAAACCAGGGGATACGATCGAGGTGTGGGTAAAACGGGTCCGCAAGGACCGAATCGAACTCACAATGTTCGAGCCATTGCTCTACGATTGGCGCGACCTCAAAGCGGACATGGTCGTAAAAGGTAAGGTGATCCGTCTCGAGACATTCGGCGCTTTCATAGATATTGGTGCAGAGAAATCGGGTCTTCTTCACGTTAGCGAGCTCTCCCATGGTTATGTCCGTAATCCTTCCGATCTGCTAAAGGAAGGCGAAGAGATCGAAGTGAAGATCATTGATGTAGACCGGAAAAAGAAACAAATAAAATTGAGCATGAAAGCCCTCGAGGCCGAACCCATCCAGGAAGAAGAAAAACCTGAGCCTGTAAAAACAGAAAAGGGGAAAAAGGGTTCCAAAAGACCAAAATCGGAAGCCGAGATTGAGGCAGAAGCACCTTCTGAGCCCGATCCCACCGCGATGGAGCTTGCCTACCGGCAAGCAGTAAGTAAAGAAAAAGCAAAGCAACAGGATAGCACCCACAGTAAAAAAGAAAAACCAACCGCCAAAGACCAGGATGACCTCCTCGCCCGAACTCTGGAACAAAAAGTTCAGACAAAATAATCCAAAGGACCCCCGCCTCCAACAGGGGTCCTTCTTTATTACGGAATTGCGTAAAAGAAAGGCTCATTATGGATCCGAAATACATATTCTTCACAGGCGGGGTGGTGAGTTCGGTTGGAAAGGGTGTCACTGCCGCA
>Ga0105097_10000182_pt1 | contig 26017 bp, 34 predicted proteins | sample PPLLak12cMay2015_FD_87035 | JGI IMG/M metagenome (GOLD analysis project Ga0105097, IMG submission 87035) | Freshwater sediment microbial communities from Prairie Pothole Lake near Jamestown, North Dakota, USA - PPLs Lake P7 Core (1) Depth... | ecosystem: Environmental > Aquatic > Freshwater >...
TACTGTTAGACCAACTAAGCTGTCCCCAAATACCCTGATGCTGTTTAGCAAGGGCTAACGCTTGGTCTGAGTTTGATTGTTTAATCATTAGCTTATAGACCTTGACGTATTTGCCGCTTCTGCGTCCCGTGTCATAAACACCTTTTACAACGTCTTTAAACGGTGGTGAGTCAATTAATCTTCTGACTTTGTTGGGATGTACCTCTAGCCGTTCCGCAATCTGTGCGGCTGTTAGCCATTCGTCTACGTTCTTTAAAACGTGCATCAGTTCAGTCTGGTTTCTTTTCATGTTTAACCTTGCCATTGGGGAAAAACAAAGTGTTATGTATGCGACTTGGTGCTTCAAGTACGGTCATGCTGCCGGGTCTAACAAACCGTTTAGGCGGGACATAAGCAGGTCTATCAAACTTGCTTATAGTGTCTTTCTTTTTCATGTTAATCCCTAATAAAGTTTAGATAGCTTAACATGATTATTTAATTAAATGCAAACCTTTTATGGTTTTCATCATGTCTTTAATTCGCTCTAAGTTTTCTTTTGCGGCTTTGTCATCAACATCAGTTTTTGAATAACCCATGCGTACATCAACCGTTGGGCGTGGCGCAAGTCTGCATAACTCTTTAAATTTAATAGCGTTAGGAGCACGGTCTGGCAGGTTTAGCAAAGCAAAGCTAATAGCGTCGGGGTTTAGCGCAAAACAGCCTAATTCTTGTCCCCAAACAGTTTTGGCGTTCTCCATACCAATGTCGTTGCCGTTGTTATCAATAACGCTAAATTGACCTGTAAATTCCCTGCCATAAATGCCTTGCAGTCTGGCAAAGATACGGTCAACCCAAGAGGCGGGTATTGTTTGCATCGTACACCTCCATAACAGAATGTTCGCCAAAAATAGCCCTTGCTGTTGCGTCTTGTCTTAATTGATGCTCAGTCTTTTGCGATTGATCTTTAAGTACCCACTCAGCTTTAAAGCCTGTCCAACCTCTAGCGCATATTTCTTGTAAAGCGTCATTCAAAGAAATGTTAGCTTTTCTGGCTTCACGCTCTATGCCTTTTAAAGCGGTTTCTGTTATTGCGGCTTTCTTTGCTTTTCTTTGCTGAACAAAATCTTCCCAAACTGACTGCAAAACGCCGTCAGGCGTATGTAGTTTATTTGGTTGTTGGTTAGTGTTTAGTGTTTCTTGTTTAGGGTTATTTTGGGTTAGGCTTGGGTTAGGCTTGGGTATCCCATGGGTTTTTTTAGGTCTACCACCCTTGATTCCATTGAGTTTCTGCTTTTCAAGAAAACCGTGATATTGGGCTATTTCGGCATCCGCACGACTGTTTATGTACCCGTTCTCGGTGTACTCAAAAAACTCATTTAGTATCGATTTAACGATGCCGGACTCTATCCGTAACCTACGGCTAACCCATGGGATATCGATGGGTATTGGTGCTTCGGTATCGTAATACATATCCAGAAGTCTGCGATATGTAATGTCCTCAATTGGGGACAAGTGCATCGTGTGCTTGTTGTAATCACCGATGTTAAATTGATAATAGTGCATAACAAACCTTAAAAAAAAAGGCTTCACCTGAATACTCAATTCCTTTTTTAAGGGAATCTGGTCGGGTAGGCACAGTAACCTACTGAGTATTCATGTGAAACCTTACTGTTTTATCACCCCGACCAAGGGATGTAATAACTATAAAACTATCTTGCCAAAAAGTAAAGTGAGCCTCGATAAAGCACGATTTCCAATTAGAAAACTAAAACACTCAACTTTGGTGCGAAGCCTGCCAAGGAAACGATCAAAGTTGCTGCGTTAAAAATTGGGCGGCTAAGACCCAACGCTCACACTACTATCTTAACTCAATCCAAATGTCTTGCCATGTTTCTGGAAACATTTGTTTGCGTGTGTACTTGCCTTCCGACAATCGCTCGATGAGTGCGGCAACAAAGATCAAACGATCCTTGGGGATGCCTTTCTTGCGCCATTGACAGACTGCCGCCGCAGTAACGCCACACATCCTAGACACTTTAGAAGTGCCACCTAAAAGATTGATAATTTCGTTATTTTCCATGTAGACATCTTAACATAAATTAATCTGGCTTTACAATACTGTTTAGTTAGGTTAATATCTGTACTGGCAATCACGCCACATAAGGAAACACAATGGACGAACAAAAGCAATTTCAGGATGAATACGAACAACGCTTGGCTGATGCACTCGACCAAGTTGAGCAAGGCTACGTTACCAAGGATCACATGGCTATCATCCGCCATGCTTGCAACCTACCTAACCACTCACCCGCAAAACTTTTGCCCGTTATCTATAACTTTAATGAAATTTTTGAGGAAATAAAATGATTGTTACTGGATCGAACTCTGACCGTAAGAAATTCGAGATTGCACCCGCAGGCACACACCTTGCCCGTTTGTATCGCATCATCGACCTTGGTACACAAATGCGTGAGTACGAAGGTAAAGTAAATATGCTACGCAAAGCTAAATTCTTTTGGGAATTGCATGGCGAAGACGCAACAGGCAAACCGTTGTTGACTACGGAAGGCAAGCCGCTTATTCAATCAAAGGAATACACAATGTCATTAGGTGAAAAAGCTAATTTGCGCCGTGACCTTGAAGCATGGCGTGGCAAGGCATTAAGTGAAGATGAGCTGCGAGGTTTTAATGTTTCTGCTGTGCTTGGACAGTTTTGTATGATCAACATCAGCCACCGTGAAAAAGGTGATATGACCTATGCAGACCTTAAAGGTGTGTCAGGTGTCCCCGCTATCTACAAAAAAGCAGGGTTGCCAGAAGGTGTTAACTCAACTTTATTGTTTAGCCTTGAAAAATTTGATGAACAGGTGTTTGAATCGTTGTCTGAAAACATTAAAGAAACCATCCGCAAGTCACCGGAGTATCGTGCGATAGAACAGCCAACCAGTTCGGCTCAGTATGCGGCTGCTTCTGGTGGCTCTGTAGCCGATATGGATAACGATATACCTTTTAATTAGAATGGGTCTATAATGGTTGTATTCCAAGCACACGGGGTACAACATGATTCATTCAAAACAATGCTTTAAGTGCGTGACCATCAAGCCGTTAAGTGATTTTTATAAACATTCCGCAATGGCTGATGGTCATTTAAACAAATGTAAAGAGTGCAACAAAAAAGATGCGCTTGAACATAGGTTAAAAAATATTGATAAAGTGAGGGCATATGACAAACGCAGAGCAAAATTGCCAGAAAGAATTAAATTGGCATTGCGAGTCAATCAAGAATGGAGGCTTGCAGACAAACGTAGGGCTAAATGCCATAGCGCAGTTGCTAGAGCAATTAAAAATGGTGAACTTAATCCAATCCCATGTATTCGATGCGGCGAAGTTAAAAGTCTTGCACATCACGAAGATTATGATAAACCGCTTGATGTTATGTGGCTATGCCAACCTTGCCATAAACAACGCCATAAAGAATTAGCCTTTCTGATGACTAAGTACGAACAAGCAATTTTATCTGCTTGGAGGCTTCAGCAAATCCAAGAGGGTGACACGGTTGATCCGATTGCCGCCAAATGGATTGCTGAAGCGATTGAACTGTTAAAACTACTAGCTAAAGGTAAATAATCATGGCACTCGAATCTGGTCACTTTTATATGCAGGACGGTACACCTGCGTACACCATCATCGGAAAGAACGGACGGGAACGTAATACAACGGTTAAAGACGCTCGAGAGTTAAACCTTGTTCCGTCAGTCACAACGATTATGAGCGTTATGGCAAAGCCCGGTCTAAACACTTGGCTACAGCAACAAGTATTGCTTGCCGCCTTGACGTTGCCACGGGAAGAAGACGAATCGGAGTCTGACTGGTTAGTTCGAGTCATGTCTGACGCTAAATCTACTGGACGGGATGCAGCAGACAGAGGCACTCGTATGCATGGGGTGCTAGAGTGTTTTTACCGTAGTGAAGCCCCATCTATGTGGCCTATTTACGTCATAGAGACTGATCGAGCCATGATTGAACACTTTGGTCAGCGTAACTGGATCGCTGAAACTAGCGCAGCAGATTACGGGTTTGCTGGCAAAGTTGATTTGTGGTCTAACGAGGGTGACGGAATTGTTATTGATTTTAAGACCAAGGACGGTACTTTAGACAAGGTTGCTGTTTACCATGAACATTTGATGCAACTCGCAGCGTACAGGGTGCTTTTAGGCGTTCCAAAGGCAAGAGCTGCTAACGTGTTCTTAAACGAACGTGGTGACGTAAAGATTATTGAACACGACCATGATGACTTAAATCGTGCGTATGAGTGTTTTGAATGTTTGTTGAAGTTCTATAAGATCAAGAATAATATCTAGGTGTAAGCTGAAACGTGGTTTCCCTCCTTGTCCTCTGAGTAGGCTTACTTTTCACTTTTTTACAACAGTCAGGGTAAACACCTATAAATATCGCGTGCTTGTGCTATTAAGTTAGCTTAATATCTAGTTATGGCAATGACGCCATACAACAAATACAGGTGCATAACATGATACATATTTCCCCAGAGTCAGGACGCAACGACCATATCCACGGTGACGAAGAATACCGTGAGCATCTAGGTGCAGAGAAAGTTGACCTTTATGACGTTATCTTCGCAATTGAAAAAGGTGCATCTACGCACGATGGTCACAGCCACCACGACTGGATAAAGCGTATTTGTGAGGGTGATGAAATCACCACAATTATGCAGCACATTATCAAGAATCGTCATAAGCGTGAGTTTGCAGAGATTATGAACGAGATTGAAATTGCGGTGGAGGGCTGGTTATGAAATACAAAAAAATGCCCGTAGAGGGCTATGTGCTGGGTGCAATCATCTTGTTTGCAGTCTTTGGATTCTTACCCTTACTACATTGGATACTGTCATGACTAAATCAGATCAAGTATTGATGCACCTAAAAAAGAAACCAATTACATCGTGGGAAGCAATTAACCTGTACAAGGCCACAAGGCTTGCAGACATTGTTTTTAAGTTAAAACAAAAGGGTTTGAATATTGTTACTACGATGGTTGATAACGGACAAACACGTTTTGCACGTTATTACTTAATAAAGGATAAAAAATGAGCTACGAATTGACAGACGAAAAGCCCAAATTACCTTGTCCATTAAATGATGATCCTAATTGGAAGTACGTTCCATCAGCATCCACTAACGTAGCAGAAACACTTAAACGCTTTGGCTTTGTGCCACCATCAACAATCAAGGATTTAAAATGAAAAAGTATATCGTAGCCGTAGTGTTAGCTTTATCCGCTGGTGTTGTGTATGCAAATTGCGTCACTAACACTACGTTTTCAAATGGCAAAATGGTTACTTGTACAACTTGCTGTTATGGCAACAATTGCACAACTAACTGTTTTTAAGCAAGCATAGAAGTTGATTTAACTTTCACTTGCTCAACACGATTTAACCAGCCTTTACCGTAAACTTGAAAATCTTTAAGACTGCGGTAAAAGGCTTCTTTTTCTTCGCTAAACCTGTTAATAAGTTCTACAGGGTCAGCAGATAAGACCGCTTTCATAGTGACTGGCCCTAACCCACCATCCGCAGGAACACCTACCGCAGACTGCAACAGCTTGATTGATCTGCCCGGCCCTGCATTTACACCCATATCAAACACCAAATAGTCGATACCAGAGGGCAACTCGTCTGCTCGAACAGCGTCCAATATTTCTTTTTGTACAACGGTTCAACATCCGCAGGAGTCAGCTTACGCATTTGATCGTGCGTGACTTGGTGTCCAATATGGTTTTCCCAATTGAATTGAGTTACTCCGAGCATGGTGCTACCCTTGCGACCATCGGGTAACTTGTTACCGTTATCACGCTCATCGTCTGTGAAACCACCCTCACTAGCAAGCATTTGCTCAAACGCCTGTTTCCAATTACCAATCATTTAGAACGCTCCTGTTGTTTAAGAATCCATTGTTGAAGTGAAATCAATTGCTGCGTGGTTTCGGCGCAAAGTCCAGCAAGTCTACTGTCGGAGGCGAGGTCATCAGCTCTGCTGGTGGTGCTGGAGGAGGAGGACACTTGACCGCTACTGGGACTACATTGGCGCACCCGACCAGCGTACTGACTACGCAAAGTAGCAATACGAGCTTCATACTCATTTTTAACCCCTTCAGTTATAACTTCCGCAATCTCGACTGCACTTTTGTTTGCAGCCTCTTGTGCCTCACCAATAGCTTTGACCTCAGCAACGAACAATAGGTGCTTGTCACGCATCCTGTCGTAGCCAGCCCAGTAAGCTAAAGCTAAGGCAAGAGCAACAGCAGCTATTTTTGCGTAAAGAATCATTTTTGCAGCACCAGTCCACGAGCTACAACTTCCATGATGGATCGAGCATATTCAAGGTCAGGTTCAGCCGCCCAACCTACAGTAATTTGACCTATAAAACTATTTATGTCGGGAGGTATGGATACTCTACAGGTATATCGAACGCCTTGGTGTATATACCAAAGTCCTGCTTCAGACTGTGGGCGCAGGTAAGCACCGCAAGGTACTTCGCCGCCCATTAAGCGAATAACATCAGCGTTATTGCTTTGGTTTCCTGAGAACAGACCTACGTTTGTGCCTTCCAATAATTTGTGTCTGCCACCGTCTTTAGCATACGCTCGGACAAGCACTCGTTTGTTTAGTATTGGATCAACCGCAAAGATAGATACAATCTCCGCCTTGGTTTCACGAAACAACATAGACGCAGCAATGTCAAATCGGCTCTCATCAAGTTTAGGTAGCTCTTTGCTTTTAAGATACGCACCGACCATCACGCCTTGATGGGTGTACACAAAATAGCCTATAAAACCAAGCACACCTAGCAGCAAAACAACAAGCAACTTAAATGGGCTGTCTATGTATGTAAGTACGCCCATTAGCGTATCTTTGGTGTCTTTATTTTCCATTTACATCATCGTATGTAACAAAACCAAAATAGGAAGCAAGAACTGCGCTAATGAATCCGTAGAATGGTAGCGCAATTGCACCTAGCGTGGGTGACTCGGTTGCCAAAATTAAAAGTGGAAATAACAAGCCAGCAAGCATGGATAACCATGCCATTTTGCGTCTGTTCTTCCAGCGGTCTGTCACTTGTCTACCTTGTTGTCTAGCTTGTCAAAAATCTTACCAAGCATATTTTTGACTTCAGCAATGTCACGATGGTACTCATCTTTTGAAACGTATGTGTGCGGCAATTTACGCACATCATCATCAAGACGGTCAATGGCTTTAGTAATGTTGTTCAACACCCAGCCACCAAAAAAGGAAGCTAAACCAATCACAATATTAAATAACATTTGTGAGTCCATTTATTTCCTCTTTTGCAAAGTCTTTAACACATCTTGAATGGGCTTTAAACTTTCTTGACCTTTTTTAACTGATGCACGTTCAGAGGCACGTTGTACTTTGCCAGCAGCAAGACTGCGACCATATCCTGCGCCAATGCCGCCACCGACAGCACCGCCGCCCATTGCGCCACCAAAAGGATAACCTAACCCGTAACCTAACGCACCACCGACAGCACCGCCTAATGCTTGAGCTGTACCGCTAATCAATGGGTTTTCGTACATATTCTTAAATTGGATTGCAGCACCTTTGTAGCCGTTATCCATTCTAAGGAAGTGTCCACCATCGTTAAGTACGGTCAAGGATCGAGCCATTTCAGGATCATTTGTTAAGATACGCAATGAACGGTTGTTATCTTTGAGATACTTGCTAACCGCTGGTGCGTTCCAAAACTCACCTTTGCCACCGACTTCAGCAATCGTATTGGCAAACTGTGACTTAATCTCAGCAATTGCTCGTTGTGCTTGTGGTTGCAAACCTTCGGGCATTTCCTGCAACACTTTAATTAAGTGCTGTTGCTGGTCAGGTGTCATGCGCTCAACGGCTTTCGGTATATCTGGGAACGCTGTAGCACGATTAATAGGTGTCTTTGGATCGTAGTCCATAATTTTAGACACGCCTACTGGGTCTTCCAGTAATTGAGCCATTTGCCTACGAATACCACGAGCAGATTCGTAAATGTCTGAACCAGCTACCCGTGTAACATCGTTATCAATTGAATCTGTCAGCTTGTGAATAATGCCTGAACGGTCACGATTCCAGTTTGAGTTAATGTACTGTCTGAGCAATTCAGACTGATCTACGGTCATCGGCTTGATGCTACCGTCTTTATTTGTTAACCCTTGCTCACTCAAATGCGACTGGATACCTTTACGCAGTTGTTTATAGCTGTCATTGACTACAAAGTTTGAGTTTGTGTTCAAGAACTTTTGAAATGTTGACGCATCAACAGCAGGTGCGCCTTGTGCGACTTCTCCCGCTGCTTGATAAGCACCACGCATTTGCTCAGTAAGCAGGTTTTTAAACGCATCAAATGGTTGTGCAATTGCTTGACCACGGTTATACAAAGCGTTTTCGTCTAAACCTAGCGAACCACCAGTTTTTTCTACAATGCCACGAGCATAGTTACGCAAGGCTGATTGTTCAGCGGCAATTTGCTCGTTAAACAGTTCCTTGTTTGGGCCACTCGTCTTTGCAGTCACATACTCATTAGCAGTCTGGAATCCGTCACCTGTGCGAGTACCTTCACGCACTCGTGGAACGCCTAATTCATTAACAGTCTGCACACGATAAAGCTGTTCTTCAACGGGAAGTTGCCCCGTCTTTGCATACATCGGCTCAACAAAAGGATTGTCAATTGTCGGGCGGGGTGTAGTCTTAGACGTAGGTGCAATACTTTCCTGCAACGGGCTAGTGATAAATGGAGTGTTAGAAGGTACGTCTGGTGCGGGTTTGATAAACGAAACTTCCGCTACAGGTGCAACAGCAACCGTAGGCGTTACAGTCGGAGTTTCTGGTGTTACCGCCGCAGCCATTTCAGGCGCAACAGTTTCAGGCATACCCATCGTAGGTTCAACACGACCACGGGCTGTCTGTGCTTGTCTGAATTGATCCTGAACCTGACTAACAGCAGGACTAACACCCATACGATTAGCTAACGCACGACTTCCTGCCACACCACCACTAGCGGCTAAAGTCTGCATCATGTTTTCAACGTCAGCAACAGGAAGTCCGGTTTGCTGAGAAATAAACCCAGCACCCTTAGCCATGTTTGCGCCGACAAAATCCATAATCTGTCGGGTTGCTTCGCCTTTGTATTGAGGCAACTCAGTTACCCCAAGGGCTTTACCAAAAGGGTCTACAAACGGTGCAGCAGCAGCTTGGGATGATTGCGTAGCTTGCTCAGGCGTTGCGCCAAATGCTCTTGATCCTGCGTAAGTGACAGGTGCAACGACTCCGGGGATAACTCCACCCAATGTCACATCAAGCATAGACGCAGTAGGAGCTATGGCACGTTGCACCATATTGCCTTGTGGTGCTTGTTGCTGCATTGCAATAGGCTGATGCGGGATTTGTGCAAATTGTGCAGCAGCTTGTTGTTGCGTTAAAGGTGCAACAGGTGGTGCAGACAATCCTTGCAAAAACTGTAATGCAGAATCAAAGCCAGTTGCACCTTCCGTCTTTGGCTTTTTTGTACCCAGCAGAAAATCAAGTGAGCTTTGAATTTCCATTACATTTGTCCAGTTGTTGATAACTTTTGCAAGTTCATCAGTTTCTTAGCCATATCAGCTTTTTGCTTGTCGTTCATGTCTTTAAACAACTTTTGTCTTGCCGCCTGTCTTTGCTGATCTGGCATTGAGCTATTCTCAATGTTAATCAACTCAAACAAACGAGAATCGGCATTTTTAGCCCATTGCTGTTTATAGTCATTTAAGTTTGCATTTCCATACTTACGGGCAAATTCTTGTGCGCCACGAGCTTGCATATCCAAGTTAGTCATGTCAGCCATTGCCCTACGAGCAATATCTTTCAAAATAACTGGTGGGTAAGTCTCGTCACCGTTAGCCATTTTAGTCAATTGTTGACCAGCTACAGTATCTAGCGAACCACCCATTGCTGAAATATTTGAAATAGCTACGTTTGCCAAATCTTTGTTCAATTGCTTTAAAGTGATACCAGTTTCAGTACCTAGTATTTCATTATATTTGCGAGCCAACATGCCGGGCACACCAGCAGAATCAAACTTTATTCCAAATGCACTAAGGTTTTTCTCAACTTTGTCTGCTTCGGAAATAACTTCCTCAAGGTTTCTGCGTGACGTAACTAAGTTGCTCTGATTCTTAAGCAATGCGTTGCGGTACATATTGCCTGAGTTTTCGTCAGCAATTTCTGAAGGCAAACGTTGTGCCGCTTCGCCAGCTCTGCGTACAGGGTATGACAGTTTAAAACCCGGTGAACCAGCAGCAGGTGCAGCCATTTGATCCGCCGACACACCCATAGGCGCTTGTGGTGCAGCTTGCTGTACAGCTTGTGGCGCAGCAGGTGGTGCAACAGGAAACGCTTGAGGAACAGTTCCAATATTACGATCAATCGGTGCAGCAGCAGTAAATTCTGGTGGTGTAGCTTTAAAATCAACAATGTTGCCAGACGCATCACGCACAGCAGGATCAAAGATAACCCTGTTGTTTGCATCAACAATCGTACCGTTATCACCAAAGAACGTACCGGGTCTGCTTGTTGGCTGTCCGGGTTGCGGAACTGGTGCGCCTTGCATAGCCGCCGACCTATCTGGTGGAGGTTGCATTTGTGGCGTAGCAGGTGCAATCGTAGCGGTTTGCAGTCTGCCTGTACCGCCTTGGAACGTAGCAGGTGCGCCGCCAGCTTCGGTAAGAGTAGGAGTTTGCAGAGCTTGTTGACCAGTTGCGCCAATACCGCCTTGAATAACGTTTTGCAGCGTTTGCAAGAAATTGTTAGGATTCGTCACAAGGCTAGTAACTAGTGGTGCTGTGTTGGCTTCCACTACATGAGCAGGAACACCTTGAGCAAGCATCATTGCTTTAGCTTGCAGCATCTTGTTCATAGCTGCTTGTGGGTTTTTACCTGCGTTAATAATTGCAGGATCATTTGCCAAGCCACCAGCAATGTCTAATGCTAAACGTGATTGCTCATTGTTTAGTTTAAATATGGCACTTTCTGCACCAGTTGTAGCTTGTGACGCTTGCGCTTTAGCTTGTTCAATTGCATACGGCTTGGTTTCAAGTTCTTTTTGCAAAGTTAATGCAGAACGTCCCATATTTAACATATCGGAAATTGCACCAATTGCATTTGTTTGCGGCATTGGTCTAACTTGCAATGCTACGGTGTTATCAGCCATGACTGTCCTTTAAACCAAGTTTTAATCGTAATTGATGCTTGTGTCTAATCCTGTTGTAGGATTAATAAATAATGACGCTGCACCAGTTCCACCAGTTTGACCGCTGCCAAAACCAAATAACTTTTGCATTGCAGGAGTGTTAAACATTGCGTATTGCATACCTGCGCCACCAATGTTGCTAAGTCCGCTACCAAAAGCGTTAGCCATTCCAACATCACCCGCTGCACTTGCTTGCGCTGATCCAGTAATTCCTTGAGCCTGAGCAGCAGCACCACCAGTAGCAAGGTTAGCAATGTTTGCGCCCATGCCTTGATTAAACTGCGCCATTGTTTGACCAAAACCAAGCTGGTCACGACTTAACAATTGATCGTAGCCAAGTCCAAGCTGTCCACCAAGTTGACTGTAACCAAGTCCGGTCTGTGCAGCTTGACCTGTAGCTGTTTGACCAATGCCAGCAATGCCAGCAAGACGGTTATAAATGTTTTGCTGTTGACCAGTAAAGCGATTAAATGCGTTCTGATAGCCAGTATTAGCGTAGTCTGCTGCAAACTTAGTTGCAGCTCGATCAATGTTAGAACCGCCGCCGCCTACGTTCATGCCTTGACGAATTGCGCCAAGACCTTGTTCTTTCATAAACTCGTAGCCGGGGTCAAGGTTTGCCTTGAACTGTTCTGGCCCGAATTGCTGTTGAAAGTACGGTAGCTGTTTTTGAATTGCGCTTAAGCCTTGTTGCCCTGTTTGCATATAAGGCTGAAAGGTCTGCAACGCTTGAGTGCGATTGTTAATAACAGACTGCAATGCCGTAGCTCGATCAGTCTGACCACGCCGCATAGCGTCTTGTAATGCAGATTGCAGCTCTTTAATTTGCTGCGAACGCATGGTTTGCATTTGTTCAATCTGTTGCGTTGCAACACGCATTTGTGCTTCAGCAGCTTGCGTTGCAGCTTTTGATTGCTTACTAGCGGCAGATTTTGAAGCCGATCCGCCAATAACAGAGCCAAGCAGGTTAGCACCAGCACTAACACCAATTGCTGTGACAGGATCACGCAATTCACGGTACGCTGGCCCACCAGTCGGATCACCGATAGGATGGTCAATTGACATTGCCCGTGTTTGCTTGCGGCTAAGATATACTTTAAACATAATGACTCCCGTCACACCTTAATGAGATTTTATCGCTATCTCGCCCAGTTTCAACAAATCCTAAGCGTTTGCAAAAATTTAAACCGTTAATATTGTCTTTTTGAACCGATGTAACCACAAAACCATGCTTTTTTATCAATGGAATCAACGTTTCTTTGATGTTTGCACGAATACTTGCTTTAGGTTTTTCAGCATATCCAACGTGTATTTCGTTTTCTTTGGTAATTACACCGCCAATTAACTTACCATTTTGCGTAAGTGGCATTACTTCCCAATCAGATACCGCATTACTAAATTCTTCAAATCCAATCGGCAATCTATGCTCAACGGATTTATAAATCATGTGTAATGCGTTCATACGCTAATGTTATCCGTGACAGTCATAATGATTGCAGGGATGCTAGGTACAAAGGACGATGCTGGCTCAGAAGGCATATAACAATCCACATCGTCAGTAGCCCACATCAATTCAAAATAATCGTTTGCGCTTAATTGGTATACAAAGTTCCATGCCGCAACCGTAGCTGCGCTTGATCCTGCTAACGTCACTTTAGTTGCTGAGTCAGGAACGTCTACGCTGTTAATCCTAGCCCAAATCCATACGTCTTTTTTAGACGAGCTAGTTTTGTCTAATTGCGCTGAAAATTGAAAGTTATACACACCGTCAGCAGCTACCGTAATACGGGTAGATTTGGTAGCTGTTATGGTTGTGCTTAATACGGCTTGAGATTTATCGACTGTATATGTTCCTACACCGCCAGTACCAGTTAAGAACCCAACAATTCTAGTTCCCGCCGTAACACCAGTTCCGCTAATGATTTGACCAATCGACAGTACGCCACTTGTTACCGCTGTGACAGTCAACACAAATAACGCAATGCTGCCTGTAACTACGCCTGTTGTAGCGGGTACGCTTACGCCATTGCTGAGGTCTGTAGTGTCAAATTGTAGCGGGTAAGGCGTATTGATAATTCCAACTTCTTCATCAGTCGTATTGTAAAACGTACCGTATTTAGGATTCTTCCAGCTAGGTACACCCGCTGAAGTCATTGCCAAATATGAACTATCTGTCGGTTTGGGCAACTTAGATAATACGTTTGTTGCGCTGCAATAAAGTATGTCACCGACAGCGTAATTAGTTAGCCCTGTGCCACCGTAGACTGTACCGATTGTTGTAGCGTTCCATGTGCCAGCGGTTAGCGTTCCAACGCCTGTAATCCCTGTATACGATCCTGAAATACGAGCCGAATCAATCGTACCGCTTGTAATTTGTGACGCTGCAATCGCTATCGCTACGTTACCCGCAACCGTCAGTTGACCTTGAGCGTTAACCGTCAAAGTCGTAACAGACGAGGCTGAACCGTAAGAACCAGCAGTTACGCCAGTATTAGCAATTCTGGGAGTAATTGACCCAGCAGCATTTGTAATTGCTAAACCTGTTCCCGCTGTCAATGTGCTTAAAGTGTATCCAGTACCGTTACCGATCAATAATTGACCGTTTGTAGGGATAGAAGTTAATCCTGTTCCGCCGTACGCAGGTTCTAACGGAATTCCAAGAACTACGTTTTCAATCGTAATTGTTCCCGCCGTTATGGTTTGAACGCTTGGGTTTTGCAACCATTGCACCCATTCCCTAGCGGGTCTACCTGCCACATCAAGAAACGGACTTTGCGGGAAAATGATATTCATTAGTTATCACCGACCGATGCTTTTAGGTTTGCGCTAATAATGACAGCGTTAACTGGGTCAGTCACGACAACCTCAAAAATCCTATCTCGTGCGTAACCAAGTCTGCGCCAAATCGCTCGATTCTTATATGCGCCAATCTTACCAATGCTTGTCCAATGCTCACTTGAGTATGTAGAACCACCGTCATTAGACCAGCGCAACATTGCTTGAGGGTCTTGACCTTGACCAAGATTTAAGCCAACACCGGGCTGAAACTGGATTTGCAGCTCATCAAAATAGAACCGTTGAAGGTCAGCAACCAAATGCGGACAACGCCGAATCCTACGAATCGTGTTCCCGTTATCGGTGTAAGTATCTAGGTTGACTTCGTATATCTTGCCGTTTTCAAAGTCTCCGACAAGGTTCTCACCGTTAAAGAACGCACCGCAATTAGCTCTGTGTCGGTGAAACTCACCGTTATCCCACGATAGCCACTTGTGCCAAAGTTTAGTTGTGAAGTCAAACACCCAAGTCAAATCTACACTTGGGAATGTCACAACGTACATTTCATGTCCACGGATTTGATGAACGAATCCAATAGCGTCCGTTACATCAACGTTTTGGATAGAGTTTTCTACCGCATGAGTAGAAACCCTAACATACTTATAACCTTCAATCATTCCGACAGTAGCCGTTCCACGCTCGTCACGACCTACAAAAATAATAGATTCGTCAAATCGAGCAAGCGAAAAAGGTGCGGCAATACCATGCTGCATCATTGTCCCGCTAATACGCTGGAACGGGAAAGTCGTAATTCCTGCAATAGTTCCGCCAACGTCTACCCATGTTTCGGTGGTCTTTTCGCCAAGCAGGTAAACTTGCCTGTGGTCACAGATTAGCGAAACAATAGGATCAGGTGCGCCATTCTTAGAGCCGTATAAAGCCGCTGTAGACAAACGTGAATCAAGGTCAGTATTAGCCCAGTTCTGCGTTCCGGGTTCGTTATAGACGATGTACCCGTCAATCACATCACAGACCGTAGCACCTTGCCAAGCACCGTCAGTACTCGGTAATGTTGCAAACGTATTGGTAGCGGCTACCCATGTGTAACGATTTACACCGTCCACAATGTAGGCAGTCAATCCGCCGGGGATCATAATGTTGTCGGTAATCGAAACAGGGCCACTACTCGTAGTCAACGTGCCAATCTGTGTAGCAACCCAAGACGTACTAACCCGATAGACATTCGGGCCAGCCACCGCAATCAAATACTCATCACCTGATAATGCCCTCATCCCACGCACCTCACCGGGGAATAACTGAGCTTTCTCAATCAGTCCGGGTGTAGGATACAAAGCGATAACGCCTCGTTCCTCACGGGGTTTCATTGGGTCTACTTCAGGGAAAAAGTTAATACATTCCTGTGCATCTTGATAGATACTCGGTGCTTCGTAGCTTGGGCCAACAAATCCAAAATCAGGCATTTATTACCCCTTAATCAACGGAAGCCGCCACTTAATATCCAACCAGCGTCTTTAGCTTTGCCAGTAATCAGCACATCATCGTATCGTGCAACGTAAGCGGGTTTCATGTTTGTACGCTTCAATGTTGCCTTAGCGTGTCCAGCTAGACCGTTAATCATTTGAATCTGAGTCTGGTTTGTCTTGCCGTACATTGGCATTAGTCGTTCAGCCAAGCACCAGCGCAACGCCATGTTAAAGCCCGGAGGCAAGCTAATCGTGTTATTCAGCGTCATAAACTTGCTGAATTGCGTGTCGCAGAATAAGTGCAGCTCACCTTGACTTGGGTTAGGCCAGACAAAAATGTTACCCAGTATCTCAGTCGGTTGATAGTAAATCGCTTTAGGCCATGGCCCTGATAGCGTCTTCAACCCAATCATCTCGTACTGATCTAAACCAATCACGGCTACCGGATAGTCCAAACCACCGTTCAAAACAGGCATACCGTTTGAATTAGTATTGATACGCACGAAAGCAGAGTTAATCTGTGTAGGACGCTGATAGTAAGCGTTTAACGTGCCACTAGCTACCGTTTGCGACTGCCTGACTGTGTATGTACCAGTTTCGTTTACGTTGCCGCCAGCACCCGTTAAAAAGCCTGTAATCGTAGTCCCATCAATCACACCCACGCCGCTTAGTGTCTGACCGACAGCAATAGCACCGGACGAGATACCTGTGACGGTCAAGGTTGTGCCGGATATTGAACCCGTAAAGGTTGCGCCGATTTGTCCGCCCGGCCCGATTGTGTACTGCGTTTGTCCAGAAACAGTCGGAAATATAATCTCCGTCTGGTAGTAGACCATCATCCCTTCATTTGACCATTGATCTAGCAAGTCATTCAGCATATCAAACGCATCTTGCGCTGCATCAGCAGTCGGCAATTCACCCGATTCAAGTGCGCCAATATCTTTGAGTGATCTTGAAATAATGTCTAAAGGCGTAGTCATTTTTAGCCTATTTAATAACGTTTAAAACGATTGTAATTGCAATACTCATCAATCCCAAATTCTGTGCGGAATACCTGTAACGATAACTTTATATTGCTCAAATTCTGCGGGTAATACGCCACGCATATTAACGTGCCACCCACCTACGTCAACCATTTCGTCCATTTCCAAACCATCTTCGCTCAATAGCTTTGCGCCTGTTGGTTTGTAGATCAGACCAATTACATCGGTCAGGTAGTTTGGTGCATCGCAATATGTGACAACATCTTCGTATGTAGACTCAAGCCAAACACCCGCATCAACTAACAAAGCAGTCGCAGTCGCTTGATCTGGGAACTTTAAATGGATGTCTAACGGATTCATTGTAAGCCTACCAATTTAACGATTATTAACACAATTGTAGTTGCAGCAATAGGCAACACAAAGTCTAGTATGCCTTTTTGCGTCCACGCTCTACGCTCAAATGCTCCGTACCAAGGCATATTTGCTCGTTTGCCACCGTAGTAGGTTTGAATCACACGGTTCTCAGCTTGCGCCATTTCACGACCAATATAGTAGCCAGCAGCAAACAGAACACCCGCCCACCATGAGAAGGGCGAGAGCAGGAGTTGAATGGCTAGGGCTGGGAGGATGTGGTTCATTTAAAGAAAATCCACGCCGTTATTTGTTAATGCAATAATTTGCAAACGTCCATTATCACTACCAGAACCTGCGGTTTTTGTAACAACAATGTCTGTTCCAGAAGCTGCTACAGAAATTGCGCCCGTTGCTGCGGTAGATTTATTTCCCGCTAATGTTTCAACATAAAACGCTTGAGTCTGCCCATTAAAACAATAACCTTCTGTGTATAATTTCTCGCCAACAACGTCATTTGTTTGGTTGTAAGAGACAAATACTTTTGCTACGCTGTTTGGCTTATCTATTGAAATAGTCAAAGTGTTTGTTGCATCTTCTGCCACAGTTTTAAACAAAGTGTAAACCTTGCGTTGTGTGTCGTACCCAACTTCATTGTCACGATCAAAACCCAACGACTCAGAAATTTCTACAATATCAACAGCAAGAAAAGAAGTTGTTCCCGGTGTTGGATCAAGATACGAAAACGCTTTTGAAGAGTCTGAGCCAACTCGACAACCGTACATTCTCATTTTTGCTTTGACGTAATTAGTTGCACCTCTTGTAATAAACACAAGCGCAGTACTTGTAGCTGAATTAAAACCTGCGGCAGTCAAATTACGGATGACAACATCATCAAAAACATAAACAGTTGATGATGCGTTACCAACACCGCCGTACAAATAAATAGCGTTTTGTATAACAGCATTAGTTCTAATATTTTCAGCAACAAAGTTTTTATACGCATTGGCGGTATTGTTTGAAAATTGAACTAATGCTGAAATTACATCAGTTGGATCAATACAAACAACATCAATATTGCGAACCACAGCACCATTTTCTGGGCCGCTTAATACGCCTCCAGATACAATTGCTTCGTTTGGCGCTGCTCCATCAACGTAAAACATTTTTGCGCCATCAATTACGCCACCATATTGAATATCAATTTCAATTTGTCCACCTGTGGTTTGAGCAATTGGTGTTGTCCTGCGGCACACAACGTTAGAAACTAAAGTATTACGCACTTGTGATTTAATTGAACGTTTGTGGCAATCTTCAAAATAAGAATCCTGTATCAAAGCGTTACTAATATTTGCTGCGCTTTCTACAACAAAAACTCCGTCACCGTCATTTGAAGGACTAATTCGGCGAATATCACAAGAAGAAATGTTTATTACCGCAGCATCTTGCACAAATAAACCACGGCTAACTGGTGCAGTAGTGTGAACACTTAAAATATCCCATGCTTTGCAATCAATAACAGTTACATTAGAAAAAACAAATCCTGTGTCAGGGTAAGCAAATAAACCAGCGGCAAGACCTAATGTATTAACTTGTTTGCCGTTTAAAAACACGCATCTAAAAACATTTAACACCGCATTATTTGATTTTGCTTCAACAAAACAACATTTAGAAGCTAAAGCATTACCATCAAAAGTTACAGAATCTAACTCTAAAGATGACGTTGTTGATACTTTAATTGCAAACTCTGTTGCTGCGCCAATGTACTTAATCGTTCCATTTCTAATGATTTTTGGTGTAGTGTACGAAACAGACACGCCGCTTGAAATGCTAATTGTTAAACCATTCAAATCAACGCCAGAACCTGAAGCATTAAGTGCCGCTTGCAATCCTGCGCTTTCATCAGCACCTGATCCGGTCACGCCATAATCCACAACGGCTACTGGCGCACCGTTAATCATAGAATAAGAAACTTTGGTAAGCGACATTATGCTTCCTTATTTAGAAAAGGCTTGTATTTCGTTATTGGTTAATTTTTGAGGGTAATAAAACAGTTTACGAATAGTACCGTTAAGCCTATTTGTCCCATCGTTTATAGAACCAATTGCCATTAAAGTGGCTGTCATTGCTTGCTGATTTGTTACACCTGTAACCGGAGTCAATGCGTTAGCACTACCAACTACTTTATTTGTTGGTTTAAACCCCATAGAAACTTTGCCGGAATCGGTTGTTGTATCAAGAATAATTGATTCATCAACCCCGCCTCCCGCAGTAGAATACCATCCATAAACTTGGTTAATTCTTGCTCTTGCTTGTAATGCTATTAAAGATGAAGTTGACGCTGATACCCCATCCGCAATACACCAAACATAACCAGTTAACGTACCTACGTTTTTAACAATATTACAAGTGTAGTCAGCAACTACAGTCCCTTCCGTCTGGTTATACCAATCACTAAAGTTTGTCCCCGTCATTGTCGCTACGTCAGCGGTGCGTGTGACTTGGGATGCGACTGTGGGGATGTAGCTGGTAAAGAATGCGCCAAGTTCAGTTTGTGCGCCCCATATATAAATATTATTGTCTGTGCTTCCTGCGAAGTTAACCGTAGCAGCGTCTTGCACCATATAAATTCTAAAATTATTTGTGTTTACGCCAGTACCTACGTCATTTGATACCCAGCAACGATACCAACCGTTTCCTGCGTCTTCAATACCAAACCCTGTTGGTGCTGTTGTCCAACCTGACGCAGTTAAAGCAGACGATGTGCCTGAATTTAAATCAAACAATCGACCACGTTGACCGCCAGCTTTTGTAATAATGGCAAGCATAAAAATAGATTTGCTGCCTTTTTTTGCATAAACGGAATTGGTGTATATCGTATTGTCAGCGATTGTTGGGGACTGCTGAATGGCGTGTCCAGAATTTACAGTTGTTTCTACAAGTTGATCCGCATTTTGCGTACCATCAGGGGAAACAATTTGATCCGCAGATAACGTGACGTTAGCATAAGACCAAGGTCTAGTTGATCCTGCGTCAGCAGTATTTCTAAAATCGTCTGAATATGTTATTAAATTTGTTCTAGCTTCTTCAATCAGCAATCCCTTACAAGCCAACGTCACAGGGTTAAAGTCAAATCTTGCAATATCAGCGTTAACAAGTTCTACTAAACCAGAAGAATTTACCCGTGTAGCGGTGTTTCCAGTGCGGGTAAACGTAATGCGGGGGTCAAGGCTTGCAGTTGTAAAGTCTAACGCAAGTCTAGGCAACACTCGTTCTGTTGCTGTCAATCCAAATGATGGTGTAATCATGCTATCACCGCCAATTTTCGCAGACTACCCAAAGAATCTTTAACCTCAATATACCCAACTACAGGTGCGTCTGATGCTGAGGTGAATGGTGCAAGTCGTACTCTACCAGACGGATTTAAAACACTAAGAATTAAATCCTCTGAATTAACATCTGCTTGGATAACAAATTGTTTTCCAGACCCCGCCGCTGATACTGCTTTAATTGTATTAAACGACCCATCGCCAGAAATTTCAATGTATTGCGCTCTATTTCTACCAAACTGAACAGGGCCAGCTACCGCACCGCAGCCAACAAATTGAGTACCTGTACCAGAATTGCTTACTTTTCCTTCAGTAATGCTGCCACCAATAAACTTAGTGTAAAGAACACCAGAAGATATTAGTACGTCATCTCCTGTATTGTTTTCTGTAACAGGGTTAACAAATGTGTTACCTACTAAGTCAGCACCTGTTCCTGATACTCGAATAGCCCCTGTGCCTGAAGCAGAACCTGCAACGTAAACATTAACAAATACGTTGTTGTTAATTGCGTTCCCAGAGTTTGCAAAAATATAAACGCCTTCGTTGCAGTCTACAGACATTAAATTTAAATATTGAGCTTTTTGAGTACGAACCCAAAAGCCAATTTCTGCACCCTCAACATAAATGTTGTTGTATCTTCCTGCAAAACCAGAAGAATGAAACCCTTTAGAATTAAGTCCGCCTGTAGATATACATCGAACATTATCTACACATGATTGTTGGTCAACAGTTGTATCAATGCTTCCGTCAACTCTAAACCCAGTATTACCTGCACCGTATCCAGATACATAAATATCTCTAGCAGATACTCCGGTGCGGATATTGACACCTGCTTGGGGAACACCAATGCCAACAACATCTTTGCCAAAATTGGTGACAGTTACATTTTCAACAAGATTCCCGTAACCGGAATTATTGGTATCCATTTTAAAATCAATACCATCACCGCTAATGGTATCAATTTGAACGTCTGAAATTAAACAATCAATAAAACCATCTCGTTGGAAACCAATTCCATAGCCGCCGCAGTTTTTAATTTCAAGACGCTGAAGTTTAATGTTTGTGCAGCCAACGCCAGACAATCCAGAAACATCAATTCCTGTATTTGTGACGGTGCTTGAAGGAGTGCCGCTAACGTATGTGCCGATTAACGTCATATCTTGCACAGCAACATTATCAACAAAAATACTACCGTCAATTCTACGACCGATTTTTATCAACCTAGCAGCAGTAGTATTTGTTATCGTATTTGTTAATACCGTTGCGCCTCGACCATCACCTTGCAAAGTAATGTTGTCGTTTTGTACATCTAAAATTACATCTCTATCAAACGATCCTGTAATTGCTGGATTGTATGGTGCTGAGGTTTTTCCTACGGCATATGTTCCTGCAGGAATGTGAACAACACCGCCACCAATGCTACCAACATAATCAATAGCCTTTTGAATAGCCGCCGTATCATCCGCTACACCGTTGCCAACAGCGCCAAAGTCTTTGACTGATACTGTTTGACGTAGCTTTGTTTGAACGTTTGTAGTGACAGCACCCGTCCCAGCAGGGTCATACGTCACGTTAGCAGCATTACCCACGCTACCCGCTGTAAATACAGCAGTCGTAAACTTAACCTCTGCACCAACGTGTAGACCAGCGGTAAACGTCACAACAGTTGGACTAGTTTCAACAAAACTGTATGTGCTGCCTTCGTATTGGTTTACACCATCCACAAACACAGTCAGGCTGTTTGTAGCAGGAGCGTATTGCATTGTGGTCAACGTAAAGACCGTTTGACCCGCTGTAGCAGTCTGGATTTCTTCTTGAATGGTGTAATTGACAAAGTTGGAGTTAATACCCGAAATGTTGTCAAACGTACCGATTAGCTGATTCGTACTGGACTGAATAACAAACTTATATTGCAGACCATCAGTTAGCCAAATCTCACCGCTTGGTACACGACCACCGGAGTCAAGGATAATTGGGTTGCTATGCGCTGTTACGCCCGTAGCACTTGTGTACGTTACTTGGTTAGTAGTCGTTCCAGCAGCGTAAGTGAAAATCTTGCCCCCGCTAAGCGGGTTGCCGTTGTTGTCAAAGAACTGACCCGCCACACCACCCACAGGGGAAAGGTTCACAGCCATAATTTTAAACTCCGTGATTCGCAAATTCTTTGTGGTACTTATTGCGGACTTCAATAGCAACAAGTTCGGCAAGCTCTATGTCTTCAAACCGTCCAAAAGAACGTAATTTCTTGTTAATACGAACGGCTACACGCCATTTTTGGTGGTCTTTGCACCAAAATACACCTTTACTGCCAGACGTATTGTTTTTCATTGTGCCTCTGTTCATAGCGTTAATAAAACTATCCGCCGCCCTAAGGTTTTCAATACGATTGTTTAATTTGTCAGTATCAATGTGATCTATTTCTTTAGGAAAATAACCGTGATGGTACAAAAACACCAATCGGTGCGCTTTGTAAATTTTATAGTCAACGCAAATAACTCGATAACCTAGGCTGTTTATTGTGCCAGCAATTTTTCCCTTACGGATTAAATTACCGTCTTTGTAAACAAACAATTCATGTAAGCGTTTTTGGGTAACCATGTTTACAATCCTAAATTTCCCGCCGCCACGAATGTGTTTGCAACAGGACACACCAAGCTAATTACTGCATATTGTCCCATTGTACTAAACAGGCTTGAATATGACACTAATGTTTGTCCACCAGCAGCTACAGTTACTTTACCTGCGCCGCCTTGGATAATCGTTACGCTAAAGCCAGCACCAAGACCCGCCGCACAAGTAATTGTAGTAGCTGATCCGCTAGTGCAATAAATGATTTTTCCGTTGTCAGCAGCAGATAGAGTTCGTGAGGCTGTTGCTTCAGTAATGATACCAGCCGCAGACAATTGGTACGATCCAGATACTAACGAGGTGTAAACCTCATTAAGTAATTTAGCTACAGCTCTTAAACTCATAGCCCTTCTCCCGGAGTAATCTCAAACGCTCCGACAGCATCAGCTTCAAACCAAGCATTAGCTGGCAATCCACCAAAGACTTCCACAGAGTTCGGCAACATACCGATAGTGTTAGCAGACGGTACACCAGCAGTCGGGACTGTCACAGTCACGTTTTGCACCGCATCACCGGGCATTGGAGCAGTCCAAGAGAAGTATTGTGTTGTACCCAAAAGGTTACGCACACGATAGCTACTAGGATTGTTGTTGTTTGACGATTTAACTTGAACCGATGTTGTCCCGACTAAGTACGTAGGGCCAAACGGTGAAAATGGACTGTTATAAGCCATCATAATCCCTTTTTAAGAAAAAAGCCGACCCTTGTGAAGTCGGCTTTATTTTAGCGTGATTGAGTCCTTAACGGATTAAGCAATCAAGCCTTTTGCTTGCAAACGTGCAATCAAAGCGTTAACAGCCGTTGCAATCTCAGTTCCGCTAGCGGAGTTTGTGATTGTTGCGACAGTTGCGCCTTGTGCAGTTGCTGCCTCACCATGAAAGCCGACTAGCTTTGAAGGTGATCCACCAATAATAATACCGTCTGCGGCATCGCCATTAAACAGTTGAACTGGTGTCTGGGTACTTGCTGGGCCGGGATTCGCCATGATAATTTCCTTTAAATTTAGATTAACGGGGGACGATTAACCCCCCACTAAGTTACGCTGCGACTCGGCAAGCGAGTTCTGGATACAGAGGAGCCCAGCCGTACAGCACATCAAGACGAGTCGGGATCGAATCGTTGTTGATTGTGTACTGGCGAACGATACGCATTGACAGACCAAGTTCCTTATCGGAAGCACGACCTGCGAAATGAACACCGTCAGGCAATTCAAGGTCAGCACAAGCCAAGGTGAACGCATTTTTGTGCATTACCAAGTTCTGTGGGGAAACCTTACCAGTCTTGTCAAAGAAGTTGACAGTAGCAGTACCCGATGTTGTTGGGATAGTAACGTTCTGGAACTGACCAGCCGAAATAACAGCAGGTGAAACAGTCACGTTAAACGTTGCGCCAGTACCCGAAGCAGCAGCAGTAACAACAAAGTTACGCAGCTTGTTTGAGCCGTAAGCAGAACGGTTCTGTGGGTTAACAGCGTACACACCATCAATCGTAATCACATCACCAACGTTCAAGCTAACTGCGCCAGTCGAGGTGATGCTGATTGTGGAGGTTGAAGCCCAACCAGAGGTTAAGTAACCTGTGCCAGTTGTCGTGCTAGTTGTAGCTGTACCAGCAAACGAACCAAACTGTTGATTAACAACGTTCTGATCCATGTACCAATCCATACCACCTGAGTCACGACCCATCATGCCTTTCTTGTACTGGTCAGCAATGATGTTTGAAGGAACAAACAGACCCTTCAACGCATCAACGATTGCAGCAGACGAGAATGGCTCAATGATGCAGCTACGCTTACCATCACGGGGTGCGCCTTCGCTGTCCAGATAAGCCTGAGCTGTCAAGAATGTCAGCAGAGCGTTAGGAACAACACCAGCAGTACCTACGATGTTGGCTGTAGCGTTCTTAGCCATCAGCAGACCATCAGCGTCAATCTTGTTGGCAATCGCAGCAATAGCTGGCTTCAAAACACGGTCAGAGAAAGAATCAAGGCTCAAAGCCAAGTCTTGTGTCGTAAACTGTGTGTCAACGTGAAACTGTGTAGACAGAGTAACTGGAACTGAAGTTTCGTTAAAGTCTTCAACGTTCAGAGCTGGGCCAGTTGTACCGATAAAGCGACCGGGTTTGCGGACGTTAACGGTGTTACCGATTTTTGCACCAGCAACAGCAAATTGGTCATCGTACTTGCGCTCGACTTGACCAGTAAATGTAAGTTCGTTTTCCAAGACCATCAACGCTTCGTTACTGATCTTGCTAATGGTGAGTAGATTGTTACTCATGATAATCCTTTAATCAAAAATTAGATTTCCGTTACCTAATTCGCCCAGCTTTTCTGGCTTCACGCCATTGACTGTAAGTCCCATGAAACTCACCATCGCTTCCGATAGGTGTTTCCATTGATCCGCCAGTCGATTTAAGCGGGTTAATAGGTGCAGGTGCTTTAGACCGCACAACGGGCTTGGTTTCAGTTTTCTCAAACTTAGCCTCCAGCTTCCCAATCTCACGCAATGCGCTAATCACCGTCATTTTGGACAGCTTTTCAGCGTAATCAGGATTCTCAGCTAAGTGATACAGGATTCGTGGCCCTGCCTCACTCTCTAATAAAGCGTCACGCACTTGGTCAGAAACCATTACGTCACTAGACTCTATCATGTCTGCATAATCCGGCAGTTCTTTCTTAGTAGCCTCTAACCGATCATTCCAAACCTCAATGAGTTTTTCCTGTTCAGCTTGATACTTCTTTTCCAGCTCTGCTCGATCACGATTCTTTAACGCTTGCTCAGCGGAGTATTCAGCCAATGCTCGTGCATATTCAAAAGCATCGTTGAATTGCTCAGGTTTTGGTTCTTCGTCTAGCGACTCAACCTTTTGGGGCTGGTTACGCCTTTCTAGTTCCGCTAACCTAGTTTCCAAAGCCTCCCTAGCTTCACGTTCACGTTGTGCTTCCGCACGAGCCGCTTCACGTTGCTTAGTAATCTCTGAAAACCGCTTTTCAAGTTTAGGGTTTTGTTTACCCGCTTTAGCTTCGTCTTCGGACTTGGGTTCACTCTGTTCCGGTGCTTGATCTGGCTCTGAATCGTCTTCGACAACTTCAGCCGCAGTATCATCACGGTCAGCTAAACCTAACTTTTGTGCCTTAAACTCTGCAATATTTTCACTCGTTAATACTGTTCCTGCTTCACGACTCTCTGA
>Ga0105097_10000184_pt1 | contig 25988 bp, 2 predicted proteins | sample PPLLak12cMay2015_FD_87035 | JGI IMG/M metagenome (GOLD analysis project Ga0105097, IMG submission 87035) | Freshwater sediment microbial communities from Prairie Pothole Lake near Jamestown, North Dakota, USA - PPLs Lake P7 Core (1) Depth... | ecosystem: Environmental > Aquatic > Freshwater >...
TGGGTGGTATAAATGCTTTCGGTGGTATAGCCTGGTGTGTAATTAGCAGTATGCTGGACAGTGTTATAGATAATCAAGTCGCGCATGGAGAAGTTACTGTATTGAGCAACTCCTGATATAAAATAAGCACCTATTTGAAGGATGGTACTAGAGGATCTAGTACCTGTTTGCGTCATCGTGTTTCCAAACTGTATTCCATCAATGAAAAACCTGGTATTTCCACTGCTAATATCTACATCTATTTCAAATAGATATTCTGTCCCAGATACAGGTGTCCACACTCCTATTGTGTTATGAGTAGGATTCATAATATTGGTTCCCGCTTGATTGTAAATATTTAAAACAATGTTCCCAGTATTATATTGGTGAAAAATCCAAATTGCATTTTGATAATTACTACCGTTTACTAGACTAATAATAGTGTTACTCGTCGGACCACTCGGTGCTCCATTATAATTAGGTGTGTATTTAAAACTGATAGTTCCACTCTGTGTAAAATCCGCATTATCAGTGGCTGAATAGCGGACATAATTTCCTGTACCTGATCCTAAGACCAATTTGCCATTGGTGATGGATACTGTGCCAGCGGTGGCGGCCACATAGGTGCTCCCCAGTCCATAATCGGCGGTCAGGGTGGTGGCGTAACTGGCCATAAAGGTGACTTCCTGTTGCCCATTGACCGTCATGGAATCCATGGATGTCGGTCCGTAGGCATTGAGCCCATAGGTGGTGACCGCATCTTGAAGAGAACCCGTCGGCAGATAACTATCAACGACGTAATCGGTTGTATGCTGGACGTTATCAAAAATCTGCAGGTCTCGCATTGAGAAATTACTGGCATAACCACCACTGACAATCAAGTCACCCACTTGAATAGTATTGGCCGTCGATGTTCTGATTCCTGTTGAGGTGACGGTGCTACCCATTTGGATGCCATCCACAAACAATCGGGTGGCTCCAGCACTAATATCAATATCCCATTCGAAGAGATATTCCGTTCCAGCCAACGGTGACCAAGCATTGAGAGCTACATCACTCATAATGGCTGTCCCTGATGAGTTAGCGATATATATCACCAACATACCATAAATTGAGTGATATAACCATAAACTATTGACAGTGCTTCCAAGAGTCCCGACATTAATGAAGACATGATTAAGTGTCACGGGTGTGCCTGAATAAGCGGGTGTTAAACGGAAGCGAATGGTTCCTTGTTGAGTAAATTGTGCGTTGCCTGTGGCCGAATAGCGGACATAATTACCAGTGCTAGTATTTCCAATAAAGACCAGTTTACCATTAGTAATCGCCACGGTACCAGAGGTAGCAGTCACTGCGGTACTACCACGTCCGTAATCGCCATTCATGCTATTGGCATAACTGGCAATAAAAGTCGCATGACTGGCATCTAACCCAGTCATGGCCGCTCCTGCGACTATCGCCTCACCGACATTTGCGTTCTTGGCCGTTGCCAGCCCACCTACCACCACTGCGGCACCTGTGGAGATACTAACCGATTCGTCGGTGCGTGTTACCGTCATGATACCATTGACGATTGAGGTACCCAGAACACTGGGCGCATTATCCAATTGGTTGTATCTCATATTGGCGGCGGGAATATCTTGTTTGGTTTGTGAAGTGCTTTGCCATTGAACCCTTAAACTTAAAGGACCACCACCATTCAACCACTCCACATAAATGGGTACCCAACGGTTAGCTGTTAAGGCAATGGTCCCAGTGTTTGTTGAGGGATAGAAACTCCTGACTACTTCTTGATTATCAATAAATAAAATGGCAGTGTCATCACCTGCCAATTCAAAAGTATATGTTTCAGTGTATAAAGGCTTAATCCAACCCATCAATCTTAACGCGACATAAGTGGTTTGTCCTCCATAGGAGGGATTGGTCAGATATAATGTATTGGTGATTCCGCATTGTAGGATACGTCCAGTGGCCAGATTCCATGGTAAGACGCCCCCCCCGATATTATAGTTGTCATAGGCCTTGTAGTAGATACCACCATCCCCATAGGCACTAATGGTACCACTGAGACCCAATCCTCCTTTAATCACCACGGTTCCTGTGCTGGTACTAGAGGAAACATCAGTTCGGGTGGCCGTTAAGATACCATTGACGATGGATGTGCCTAAGACGCTGGGTGCATTATCCAGTTGGTTGTATCGCATATTAGCGGCAGGGATGTCTTGTTTAGCCTGAGAAGTGCTACTCCATTGGACTCGTAATAGTGATGCGCCCGTCACATTCATCCACTCCACGTAAATAGCCACCCAACGGTTAGCGGTTAAAGCGATGGTGCCAGTGGTTGTCGTACCGAAACTACGAATTACTTCTTGGTTATCAATGAATAAGATGGCACTATCATTGGTGCTGGTTAATTCAAAGGTGTAGGTTTCAGTATATAAGGGCTTAATCCAACCCATAATTCTAACGGCGATATAATCGCTTTGACCTCCATAGACTGGGTTTGTCAGGTACAATGTGCTGGTGATACCACAATCCAAGATGCGTCCCGTGGCCAGATTCCATGGTAAGACACTATTGCCGATATTATAGTTGTCATAGGCCTTGTAGTACAACCCGCCATCACCATAGGCCTTGATGCTTCCACCTAGTGATAAATCTTTGGCCACACCTAATCCACCACTTAGGACTAGGGCTCCAGAGGAGGTACTAGTGGACTGGGTAGTATTGGTCAATGTCAGGGTATTACTGAAAGTGGTCTGTCCAGAGACCTTAATGGGTCCATCTATGTGAGTGGTATAGATACTCTCGGTGGTATAGCCAGGGGTGTAATTGGCGGTATGTTGAACCGTATTGTAAATGATTAGGTCGCGCATTGAGAAGTTTGCTTCAAGAAGACCAGTTACAATATAAGCACCAATTTGTATAGTTGTTGCTGTATTGGTTCTTGTTCCTGTTTGTGCTTTTGTTGCTCCTAATTGTATACCATCAATAAATAATCTTGTTGCACCAGTTGTTATGTCAATATTTAATTCAATTTCATATTCAGTACCTGCTGTTGGTAACCATACTCCAAATGATGAATTATTGATAATATGAACAGCTGAAGAATTATCTACAGTTAAAATTATATTTCCATCTGTATTGTGATATAATATAATCATATTAACATAACTACCAACATTACCAAAATTAATAATTCCTTGTTGTGCTGATGGTGAACTACTATAATTTGGTGTAATCTTAAACTTAATGGCACCTGTCTGGGTAAAATCTGCATTACCTGCGGCCGCATAACGGACATAATTACCTGTACCTGAGCCTAAGACTAATTTGCCATTGGTAATGGACACACTGCCTGCCGATGCGGTGGGCGCCAGTGTTCCGAGTCCATAGTCGGCGGTCAGGGTGGTGGCATAACTAGCCATAAATGTGACTTCTTGTTGCCCTTTAACGGTCAGGGAATCCATATTGGTGGGCCCATAGGCGTTGAGCCCATAGGTGGTGACCGCCGATTGTAAGGTATAGTCTGAGGGATAACTGCTAGGGTTGTAATTGGTGGTGTGCTGGACATTGTCAAAGATTTGGAAGTCACGCATGGAGAAGTTGCCTCCCCAACTACCACTACTATGAATATAATCACCAATTTGGATGGTGGGTGCGGTCGCGGTTCTGATTCCTGTAGCGGTTTGTGTGGCTCCAAATTGCGTTCCATCAATAAATAAACGTGTAGCTCCATTACTAATATCCACATTTAATTCAAACAGATATTCAGTACCAGCAACTGGAACCCAAACACCCAGGCTAACGTTCAATATAATCGCAGTTCCTGTAGAATTATAGATATTTAAACCCATGAGTCCACCCATTGCAGTTGTTGCATGATATAAAGTAATTTCGTTATTATGACTACCCACAGTTCCGATATTGAAAGGAATTGAACCATTAACATATGACGAGGAATAAGCGGGCGTCAGTTTGAACCTGACAGTTCCTTGCTGAGTAAAGGTGGCGTTATTGGTAGCTGAATAGGTAATGTAATTGCCAGTACCAGTTCCCAGCACCAATCGGCCATTAGTTAAGGCTACACTGCCTGCTGTGGCGGTGACTGCGGTGCTACCTCTGGCATAGTCGGCAGTTAATGAGTCGGCGTAACTGGCGATGAAGGTGGTGTGACTGGCATCTAATCCCACCATGGTTTGATGGTCCACTAAGGTATTATCCAGTGTCACTGGTCCTGTGACCGTAGTAGGTCCCACCAGGGTGATAGCTCCACCCACATATAGCTGTTTGGCGATGGCGACACCACCATCGGTTTGGAAGGCACCTGTGGCGGGGGCACCTGAATCAGTGGTATTTTTGACTAGTAATTTGCTACCTGAGGCAACATTGACGCCATTACTGGCAGTATATTCGGCAATGGTGTCCGCTTGGCTGGTGCCACCCACGGAGAGGTTTTTACCGATAGCCACTCCACCACTAACCACTAACGCACCAGTCGTGGTATTAGTGGATTGGGTGGTTGGGTTAATACTCAACTGCGTTTGATATAAACCATAGACTGGGGTGGTTGAACCATACGCTGAGATCATAATATCATCCCAGTCATTGGTCGTGCGTGCGTTATTGGCAGGTTGTAGATATGAAAGGCCACTGGTCCCCACAATGCGGAAACCACTATTGTGGTAAAAGGTGTTATCATCGGCCGTTGATTGGATAAAATCTTTGGCCACACTGAGTCCACCGCTGAGCAAGACGGCTCCTATGCTGATACTATAACTATCCGTGGTGTCAGTCATGGCAACCCTATTACTGAAGGTGGTCTGACCACTGACCTTAAGTGGTCCATCTATGTGGGTGGTGTAGATGCTTTCGGTGGTGTACCCCCCTATGTAGTTGGCGGTATGCTGGACCGTATTGTAAATAATTATGTCACGGATCGAGAAATTAGCCGCATCCTGTCCAGGATTATAAACAAAATCCCCTAGTTGTATAACTGATGCAGTAGATGTTCTGGTTCCAGTGGATGTGATGGTACTTCCAAATTGTGTTCCATTAATAAAAAGTCGGGTGGCTCCAACAGTCAAATCCATATTGAAACTGAACTCATATTCGGTTCCCGAGACAGGAGCCCAAACGCCTAGTACAATGTTATTGATAATAGCAGCTCCACTTGAATTATATACTAATAATGACAAATTACCAGAAGTACTATTATGCCATAAATATAATGTATTGATAAGACTACCAGTCTGTCCTATCCCAATCAAACCAATTGTTACGGTTGGTGTGCCTGAGTAATTGGGAGTTACCTTAAAGCGAATTGCACCTGTTTGTGTAAAATCTGCATTGTCTGTGGCAGCATAACGGACATAATTGCCAGTGGTGTTGAGTCCACTGAAGACTAAGGCATTGACATTTAAATTTTGTAAAACATAACCTGAGGTGTAATTAGCCGTGTGGACAACGGTATTAAAGATTTGGAGGTCACGCATTGAGAAATTGGCACCATCTGCAGTCGGTATAAAAATAGCACCTCCGATTTGTAATGTGTTTAGATTGGCCGTTGTACGAGTTCCTGTCTGAGTTAATGTACTTCCTAATTGCGTTCCATTAATAAATAACCGTGTGGCTCCTGTAGTAACATCGATGTTCAATTCAAACTCATATTCGGTGCTCGCGGTAGGGGTCCATGTTCCAATCGTGACATTAGCCAGGATCGCGACTCCTGAACTATTATACAAATAAATGTTAATGGGTCCAGTAGTCGGATCATGACACAAATATACATAATTAGGAGTATAACCAGCTGTCCCAATACCAATAATACCGTTTCTAATCACAGGAGCACCTGAATAAGCTGGTGTAATCTTAAACTTAATGGCACCTGTCTGGGTAAAATCTGCATTGTTTGCGGCCGCATACTGGACATAATTACCTGTGCCTGAGCCTAAAACCAATTTACCATTGGTAACGGCCACACTGCCTGCGCTTGAGGTGACTGCGGTGCTTCCTAGTCCATAGTCGGCCGTTAAGACGGAATTATATGTGGCAATAAATGATGAATTGGCGGTTCCTGCTAGACCAATGGTCACGCTGCCTGCGGTGGCAGTGGGTGTGATGGATCCGAGCCCGTAATCCGCATTGATGGAACTGGTGGAGCTAGCATAACTGGCCATAAAGGTAACTTCTTGTTGCCCTTTGACGGTCAGGGAATCCAGATTGGTGGGTCCATAGGCGTTGAGCCCATAAGTGGTGACAGCATCTTGAAGCGTGTAATCTGGGGTGTAGGTGCTTGGGTTGTAATCGGTGGTGTGCTGTACGTTGTCAAAGATTTGGAGATCGCGTATGGAGAAATTGGAATAAGCTCCTGTACTATACAACCAATCACCAATTTGAATTGTTCCTGATGTATTGGTTCTAATTCCTGTTTGTGTTAAAGTACTTCCAAATTGTTTTCCATTTATAAATAATCGTGTTGCTCCATTGCTAATATCTAAATTAAAATCAAATTCATATTCTGTTCCTGATTTTGGCAACCAAACTCCTATTGATTCACCAATAATACCAACACCACTTGAATTAAATATTAGTAATTGTATATTTCCAGTTGTCGTTAAATGAATTATACTAATTAAATTAACATATGAGCTTGCTATCCCAACATTAACAAAACCAGAATTAGCAACTGGTATTCCTGAATAATTTGGTGTTATCTTAAAACGAATTGTACCTTGTTGTGTGAAACTGGCATTATTCGAAGCCGAATATCTGATATAATTATTAGATCCACTTCCCAACACTAATCGTCCATTGGTTAAGGCCACACTACCAGAGGTTGCAGTGACTGCAGTGCTACCACGGCCATAATCAGCGGTCATTGAATCACCATAACTGGCAATGAAGGTGGTATGACTGGCATCCAATCCGACCATGGTTTGGTGATCCACTAAAGTATTGGGTATGGATGTGGGTCCTACTAAGGTGGTAGCTCCACCCACGTATAGTTGTTTGGCAATCGAGGCGCCTCCATCCACTTGGAAAGCTCCTGTGTCAAGGGCACCTGAATCAGTGGTGTCTAGAACTAACAGTTTGCTACCACTGGCGAATTCCACGCCATGGCTGGCTGTATTTTCGGCAATGGTGTCCATTTTGGTGGTTCCACCCACACTCAGGTTTTTGCCTGTCGCAATACCCATGCCACCTGAGACTAAGAGACCACCCGTGCTGGTGTTGGTTGATTGTTCTGTTTGTTCAATAGTGGTTGCGGTTCGTGAGACACTGATACCCCCGTAATCAACACCACCGTATCTGGAAATAATATGAGTAGCACTATCACCAACACCACCACTACCACCTGCATAATAGATTTTCCCACCGTTATCACCACCAGTTTCCAATAAGTGGACACCGATATTATTGGCAGTGCCTCCCGTGATGGTGGTAATATTATCACCTGCTGTAGTAGAGGTAATTTGTCCACCTGTGCGTAATTGCTTGGCCACTGCTAATCCTCCACTGACTACTACAGCACCTGTGGTAGTGGTGGTCGAATCAGTGGTGTCTATGACTTTCGTGACTCCACCGACGGTTAGGGTCTTAGCAATCCCGAGACCTCCTGTGGTCACAATGGCACCAGTGCTGGTGCTGGTGGAGTCATCGGTTCGGGAGACCGTCATAATACCGTTAACAATTGAGGTACCCAGAACACTGGGCGCATTATCCAATTGGTTGTATCGCATATTAGCAGCGGGAATATCTTGTTTGGCTTGTGAAGTGCTTTGCCATTGAACCCTTAAACTTGAAGGATTACCAACATTTAACCATTCCACATAAATGGGTACCCAACGGTTTGCGGTTAGGGCGATGGTGCCCGTGTTTATTGTTGAGGGATAGAAACTCCTGACTACTTCTTGATTATCAATAAATAAAATGGCACTGTCATCACCTGTCAATTCAAAAGTATATGTTTCAGTGTATAAAGGCTTAATCCAACCCATCAATCTTAACGCGACATAAGTGGTTTGTCCTCCATAGGAGGGAGTGGTCAGATATAATGTATTGGTGATTCCGCATTGTAGGATCCGTCCAGTGGCCAGATTCCATGGTAAGACGCTCCCACCGATATTATAGTTATCATAGGCTTTGTAGTACAACCCACCATCGCCATAGGCCTTGATAGTCCCACCGATTGTTACATCACCTGCGGCTGTGCCAATACCACCAGAAAACACTACTGCACCTGTTGAGGTACTCGTGGAGTTAGTCGTGGTAGTGAAAATGGTCTGTCCTGAGACCTTGACGGGTCCTGCCAATTGTGTGGTGTAGATGCTATCAGGTGTATAACTGGTTGGGGTGTAATTGGTCGTATGCTGAACCGTATTAAAGATGATTACGTTACGTATTTTGGCAGTCGTATATAAAGCACTTGATACGACATCAGAACCAATTTGAATGGTGGTTGGGGTGGTACGAGTTCCTTTTCCTGTATTAGTGACTCCCAACTGTGTGCCGTTAATAAACAATCGTGTGAATCCATCTGTTATATCCCAATTTAACTCAATCTCATACTCGGTGCCTGTGGTTGGGCTCCAGTATCCCCAATAAGCTACCACAATACCAGTGCTACTGGAATTATCGATTATCGTCGATAGTCTGCCATCTATTTCTTGAAAAACTTCAATACAATTGGCGTATGACCCTGGATTACCGATATTAACAAATGCTTGCCGTGTTGTTGGGTAACCTGAATAATTGGGAACCAACTGGAACCGAATCGTTCCACGTTGTGTCATAGCTGCGTTACCAACCGCGCTATATCTGACATACTGACCAGCCGATGCCCCAAATGTCAGATACCCGTTAGTAACCGCCACGGTGCCTGCTGTGGCCGTGACCGCGGTGCTACCTAATCCATAATCGGCCGTAGTAGTGGTGGCGTAACTAGCCATAAAGGTCACCTCTTGTTGTCCTTTAACGGTTATGGAGTCTAGGTTACTGGGTCCATAGGCGTTGAGCCCATAAGTGGTGACGGCATCCTGTAGGGTGTAGTCTGGGGCATATGTGGAGGTGCTCGGATTGTAATCCGTAGTGTGCTGAACATTGTCAAAGATTTCCAGGTCTCGGATGGAGAAGTCACTGTATGTGATATTTTGCAACAGAGAACCAACCTGTAGACTGGTTGATACGCTCGTCCGAATGCCAGTGCGTGTTAGAGTGGCTCCAAATTGAGTACCATCTACAAACAACCGAGTTGCACCACTACTAATATTCATATCTAATTCGATTTCATACTCATTTCCAATAATTGGACGCCAATCACCAAATGAACTATCAATCATCACGCTACCAGATGAATTATACACTGATAGATACAAACCATTGGTCAAACCATATAGTTTTAAGGATAAATTATCACCAGATTGTAAGACATTGTTATAATACAATGAGTTTGATGGAAACCAAGCACGAACAATGGCTTGTAATGTTGTTGAATTATTTGTAGTTTTTAACCATAGGGTATATGTACCTGGTGTGATTAATGTGACTGGGGTAGTTTCAGACACTATAAAACTACCTGACGCAAAATTACCTGAACCAAGTAAGGTCCCCCCAATTCCAGCTCCATTATATAAATTCCACGTGCCAGCTCCAGAACTAACGGATCCAACAACGTTTTCTATCCGTGTCAAATAAAAAGTCGATGATATGTTTAATATCTGGTACACTTCATCGCCCGTATTGAGTGGCGAGACCGCAAAGTTGTACCTACTGTGTGATTGATAAAAATCAACTTGACTCTTATCTTGATACCCATAATACAACTGAACGGCATTGCTATTATTACCACTGTTACCCACCGATATAAGTCCAACCATTTGCCCCACGACTGGAGTGGGAATATAATTAGGTGTTACCTTAAAGCGAATGGTTCCCAATTGTGTAAAGCTGGCGTTGTTAGTGGCAGAATAACTAACATAATTGCCTGTGCCACTACCAAGCACTAATTTACCATTAGTTAAGGCCAGTGTACCTGCTGTGGCCGTGACTGCCGTGCTACCTCTGGCATAATCAGCGGTCAGTGAGTCCTTGTAACTGGCGATAAAAGTAGTGTGACTGGCGTCTAATCCGACCATGGTTTGGTGGTCCACTAAGGTATTAGGTATGGATGTGGCTCCCACTAAGGTAGTAGCTCCACCCACGTATAGTTGTTTGGCAATCGAGGCACCTCCAGATACTTGGAAAGCACCCGTGTCCACAGCACCTGAGTCGGTAGTGTCAAGGACCACCAGTTTACTACCACTGGCAATTTCCACACCATGACTGGCGGTTAATTCGGCAATAGTGTCGATATAGGCTGTTTCCCCGATATTGATGTCTTTGGCGACAGCAACACCACCACTGACTAAGAGACCACCTGTTGAGGTATTAGTGGATTCAATGGTGGACAAGATGTGAACCACATCTGTGCTGGCAAAAGAAATATCATTACCGTTGGCATCAATGCTAAAATCACCACTGGCATCACAGTTAAGTGTCGTATGCTGTGCCCCATTATTGATGACAATTGATGCTCCTGTATGTACATCACCCGCTGCCGCAAGACCTCCCGTGACGACTAGAGCGCCACTGGAAGTGGTGGTGGAGGCGGTAGTATTAGTAATGGTGACCACACCACTAAAGTTACCCGTATGGGTGGTGATACCATCTTCCCGAATGACGGTTTGAGAGACCGCGCGGGGTGTGTAATTGGCGATATGGATTGGTGTCTGATAGACAGTAATGTGGTCAAGATAGATGGTTTGTGTGTTGGCGTCGGATCCTAAACCGAAATAGTTGGCGGGGGTTCTGGTTCCTGTTTGTGTCAAGGTGCTGCCAAATTGTGTTCCATCAATAAATAGACGGGTGGCTCCACTGGTTAGGTCCCAATTAAATTCAATTTCATAAGGCGTTCCTGCGATTGGGTTCCAAGTACTGGCACTAAAAAAACCACTGAAAATAATACTACCACTTGAATTCCTGATAGTTACACCTAATTTACCTGAAGCTGCTGCGTTGTTATGTCCAATATCTATCAGATTATTATAATTTGATGTATGACCGAACCAATCACTTGAGGTATTACCTAACCAGAACCAATAGCTATTATTGGATGGGGTTCCACTATATGAAGTGGTTAAGATACACCTAACTGTCCCTGTTTGTCCTCCATCAACAGCCTGTCCTGACATATATTGAACATATTCACCACCTTGAAGTTGTAAACGGTTGCTATTAATGGTTAAGACCGATTTGGTGCCTATCACATCATACGGTTTCATCATATGTTGCGGTGCTGATAAGCTAAAATCTGCATCTGTTTGTCGTCCTGATAGGTATAAGACGGCACCTGTTGGAACTTCGATGGTCAGATCCTGTTTATATTTGTAATCAGTTAATGACAATAATAAGTGAGACGGGAAGCAGGTATCAAAGATAACACTACCAAAACGAATATTGAGGGTGTTATTAGGGTGCAGATAGCTGTTGTCTAACCACAGATTTTGTCCATCTAAAGCGTTTTGCCATAGTCCGTAGGTATCAATGAAACAGCATTGGTAATCAACTGCCATTCTACGGTATGCTTTTTGTGCTTCCTCCAAGAAGTATTCATTGAGACCCGTCAGCGAGGTCCAACCACTACTGGGTGTCATCAAAACAATACTAACACCGCTGCTAATCGGGAAAGTGGTTCTAATTTTGGCTAACCCGCTGCGCATGGCGGTAATACAGACGGCCAGTCTATCTTGTAGCGTCCCCACTCCTGTATTGGCATCATTGGTACCCCAGCGCAAGACAAAGACGTCTGGGCTTTCAGCAATATCGCTGGCCACATAGGTAGTATCCCAATCAGTGGCTTTCTTAGTGGAGTGTCCTCGGTTGACAACGGAGACGTTATTGAGTCCCTTAAAAACGCACATATTGAGAAACTCTTGGTCAATACTGTAGGAATTATCCAATCCATACCCTTCTGTGATGCTATCACCCGAGAATAAGAAGGTCACGTTATTACCACTATACATTTGCTTAGTTAAACCGTATAGGGTTTCGGTTCCAAAAATTGGTTGCTTATAAGCATAAGTGTTATGAAGACGATGAGTAGCACCGACTGCGATTTGCATATTATCATCAAACTGGGCACCTTTGGTGTCAGTAATGGTAGAACAGTAATATTGTCCTCCAAATTCACGTCGTCCTGTGATTTGATTGTTACTGGCCGCTGTAATGAGAGAGTTAATAGCGGTTGAATCATCTGTGGTATTATTACCGACGGCTCCAAATCTCTCTGGAGTATAGACCAGAGCATTATAGGAACTGCCCGAAATGGTAACATCTGCTCCCACAAACACATCATTAGTGGTGGCTAAACCACCAGCGATGATCAGACCTCCTGTAGAAGTACTGGTGGCATTGGTGGTATTGGTGACTGTGATGGTATTACTGAAGGTAGTCTGGCCTGAGACTTTAGTGGGTCCCGCTAAGTGGGTGGTGTAGATGCTGTCAGTGGAATAGCCAGGGACATAATTGGCGGTATGCTGAACCGTATTGTAGATGATCAGGTCGCGCATGGAGAAATTAGACGTATCCGTCGTCGGGGCGAATATATAAGCACCAATTTGAACCACCGATGCGGTCTCTGCCCTAGTTCCAATTGATGTCAAGGTACCTCCAAATTGAACTCCATTAATAAACAATCTGGTTGCTCCAGCGGTCAAATCAACATTTAAACTAAACTCATATTGTGTGCCCGAGGTTGGAGACCAAGAACCGAATGATACTAGATTAATAATACTAGCACCAGCGGCGTTAAATACTAATAAATTGATGGTTCCAGTATTTCTATGGGACAGAAAAAGTTCATTGTTATGATTTCCTGTTTGTCCGATACCGATGATTCCAACCGTAGATGATGGCGTTCCAGAGTAAGTTGGTGTATATTGGAACCGTATGGTTCCACTCTGTGTAAAATCAGCATTACCTGCGGCTGAATAGCGAACATAATTGTTGAATCCACTTCCAAAAGTTATTTTACCCAGTGAAATACTAACTGTTCCAGTCGTGGTACCCTTTAAGGTACCCAGTCCATAATCCGCATTAACGCTAGTGGCGTAACTAGCCATAAAGGTCACCTCTTGTTGTCCCTTGACGGTCAGGGAACCTAGGTTAGTGGGTCCATAGGCGTTGAGGCCATAGGTAGTGACCGCATTTTGAAGAGTGTAATCTGGTGCATAGCTTGCGGGATTGTAATCGGTAGTGTGGATAACGCGATCGAAAATTTGCAGATCGCGGATGGAGAAGTTACTATTGCGGCCATTATCTGCAATATAATCACCCACTTGGATTGTTGTGGCCGTAGCCGTACGAATACCAGTGGATGTCAGTGTATTACCAAATTGAATACCATCTATAAATAACCGAGTTGCTCCGTTAGTTACATCAATATTCCATTCAAAAAGATATTCTTGATACTGTTTAAAACCCCAAACACCCAAAAGGATATTATTAATAATATAGGTTCCACTGACGTCCGTCACACATATGTATAACCCTGCAAGATTATGAAAAATCCAGATAGCATCATTAATGGTTCCAGGGATTCCTATATTAAAGATGACATTCGCGTTACCATATGGAGTGGCATAATTTGGAGTATATTTGAAACGAACCGTACCTTGATTAGTAAATTGATTACCTGTGGCAGAATACCTGACATGGTTACCTAGACCTGTACCTAAGACCAATTTTCCATTACTTAAGGTCACACTACCAGAGGTTGCAGTGACCGCCGTACTACCCTTAGCGTAGTCTGCTGTCATTGAATCATTGTAACTGGCGATGAAAGTGGTGTGACTGGCATCCAATCCCACCATGCTTTGGTGGTCTACTAGTGAGTTAGACATGTGAATGGGTCCTTGTAAGGTTGGCGTTCCAGCCAAGTATAATTGTTTAGCAATAGAGATGCCTCCTTCCGTTTGGAAAGCACCTGTGGCAGGGGCACCTGAATCAGTTGTATTTAAGACCAATAGTTTACTACCAGAGGCGATTTCTACACCATTACTGGCAGTATATTGGGCAATGGTGTCCATCTTAGTGGTTGCGCCGACAGATAGGTCTTTAGCTACGGCTATGCCCCCAAGGATGACGGTACTTCCTGTACTAGTACTAGTACTGTCGATGGTATTTACGACATTAAGACTAGAATCAGTATCGATGTATAATGGTAAACCGTTCGCACCAAGGGTTGATTGACCACCAGTATAACTGGCTATGGGCCCAATCGTTCCAGCTCCACCATTATCAACCAAGACACGTTGATGGGCCACTATGTCCTGACCCACATACAGGTTCTTGGCCACACCCAGACCACCATTAAAGACAATGGCTCCTGTAGAGGTACTCGTAGAATCGGTGGTATTAGTCATAGTGAGTGTATTACTGAAGATGGTCTGTCCAGAGACTTTAATGGGACCACCTAAGTAAGTGGTGTAGATGCTATCGGAGGAATAACCAGGGGTGTAATTAGCAGTATGCTGGACTGTATTGTAAATAATTAGGTCTCGGATAGAGAAGTTAGCAGTCCATAATGCTCCAAAACTACTAGTAGGGCCAAATTGAATGAACGTTATTGCTGTTCTAGTTCCTGTACCAGTTTGGGTACTACCAAATTGTGTTCCATCAATAAATAATCTTGTTGCGCCTAATGTAACATCAATATTCAATTCCATTTCATACTCGGTTCCAGAAGTTGGAGACCAGGCACCAAAACTAGTATTAAATATCTCAGTCCCTGATGAGTTGTAACAACGTATAGCGATATAAGCAGTGGTGGGTTGATGTTGGATGAAGATTTGATTATTCAAAACAAGAGCTCCTAGCATGACTATTGCAACATTATTAACAGAAGGTGCTCCAGAATAAGCAGGTGTATATTTAAAACGAATGGTTCCTGTTTGTGTAAAATCCGCATTTCCTGTGCCAGAATAGTTGATATAACTATTATTGTTGTTTCCTAAAACCAATTTGCCACCACTAAGTGAGACACTTCCTACGGTCGTTGCGACGACACTACCCAATCCGTAGTCTGCATTGAAGCTGGTGGTTGAGTTGGCATAACTGGCCATAAATGTGACTTCTTGCTGCCCCTTGACCGTCAGGGAGTCTAGTGATGTCGGCCCATAAGCGTTGAGCCCATAAGTGGTTAAGGCATTTTGAAGCGTGTAATCTGGTGCATAGCTGCTTGGGTTGTAATTGGTGGTATGCTGGACTGTATCAAAGATTTGGAGGTCGCGAATGGAGAAGTTACTATATTCCCCACTACTACCAATCCAACTACCCACTTGAATCGTCGTGGATGTGTTGACTCTGATTCCTTTTGCGGTTTGCGTGGCTCCTATTTGATTACCATTCACAAATAATCTCGTGGCACCATTACTAATATCAATGTTCCACTCAAAAATATATTCAGTTCCAGCGACAGGAAACCAAGGTGCTAAACTTACATCATCCAACATCCCTGGAATAGTTATTACTAGAGGTGAATTAGAGGAGTGATAAATCCACACTGCATTGGTCGTACCAATTGGAGTACCAATGTTAAGTATCACCGCATTGGTTGCAGGGACTCCACTATAATTAGGTGTATATTTAAAACGGATAGTGCCTTGCTGGGTAAAGGACGCATTATCGACGGCTGAATAACGGATATAGTTATTGGCTCCTGCTCCCAAGACCAATCGTCCATTAGTCAAGGTCACATTGCCATTGGTGGCAGTGGGTACCAAGGATCCGCGCCCATAATCGGCGTTAATAGAGTCATTATAACTGGCAATGAAGGTGGTGTGACTGGCGTCTAATCCGACCATGGTTTGATGGTCCACTAAGCTATTATCAATTGTGAATAACCCAGTGATACTATTCGGTCCACTTAAAGTCGACGTGCCACCCACATACAGTTGTTTGGCAATGGAAGCCCCTCCACTGATTTGGAAACTACCTGTGCCCAGAGCACCTGAATCGGTAGTATCATTAACTAACAATTTGCTACCGCTGACGATTTCCACACCATTATTAAGTGTATATTCGGCTAGGTTATTAGTATACACTGTACCATAATTCTTAATGTCATTGGTGACATGGAGTCGCCCTATGACTACCCGTCCAGTATCTCCACTATGAGCTGGATTAATGGCAACATCTCTGACAGAAATACCTGGTTCAACGCTCTGTAAAGTCCACCAATTATTGGTCGGGTCCCAACCAGAACCTAAGACATATTGCTGGTTAATATCAGTTGACATGAAATTACCATTACCACTGGCATCGCCAAACACATCAACTAGTGATGAAGTATTGGCCTTACCTGCCGTCATGACTGACTGACCCGTCACATTCAAGGTTCCATCTAGATTAGTGGTTCCATAAGTGGTTAAGGGATTGTGTAAAGAATAACCTGCCTGATAATTCATGGTATGTTGAACCGTATTATAAATAACCAGTTCGCGCATTTTATAGTTAGACCCGTTATTACCTCCACCGTCGCCAATGTAATCACCCATTTGTAGAACCGTAACAGCAGATGTTCTGGTTCCAGTACTGGTAATAGTGCTGCCAAATTGTGTTCCATTAATAAACAGTCGTGTGGCTCCTCCTGTCAAGTCCATGTCCAATTCAAACTCATACTCCGTAGCGCCAGTGGGAGTCCACACTCCGAAAGACACGCTATTGATAATCACGGTACCGCTGGAATTATAGACTCTCAAGCGCAGATGTCCACCAGTGACGTCATGATACAACCAAATTAAATTGACCAGGCTACTAGACGTTCCAATATTAATCAACCCAGAGCTAACCGATGAAGGTGTGCCTGAATAATTCGGTGTCAGTTTAAACTTAATGGTTCCTGTCGCGGTGAAATCAGCATTACCAACCGCTGAATATCTGATAAAATTACCTGCTCCTGGTAACGTTAAGTAACCTGTAGTATTACTAGCACCAGAGGCGAAGACATATCCCGTATTACCTAACCCATAATCAGCAGATAGATTGATACCATACACCGTATTGCTCATATAGTGAGTATATGAGGCAATAAATGTCACTGCTGCATTGGCACCACCCAGTATTGTGCTTTGAATATCCATCAGATTACCACCGATGTTGACGTTCTTACCGACTGCCAAACCTCCAGTGATGACCTGTGCCCCACTGGTTAAAGATGTGGACTCCGTGGTTGATTCCATGTGTGCAATCCCCGCCACGTGCATCTGTTGACCAATTCCCAAGCCTCCTATGATTACTTGGGCTCCAGTGGAAGTGGAAGTGGAATCAACCGTTGAATCCATATGCGCAATTCCACCCAAATGAGCTTGTTTAGCGACCGCCAGACCACCCAGGACAATGCCAGCTCCTGTGGTAGTAGATGTAGAATCAATAGTTGAGTCCATATTAGCAACACCACCAATATGGATTTGTTTGGATACTCCCAAACCTCCTGTGATAACCTGAGCCCCTGTGGTGACTGAAGTCGAATCGATGGTAGAGACTAGATGAACATCACCACCCACATACAGATCCTTACCGACTCCTAGACCACCGATGATCACGTTGCTTCCCGTTGTCACAGATGTCGATTCAATGGTGGATTCCATGGTGACCACACCACCAACATGTAGTTGACCCCCGATACCCAGTCCTCCTGTGACCATATGAGCTCCAGTTGAAGATGAGGTGGAATCAACAGTCGACTCCATATAGGCAACACCACCAATGTGAATTTGTTTAGCTACCGCTACGGCCAAGCCTCCTGCCGATAAGATGGCACCAGATGATGTACTGGTTGAGTCGGTGGTGGCGGTGGCTTCCAATGTGGCTGCATGCACATCACTGGTGACATAGATGTGCTCACCAACACGGAGTGTTTTGGCAACTGCCACACCACCAGTGACCACCACTCCACCCGTGGATGTTGACGCGGAATTAGTAGTCAGATTGATTCTTAGGTTTTCGTTGGTCACATTAGCGCCTCTTTCAACGGTTAAGGCATCATATGTAGCGTTATAGTAGGTCCGATAATACAACCCATCGACATCAGATTTCTTGTTTTTATAATAAGAGTCACCTGTTTGTTGCTGATGATCGACCCAATCATTGATAGTGATATTACTATCAACAGCAATTCCACCACTCACAACTAAGGCTCCAGTGGAAGTACTGGTGGAGGCAACCGTACTATTAATGTGGACGGCATCCGTATTGACAAAATTAACATCATTACCACTAGCATCAATGCTTAAGTCGCCTCCACTGGAGACATTAAAGGTCACCTTATTAGTATTATCATAACCCACCGTTAACTGGTTGGGAGTCGTGGTAATCAGACTGGTGATGCCACCTACATTCAGATTCCCACCGATTCCAACTCCACCAGAGACGACTTGAGACCCCGTCGCTGTACTGGTGGAATCGGTGGTTGAAACCACATGGATTTCACCACCCACATATAAGTTTTTACCAGTGGCAATACCTCCTAATGAATGAATTGACCCACTGGCGGTCGAAGTTGACTCCGTGGTATTAGTAACGATTGTGGCACCTGTAATTCTAATGGGTCCTGATAAATGAGTCGTATAAATAATTTCTGTATTATAACCAGGGATATAGTTGGCGGTCTCTTGAACACTATTATAAACCATCACATCACGGATCGCAAAATTGGCATCATCCTCAGTTGGACTATAAATATAACCACCGAATTGCAAAACACCAGCGTTTGACCCACGAGCTCCAGTCTGGGTCAGTGTGGTACCATATTGAACGCCATCAATAAACAGCCGCGTTTGACCCAAGGTCAGGTCAAGGTTTAGGAAGAGTTCGTATTCGTTGCCTGCAACAGGAGCCCAAGCAGTATCACTGAATTGGATATTATTATGAATCGCCACTCCAGTGGCATCATAACTCAACAAGGTAATAATCCCATCCGATGAAGCATGATACATATAGATTTGATTCCATGTGGACCCTGTTTGACCAATTCCAAAGAGTCCCACAGTCGCCGATGGAGTACCTGAATAAGCTGGTGTCAGACGGAAACGAACCGCACATGTATTCGTAAAATCAGCGTTACCTGCCGCGACATAACGGACATAATTACCCGTTCCACCTGCAATCACTAATTTACCTCCCGAAATAGAGACACCGACTGCTGTGGCCACTGCGGTATTACCTAAACCATAATCAGCATCGGTTGAACTGACGTATTTCGCCATAAAAGTCACTTCTTGACCTCCATCCACGCTCAATGATTTGAAATTGACAGGTCCTGTGGCATTGAGACCATGGGTAGTAATCGCGCTTTGGAAAGTAAAGTTTGGAATATAATCATCGGGGCTGAAATCAACGGTGTGTTGAACATTGTCATAAATGACCAAATCACGCATACCAAAGTTAGCACCACCACCACCCAGAACAATCCAATCACCCACCTGAATGGTTGTGGCAGTGTCCGTACGAATTCCTGTAGCGTTTTGTGTGGTTCCAAATTTCTCTCCTTCAATAAAAACTCGGGTTTCTCCATTACTAAGATCAATATCCCATTCAAACTCATATTCTGTACCTGTAGTCGGTGTCCAGACACCAATGGAGCTATTAAAAATAATATCACCAACTGAATCATAAGCGGCTATTTTCAAGGCACCTGTAGTGGCTTCATGATAGATATATAAAGCATTATTATATGAACCGATTGCTCCAACATTGATCATAAAGGAAGTATCGACTGGTGCTCCAGAATAATTTGGTCTCAAGTGGAATCGGATGGTTCCTTGATTGGTAAAACTAGCATTATCTGTCGCTGAATATCTAACATAATTACCCGTTCCACTGCCTAGAACCAGTCGTTGATTGGTGACACTAAATGTACCAACATTGGCGGTTAACGAGGTACTTCCGCGTGCATAGTCCGCATTCATCGATTCTTGATAACTGACAATAAAAGTAGTATGACTGGCAGCTAACCCAACAATGGTTTTGTTATTGTTAATGGAACCTGCAATATTGACCGCGGCAGCAAACGTGGTGGCTCCACCGACATATAGTTGTTTGGCAATAGAAGCGCCTCCATCCACTTGGAATGCTCCACTGAAAGAGGACCCCGAATCCGTGGTATTATGAACTTTCAACTGACTACCATTGGCAACTTCCACACCATTACTAGCAGTATATTGTGTAATCTGGTCGATGTTGACCGTTCCACCAACGCTGATGTCCTTCCCCACACCCACGCCTCCGACGGTAGTGATAGATCCTGTGGAGGTACTGGTACTGGCATCCGTAGCTGTCACAGTTAATATGCCGTTAACTACCGATGTCCCTAAAGCACTGGGAGCATTATCTAGTTGATGATAGGCCATACGACTATTGGGTAGATCCTCTATGGTCTGTGAAGCACTACTCCATAAGACTTGTAAATGTGCCGCACCTGAGCCATTGATCCACTCAAGATAAATCGGTACCCATTGGTTGGCAATCAAGCTAATCGTGCCACTCTGACTATCATTAGTTGATTTGACCACCAATTGATGATTAATATACAAAACCGCACTATCATCCGTGGATGATAGATAAAAAGTATATAATTCAGTGTATAAGGGGCGAATCCAACCCATGATCCGAAGCGCATAATATGTGGCCTGACCACCATAAGTGGGGGTGGTTAAATTGAGCGTTGCAGTGGTCCCACAAGCCAAGATTTTACCAGTCGCTGTTTTGGTTGTCAAGGTGGTGGCCTGATAGTTATCATAGGCGCGATAATACAAGGCACCCAGACCATAGGTAGACAGACACCCACCAACCGATAGATTCTTGGGAATGGCCATACCTCCTGCGGTTATCAGAGCACCTGTAGAGGTAGTGGTGGATTCCGTGGTATTATTGATACTGACAGTGGTCGCATCAATCGACAATGGATTATCATATCCTAAATATGATGAAATATAAAACTGATGGCTACCGCCTTGGTTTTGCGCCGATTGACCCGTATAATATCCTAATTCCCAACCACTATTATGGGCGATTTTACTGCCATCTCCTCCGCTTGTGGTCAAAACTATTTTATCTCCATCACTAACACCAACTCTCAGCGTCTCATGAATATACATACTTTTATCGACACTGAGTCCACCCGCAACTTGAACCGCTCCTGTGCCAAATGCGGTTGCATCTGTAGTATCATTGATAACCAACTTACTCCCTGATTCAATCCCCACTCCATTGCCTAGTGTTTTTTCCGCAATGTTATCCACTTGCAGGACATCATCCACAATAGCGCGACCTAGAAAGACTCGCCCATATGAATTATCATAGACTGGATTAAGATACATATCCGCCTTGTCAAACGTAGGGCGTGAACTTTGAAGTGCCCACCAACTATTAACAGGGTCCCAACCCATTGTCATATTAAATGAACTAGTATTATCATAGAACCGATAACTACCATTATCACCTGACCCACCAAAGACTGGTGCACTGGTTGAGCTGGTATTAGCAGTATCACTATAAAAATAAGCATTACCGTTTATCGTGGTGCGTCCTTCCACATTTAAACCGTTACCCACAGCTACTCCACCATCAATCACAACCGCACCTGTGGAAGTACTGACCGATTGGGTAGTGGCGGTGATATGCAAACGGTCACGAATCATCTGACTAGTTAAGGAATTACTGTCATAGATAACCATTACCTCTGTGACGTCAGTTGGATAAGCACCACTTCCTGCATCAGTAAATGGCATATCTAATTGATCAAACAAGGAGGTAATAATTTCGGTATTCTGAATGCCCCTAGCATAGATATGATACACGTCTACAGAGACCGCTCCGTATCCATAGAGTGCCCAATCAATTGGGGTTTGGTCGGCACCGTTTTTAAAGAACGCGTTGGATCCATAAGCACCACTAGTAGTACGTAAAATAGTGGAATTATCGGATACCTGAAGCCAAATAGTATATGTTTGACCCGCTGTGACTGGTACTACGTGTTCAAAGACCGCTATGTCTTGTGTTCCACCTGTGCTACTACCAGATGCTAACAGAGTTCCACTAGTTCCTGCTCCACTGTAGAAAGACCACATGCATGACCCGATGGTTGATTCAAGGGTTCCAATCGATGCCAGATAGAAAGTGGTAGCAGGGGTCAGTGTCTGATACACCTGGTCACCACTGACCAATGGGAAAGACGATCGTGGATGAGCATCAACATAATCTAAAAGCATGGTCGGAGCAGTAATATGACCAGCAATCAGGAACCGTGGACTATTGGTGGCACTATAGTTGTCACGGTTATCCACAATGGTGCCGTGGTCAATATCCAAAATCTGCAGATTATTAGTAGGAGAACGGGCCATTAAATTAAGAAGATCCGAAGTGGACAAACTTGAGATTGCCCACCAATTAGTAGAGGTTAATTGAGGATAGCGCATAATACTCAGGTCGCTGTAGACACAACTACTAAAGGTAAAAGTACCGCCTGTATTAGTGTTGAAATTGTCTTCAAAATCCATATTGAGACAAAAGACATTCGACCGAGTATTGGATATGGCTTTACCATGGACATTGACAAATTGACAGTTATTAACATAAATGAATGGAGAATAAGTCAAGGCTTGATTGTTTTCAAAGATTAAAGGGTAATAACTGGCACTAGGATTCCTGAAACGGCAATCGTTCAAACGTATTGTCGCTTGGTCTTGCAGTTGTGTACCATCAAAGTAAAACTTCAAACAATACTGGGGAACGGATGAATTACAATAGAAATCACAATTATCGCATTTAATCTCCCCCTCAAACTGACTCAGTTCCCATGCAGTATTTGGACAAGTGAAACGACATCCATCAAACCATAGACGCGAATCCTTGAAAACACCTGTTCCACTGTTCATATTGTGTGTGGAAATCTGACCTGAAATATCACACCCGATCAATTGAAGATCCCATTGCGCACCATCTGGTGTATATGTTTCCAACAATAAACCTGATATGGTACAACAAATCAACTTCTGTTGGAGCGTTTCATAGACTCCCGTTCCGTTACTATCGGGCATGGTCCAATATAAGTTGAATTCACAATGGTTAAATTCATTCTGAGACAAATTAACAAAGCGTGTAATCAAACCCGAATGTGACCATTCGCAATTGGTAAAGACCGTGTTCAGAATACCAAACAGATAAGCTGTATATTCAACCGTCTTTTGCCCATAAGCGTATGCCCAACTGTATGGACTTTCTTGCTTATTTAAGTAGGCCAAGTTCATGACACCCGCTGTGGCACCACCATAAAAAGTCTCATAAGTCGTATCATAGTCAATATTAACATTAGTGAAAGTACTATGATCGCTGGTATAGATATAAATTGCCCAAATACCATGGTTATAGATTTTAATATGGTCGTATTTGCACGTATCAATTGATGTTAAACTAAGACAGGTTCGGCGATTGTCGTGAAGATATAAATTAGTCAGTTCATGCCGATTACAACTAGATGTTATGATACCATCACCACACCAGTAAATCTCAAGATTATCGAATCGTATATTATTTGACTGATAACAGTTAATACCTGAAATACATTGGGCTATTTTACCATTGATAATCATAATATTACTGACAGAAATCAAATCAAAAATTTGACCAATTGATGACACAAAGGTTCCATCACCATTCAAGAAGGTTGCCACGGTAACACCATCATTAGTTAAAAGAGTAGCGTTATTGAGATTAATCACTGAGTTGGATGGAACCGTTAAACTCGCTGTAATACGATATGTTTTACCTGCTCCGAACATGACATTTCGATTATTATTAATACATGTTTGGATGGCTGTGGTATCATCAGTCAAACCATTACCGACCGCACCATACGCTTCAGGCGAAGAAATAATATCATTGTTCTCACCATCTAGGTTTTTGGGTCCCCAAACAAGATAAGAAACATATGAATTACCATCAGCATCGGTTGAAATGACAGGAACCCTGTCATTTTTTGGATAGGGTATATATGTATTCCACAAACTCATTAGTATATAATATTAATGTATATATTTTTATGTAATCAGACTTATTGAGAAGGAGATGTTCCAAATATGTATGACTTATAATATAAATGAAATTATGAGTCATTCACAAAAGAAAATACTCATACCTATCAAACCCACACCACATAAACCAACGCCTCCTCCTCCGCCTCCTAAACCAACTCCTATAACCAAACAACCAGTGCCTGTAACGGTACCGCTACAAATTTTAACCAATGTTGCTCTGGTTATACCACACATGTTAATGGGTGATCAAATTGAAGCCATCCCTGCTGTACGGTATTTACGCTCATTGTATCCAGAGGTTCATGTGTGGTCCATTAAGAACAATCTTGAAAAAGTAACGTTGTTTTATGCCGATGATCCAGCAATTAAAGTCTTTGAAGTCGGAGACCAATGGTGGGGGCATTCAATTTTCTACAAGACCCATAAATTAGCACAATATCTGCCCGACAATGTCTACCCTTGCGGAATTCATGCCAAAACAATCCACAAAACCCCTAATTTTGTCTATGGTCCAATCCCTTTTGGCTTTTATCGACACATGAAGCTGCCAATAGATGTCTATTGGAACTATTTTTGTATCAATGATTCACCCATGTCTGAAACCTTGTATCAACTAGTACAAGGGACTCCTTACATCTTTACTCATCCTGCAACGGGTTATGGCCCGCTGTTTACAATTGAAGATATAGACAAACATAGTCAATTATCACACCATGACATCTTAGTTATTGACCCCAATCAGAACCGATACCCTCCAGATCATAAATTTTATCCCATTGCTCAACAATTAATCGGTTATAAAATCAATGATTATGTTCAAGTCATGATTCATGCCGATTATTTATACTTATCGGATAGTAGTTTCTTTTGTCTGGCCATGCAGTTAGGCATCTTAACCGATAAGTGTTTTGTCCGCTCACGGGCAGATATTAATTATGATTATTTATGGTCTATTGAATCGTGTTTTTTCAACCAAATTGGTTACGGTTCAGATGCATGTAAGAAACGATTTCAACGATTCTAAAAATTGATTATTACTTCTAAATATCTATGGTAATAATATATTATTATATATATAACCATTGATATGTCAAAAAAAACAACAGAAGCAAAGGGGAATCATGCGGTAATGTCCTCCCCTATGGATATGTCAAAAAAAACAGAAGCAAAGAGGACTTATGAGGCAATGTCCTCCCCAATGGATACCGCACACATTACTGTCTCTATGGTATTTATTCAAGAGCATGATAAACTAATAAAAGAAAACCAAGAATTAAAAATACAGGTTGGTAACTTAACAGGACAAAGAGACCAATTAAAACTTATCTTATTAGAAAAAGATAAAACGATAGAGGAACTTAAAAAAGAAAATGAAGAGCTGAAAAGTCGCATTTTAATATTAGAGACAAAGATTGAGAAACAAGCGGTTAAGATAGAGGAACAAGCTGTTAAGATAGAGGAACAAGCTGTTAAGATAGACAATTTATGTGATGAAAACAAGAGACGATACCATCAACAGTTATTAAAGACATTTTTAATAGCTTTACAGGGTGTCAATGAATTCAATAAAGTGGAAAATGGTTCAAATGAACCATATAAAACTTATATTAAGAACATTCGCCGTTCACGTAATGAAAGTTCGCATTATATTGATATAAATGATAGTGATAATTTTAATGAATATAAATGCCGCTATCTTTTAACCAAACTTAAACAATTAAGGGAGATTGAACCGCTACTCAATAAACGAGCCAAATGTAATGTCTTTACTGATAAGATGATTGAATTCCTTGAAAGTATACCTACAACATATACACCCACAGAAGAAGAAAAAGAAGATGTGGAAAATTGGTGGAATGACCAAATGTAATTTAAAAA
>Ga0105097_10000185_pt1 | contig 25962 bp, 31 predicted proteins | sample PPLLak12cMay2015_FD_87035 | JGI IMG/M metagenome (GOLD analysis project Ga0105097, IMG submission 87035) | Freshwater sediment microbial communities from Prairie Pothole Lake near Jamestown, North Dakota, USA - PPLs Lake P7 Core (1) Depth... | ecosystem: Environmental > Aquatic > Freshwater >...
CGGCCACCATCAAGGGGCGACTGGCGCCCCCGGATGCCCCAGGTCTCCCGGCTGCAGGAAGCGCTCCCGCACCCCGCTGTCTTCCGCCTGGGGCAGGCGGCCGCTGTCGTCCAGCAGCCGCGGCCGCACCAGCCCCCTGCTGCTTCTGCAATTCGGCCATCCGGTTCATGTCAGACCTGACATTATCGGAGACACCCTGGGTGAATTGGTTGGTATAGGCGTCGCGGTTCATGCCGAGGAAGGATCCGCCCTGGATGTCGCGCGCGTCGTTGCGGTTCTGGCCGGCGCTCTGGCTAAGATTGCCCTGTGCTGCTCGCCCAGCGCTATTAAATCCCGCTGTGCTTGCGTTACCTCCCGTGTACGAACCGGCCCTTTGCTGAGCGGCGGTGAAGGCGTTGCTATTGGAGGCGTTGCTCCTCTGCTGGTCGGCGGTGAAGGCGTTGCTCCTCTGCTGGTCGCCCGTGTAGGCCTGACCAATCTGCTGGTCGCCCGTGAACGTGGGCGCGTAGTTGGCGTCGGCACCGACAAACTGGGACCCCTGATAACCGGGCATACCCGTCTGACCAGCCTGTCCCGCGAGGGCGTTCATCTGGTTATAGGCGTTGCCCATCATGCCCTGGCCCGTGGTATCGGTGTAGAGGCCATACGCATTCTGGAACGCTTCGGGGGCCATGTTGCCGTACTGGTTCGCGGTGTTGTACGCGCCCTTCTGCATATCGTTGAAACCCGCCTGACGGTTACCCTCGTAAGGCGTGTACTGACGGTTCGAGAGCGCCTGTCCCTGGTCGATGTTCCATTGCATGGCCTGTTCGAGCCACGGCGGGATCGACTGGGTGCTGGTAGACTGGTCCTTCTTCTGTGACAGGCTCATGGTTATTTCCCTTTCTTCTTCTGCTTGACGACCGGGGTCGTGCCGAAGCTCTGGGCGGTGCGGACGGTGGGCGCGATCTTGCCCTTGTCAGCCACGCTCTGGAGGTACGAGGAGTAGTCAGCGGGACGCTGCGACATCTGGTTGAAGTCGAAATTGCTGGGCTGGCCCATCGCGTTGCGCGTCGGCTGGAACCCGCCATACTGCTGGTTCATCTGCTGCTGCATTCCGGGCATCGCCGCGTTGGTCATGTACCCGCGCTGGTCCTGCATCTGGGGCGCTTGTCCGTAGCCCTGACCGCCCCCCATTCCAGGCATCTGCATCTGGGTGCCTGGGGCGGCCTGACCACCCGCTACAGGGTTCATGTTCAGATCGAACCGTCCGTTATTGGGACCTCCGAATCTGTTCGCGCCGCCAGTCATATCAAAACCCGGTGACCCGCCAGCGTACTGCTTATCCTGTCCACCGTTCATGGCCTCGTACCTGGCCTGGTCCGCCATCAGCCGTTGGTTTTGCTGTTCAGGCGTCATGCCGGGGTGCTGACCCCAGGGTAGACCTGTTCCAGGATTTACGCCGCCGTTCTGCTGTGCCGCCTCTGAACCAGGTCCGGGCCGCCCCATCATCCGTATGTCGAAACCGCTATTGGGCTGGGGAGGTTGACCGCTGGGTCCGCCAGGTCGCGCGCCGCCCTGCCCCGGAGGTCCACCGGGTTTGCCACCCGGGCCGCCGGCCGCTCTGCCAGGTACTCCGGGCATGGGCGATCCGCCAGGACCGCCGAGCATCTGCCCTTGCATACCCTGGAAGGCCTGTCTCTGTTGTTGCATTGGATTAGATCCCGCAGCGCCATTGGCACCCGGCATCATGCTTGCTGTTGGTGATCCTGGGGCGTTTCCGCCTGGTGCTTGCTGTCCCATCCTGATAACTCCATTGCCGTGATACTTTGCAGTTCATGGAACCCGCGATCTTTGAGTCTGCGGGTCCACCCTTTGCGTCCTTGTACATAGATCATGGACGCTCCTATAACATCCTTGGCCCATCTAAAGACTGCATCAGAGTGCTTGGTCATCAGTTCTTCGTAGTCGCCGCCCATCAGCCAGATTTGCACGATGGTGGTCTGTGGATAAATCGTAACACAAGTCAGACACGCGCCGTTAGGCGTGGACCAGAGTTGCGCGTCGTTGTTGAAGACCCTCTGCTTGAGGTCGTTCAGTGTGTACATCTCGATGCCGGGTGGCAGACCGTGTTCCTGTGCCTCCTTGAGCCAGGGCCAGCATCGGTCCATCTCCTGATCGGCCAGCGCCAGCCAGCGGACGCGCTCCATCGCGGCGATGGCGACGGGCGAGAACTGTGGGGGGTTCTGGGTCATATCCCCGCCCCCGTGGCCCGGTACAGGCTCGGGTCGAATTCATCGGTCACAAGGTTACCGTTGTTGGTCACCCGGACGCGCCAGTACCCGCCAAGTTCATCCCGCAGGATGAGGTGAGGGCGTCTGCCAGCGCTATCGGCCTCGCCCGTGATCAACACGCTCTTGGTCATGTCGTAGCCTATCCGCTCGCGCTCGCGGAGGTACTCGAGCAGACGCCGCATGAACGCCGCATCGAAATCGGAGTCCCTGTCCGTTGCCTGTGGCAGTGGGATTACGCCCTGTACCATTATCTTCCACTCCCAGGAATGCCCTCGAGCCGCCAGTCGCCTATCGACCAGTCCTCATCTACGACCTGTTCAAACCTCATCTTAACCTGGCGGCCAGTGAATCTTACATCGGTGTAGCCGCGCGCCACGTCCATCGTGTACGGGCCTTCCACCAGCTCCACGCCCTCGGGCGCCAGCCTGTGCCTGAACGTGATTTGCAGGGCACTGGATGGGGGCTCGGAGGGGGAGTAGCTGTCCTGGATCAGCTTACGCGCCACCAGCAGGTTGTCGCCGGCCGCGATCTCGATGGGGTGTGTCTCGATCCATACGGTGCCGTTACGGGTGTTCGGGCCGTCGAGCCAGCCAGACTCATGCTGGTACAACTCGGTGGTGATCGTGTCGCCCGTGGGCTTACAGGCCATCGGGTTGGGGAACACCGGGGCGGACGACCACGCGGTGCGCGCCATTGCGCCCGTGACCCAGGTGTCCTCCTCGTAGTTCCATGTCGCGTACCTGCTGATCTCGCTGTCGTCCTTGCCGACAAAGAAGATCCATATCTCGTTGAATCGCGGGTTGTGGCCGAGCATGGTCTTGCCGCGCTGGGATGCGTTCGAGTTCTTCTTGTACCACTCGGAGACCTCTGGCGCGAGTTCCTTGACCGTGCCGTCGTACAGCATCAGGGCGTCGAGGGACATCCAGACCACAAAGCGGTTGGTGACCGCGAACGCCATCGGGCTGACGATACCCGCGTCGGAGGCGAGCCTGGTGATGCCGTAGAAGTAGGGCGCGCCCAGGTAATTCATCCGGTGTACGTCCACATCAGTGAAAATTAAAACCTCGGTTCTGAATTTGCAACCTGTGATTGCCGCGCCCTGTGTTTGCAGTTCGAGATCGCCAGCGCTATTGGTGATGTTCGGGACCCATTGCAGGTAGTTCTCCTGCGATGACCACGCGATCCTCCGCTGGTTTCTCACCCAGACCGTGCCCGTGTAAACGCCGGCCCCGATGGCGACCAGGTGCCGCTCATTGGTGACGAGGATCGCGCGGGTCTGCTGGGGCACGATGACGCCTGTATCGATGTCCTCGAGCGGGGTGGCCTCGGCGTCGCCCGGTTTCCATTTGTAGATCACGCCGTACCAGTTGGTACAGCCGACCAGCTCCTCGCCCCAGTTGTCCAGCGACCAGGATCCCGGTGCGATGGTGAGGGAGGCGAACGGCCGCGCGGTGCCGTAAAAGCCAGTGCCATAGGTAGAGCCTCCATAACCACTGCCAGCACCGCCAGAAACCAGGCCCTGGGGTATTGGGTCCGTTACCGGGCTGATGTCGGCCAGATTTGATCCGTCGTAGTCATAGAGGCTCGTATTCGTTCCAAGCGCGAGGTGCTTCCTCTCGGTCTGATCGCGCCAGTAGTGCATCATCCTGCAAACGCCGTCGAGGACGACGGGGCCCAGTGGAGAGACCGCTTGCTGCCAGCCTCCGACCGGGCGTACCTTGCCCCTCCAGAAGCGCACCAGGTTCCCGCCAACCCACCTTTGTTTCGCGTCGTACTCGGTGGTGTTGAGCAGGAAACCCGGAATGATCCTGATGGGTATGTTGGGCATCAGACCGTATCGTCCGCCACTACGTCCAGGGCCCGCAGACCGCCAGTGGTTGGGCTGAGTCTGAAGATGGTGACGCCGTTACAGGTGATGATCAGGTCGCGGGTCTCGGGGTCCGCAGGGAGCGCCGGGGCTGTGCCGGCCAGCGAGAACTCGAACCCTCCCATGTTCAGGAAGGCCGTGCCGTTCTTCGGATTCTGGTCTGACCTGTCCCGTTTGAAGGCCTTCTTCATCTCGGCGTCGATGATCGCCATGTTGCCGTTAAGGCTGGTGCCCCATGTGTCCGAGCTACCGCCGACCTCGGGCTGGATCAGGTTATAGTTGGGTGTTTGTGTTTCTGCCATGTCCTTGTCCTATGGTGGTAGCACGGTGTCGCCAACAAAGGCGTCGATGAACGAGATTTCCAGGTCGCACAATGCGCCCGTGATGTACTTGTTGTTCGCGATGGCGAGCGCGCCGCCTCCGCCCCAGGCCCCAGCGCTCGTTTGGACGCCGTTGGTCTGCAACCGGATCTGCTTCCAGATGGGTGTGTTGTTCTCGCGGGTGCGGAAGATGACCTCCCAGTCCGGTGCGGCTCTGCTCGAGCCGCCGCTGGTATACCGCGTATAGGTCGCGCCCCTGGAGACCTCTATGTCGATGTAGTTCTCATCATCCGGTATGACAAAGTTGCCGTAGACCGTGTTGGGCTGGTCCTGGTAGGAACTGCCCTGCTGGCCCTGGTAACTGACGCTCCCTGTACTTGTAAACCCGATGCCGATGCGCGCCCGGATGTATCCCGTGGTCGCGGAGGTGAAGAAGATGTCGAGCTGCAAACCCTTGAGGCTGTAGTCCGCATGGGGGGCCACCCACAGGCTCATCCTCTGCCGCGCCCATGAATATCCTGGCAGTTGCGCTGGCTGGTCAGGACTGTCGACGTGGGTGGGATCGCACTTGACCCTGAACCTGACGACGAACAGCTCTTCCGGGGTGTTGGGGTACGGAAGGGAGTCGGGGTGTTGGGCCACCAACGGTAGGCCCGGTATGTAGTAGAAGATGGGCACGATGTTCGCGGGGTCCTGCGGAATAAGCACAAGGACCGGGACGATGTTGGCCGCGCCGTAGAAGTCTGTGATCGCGAGGGGCAGTGCCACCGGGACGTCGACGTTCTCGATATTGTCAGGGACGTAGGCGCCGTTCTTGAGGAACGCGCTCAGAGGGGTGCCTGGAGGCGCGAGGAACTCGGCCTCCAGGTCCTTGATCGATATCGGCCTTACGAGCGGGAGTGGCATATTGTGTCCTCTTCGAGAGGTCTCAACTATACCACGTTATTTTTTGCTTTTCTTCTTCAGGACCGGGGCCGGCGCTTCGGTCGGAGTGAACGACTCCTCGACCCTCGCCCAGCGGGCCTGGGTTACCTTGTGCAGTTTGCAGAATGCCGGGAGGACCTGGCTATCGCCGCCGCCCTGCCTGAATACGTTGTACGCTGCTTCACCTTTCATTGTCCGTTTCCTCTTCAAGTTTCGGGTCTTCTTCCCGGCATTGCATTTTATACTCTACCACAGGTTCGGCGTTCCTCTGACACTTCAACGCCGTTGCCGTGGTCGCTACGGAGTTACAACCCGCCGCCAGCAGGGCCAGGGCGCAAACCGCTGGGAGTGTCTGGCGGCGGGTCGCATTCACTTCGGAGCAGCACAGGCAACGGGTTGGGTCAGTCGCCTGTAGATGTAGGTCGCGGAGCAAGTCTCAAACTTGCCATTGCAGAGTACGAACTTCTCCTCCAGTGGCAACCACTTGATCAGACGGTCATACGCAAAGATCAGGACATCGTTGGTGACGGGTTCAACAACTCCGACGCCGATAGACTCCTCGTCCGTTATGAAGTCATCGTAGTCCAGCAGGACGGTCTGGTACATCGTCAGTGTCTTCTCGCCAACGAAGGTGAACCATGTCTGCCGCCTATCTTCATCGAACGTGTAGAAATAGGCGACGGTCAGGGCGCCGCCCTTGTTGACCTCGATGTTTATCCCTTCGCCAGATCGGTTCTTGTCGTACCAACTCCCGGTGAAGCACTCGTCGAGCGCGAAGGCATTGATTGAAAAAATTGCTAACAGTATTGTGAGAAAGTACTTCATTTTAATCTCCTGGTTATGTCACTGGACCGGAGTCAGCGATGTCAAGGGCCTTCACATTGATCAGGTTTGTCCTCGCCGCCTCCGCCGCCCCACCGGGGGTGTATTTCGCTAGGGTAAAATGCACGGTCATCCCTGGAAGGAACGTCTGTTGATTCCACGCGATCAGGGTTGCGTCGTACCTGTCCGTATTCATTGGCGTACTGCTCATGAACCCGTTCAAGCCGCCCGTGCTGTTAATGCCACTGATATCAATTCCCTCTAACCTTATGTCCCCATCACATAGCGCGCAGTAGTTAAACATATTCTGCATATCTATCATGTTTGAGGTGTCGAACGAAGGGTCGATGTCAATCGATACGAGGTTCGGACAGAAGTAACACATCAATGCTCCCGTGGTCACCTGTGACGTGTCGCAAACCCCGGTGGCAAACTTCTCGATACCCGTATTGTAAAAGGCACTCGAGAGCGTGAGGAGTCCGGTTTGACCGAGCTGGATCACCTCCTTCAACATATCCTTGTCTGGACTCAAACTCATATTGATGCCCGGAAATGAACCTGTGATTCGGATAATGTACTCGGTCGGGCCATCGTCATCGTAGAAGTGGTCAAGCTCTGACTGGTTGTAGGACGTTATGACGTCCGGGTCATACGAATCGCCCCAGTCGATCACGGCGTCGTACACTCCAATATTCGGGCAGACTATCTCAAAACTCCCGCCCCCTGTAATGGCGCGTGTTTTCAGAACCATCTCCTCGACGCCGTAAGTGGGGGCCGGCGTTATCGATGCCACCCTGTCCCATGCGTGTTGGTTGATCGTAAGGAGACCGGCCCAGGGAGGATAGTCCGCCGCCGTCACTCCCAGGATCGTTGCGGGAATCGGCTCGGCCGCGTCCACGCTCGCGACAAAGGTCTCGTAACACGCCTGGCCCTCTGAAGGCGCGGCCGCGAAGACTGCCCCCCACGCGGCCTGGATCTCCGGTGGGAGAAGATTCCATGCGGGTAGTCTGGCCCGCTTCTGGGCGTTGGTCTTGATCGTGTCGCTCTTGCCCATCGAGTTACGATAGATCGCGTAGAGTTGTCCGGGGTGAGTTGCTGCTGCCATTGCCTACGTCCTCATGATTAAGCTGGTACTTCGCTGCTATAGTAACTGAAATTGATGTTTATTGAACCACTGGCAGTAATGTCGTTATAGACCACGGCCTCGCGGTTACCCGCGTCATTGACGTTCCACATCCTACAGTCCTTTGCAGCGGCGTACATCGTCAGGAACATTCCGTTCTCCTCGGTCCTGTTGCCCTGGACCTTGTCACCGGAGTACCCGAATCCGGTTTCGTAGTCGTTGGCATATGGGAGTGTGCCTATTCTGACCTGACCCGTCCCGGTCGGAGCGGTTGTCCACTTGATCTGTCCGGTGACCATGACCAGGTTGCCCACGGTAACCCATACCACCGTGCCCGATACGGCCCCGCCTGTCGCCGCGCCTATGAATGATGGGGTAATAACCCCTGCTGATGTCTTCGCTGCACCAATGTCCGCTGTCGTCAGGTTGCGGGTCGCGACCTGGAAGGACGCCCCGGTGACGTGGCCCTGTGCGTCGGTAACCAGGTTCATGTCGAGATCGGAGATCACCTTCGCGCCCGTCATCGGCAGTGTGTCGATGTCCGCGTTCCTCGCAGTGTAAGCAGGGTGAACGTAGTTATTGGCGTTTGAATCCCCCGTGTAACCAAGGTTCGCAAGGGTCAGTTGTCTGACGGCATAGCTGAGTACATTCGTAATCAGGTGACCCTTCGAGTCAGAGGTGATGTTGATGGTAAGGTCACTGATCACCGTTGCGCCTGTCAGGGCCCCAGTTACTATGAAATCATCCAATGGCGTGTAGGCGGGATGAACGTAGGCGACATAACCGAGGTCGGTGAGGGTCAGGGTGCGGGTGGCGTATGCAACCGACGCCGCCGTGATATGGCCCTGGGCGTCGGACGTCAGGGACAGGTTGTATTTGCTGATGACCGTCGCCCCCGTCAGATCGCCCGTGGTGGCATTGGCAGTTCTGGCGGTATACGCCGGGTGGACGTAGTTATTGGCGTTGGGGTCACCCGTGTAGCCGAGATTTGCAAGGGTCAGTGTACGGGTCGCAACCGCGAAGGCCGCGGCAGTGACATGGCCCTGTGCGTCGGTCACAACATTCATATCGAGATCGGAGATCACCGTCGCTCCCGTCAGCGCCAGTGTGTCGATGTCGGCGTTTCGGGCCGTGTACGCCTGGTGGACGTAGTTATTGGCGTTGGAGTCACCCGTGTAACCAAGGTTCGCGAGGGTCAGGACACGGGTGGCGTATGCGAAGTTCGCGGACGTGATGTGGCCCTGGGTGTCGGAGTTCACGTTCAGGTCGATGTCGGAGATAACCGTCGCGCCCGTCAGCGGGCCGCTGTCGATGTCCGCGTTACGGGCCGTGTACGCCGGGTGAGTGTAGGGCACGACAAAGGTGCCGTCGTCCCGCAGGTACTTGGTCAGGCTCGGCGCCGCTGGGAACGTATGGTGCGCCAGGTCGGTGATGCTATGCTGCTTGGCGTGGTGCTGGTTCTCGGTGACGCCCGTCAGCTGGTTGTGGTCCGTAACGCCGCTGCTACCGCCGCCAAGGGATGCGAGGATGGGCCACGGGTCTACACCGGAGCTTGCCTTCGGGCCGTACATGACGTCGGTGGCGTCATCGATGTAGTAGTCGCCAGGCTCGCCCGTCGCCGGGGCCGGCGGAACCTGACCGGCCAGTATCGCGAACTGATCACTTCCGGGGGGCACGGCGAAGGTGCCATCGTCCCGCAGGAAGTTGAGCAGCGTCGGCACCTCGGGAAACCCGTGATGGGTCTGGTCCGAGATATCGTGGAACTTGGCGTGGTGCTGGTCCTCGGTCACGTCGGTCAGATCGCCATGCAGATAGGTCTGCGGGGGCGGAATGTACGGGAGGCCCGTATGGCTGCTGTAGTCGTGGATCTCCGGGTGGTGCTGATCGGGCAGGACGTTCGTCAGCGTGGCATGGTCGTGCGTGTGCGTTGACGGTGGAAACTCCGATGGCATATTCAAGTGATCAGCCCCGTTCCACTCATGGGCCTGGGCGTGGTGCTGATCGGGCAGGACGTCCGCCAGGTCGGTGTGCGGTATCTTTGGCGCGCTCGCGATGGTGCCAAGACCCTTGTGGTCATGGTCCTTGTTGTGGTGGTTGTCGGTGGTGATCCCGTTCAGGTTGTCGTGATCGGTGATCGGGGATCCGCCACCGCCGCCGCCGGCCGTTCCGCTTGAGGGATACCAGACCGCCTCGTTCGGATCCCAGTCGGCCTTGGCGTGTTCGCTGATCACACCGCCCAGCAGGATGCTCGCCTGTAACAGCCCCGGCACGACGGTGTTGTAGGTATCGGCATTGATGTTCGCCAGCGCGATCTCGAAGGTGTCGTAGACGTTCTGGCCGTACAGCATCCAGTAGTTGCCAGCGAGATCGAGGTAAAGCCTCTGGATGGTCGTGGCGTTTGCAGAACCGGGCACGGGCTGGGGCGTCGGCGAGCCGTTATCGTAGAGCGCCGGGTTTACTGTCGGCGTCAGTGCGCTGACGCTGGTGAAATCCCTGTTCACATACCTGAACAGGATCGGGTTGGCGGCTGGCAGGGTCTCGCGATTCGGATCGCTCTTGTCGTTGTGCCAGTTGCGGTTCTGCTCCCAGATAATGCCCTCATCCTGGCTCAGTTGGAAGGACAACTCCGAGTGGGTCGCGCCGCCGCCGATGATGTGCGAGATCGGCAACACCGCCGTCAGCAGCTCGCGGAGTGTCTCGACGCTCTGGTTGACGACCTTCGGGTTGCTTGCCTCCTTCCACTCGGCGCCATTGTGAACCGCGACGCCGAGGAAGATTTCAGAGCGCGCCAGGGTCGGATTCGGACGTTGCGCGTACTGCTTGAACAGGCCTGTATACACCGGAATGCCACCAAACTGGGGCGGGACCGCCGGGACGCCAGACGAGGCCATCGAGAACCAGACGATGCTACCCGCGAGGGCTGGGGCCGCGGTAATCGCCATCTGTTGCGTCGGCCACTGGACCGCCATGAGTGCTGGAGGAGAGAGCGGCTCGGTCCAGGAGTCAACGATGACGCCGCCTCCCTGTACCGCCTCGATCTGGCCGGCAACGATATTCAATTCGCCGCCGTCGGCGAGTCCTGTCGGGTACGCCTCGGTGAACGATGAACGGTTCTCCCAGACCAGGCGCACAGAATCCCACCACAGGCCCTGACCGTGCTTGAGCGGGTTCTCCGTCGTTTCGACGTCACTATGGCTCGTCAGGAGGTGGATCTGCGGGTGGTGGTCGTCGGGCGTCTGGCCCGTGGTGCTGGCATGGGCTATCTGCCCTGACCCGTCCAGGCCATTGTGGGCGTGGGCCTGTGGGTGGTGCTGGTCAGGGCTGACGTCGGTCAGATCAGCATGGAGAAAGGTCTGCGGAGGCGGGATGACCGGAAGGCCCGTATGGGTGCTGTAGTCATGGATCTCCGGGTGGTGCTGGTCGGGGCTGACGTCGGTCAGATCAGCATGGAGAAAGGTCTGCGGAGGTGGTATGACCGGAAGGCCCGTATGGGTGCTGTAGTCGTGGATCTCCGGGTGGTGCTGGTCCGGGGTGACGCCCGTCAGCTGGGCGTGATCGGTGACGCCTCCCGTGCCTCCGCCCTCCACAAATGCGAACACGCCGTCGTCCCGCAGGAAGTTCGTACCTGTCGGCACCGCCGGGAATATGTGGTGCGCCAGGTCGGTAATGCTGTGCTGCTTGGCGTGGTGCTGGTCCTCTGTTATGTCTGGCATCAGGCCGTGCAGAACCTGTTCCCACATCTCGTCCTGGCGCGCGTACTGCTTGCCGTCGTTGGGGGCGTCCGAGACCCTGTGCGGATACGCCTTGAGGTTGACCTCATCCTCGTCGGCGATGGCGCCCTCTACCAGGACCATCGTGCCCGTCAGGCTGATATACGACGTGAAGGGGGTGTTAGAGGCGATCTCGAATGCGTACCTGTCTGTCGGGTCCATGTAGCCCGTCATCAGGACGATATCCCCCGGGCCCAGACCGACCAGGATCAGCGAGTTGTTACCGCCCGTCTGGTTGTAGTGGCTCATGTCCATTACCGTGACCAGGCTCGCGTTGGCGTTGTTCAGCGCGACGTACCCCGCGGTCGGATCAACGCCCCCGGCGGTGGTCTTTTTCTTGTACGCCCCGGCGAGGTTCGCGCCCGATATCTCGTCCAGCTTTTCCTTATCGCCCGGAGACATGAAACCCGGAACTGTCAGGGTGACCAGCGGGTGGCCCTCGACCACATCGGTGGACCCCACATGGCCAATCGGCGCGAAGCGCGTATCCGCGTCGGTCTTGTTGTACGCCGGGACCCAGAGTTCGTCGAGACCGTTCCTCGCGTAGTCCTGACCGTCGGGGGGCGCGTCTGGGAAGGATCCGCCACCGCCCTCCATCAGGGCCCAGTAGCGGATGCCAGCGTTGTTGACGCGGCCGTAGACCTTACCGTCGCTGGCGGGTTCCTCGATCAGGTAGGCGTCGAGCCAGTCCCAATTCTGGTTCGTTTGCTCGCCCCATTCGCCCTCGCCGCCGTCAATGGTTGGTTTCCAGAAACTGTATCTCGGTGTCTTAGTTGCCACAGTAGCCCTGATCCCTTCTGATGTAAGGTTTGTATTCTACCGCCTCCGGGGGAGTCGGTTCGGCCCAATCCCCCTCACCTGTCTCCGGTGCAAATCCCTGCGGGTTTGTGGGGTCGTCACAGAACCATTCCGCGGCCCCGGTGGTGTAGACCCAGGACTGTGGGTTTGTGCTATCGCCGTCAGTCCAGTCGGCGCTCCAGGCATATGTGGACCATCCCGCAGGATTCGTATGGTCCTGAAGGTTCCACTCTGGAGAACCTGTATCACCCGGGCCCCACTGAACGCCATTGACTCCGTCACCGGAATAATTTGCAGGTAGGGTGACCTGGCAGGTGAACTCGAGCGGATCCTGATCGTCTTTAACTTCCCAATCAGGGCAGCAGCTGTCCCAACTAACAGACTGGTACTTTCCTCCTGAGATCCCGCTATAGCTGCAAACATTGTAAAGTAAGGCCATTTATCATATCGCCGACGTGACCTTGCGCGTGATGCGCGACCCGGAGGTCAGCGCCTTCCTGCTGGCCTCGATCTTCGCGCCCAGGCCGTCCTCGTACAGCTTCGACCAGACCATCAGCCGCGGATCGTCCCGCAGGTACGGCGCGGAGTGGATCAGGGACCCGTAGAGGTACAGGTCGGGGTCATTGGTCAGGATGATGTTGGTGGGCGCGGCGTCGGTCAGCGCGAGCTTCTTGTAATACTCCAGCTCCAGCCTGAACTGGGTGCCGAAATCAGGCCAGATTTCGATGTTCCCGGCGCGGTAGGTGTAGTGTGTGCCGTCCGCCGGGTTGTACTGGGCGTTCTCCGCGTAGAGCTGGTCAATCGCGTCGGGCGGCTGGTAAGTGGCCTGGTAGACGTCGCCGTCGATCAGCTCGCCTGGCTCGTCCGGGTTCTCCTTCGAGAGGACGATCTTGACGTTCCGCATCTCTGCATAATCCGTTGGCAGAGGGACCACGGTGTCGGTGCGCCAGCCGACCGAGGCGCCGATGCACATATTGTCCTGGGCGCGCAGGAGGCGGTTCAGGCTCGACTCGCACATCTGGATGAACGTGTCGATGACAGGCTCGAGGTCCTTGCGATCGAGGAAGTCGCCGATAACGGTCTTCAGGCTCGAATAGTCTGTAATTCTGGTCATCAAAATCTCCCGTCGGTGATACGAAACGCCTTGTTGTCAGGGTTGTTGATCCACTTGCGCCAGTCGGCCTTGGTCCAGCCCTCGCGGATGCTCTGGTTGTAGATCATCATCGGGACCTCGGCCACGGGCCGCATATGGGACTTGCCGACGTGGGTGTGCGTACCGATTCTGGTGTTGGCCTCGCGCATCGATTTTGCAATTTCGATGACGGGTTCCATGTCCTGCTTCTCCAGGATCGTCATGTCACCACTGTCGGTGTCCGTAATCAGGGATTTGTGGACGTTCAGGGTGTGTTCGAGAACCGATTTCAGTTCTGACATAAAGAAAAGGCCCAGTGTTACCTGGGCCTAATCTTACACTTTTTTTAACGCGGGTGTTACGGGGTGACCGGAGCCAGGCCCGTGGTATCGCGGATGACGCCGTGCGCCGCTTCGTTGTCGACCTGCAAGCCGTACTCCGCCAGGATCATATTGGTGTCGGCATCGCCGATTTTCGCAATAGGAGTCTTCTGGAAGTTGCGGAAGAAGGCCACGCGGTAGTAGCGCGGATCGATCAGGAACACGTCACCCGTGCGTACCCAGCGCGACGGCAGGATCTTGAGATCGCCGAAGTCGGAGGTGTACACGGTTACGGAGTTCACGACCTCGTTGGCCGCGATGTTCTGGCGAGCGGATGCGCGGCCCGTGAAGGTCGAGAACACGCGCTTGTTGCCAGGACCGCAGAACACCAGCGAAGGCTCGGCGCCGTTCTTGTAGCAGTCCTCGAGGCAGTCGTTAAACATATCCTCGGTGAGCGCCACAGGGGTGGTGCCGGCCACGACGGCGGTGTTGGTCGCCGGGACCGGGTCAGATCCACCCGCCTGGAACTGGGTGTTGGTGAACAACCAGTTGATCAGTGAGCGGGTGGTACGGGCCGTGGTCGCGTTGCCGTTGTTCTGCACCTGCGAGGTGCCAAACATGATCTTTTCCATGTCGCGCTTGAGGGCCTTCGATTTGAGGGCCATCTGGTGCGCCATTTCGGACTTTTTGCCAGCCGGGTTTGAGCCGTTCTGGGTGCCCGACACGGTCGCGTCGCGGTGGTTGATCTGGGCAATCGCGTTCTGGCGGACGGTCGGCTGTGAGGCCGCGCGGGTCAGCTCAAAACCTTCGACGTCGGCGGTCAACTGCTCGGCCGGCAACGCTTCGGTCTGCCAGTCAAACAGCACATTGGTCACATTTCTGCGGCCAGCGGCGGTCATCATCGGGGTATCGAACGGATCGATGTTGTAGATAATATCGGAAAGGTCCTCACGGTTCGCTTGCGCGTCGTAAGTTGTGAATGCTTCGGTTACTTTTGCCACTGTATTTGCTCCAGGCTAAAGAAGTTTTTCAAACAGGCTCGCCGCGTCCCGGACATCTCCGGTCTTCGACAAGCGATCCCTTGCCAGCCGACTCGATCTGTTGCCTGTCACCTGGGTGGAGTGAGCCGCGCCGGGTCTTATGACCTGACGTGTGCGCTTACCCTTCCCCGTGAACTGCTGCTGGACCTGACCGCCCTTCTGGGTGGCCCTGTCGTAGAGCATTGCCTTTTCAAGAATCAGCGCCATCCGGTGGTCCGTAATGGCGTTCAGCTCGTTCTCGCCGTATCCGTAGACGTTGGTGCCGTATGCCACCAGCTCGTCGCGGTACGCCTTCGCCTTCGCCGGGTCCGCCAGGTCGGGCTTTACTCTCAGGATAGCTTGCTGCTGGCCCTGGATGTATTGCGCGTACTGGCCCTGATATTCCTGTCTCTGCAAATTCTCTACACGTTCCCGCTCAGACCGCGCCGCCGCGAGTACCTGCTGCTTCTCATCCCAGGCCGCCTTGGTCCTGACGTATCCCACCGGATCCTTGATCGAAAGCTCGGTCCAGTTGGGTTCTACTTCAGAGCCGCCGGTCAGTTGCTGTTCGAGGGCAACCAATAACTTCGCGTACTGCTGGCGCTCAATCGCAACCGCTTGCGCGTGTTCGGCGAACTGCTGCCGCTCCATTGCAAGGTGTTGCGTCTTTTTGGTGTAGTCGGCCTGGAGCATATAACCCTTGGTGAGGTCCTCCAGAGGGACGAGGCGCTCTTCACCCTGGACCGTAACGGCGTACAGGGGAGAATCGTCATTGTCGTCTGTCTCTGGCTGACCCTCGTTCCGGGTCTCTTGCCCTTCAGCGGCCGGCAATGGCTCTTCGGTGCGAGTCTGGGGCTGACCGGGACCATCGTCCCATTTGCCGCCAAATTGCTCTACCGCCTCACCACCTGCTGGCGCTTCTGCTGCACCTTTTCGGCCCTGGGCGGGGTTCTTCTCCCGACCTTCGTCGAGGAAACCCTCAATTGCCCTTGCCGCTGTCGCTACCCCGGATACCTGTTCAGCAGGTCCGCTGTGCGATTCTTCGATTCCACTCATTTGTCATTCCTTCTGTCCACAAGTTTCTGATTGTCCACATAGCTTTTCAGCTTATCGCGGATTCGTACTATTGCGCGAAGGTCATAGTATATCGCTTCGCGTTTCTCGGCCTCGTTGGGCCTTGAAATCCTGAAATCAGCATACGCCTCTTTTTCGAGGTCTTCAAATGCCATCTGCAAGACAGGGTCGTCGAGGAGCGCGCTCGCGCCCTCTGCCAGTATCTTACTGTCCATTCTGCGGCCCTGCCATGACGTCCTGCGGACGGTTGATGATCACGTTGTGCAGGGCCAGCTCGTCCATGATGGCCGCGCCTTCGACCACCGCCGTGCCGGCCTCATGCACCGCGCTGACCGATTTCTCGAAGGCGGTGGCGCGTGACTGTTCGGCCGCGGCGTCGTCCTTGTTGGCGGCGGACCTGGAGCGCTTCATCAGCTCCTCGCCCATCATCTCCTGCTGCTGCTTGAGTTGGGCATTTTCCTCGGTCAGCTGCTTGTTCTGCTCGGCGAGCTGCTGGATCTGCTGGCCGGTCTCGACGGGCAGGAAGAAGGTCTCGGCGTGGTAGTAACCACTGACCCTGACCATCTCCTCGAGCGTATTCCTGTACTCGGCGAGCGTACAGAGGCCGTTGGTCGGGCCCAGGGTCTGCATCAGCTGCTCCTGCTTCCCGGCGATCAGCATCAGGTACGTCATCCGGTCCTGCTCGGTGCCGCGGCCTAAAGCGACCCTCGGGGTGGCGTCCATACCGGCGTTCCACGCGGACGGGTCCACGGGCACCCAGGCGTTCCGCAATTTCACTGTGCGGACCTGGTCCTGGTGCTGTTTTATCGTCTTCAGGATCCCCTTGAACATCTTGGTCACGCCAGTGCAAAAATGGCGTGAAACCATCTCGATCTGGGTCTGTGCAGCGGAAATCGTGTTATTTACCGCGCCCTCGGTGCTACTTTGCAGCGATTGCGGGTTCAGGCCCATCGTGGCGTCGGAAACGCCCGTCCGGTCGGCCTTGACCTCGTCCATATACGCCAGAACGGGCATACATTCCTTGCCCATGAACGACGTGACGATCTCCCTGATCATTCCAGGCGCCCGCGCCCGGATCACCGCGCCAATCTCGGGATTCAGCACGTCGTCCATGTTGACCTGGGACTCGACGACCTCCTCCCTCGGGAAAATAGAGCGGGACAACGAATCGAGCGTCGCGCGGAGGAGATTGGTTTTGATCCGCTGGACGTCCATGACCTTATCGCTGATCGCTTTGCCCGTGGCTCGATGGGGGACCGGATCGGGGCAAATTTCAGCAAAGGGAATCTCTTCACAAAGGTCGATGGCAAGGTCGCCGTCGTCCCACTCCAAAATATCATAGGCGTCGCCGCCGACGTAGATCCGGTAGCGCTCGGCGATGCCGTCGGCGTCCAGGTCCGCGTTGAAGTAGCACTCGACCACCTCGACGGTCTGCATCGACGGGTCCGCGGAGCCGCCGCGCACGGTCGCGGTCTCGTCGTCGAGCCGTTCCATCGCCTCCTCGTTGCTGTCGAGGGTGGACTCGCCGCTCATATCATGAACCTGGTCGTAGTCGAACCCCATCGCGACCAGTTCCGAGACCTTCATATCCCTGCGGTGGCCATAAAAGTAACACGACTTGCTGGCTATGCTACGCGCGGACGCGTTGATCAGCCGCTCCTCCGGGGGAACCGCTTCGACCACCATCTTGCCGCACTTATTGACCTTCCTCCTGACGTGACAGTTGATCAGGGTCAGCCCGGACATGATGTCGTTGTACTGCTCGAAATCATCGATCTCGACGTCCGGGTCCGCGGTCAGCAGTCCAAACGCCGCCTCGTCCAGGCCGGTGTAGAACGAGCCCTCGATGGAGGTCTCGACCTCCCACCACCACTTGAACACGCCCAATCCCTTGACCAGGGCGTCGTGCGCGGCGGTGTAGAAGACCGAGTAAAAATCATTATCTATACCGAGGACGACATCATTCACGTAATCTGTGGCCTGGGCCGCGTATTCGATATCCTCGAACCCCGTCGGCAGATACTCCACCGGAGACCCGCCGCCGCAGAAGATCCGCATCATCGACGGCAGCATCTGCGAGACCGTGTCCTGCACGTCCTTCGACATGGCGCGGGAGCGGGTCGCGTCGAGCTTCTCGTCGTTCTCGTAGCCCTCGCCATCGTAGGCCTCCTGCCGCTCCACCCGCTTCTGGGCCAGCTCCTCCTCGCAGTAGTCTATCGCCTCCCTCACCTCGGTCCTGATCAGGGACCTGAGTTCGTCCAGGGTGATCCCGGGCTTATCATCATCATCATCGGAGTCGTCGTCGGCGCCGCGCATCGCGCCCTCGGGATCGTCGGGATCGTCACCGTTCGCCTGGCCATCCTCGAGCGCCATCATCGCGTCCATGATCTGCTGGTCGATGTTGTCGTTTTCCACCCCAAGCTGTTCGATCTGGCTCACACCCTTCTCCCGCGGTTATTACCCATATCCTATAAGATTCCGCTTCAGTGCGCTACCGTTCTCCCGCCGCGGCCCCTGCTGCAAGGTCGCGGGATCCTCTGCAAACGTCAGCGCTATCGCGTCGGCACGGTCGGGCGAGCGCGCGCCCCTCCGCTTCATCTCCTCCTTCGACTCGATCTTGGTCTTGCCATTGGACATGAACGAATAGCTCGGGGAGACCAGCTCCTCGACCAGGGCCCTGTCCCTCGGCACCTTGCACAGGTTCGACTCGAACCACTTCTTCATATCCAGCCAGAGCTGGTCGCGCAACCTCCAACCGTCGGAGAACACCAGCGCGCTCTCGGCCACGTTGACGCCGCGCACCGGCAGACCAAACTCGAGCAATCGATCCACCACGCCAGCGCCGACGCCGATGACGTCCACCAGGATGACCTTCGGTCTCAGGTGCGCGGGCAGCTCGTCCCACTTCGACTTGACCCACCCGGCGATGTTCATCGTCGAAAGGTTCGACTTCACCTCGAGCCAGGGCACGACGTTCCCCATCCGCTCGCACAGTACAGAGTTATCCGTACCGTAGCGCGCCACGTCCAGGGCCCAGTACCTGCGGGCGGTCGGATCGACCACGATATCCCGCTCCATCGCCGCCTCGACGCTGGGCCGCGATATGACCTTGTCCTCGTCGGTGAGGGGGAACTCGCCCAGGACGCGCACCCGGTACTGGTTCGAGTCCGCCCCGTACGTCTTGATGATCTGCTGGATAAACAACGGGGATACCCTGGGCGACTTTTCACTGTTCCAGGTCGCGGTCTTCCACTCATCCTTCAGGTCATTGAACGCGCGGTAGAACAGACCACTGAGCCTTGTGGGGTTACCCGTCAGGATCGTACAGGCGCTCTGCCCGGACATCGAGCCGGCCGCGGACTCGAAGATCTCCTCCGGTATGGCGCTGGCCTCGTCCGCCATCAGCAACACATTGTCCGCGTGGATACCGGCCAGGGCCTCGGGCTTCTCCTTGTTACTGGTCCTGACCGAGATGAAGCCCTCCTCGGGCGCGGACTTCAGCTCGATCCTCTCGCTCTTGATCTCGAACAGCTCGCGCAACACCGCAGGGAGGCGGCGGAAGTACATCTTGGTCTCGGACCAGAGCGCGTCGAACAGCTGGGGGCTGGTGGGCGCGGTCATCACCACCTTGTAGTTGATGCGGGTACAGGCGTACCAGGTCGCGGCCATAGCCAGGCCACTGGACTTGCCGGTGCCGTGACCGCTCTTGATCGCGATGTGGCGCTCGCCCGCGGCTATGTCCTCGAGCAACTGCCGCTGGGGCGGGTCGGGCGTGATACCGAGTACGTTGACACAGAACTCCACGGGCCGGTCGTGGTAGGTCTCTATGAATGTGACAAATGGGTTTTCGACAGGTTGTCTTTGCAAGCGCTTGTCCCTGGGCCTGGATGCCGCATAAGTGTATACCATATCGCGCTCTCATGGTTATGTTAACCAAACAGTATGCAAGTACCTGATTTAGAGGAAAAAATTTAAAAAAATTTTAGAACCGCCACATAAGAGGTGGATAGGAAGGGGGCGGGGTGGTTGATAGACCGGGGGGCAATGACGTGAGCGAAGCGAACTCATTTGATTTGCTCTTGGCAATTTCCATGCCACATTGTAACCTCTTGATTTCACTGCGGATTATGCACTTATCCACATTTATCTAGGCCATTTAACATAATAGGTATTATACGCTATGTTTGCGTAAGCTATTGATATATAAGAGGTTATCCAGGTTCGCGGGCTCTGGCCAGCAAGGGCCGAGAGGGCAAGGGCCGAGAGGGCCGATATCCTGTCAACCTTAAACGGGCCGCGAGGTTGACAGGACCTCTAATTGTGAGAGGGCCAGTAAACAGGACCAATTTAGTACTATAGCTTAAGGCTATGGCCGAGGGCAGATCTATAGTCCGAGGCTATACCTGTTTTAGGTGCATCGCCTGGGCTGGCCCGTTATGAAATATCTGCAAATGTGGTAAACAAAAGAGTGTATCTACTTGTAAGCTTTGCTATAATTGTCCGGTGAATACCTTCCCTCTCAACCATAGGACCGAAGTCATGAATAAAACCGCTCTGTTTAAATCCATGTCAGTTAAGTTTAGCTCGCCCTCTAAAATGCCATGCTATAGCTGGAGTTTACAGGCCCTTGATACTTGCCCAGCAAGTATAGGACCGGACGGCCAGTTAGTGGATGCCTGTAAGGGCTGCTATGCCACTACAGGCAACTATCTTTATCCTAATGTCAAATCACCGCGCGAGCATAACAAACAAGACTGGCAACGCGCGGGCTGGGCCGCGGACATGATCGCATTTATCAGCACCCAATCGCATTTTAGGTGGTTTGATAGTGGCGACCTTTACCACATTAAACTTGCGAAAAAGATACTCGAAGTCATGAAAGCAACGCCACAGTGTAAACATTGGTTGCCTACTCGGATGTATAAATTCAGCAAGTTTACCGCGGTCCTAGATCAAATGAATGCACTGGAAAATGTGGTCGTCCGGTTTAGCTCTGATTCAATCAAGGGCGCAATTATCCGCGGTCAATTTACCTCTACGATTATCCCCCATGCTGATGATAAAACCATTGCCACAGTCTGTGGCGCGTACGCGAACGAGGGCAAATGTGGTGACTGCCGCGCGTGTTGGTCTCGCGATGTTCAGATAATTGCATACCCTCAACACGGGCTCAAAATGGCCCGCCTTAACCTTAAAACCATATAGGACCTTAAACATGAAAAAAGCTTACGAGTTACCTACTCACCCGCTCAACGCCACTATGGTGGCGTTTCTCGAACGCGAGTTGGATATCAGCATGGTTGACTATCCATTCACCCAAACCGAACAGACGGGCGGCTGGGTCATGTGCGATGTATACAGTCACACTTCGGACGGGTCCATTGTTGTCACGGGCGACGATGCTGTTTGCTGGTACCCCAGCATGGAATCATTTTGGGAGCAAACAGACGAGGACCTGTGTCGTGGCGTGGCGTGGGACACACTGGTAGATGAAGAAAATGCGGCACACTGGGACGACGACGACTATCAGTTCACCTTCCCTAAAACCAACAATGCGCCCATGCTCGTCATGATGGCGCAAATGTGGGACGCCGCGAAGCTTGAAAAAGTGCTGGCGTCTGACATACCAGCCGAGGACCGCGAGGCTATTCTGCACGGGCTCACACTCAAAAAAGGGGCGACATCATGAGAGACCTGAACAGGCCTGAACTGGTAATAAAACACATACCCTTTTACGAGGGCGACAGGGTCCGCGACATCGTCGGCGGCACACTGCGGGGCCGTGGTCAGCGCACCGGCTTTGAGGACCCCCGTTCGCCCTACGGGTACAGGTATCACCGCCACTCACTGGCCCAGTCACTACCCAAACACCTGTCAACTGAATTCACCCTGTACACCTGCCACCATCAGGGGTACGTGAAAATTCAAACCGACTACGTGGGCGTGGACCCGAGCGGGAAGGTCCGCATTCGGCTCAAAGTATAGAAAATGCCAGCTAATGCCATCGCCCTGGTTTTCAGGGCGAAGGTATTCACGGGCAAGTTCACCCGATTCCATCAATGACCTTTTCATGGACGACGAATACCATATTACCCAGCGCCTCGCGCGGGCATTTTCCAACCGGCTCAAAATTGAGCTGGGTACGTTCACCTTCGGCGAGATGGTCGCGCGTCACCGTGCGAAGTCGATCAAGGTCGACTATTGCGTGTCTCACGATTACTGCGATGCCAATATGGCCATGCTCGAAGCTTGCCACGAATTGAACGTGAACACGGCGAACCTCGGCATCATCAACGCGGCGTGGAGCATCGCCCAGCGCCGCAGCTTCTACTGGGTCGACCCGCGGCCCCTGTGGGACGTCACGATGACGAGGCTGGTTCAGGAGCGCTACAGCGTCACCGTGGCCGCCCTGGACGAGGCCGAAGCGCTCACAATGGCTATGGGTCTGGCCTCGGATCCTGACATGAACGCCGAGTGGGAGATCGCCTCGAAGGGCGCGATCAGCCTCCAGAAGCTCGAAAAAGTGGGGACAGAATAATGGAACACCACTACCGTCAGGCCCTCGAAAACATCGCCGCCCTCGCCGCGGATCTGCTGGCCAAGCACTGGGATAACACCCACGCATACTGGCTTCACATTGACGGCGACAAGCTGGCAACGTGCGAGAAAAAATTACAGTCTATGGTCGACGCGATCGAGGACGAGCAGAATGGCAACTGAAAAAAGTTACGTGTTAACGGTCGTCCAGTATCGCGGCGATGACGCGGTGCTGGTATTCAATACATGGGCCGAGGCCGCCGAGTACGTGGCCGAGCTGGCCCAGCTCACACTGCGGGACAACAGCTGGCTGGACGAGGATCAGGCCGAGTACGAGAGCCTGGGCGACTACATCAACGACGAGGGCCACTTCTACCTCGTTGACGAGATCAGGGCCGAGATCATAGAGACCGAGCGCGAGGTAATCGGCCAGTACAAGGTCCTGCAAAACGGCGTGATCTGCGGCACCTTCACCCGCAGGGATAACGCCGAGCTGTTCGCATATCACCTTGGCCGCGTGACGGGCTCGGAGACCATTATCGATTAGAAAATGCCAGCCAATGCCATCGCCCTGGTTTTCAGGGCGAAGGCATTTACGGGCAATTTCACCCGATACCAACAAGGACCTTTTTATGTTTGTTTACAAGATTGAGCGCATTGAAAAATGCGAGGTGATAGAGACCAGCTTTATGGTCTACGATAACGGAACCGCAGATCTCGCCGCGGCCCTCATCAAAGACGGCCATACCGTCAGGCTCGCGAAGCGGGACGAGGATACCCTCAAGGTCGACTGGGAGCGCAACACCGGATTCCTGATCACGACCTTCGAGGCGATCGAGGCCGACTTTAACGGCACCAGCCAGTATATGCATGACGTCAAGGCGGGCCTGTTATGAGCGCATTTATCTTTCAGGCGAAAGCGGACACGCGACACTACGCATTCGAGGCTTACGGCAACAGCGAAGACGAGGCCCTGGCCGCCCTCCGCTCTGGCTGGCGGGCGCATTGCAAGGCTCTGAAGGGTCTGGCCCATGACCTCATGACGGCCAGCCAGTTTATGGATGACTGCATGGAAGGGGTCCGCGCGATACCCACGCGCGGCGAGGTGAAACCGTGCGCCTTCCGCGACCATGACCTGATATGGGAGGCGGGCAAGTGAACGCCGAGACCTCATTTGGCCGAGCCCTGCTCTTTACCGTGCTGATGGTAGTGGCCCTGGTCAAGCGTCTGGTCGAAGCGCACCCCAACATGATCATCGCCGCTGCCGGCGTCCTCGGGCTCGGCATGATCATCCGCTGGATATTCAGGGAGCGGTCATGATCAAGGTACTGTCGGTATCCCTGATCCTGCTCATCGCCCTGATACAGGAACACCCCGAGGTCTTTATCCTCGGGATCCTGCTGCTCTGGTGCATCAAGGTCCTGGTCAAGGACGAGTAACAGCGACCCGAGAAGGCCCCGAGAGATCGGGGCCTTTTTTATTTTTTCCCATGCTCAGGAAGCGGGCGCCGCGCGATCCCCGGCGCGGGGGAGGGGGAAGGGGGCGGGCGCCCGGCCCTATAGGGGCACCGGAATAGGGGTCACTATTTTTCATTTGGCAAAAGTTGGAGGCGGGGGATCAGTTCAGCAGCTCATGCTCCTCCACGGTCTGCATCGGCCTCACCTTCTCACCCTCGTAGACCAGGCCAGGCCGGCGCTCCTTCACCATAGTCGCGAGCAGTCTCACCGCCTCGAGGTGCTGGGTCTGCACATCGATCCGCACATTCGCATCGACCTGTATCCGGTCACTCCACTGACCTGGATCAAGTCTGGCCGCGAGCCACATCAGGGTACGGCTGACCATCACGCCCTGCTGGTGGGTCATGATCTCCATATCCACCTTGTGACAGATATCGAGTATCTGGTCCGCGAACTGTGCCGCACGGGCCGCCTTCGCCTCCTGGTACATATAGAACCGCGGATCGGGTGCCTTGAGCCCGACCAGCGCCCTGTTCAGCTGCACATTGGCGTGAGGGGGCAGCTTCAGGTCCGCGACCACGGCCCTGACCGACTTCCCCATCGCTATCTGGTCCATCAGCGTATTGAACGCCTCCTCGTCCCGCATGAACGCCTTGTGATCGAACAGCGCCGTGGTGGGCATGGGCAGCTTGTCCTTTATATCCTGAAGCGCCTTCGCAAGCTCTTCCTCTTTATATTTTCCCAAAGTAGTACTCCGTTTCCTCGATGGCCTCACGGGCCGAATAGCAGACCACGGTATAGTAGCCCTGCTCCCTCAACAACTTGTGTATCCGCTCCTGGTCCTCGCTCACCTTGCCGTCGGTCTTCTTCATCTCGATCCGCGCGCCGTGGAACCCCCTGCGGGGCACATCGATATTGATATCCGGTATCCCCGCCTTCACACCCTCCGCTTTCAGCCTCACGGCCTCGGAGGGTTTCCTGTACCCCCCATTCGGGACCGCGTAGATCAGGGCGGTCACTTCACCAGGCAGATCCGATAGAAAGTGCAACCAGTTAAAGTACTCACACTGATGCGTATGCTCGGTCTTCAAGACGCGCCCTCCTTGGCTAAAATCAGACGCGGGCACACTGTTTTTTGCCCAGATATCACAAAAAGCGCTCCCCCTGGTATTGTGATAACCGTAACAACTATAGTATTAAAATAAATATATGTGATAATAACTGGTTGATTTTGCTTAGTTATTACAGTTATCACATTGCACGGGGGAGCGGAATCGTAATAACTGCCCTTTTTAGGCGTAATAACCGTCATGACAACAGCTCCTCATCCTCTTCATCGAAGTCATTTTGTGCAGATGAAATTTGCAATAGCTTCTTTCCCTCCTCCGTCAACCGATGATAATGGGCATTACTCGCGCCCACTTCGACGGTCCAGTAGAGGTCCATCCCGAGACCGATTCCCTTCCTCATCTTCCTCACGCCGTGGGATCCACCCTGCTTGGTCAGGTCGTCCTTCTTCATGCCCTCTGCCGGCCCGTTATGGATGGCCTGGGCGATGGCTCTGTAGACCTGCTGCATGGTCAGCCTGGGCTTCGCATCCTTGTTCTCCTCCACCGTGTCCACCCACTCCTTGAGCTGGGTCACGGTCCGCTTGCCATCATCATCCGTATCCATCAGCCATGATGCGTGTTCGCAGTAGCCCCGCGTCTTACCCCAGGGCAGGGAATCGTCGGCGCCCCAGTAGAGGGACGTCGTGATCGAGCCGTAGTCATTCTTCAATGGGTGCAGCAGCCCGACAGAGTCGAAGTCAGCGCGGAGGTCGCCCGTGCCCTCGAACATCGGCCAGCCATCCATAGAGAACTTGTTGGTGTGCGAGAGGCAGATCACCGTGGCATGACACGTCCCGGTCAGTGTCCGCAGCATGGCGTACAGATCCTTCGCCATAGACTTGTTGATCACCTCGGTCATCTTCTTCAGCGTGTCGAAAATCAGGATGTAGCCTGTCAGGTCCACGCCGGCCTCGGCCATCGCCGTGAACTTCTCGACCACGTCCTTCATGGACATACCGACCTTGATGTCCGGGCACCAGAGATCGTACCCGCCAGCCTCGGCCCTGGCATAGGCCGCGGGAATGTCACCCGACGAGATGTCCGCATTGACATAGATCACCTGGTGCGTCTTCGTAAGGTCGGACGCGATGTGTTCCATGATAGTGGTCTTGCCCGACGACGGCTCGCCCACGATGCACATCATCTGGGGGCCCCGGAGTATGCGCTGGTAGATGTACCTGGTCTCGTCAATGCTTTGCAGATCGACCCTGGTCACACTGAACGAGGTCCGCATATCGGCCATCGTGGGCGGCGGGGCCTTGCCCTTCTTCTTGACCGCCAGCTCCTTCTGCTCTTTCTTCTCGTCGGCCTTGGCCTGGGCCGGCGTCATCAGCTCCCACTCGCCCCGCTTCAGCTTGGCGAACGCGCCGTCCACCATCCGCTCGATCTCTTTGTTCCTTGTGTGCCAGCGCTCGTC
>Ga0105097_10000188_pt1 | contig 25870 bp, 22 predicted proteins | sample PPLLak12cMay2015_FD_87035 | JGI IMG/M metagenome (GOLD analysis project Ga0105097, IMG submission 87035) | Freshwater sediment microbial communities from Prairie Pothole Lake near Jamestown, North Dakota, USA - PPLs Lake P7 Core (1) Depth... | ecosystem: Environmental > Aquatic > Freshwater >...
AACAGGCGAAGCAACGGGTATTGCAGCTAATACCTGGCGGCCTGATGCTTGGCTGGAAGTCGTGCAACAGACCCGCGTAGGAAAAATATGGGGGGCTCGCGCGATATTTGCCTTAGTTTTGTTAGGTGTCACGCTATATCTTCAGCATGTTTACAGGGTGAGGTGGCATTACATCCTATGCGCGGTTGTTGCGTCTTTACCTTTGATGATCGGCTCACTCGTAAGTCATTCTGCCGCCGATGAAATGTCTGTCGTTTCAATACTGCCGTATGCGTTGCATATTCTTTTCGCGGGTATCTGGTTTGGCGCTTTGCCAGCTTTCCTATTGATAGTATTTAATAAGAACTATTCAGGCAAGTCATTGGATTTGCTGAGTATTAATAGCTTGAAAAAGTTTTCTTCTCTGGCTTTACCGGTTATGGTCATGATCACGGCCACAGGCATTATCGTTGCTGACCGCATGATCGAGGAAGACTACCATGCAATGGTTGCTAGTTCGTATGGTTGGTTATTAAACATAAAACTCACATTATTAGCGATTATTCTAATCATCGCCTATCAAGCTCGTTCTAGATGGTTGCCTTTGTTGATTCGAGCTAATAATGGCGAAGAAACTCAAAGCGGCGGCCAACAAATGAAGCGGTGGGTAAGCGTTGAATTTGTTCTTGCCGTGATCTTGGTATTATTGGCGACTATCCTATCTAATACCAAGCCAGCAAAGCATGCCATGGTTGAGAATTGGCCCTATCCTTTTAGATTTTCAATCGATGCTACCTGGGAAGAACCAAACGTTCAGATTTTTTTATGGATCGGTGTAACTCTTTTCATAATGGCCGCGGGCTCAATAGGGTTGGGTATTAAAAGCAAATGGGATATAAAAAAACGCCTTGGTGTCCCGCTTGTCTTAACAATTGCCTCTTTTGCAGTAGCACTACCTAAACTGGCAGTGGTTGCTTATCCGGAAACTTACCAGAGTACGCCTGTTCCGTTTGACGCGATCTCTATCTCTAATGGATCGAAATTGTTCTCACAGAATTGTACGACGTGCCATGGTCCGCAAGGTAAAGGCAATGGAATTATCGCAAAAACTTTTAATCCACCGCCCACTGATTTATTGACAGAAGCACACACGGCAAAACATACTGCTGGAGATTTTTTCCATTGGTTAACGCATGGAATAGCTGCGACAGGTATGCCTAGTTTTTCCAGTAATTTGTCAGAAGAGGATCGCTGGGATGTTGTCAATTACATTCATGCCATGTCGCGTGGCTATAAAGCGCGCTTGCAAAGCCCTGAGGTTGTTCCTGAGAGACCATCTATTGGCCCGCCTATTTTTTCGTATTTTGCACATGATGGCTCCAGTGGCGTTCTAAAGGATTTTCGTCAGAAGAAGAATGTAATGATAGTATTATTCACTTGGCCGCAATCACAGGAACGACTGCAAGAATTGAAAGCATCGTATGATAAGCTCCAGGAGCTTAATACAATCATTCTAGCGATCCCGATGAGTAATCTGGATAAACAAGAAATCATGGATATGGCAGCGGATATTCCTTTTCCGGTTGTAACAGAAGGTTCATTAGAGATAAAAAATAGCTATGCATTATTTCGAAGAACGCTTACAAATCCGGATATTTTAAATGAAGGCGTGATTCCAGAGCACGCTGAGTTTTTGATAGATCGCTTTGGCTATTTGCGTGCAAGGTGGATACCCGCTATAGACGAAAGCGGCTGGGCAGATATCAGTGTCCTAACAAAACAGCTCGCTCAGCTTAATAGTGAAAAGGAAATTTTTCCGCCACCCAGCGACCATGTGCACTAATTCAGTAAAATTCTTATAACTTTGACCATCCTTATCTTAATTAATAATCTACTAGGAATTTTATGATAAAACAAGTTATTACATTAGTTTTGTTAAGCGTAATGGTGATGTTGTCACAGCTTGCTTGGACTCATACTGATGAGTATTTGGCTACAGTTGAGACACCTCATGGTGGCCAACTTCGCGCAGCAGGCCCCTTTCATTTAGAGTTAGTTGCCAAGGATGGTGAATTGACATTGTATGTAACAGATCATGGAGATAAACCAGTTTCAGTGCAGGGTGGGCAAGGTAAAGCAAATATTCAAGTAGGTAAGGATGGTGAGAGGAAAGCCGTTACACTCGAGCCAGAGAGTGGAAATATAATGAAAGCGAGAGGTGAGTTTAAAATTACACCAGAGACTTCAATTGCGGTTTTTATAGCAATTCCGGAATATGAAGCTCAAGGAGCACGTTTTACCCCACTTGCACCTAAAGGAGCTGGTGGTGAGCGCGGACATGACCACGAGCATGGCCACGATCACGATCATTAAGTAAAGAAAGAGACTAGTCTGGTTGATTAAGAAAGAATCAACTTGCGATTACCCGTGGCTTTGTCACAGGGCGCGCGGAGCAAATTTATTTCAGTGAAAATTCCACCCAGTTGCCTTTCTTTTGATCGCTTTCTTCAGTTTCATGGATACCCACGATAAAAATACGCTCGCTGGAAATTTCACCTTTTTCAACCAGCCAGTTGCGCGCGGCGCTGGCGCGATTTTCTGCCAATGCTTGCAAGTCATTGTCCGTGATTACGGTATGCGCGAGTATGAGTTGTTCCATTTCAGCGTTGGGAAGGCTCTTAGCCAGGCCAATCGCATTCCTGGGTTTTTCAAAAGTTTCTTTTTTGTAAGCAATTTCAAGATATTTGCTATATTCTTCAGGGGTTAATGTCATATCCGTGATGGTGCCACTGCCGATGCCTTTTTTGGCGTCTTCGGCTAATTTCTGCTCTTTCACTTTGTTTTGCAGGATGGCAAGCTTTAGTCCTTCATGGTCTTCAGTCGGGTCAACGTGACCGGAAATTTCCAGTTGCAGTGATGGGCGATCTTTTAGAACCTGGGATAAGGTTTGCAGGCGTTGTAATGCTTCCGCTTCGATATCTGCAAAACCAGGAGTGAAGGAAATTTTGGATAATTCTTCACCGCCTTCAAACACTGAGCCTAGTAATGTAAAAGGTGAGGTGATCGCTTTAGTGATCAGATTAATAAATGCGGTGAAAATGATTTTCCCAAGGTTAAATTGAGGATCATTTATGGATCCTTTGAGCGGCAGATGGAGATCAATTTCACCCTGGCGGTTTTTAAGTAGCGTGATCGCAAGGCTGAGCGGAAGAGACACGGCATCTTCGCTGTCTACTTTATCGCCCAGGGTAAATTGATCCAGAAAGATTTTGTTGTCTGCTGTCAAAGTACCATTCTCTACCTGGTAATTAACATCTGCTGACAGTTTTCCCTTCTCAATCGCATAACCGATATATTTTCCAGAATAAGGACTAAAGGGTGGCAGATCAATATCTTTAACTTGTGCAACGATATCCAACAGCAGCTCGGCACTGAATGGATCTATCGTTCCACGAATTTGTAATGGCGCTGTTTTGCTGACCATGCCGCGTATGTCTATTTTTCCGGATTTGCCAGGATACAATGGGCCGATCTGGCCCGAGAGTGTGGTCAGATTTGCGCGGTAATTCGGTTTAATAAACCGGTCATTGAAATTGATATTGCCATTTTGCAGGAAAATCTTATCGATATGAATGGGCGTTTCGCCTTTTGAGCTGACCGGACTGTTGCCGGTGGATTCGGCACTGGCAACGGAAATGCCAGGTTCTGCCGTTTTGTCTAATTGAATGATTTGCTTGAGATTGAGGCTACCATCTGGCAAAATTGTCATGCGCGCAAAGAAATCGCTCAAATGTATTGTGCTGATATCCAGCAACAATGGGTCATTGACAAAGTTTAGATGACTGATATCCAGATTCTTCCAACGCAGCAGAGCATGAGCATTTTTGCTATCAAAGATATTGAAGTTGGCGAGCTTCCCCTGCCCGTTTGCCTGAATTTTCAGCGGATTGCCACTTGCTTTGATATTTCCGGTAAAGGAAATGTCGCCACTGGTTAAAAGTGACGTCAGCCTGTCGCCTAGCCAGCCTTGTAAAGACACCAGATCAACCGCATCAAGGTTTAGCATTAAATCAGCCGAAAGGGGCGCCCAGGCTAGTGAGCCATTGGCTTTAATGTTGCCATGTTGGTTAACCTGTGCCTGGAGAGCCAGATTCAGCGGCTTGACACCATCCAGATCAATGTTATCCAGTGTTATATCCAGTGAAACGACAATCATCGGTGAAATTTTTGTTAGCGTAAGATCTTCATAGCGTAGCGTGGCTGCTTTGAATTGAATGCTTTTGATCTGCGGCACCCAAGGTTTATTGCCTGTGCGTGCAGGTTCGGGCAATTCCGGTTCCTTTTCAGCCATTTTAATCCAGGCATTGGCAAGCCCCGGTTTTCTGGTAGGAATAGGAATGCCTACAGGAACTTGAATCTGAGAATCTACCGGATTCTGAGTGTCCAGGGAATTAAACAATCGAGTTAAATCAATAGTGCCGCTGGTATCTCGACGCAAAGTGGCGCTCAAGTGATCCAGAGTGATATCACCCAATGCTATTTGCTGTGCCGATGTATTGATCGTGATGGAATCGATAGCTAACTTTGCCAGCGATAAAGCCGGTTCCTTTTCGCCGTCACGCGTGACAGTGACTTGGTCCATATTCAGCTCGATCCGCGATGGCTTCTTACCTGTCAAGTCGGCTTGCGTCAAATCGATTTTAAGTTTCTTAAGATCGGCCTGATAAGGAGCAGATACTGCACTATTTTTGATCGCAATTTGGCGGAAAGTGGTGGTGCCGGTTAAGCTAATGTCAGGTGCTTTAGTGGATTCCTGGGTAAATGTAAGAAGCAGATCACTGTCGAAATAACCTGAAAGCAGATGAATCCCCTCTGGCAGGGACGCATATTGATCGAATCGGGTTAAATCAACATTACTGAGTTTAAAAGCAAGTGTTGCTTCTTGATTAACCGCGAAAGGACGCAATTTGCCATCGAGTGAAAAAGGCGCACCGTTAATCTTTGCGCTGAAGTGCGGTTCTATCCAGTCGGTTGGGGCGCTATTGAAATTGGCAACAACAGGAATACCAAGGTTTATTTCGTTAATTGTATGCTCAGCGTTTTTGTACCGGTCAATAAATTCAAAGCGTCCTCCCTCAATACGGATATTGCTGATAGAGAATTTGCTGCGTTGATCGCTTGTGGCATTTTTTTCATCCGAGAATTGACCGAATTGTTCCAGCAAATCGGAAATATTCAGCCGATCCTTGCTTTCCCGGATCAAGCGTAATTGAGGATCTGTCAGAGTGATTGCTGTAATGACAGGGGCACGCTGCTTGAGGGATTCAATACTCAGATCGACAGACAGCTTGTTGAAAGCAAAAAGCACTGCCCGTGTTTCATTGGCACCAGCTTTCTCATCATCATCAACACGAAAACCCAGTACGACCAACTCGAGCGTACGCGGTTTTATTTCAATGGATGTTATGGTGACAGGTCGTTGCAGAACTTCAGAAAGGCGGATCTCAAGTTGAGATTTCGCATAACCAGGTAACCAAAATGTGCTGAGCACTGCCACTACGGCAACCAGCGCTGCTATCACACTGAGACTGATAATCAGACGTTTGTATCGAATAAAACGTGTCTGTATGGTCGGAGTCATAGCAGTGCTCTGTCAATTTCTACAGCGGGTTAGCGAGGTGCTCAAAACATTTTAAATGAAGATGCGTTGTTTATTAAAGGAAATTAAGAACCAAAAAGCAGACTTAGCTATTCAGAAGCAGCAAAGTAGTCAACCGAATAGCTCAATTGATAAAATTTATCTGAAAACCCGATAAATGACGAATTTTAATGGAGCGAACCTGCTTTCAGGCCGATTAATTCAACATCAAAAATCAAGGTTGCATTTGGCGGAATAATATTGCCCGCGCCGCGCGCGCCATAAGCCATGGTTGGAGGAATAATCAAAGTGCGTTGGCCGCCTACCTTCATCCCAACGACACCTTTGTCCCAGCCTTTAATCACGCGTCCTGCACCGAGCATGAATGAAAAATGTTCTTTACGGTCATAGGAGCTGTCAAACTTTGGACCTTTCTTGTCAGGAGCGTTTTCATCATAAAGCCAGCCGGTATAATGGACATTGACAGTTTTTCCGATTTCCGCTTCCTCTCCTGAGCCGACTTTGGTATCGATTTTCTGAAACGCAGATTCATCAGCAACTGCATGTTCTTTATAAGAGAAGGCTGTCTGGGGCAGTAGCGCTAACGCCAGCAGGATAATACTTAAATTAAGCAGTGATTTTATATTATGCATGGTTTCCTCAAGAAAAAAGTTAAATCCGGTTAATTCTAACAATTAACTCTCAGGTATTATAACTGGTAACATCAGTTCTATATCAGCGGCTGTTCGAATTGATCGTTTTTACTTAAGTTTGATCATAAGAACTAATAGCAAATTCTTTTTGAATCTATAGGGCGTATTCTCTTGAATACATGCAAAACATGCAGGCATCTGATCAACGTGAAACAAACCGGAATGAGCAGCAGACAGCAGATCAGCAAACGTCTGATCTGTTATGCCTGCACGATTCACCGTTGGTGCGAGCCATGTATCTGGGGGCCGGTTTTTTGGCATTGTTGCTGGGTGCGTTAGGAGCAGTCTTGCCGGTATTGCCCACAACACCTTTTGTGCTTCTGGCCGCTGCCTGTTTTGCCCGCGGTTCTGAGTACTTTCATCGTAAATTACTGGAAAACCGAATAGCCGGTCCAATTATTTGCGAGTGGTGCATTTATCACAGTATCCCGCGCCGCGCTAAACGCTGGGCTTATTTATTGATGGCATTGTCATTTGGAAGCTCTATTTTAATTGTGCCCGAGCTATGGCAAAAGATCATGCTGGTTATGATTGGCAGTATATTGGCTTTCTATATCTGGCGTGTTCCGGTGCGAGAGGCCCAAAATTAATAATGAAAGCTCCTGATCCCGGAACGTGGATTCGTGATTAGATTCTCACAAAAAATAACCTGCTGGTATATTCTCATGAGTGAAGTAGAAAAAGCATCCGATTTTGACTTTGGCCTAGAATTGCATAGGATGAGCGTGAGCATGACTGGCTGCATTAGAAAAAGTGCCTACAGATACAGATAAAAGGAGCGACATAAATCCGATAAGTGAAAGCGGTTACGGTTAGAAGGGGCTCTTTTAGTCATCGAACCATTCAGTTTCTTTTTCTATTATAGGAAAATCCCATGTACCCAACACGTCGTACCTGTAACCAAGCACTGCTAACGATATGCAGCTTATTTTTTTTCAGTAATGCCATGGTAATGGCTGCCGATGCCGTTGAACAATTAAGTACACTCAAAGAACAAAAATCCGTCGCAGTGACTATTTACAACGATGACTTAGCACTGATCAAGGATTTACGACAAGTTACCTTAGTCAATGGTGACTTTAATTTGGCATGGCGCGATGTCAGTGCGCAAATGCGGCCGGAAACTGCACTACTGCGCAGTATCACCAATCCAGGCAGTGTTGAAGTATTGGAGCAAAATTTTAACTTCGATTTGCTCACCCCGCAAAGTCTACTGAACAAATACATTGGTCAAACGGTATCTGTCGTTAAAAGCAATCCAGCTACTGGCGTTGAAAGCAAAGAAAATGCGATCGTACTCGCAGCCAGCAACGGCGTGGTGCTTAAACTGGCCGATCGTATCGAAACAGGCATGCCTGGTCGCATTACCTTTGATAATGTACCAAGCAATTTGCGTGATCGCCCTACACTGGTGATTGGCGGGGACAATAGCGGTAAAGCCACACAAGATTTAGAGCTAAGTTACTTAACAGGCGGCATATCCTGGAAAGCGGATTATGTCGCAGAGCTTAATGATAAAGATGATCAACTGGATCTATCCAGCTGGGTGACATTGACCAACACCAGCGGCACCAGTTATCCCAATGCAAAACTACAACTAGTGGCGGGCGATATTAATCGGGTACAGCGAGAATTTGCCGCACCCAAGGCGCTTAGAGCTAAGACAATGGCTGATTCCGCTACGGCACCAATGCGCGAAGAAGCGCTGATGGAATATCATTTATATAGTCTGGATCGATTAACAACCATCGCCGAAAACCAAACCAAACAAGTCGCACTCCTCAATGCTTCCGGTGTGCCTGCAAACAAAGAACTTGTGCTGGCAGGCAGCGATTACTATTATGCAGCCAGCTATGGTGATTTAGGGCAAAAAATGAAAGTAGATGTATTCGTGCAGTTTGATAATAAAGAATCGGCTCGATTAGGCATGCCGCTGCCTAAAGGCATCATACGCGTGTACAAGCGTGATAAAACCGGCAATGCGCAGTTTGTCGGTGAAGACCACATAGACCACACCGCTAAAAACGAGACCGTACGCTTAAAACTGGGCAAATCGTTTGATGTGACCGCGGACAAAAAACAAACCGAGTTTAAACAATTAAGTACCGGCGGCACCAATAGCATTAATCGCTTTGAAAGCGCCTATGAAATCACACTTAAAAATGCTAAAAAGGAAGTGGCCACAGTTGTTGTGCAAGAACCTATCCCGGGTGATTGGAAAATGGTGGATGAAAGCCAGCCGCACAGCAAACCCGCCAGTAACACAGCTATGTGGAAAGTGGATGTCCCTGCCGAAGGGACATCCACTCTCAAATATCGCGTGCATGTGAAATACTGAATGCATGTAGCCCTTTCTTTTTCCTAAGTGAAATAGGTCGCGATGAGAAATTGCTTGCAGACTTAATATGAGACTTCTAACTAATAAGATTATATGACTGAATACATAAATCAACTTGAAGTATTTCCATGGAATAAAAATTTTGAAACAGGGATAGAAATAATTGATGAGCAGCATCAAAAACTCATTTCTCTTTTGAATGAATTGGCAGGAGCCTTAGTACGCGGTAACCAATTAGAAATAAATTATTTTTTTGATGAATTGGCTAAATATGCTGAGTTTCATTTTGAAACTGAAGAAGTTATTTGGGTAGAGTGCTTCGGTGATGATTCCTGGCTATCATCTCATCAGCTAACCCACTCATCGTTCTTACCCAAAGTGGTAGAAATTAAAGAGCAGAAAACTAACAAGCCGCAGAATGAGATCATTGAAAGTATTATTTTATTCCTCATTCGTTGGCTAGCCTTCCATATCCTGGATAATGATAAACGAATGGCTTTTGTCGTTCAAAATGTCAAAAAAGGACTATCTTTCAAAGAAGCCAAAATCGTTTCAGACAAGAAAATGAGCGGTTCAATTAGAGTACTCATCGAGACTGTTATGAGTATGTACGATAGTTTATCTTCAAGAACGCTGGTGTTAATGCGTGAAAACTATGAACGCCAAAAGATTGAAGAAGAACTTCATAAAGCCAATAAGCAGTTGCGGAAGGTCAATTTAAAGTTAGAGGCGCTAGCCATGACTGATCAGCTAACAGGTTTATATAATCGCCGGCATTTTAATAATATATTCACACGTGAACTTAAAAGGGCCGGGCGGCACAATATTTGTCTTGCTCTTATCATACTGGATATCGATTTCTTCAAAAAAATTAATGATAACTATGGTCACAGCAAGGGTGATCAAGTGTTAATCCAGGTAAGCCACAAATTAAAAGATCTTTGTCAACGTCCCGGTGATTATGCTTTCCGCCTTGGCGGGGAAGAATTCGGTGTAATAGCGGCTAACCTGGATTATCAAGGGACAGTGGAGTTTGCGGAAATCATAAGAAAGGGCATAGAAGAGCTGAATATTCTAAATGGTTACAGTGATGGCGCTACTGAACATTTGACGGTTTCTATCGGCACAGTTACTAAGGTGCCTGATGAGACTGATACCGTTGACAATTATATGGCTATCGCTGATGCACGCTTATATAAGGCAAAAGAACTGGGTCGCAATCAAGTAGTTACCGGCGATTAATTTTATATCGGAAGGGTCAGATTTTTACTGAGACATAATCATTGATCGCATTCAGATTGAACAGTATTTTTATTCGCGCCAATTAATTTGATTAGCGCGATGCCTAACAGCCCGCCCCCCGCATCAATAAAAAAATCGGTAAGTAGGGGTGACCGGCCAGTAATATAGAGTTGTGCGATCTCAGTGCCGCCGGCCAGCATAAGAATGATAGCTAGCACCTGGATGGCAGGTTCATTTGCCATCACTAAACACAAGATAAAGCCAAACAAGAAAAAAAAGCAGAAATGCCAGACCTTGGATAAATCCCATGGAATGGCAGTTTTAAATGATTCGCTTTCCGCATCAATCTGAACTTTGACTTCGTCGGAAACCTGGTTTTTCAAATCACCCGGCAGGGATATCCCGGCGATAATGGTGATGAAGGTAACTAGCAACAACGCGCGGAAGAGGATAGTTTTTCCGCGTATGAAAAGACATGAACCCGCCAGCAGCAGGAAAAAAGCACCCCAAGCGAAAAGAATACTATTTCTTGCCCATGTAAATGCCTGGTTAACATGGATAGGGTAGATCTGTAAATTTTTTATCTGAAGTGAACCAGTAGATTGGCTTAATTGAGCAAACAATCGGATACTTTTAGTTTCCGGCGAAATGGTAAAAGCTGTGCGGTAATTTTTCCAATCAGTGGTTCCAGCCAGAGCGACTACCGTATGCGGCAGATCCCATCGGTCTTTTTCCCCGTCATTCTGTGCCAGAAGAATTCTCGCCAAGTTCCAGGGTTTCTCGCCTACCACTACATTCGTACATTTCACATCAGCGGATACGAGTAAGGTAGTGCCGGTATTAACCAGCGGAAGATCCTGGAGAGCGTTGACCCCGGTTTTTGCATCATTGGCTAAAAGGGCCAATCCATTTTCCGTGATATCGACCCGATTGCTTTCTGACGTTTTGAATTTCCATTGGGTAGTTAATAGTTCAGGCCCAGTCTGTTCGTACTGGTTAATCCATGTATGAGAAATTAGGGTTGCAGCGGCCAGAAGAATGAAAATAAAGCAATTTGTTTTTAACAAAGGCATGATCAAATACCGGGAGATAGCACTATCATGACTTCTGCGAAGCTTTTGGAGTTAGGAAATATAAACGCTGTTTTTCATCTAACCGGCGCGCTGTAAGGATCAAATCCTTCTTCAATTTGCTCTCATGGATTTTTTATGCCCGGAGTTAAGGTGATATTTGCATTATCTCTGGCTCCGGATCTTCCTAGCCCGGATATTGCATGAATTGCACACGCCCTCACTTGTCTCTTGGATTCCACAAGGAATTTGTCTCAGTCAGGTGTATGAATAACTACACCGCTTCTTCGAAAAATCCCTTGTGAAACTAATATCATGCGTGATCATCGTGCGAATTCATGCAATATCCGGGCTAGAAATATTGAACCATCAAAGTGATATACCCAGCGGCAAAAATAACCAGAACAATAATAACAAGCTTCTTCATCGAATTGACCCCTTTCAGTTAAATATTGATTAGGTACTGCTGTTTTACACTGCATAAGTAAAACGCATCCAATGCGTTGTCGTCAAGTGCCTTTGCGTAGTCGTATCTGGTAGGGGTTACCGGATTCAAGCGCCGAGTAAATCATTTCATGCCATATTCTGCATTTATCCTCAAAAGATAATCGGGCATTGGCAGGGCTTGTGGAAGGCAGACGTGTAAACTTCAGCAAACCCAAGTTATTTTCTGGTAAGACATAGTGCTTAAAACAAGCTTCCGCTTTCCCGCCGTTAAAAAACACATGGGTAATTTTTCCGTGTGCAGGGAAAAAGGATTGAAAGTCGTTGATTGTTTGCGTATCCGTTTCAATCATGGAATCCAAGCTACCTGCACGTTGACAGGATTTGAGCACATCCCATAAGGCTATCTGCGATGACTTTAGTGCCGTAATTCTTTCTTTGTAGGAAGCATCTGGACTGATTTGCAGCAATTGCGTCATGATCGGCCAGAAGGCATTGCGGTGGTGTGCATAATATTGATTAGCCGCTAATGAAGCCTGCCCCGGCATACTGCCAAGTATCAGAATTCTCGCATGGTTGTCGTCGATGGGTTGAAAACTATAGATGGTCGACATGCTGAATCTAGGCGGACTATTTATTTAAGATGATCCACGTAGTAATGCCGAATGGCATTAAGTTGCTGATCTAGTTCGTAAACCAATGGCCTACCGGTGGCCAGTGATAATTTCATGACCTGTCTGGGGGTGAGATGATCCAATAGCATCATTAAGGTTCGCAGGGTATTTTTGTGGGAGACGATGAGTACGCATTTCCCTTGTTGTATTTCCGGCTGTATGGCTTCCTGCCAGTAGGGCTGAAAGCGTGCAAGGGTTTGTTGCATGCTTTCCCCCAGAGGGAGCTCATCTTTATCAATGCCGGTGTAACCGGGTTGATTCCCTGGGAAACGGGGATCCTGGACATCCAGATAGGGAGGAGCCGCGTCAAATTTAATTTGGCAGCCTAGGATGGGCCAGATACCAAATTTCTTGATGGCTTGCCAACGTTCCATGCCTTCCAGTGCGCCATAATGACGTTCGTTCAATCGCCAGCTTTCATGAACCGGTATTTCATTCAACTGCATGGAAGCCAAAACGATCTGTGATGTGGTTCTGGCGCGTTGCAATGTTGAGGAAAAACACAGATCAAATGTAAAGCCCGCCTGCTTCAGCAAATAGGCGGCTTGTTCAGCTTCTCTTTCGCCCTTGGGGCTCAAGGCAACATCACTCCAGCCGGTAAAAATCTTATCGCGATTCCAGACACTTTGGCCATGGCGCAACAGGACAAGTTGCATGACCTTTTTCTGCGCGTTGGCTCTTGAAGTAATGGCTCGAAGCATTACGGTTATTGGCGCTGCTGGGTGGTATCCGACACGGATGATTCATGCCAAATGCGCCTGAGTGCATCCCATAAACCGTTCCGTATGGTTTTAATGTATTGCGAATTATCGGTTAAGCCATTGACCAAACGGCGTTGTGCTTTGCCCAGATTATGATAGGGCATGCTCATGAAAAGATGATGCGTGGCATGGTAACGCAATCCGACCGGCGCCCAGAGCGGGGTGATCAGAAAATTGCCGGGTATGTTGATAGAATCCAGGTACTGCTCAGCCAGTGTCATTTTGTGATTGCCTGGATTACGATAGGCATGGGCAGCCAGCGTGCGCAGTGAATTGAGGAGAAAAATGGTTACTACAGTCAGATACCAGAGTATCAACAGTGAATAGGGAAGTACTTCGAGCACCACCAGCGTAATGATGACCGCACCAAACAGACAGGTAGCAATTTCCTGCTGGCGCCAGTTAAGATCATTGCGAATCGCATCTGCAGCGCGCCGGTAGTTGGGGTCAATCGTGAGCGACGAAGCGCGTTCCCAGATGATCTTGCGTAATGGTGGAATCATGTAGGACAAGGGGGTCAACAACACGAACCGCACAACCAGAAAGACCGGTATGAGAAAGGACAATAAGACATAAACGACCATTTCCGCGGGTCTGCGCGTTGCAAAGGGAAGGTATTCTCCATCAGCGTTGGTGCCATAGACATCCGGCTTATGGTGGTCATTATGCACGCCGTCATAGGTAAACGACGGAATCAAGAACGGAGTGCCGCAGAGGATATTCCACGCAAGACGGAAGTTCTTGAATGAGCCTTTCTTTAAATGCGCCAGTTCATGCACAAAAATGGCCGAGCGATACAACGCCAGCACTGCCACAACAAATCCACCCAGTTGCCAGAGAGAGAACATAGGTGACAACAATGCGGTGAAAAAAGCCGTCCAGCCCAAGGTAATATGAAACAGAAAATCAGTCCAATAAATCCACGGATTCGGTGTCATCAGGTCGCGCACCAGATGGTGGGCTTCGCGTAACGGGAATTCTTTGATGTAAGGTGGTTTTTGTTCAGTCACTTGGCATCTCGCATGGCTTCACTTAAGACCAGCAGGATTGAATGTAATTCATAATGCGCCGATTGATCGCCGCATCGGTCTTGTTGATTTGCCCCAGATTCGGCATGGCTGGCCAGCCTGCGTCGATAAATTCCATATCCGCAAACTGCCTGGGCTGTGCATAACGTGGAAGCACGTGAAAATGAACATCCGGATCGACCATCATCAGCATCAGATAGTTGATTTTGTCATTCTGAAAGGCTTTTGCCAGCGCGGATTCAATGTGTCCGGTGATGGCATGGAGTTCCATAAAACTTGCCGGACTGAGTTGTGAAAAGGCTTCAACGGGTTCATGGGCGGCTAAAACCAGTGCACCGAGTGTCGCCTGCGCCGGGCGTAGCATCACCGCCCAGTATTGATACGACCGGATAATGGTTTGCGGCGCACCAAACTTGCGCATGGTGGCATTGAAGTCTGATGGTGCCGGACTATTTGTCATGGTTGATTTCTAGAAATCCGGGTAACCACGGAATCAATTTTGGATTATGTGAAGCACACATCACATTACTCGCTAAAAATCATGCCAGCTTTGGCCAGGTCTTCAATGAAATCGATTTCACACCAGCGATAGCCTTTGACGGAACAGGAATTGACCAAATGCTGTTTGGCCAGTGCATCAATAATCGACAGATACCACGATTTCAATTCCGCCGGATGACGTAATGCCGATTCGACGGCCTGACTGAAGAGTTGCGGACCCTGCTCGCGAAAGTAAACCAGTCCAATGGATTCTGCATCCACCTGATGCGGGGGAATTATTTTGCTGACCTGTTTAACCCATCCGTCCTTATCCAATTGCACTTTCATATCGTCGGCATCATAAGCGTTTTTATAGTCCACGCTGAGTGTAATGGACGCCGGTTTTGAATTCAAGACCTGTGCAATGAGCGCGGATTCGATCACGGTATCGCCGTTGAGTATCAGAAAATCGCCCGTCATCACACCGCGAGCAATCCAGCAACTGGCGAGATTATCCGCCACTTCAAAGAATGGATTAAACAGTATTTTAATCTTGGGGTGATTCGCATAACGTTGTTGTAACAGCATTTCAATCAAACCCACCTGAAAACCCGCGACTATCGTGATTTCATCAATACCAACCGCAAGCAAGGCGTCAATCTGCCATGCCAGCACGGGTTTATCGGCAACCGGCAATAGGCACTTGGGCGTACTTTCGGTCAGCGGCAGCAGTCGCCGTCCTTGCCCTGCGCTGAGAATGATGGCTTTAACCGGGCGAGTGATTGTGTTGTTTGTCATAAATACACTGATTTTAGCTGGAAAAACTGCTGATATGCCGTAATTCTTCAACAATGCGTTGAATTGCGCGCAGGAAATCCTCGACTTGCTCCAGCGTGTTGCTGCTTCCCAAGCTGATGCGCACCGCGCAGCGCGCCAGCATCGGATCAACCTGCATCGCACTCAGCACATGGCTTTGCCCCGGATTAACGCTGGAACAGGCAGCCCCGGCGGCGACAGCAAAACTGGCTTTATCCAATCTAACCACCAGCGTATCGCCCTCGATATCCGGCAACGCAAAGTAACACGTGTTCGGTATGCGCGCAGCCCCGGCGCCAAAAATCGCCGCCCCCAAGGCAATCAGCCCTTTTTCCAGATGTTCCCGCAATTGCGAAATAGGCCGCGCGGTTTCTGCCAAGCGGGATCGGGCTAATTCGCAGGCAACACCAAAACCCACAATCGCGGGCACATTCTCCGTGCCGGAGCGTAATCCGTTTTCATGGCCGCCGCCATAAATCAGCGGTTTTAATAACAACCGTTTATCCACGATCAAAGCCGCAGCACCTTTGGGACCGTAAATCTTGTGCGCGGATAAGGTCATTGCATGTACTTTAAGCGCGCCAAAATCCACCGGAATTTTCCCCAATCCCTGGATCGCATCGGTATGTACATAAGCTCCATGTGAGCGAGCCAGCTCAGCCATACCCGCGACATCCTGAATGACGCCGGTTTCATTATTCGCCAGCATCACAGAAACTAATCCCGGCTTATGTTCACGCATGGCGTTGCCAGCCGCATCCAAATCAACCTGCCCCGATGGATTGACCGCTAATTGATGCACCGCCCACGCATCACAACTACGACGCGCGAGTGCCTGCGCCGGTTTCAACACACAAGGATGCTCAATCGCGCTAATGAAAAGATTCCCCGGCTTCAAACTATCTGCCGCGCCGCGAATAAACAAATTATTCGCTTCCGAACCGCCGCTGGTAAAAATCACCTGCACCGGCTGCACTCCTACCGCATCCGCCACCTGCTTGCGCGCCTTATCAATCGCCCGCCGCGCAGTTATGCCATAACTATGGCGGCTGGAGGCATTGCCGAATTCCTGCTGGAAATACGGCAGCATGGCTTTCAGTACGGCGTCATCAACCCGCGTGGTGGCGTTGTGGTCGAAATAGATAGGGGTCATGGATTCAAGATTTCTTTCAGTTAGCGGTCATTTTAACCATATTTTATCGGATAGGATCTAAATTCCCAATTTAGCACGATAAATCAGTGAAACGCATTAGAAAAATTCATTTTTCAGAGTAACAGTAAATGCAGATACGGGAGAGTAATATTCTTATTCACCGGGTTTCTCCGATAAGCGAGAAATTGCCATTTTAGGCGACTTCAGTACTCTACCGGCAGCGGATCCAAACTTCGCCACAAATACCACGTAGCTACTGAGCGCCAGGGTTGCCAGGGCTTGGCGATTTCAAGCATGGTTTTTTTATCCACCGGTTGTTTATCATTATAGTGTTGACTGATGGCGCGTTGCAGTCCGATGTCGTCCAACGGTAGAACATCCGGGCGTTGCAGGTGAAAAATTAAAAACATTTCTGCGGTCCAGCGTCCTATTCCTTTCACTTTGGTCCGTTGAGCGATGATGATTCCGTCATCCCTATCAATCCATGAAGTGTCATTCAAACTTCCTTCGATAAAGTGCCGCGACAAATCCTGCAAGTAGGTTATTTTTCTTGCGGATAATCCGCAGGTGCGCAATAAATTCTGTTCCGCTGCAGCGATCGTGTGGGGCGTCATGTCAGGAATTGTGCCGATCACTTTTTGCCAGACGCTTTCAGCGGCTTTGACGGAAATCTGCTGTCCGACGATGGAGCGCGCCAGGGTGGTGAAAGCACAGCCCCGTGATATGAGCGTGGCGTCTTCAAATTGCTGAATTAACTGATGCATGACCTTATCGCACGCAGCCAATTCCTGTATTGCTTGTGTCCAGTATAACGGCGTCATATCTCTGCTGAAGTGGGATTGTTGAGCGCGGAGAGTGTGCAATTTTTTCAGTGGTAAAACAAGTTTGTTCAGAGGCATTCTCAAAATGGAATTAATAATTCACATTGAATCTTTCTCCTATCTATCTTATTTATTTGAACATTTTATTGCTCATTTAATTGCAATCGGCTTTGTCATTAAGTCTTTGTCATATAACTATAAAACTCCCAATTCTTGCTTGACTATCCTGTGTTTTTTGATTAAAGTGGGGGCTGGTGGGAGAATGTGGGAAAATTTGGTGGGCCTCGATGAATTTTCCCTCCCTTTATAGAAGGAGACAGCATGTTCCGTGGCATCACGCAACTCAGTCTGGATGCAAAAGGTAGGCTTGCGATACCCGCAAGATACCGTGGCGAACTGACGTCTTCCTGCGCAGGACACTTAATAGTCACTGTTGATCCTTCAAAGTGTTTGTTGATTTATCCTCAGCCAGCCTGGGAACCGATAGAACAAAAACTCAATAAACTTTCCAGTTTTGAATCAAAAACCCGCAACTTGCAAAGGTTGCTGGTGGGTAATGCCTGTGATGTCGAGATGGATGCTGCCGGCCGTATTCTGGTGTCACCGCCACTGCGTCAGTTTGCCAGTTTGTCCAAAGATGTGGTTCTGGTTGGTCAAGGCGCAAAATTTGAATTGTGGGATGAAACGCAATGGAATTTACAGATAGAAAATGCACTGACTTTCAAGGATGGCGATATGCCACCTGAGCTGGATGGTTTTTCTCTGTGATAAAGCGGTAAAACGGGCAGATGCACATTGCGGTGTTGTTGCATGAAGCGGTCAATGCATTAGCGATAAAACCGGGTGGTATCTATGTGGATGCAACGTTTGGGCGTGGTGGACATAGTCGTTTGATACTGTCGCGTCTGGATGAACATGGCCGGTTAATTGCCCTGGATAGAGATCCTGCTGCGGTTAAATCAGGCGAAGCGGTTGCGGATAAACGATTTTGCATCAGACATAGCAGTTTCTCTGGATTGCGGCGGATATTGCAGGAAATGGGTGTCACAAAGATTGATGGTGTGTTGCTGGATTTGGGGGTGTCCTCACCGCAATTGGAAGAAATTTCGCGCGGATTCAGTTTTCGTTCTGCAGGACCGCTCGATATGCGTATGGATACAAGTGCTGGGCAGACTGCGGCAGAGTGGCTTGCTACGGTTACAGAAGATCAACTGGAATGGGTGATAAAAGAATATGGCGAAGAACGGTTTGCTAGGCAGATTGCAAGAGCGATTATTGTGGCAAGAGCGCGGCAGCCTATTGTTACCACATTACAACTTGCCGAGATCATCGCAGCGGTCGTTCGCACGCGCCAGCGTCAGCGGGAAAATATGCGGCATCCGGCGACGCGCGCTTTTCAGGCGATACGGATTTATCTCAATCAAGAGCTTGAGGAACTGTCGCTAGTTTTGCCGCAGTGCGTTGAATTATTGAATCCAGGGGGAAGGTTGGTGGTAATCAGTTTTCATTCTTTGGAAGATCGCATGGTCAAACAATTTATGCGGACAGGAGCAAGTGCAGACGAACTGCCGCGTGGCGTGCCGCTGCGGGAGAAGGAGCTGCAACGGTTCAGCAAACAGACATTGCGAGTGATTGGCAAAGCAATTCATCCGAGCGAACTTGAAGTGACTGAGAATGTGCGGGCAAGGAGTGCGGTAATGCGGGTGGCCGAAAGAATGACATTAAACGGGTAATCGGAATGTTCAAACTGAACATTTTCTTTATTTTTGTGTTGATTGCTTGCGCATTGGGCGTGGTGACCTCGCAGCATACAGCCCGTAAGCTTTTTATGGCACTGGAGAACGAGAAAGGGATAGAGCGGAAACTGGAAGTGGAATGGGGAAGATTGCAACTGGAGCAAAGCACATTGATTATGCACGGTCGTATCGAACAGATTGCGAAAGAAAATTTGAATATGACGGCACCTGCTGCGTCTAGTATACAAATTGTTTCGATCAGCAATGCAGAGGATCGATTAAGTCCGAAAGGCCTTGTACCATGATAAAAATAAAACCCGAGATACCGCAAATCAAATTATCGGCATGGCGTTCATTTCTACTGCTCAGTTTACTGGTGCTGGGTTTAGTCAGTTTGGCAGGACGTGCGGCCTACTTGCAGGGGATGCACAATAATTTTTTGCAACAGAAGGGAGAATTGCGCTATAGCCGGGTTATCGAAATGAATGCAGACCGAGGAATGATTACAGACCGGAATGGGCAAATCCTGGCTATCAGCTCACCAATCGCGTCTGTATATGCAGATCCAAAAGTAGTGAAGATTACGCCCGAGCAGCTGAAACAGCTTTCTGGCTTGCTTGAAACAAATATGGCTGAAATAGATGACCGGATTAAAAGAGAAAACAGCCGGTTTGTTTATTTAAAGCGGCAAGTGGTTCCGGATACAGCTGAGAAGATTATGAAGTTAAAGATTCCGGGCATCTATTTATCCAGCGAATCCAAACGGTACTATCCGGAAAGTGAGTTTGCCGCGCATGTGCTAGGTTTTACCGACATTAACGACGAAGGTCAGGAAGGTGTCGAACGCGGCTGGCAGGAAATACTCGCCGGTGAATTGGGCAGCCGTCGTGTTATCAAGGATAACAAAGGGCGAATCATTGAAGATATTGAAAATATCCGTACACCCAAACCGGGTCAGGATCTGGTTCTGTCAATCGATAGAAGAATTCAGTATCGTGCGCATGTCGAATTAAAAGATGCTGTAAAAAGCAACAAAGCTAAGGCTGGCAGCGTTGTTGTGCTGGATGCGCAGACGGGAGAAATTCTGGCGTTGACCAATTTGCCGGCTTATAACCCAAACAGAAGATCAACGATCAATAATGAAAGAATTCGCAATCGGGCATTGATTGATACTTTTGAACCAGGGTCCACGCTAAAGCCATTTACAGTGGCAATTGCTATGGAAGTGGGCAAAGTCAATGCTGATACGATTATGCAGACAGCCCCAGGTACGCTGCAGGTGGGCAGAAAAACCATACGCGATGTCAGTAATAAGGGTGAGTTAACAGTTGCCCAGGTAATCCAGCAGTCAAGTAATGTTGGGACGGCAAAAATAGCGTTGTCACTTGAGTCGCAAACGATGTGGGAGATGTTTAATCGCTCAGGGTTTGGCATGCTGACGAACTCGGGTTTTCCCGGAGAGGCCAGCGGAATACTGCGGCCATATAATAAATGGCGCACTATTGAACAGGCCACTATGTCATATGGCCATGGCATTTCAACCAGTCTGATGCAATTAGCGCGTGCCTATACGATCTTTGCGAGCGGAGGCGAATTAAAACCAATCTCGTTGTTGAAGCAAACAATGCCCGTCATGGGGCAGCGGGTGATCTCGCGCGATACTGCGTTGGCGATGAGCCGTATGTTGGAGATGGCCACCAAGCCCGGTGGCACGGCGCCATTGGCGCAGATTAGTGGCTACCGCGTAGCCGGTAAAACGGGGACGGCACATAAATTGATCGATGGTCAATACGCCAATAAACGCTATATTTCAACTTTTGTGGGTTATGCGCCCGCATCAAATCCACGCTTGATCATTGCTGTGATGATCGATGAGCCCTCTGCGGGAAAATATTTTGGCGGTGCCGTGGCGGCGCCAGTCTTTAACAAGGTAATGTCAGGCGCGTTACGCATTATGAATATTCCACCAGATGCACCTGCTAATAATGTAGTTACCTTTACGGCAACACCAGAGATGGATGAAGAAGGATGAGTTTGATGACTATCAAAAGAAAAACATCAAAATTATTTGATAATTACCTTCTGGCTGAGATCGGAGTTTCTATTGAGAATCTAGTCACGGATAGCCGCCTGGTAAAACCTGGGGATACATTTCTGGCCTATGCGGGTGAAGTGACTGACGGGCGTAAATTTATCCCGCAGGCAATAGCTGCTGGTGCCAATGCCGTTCTCTGGGATCCGCAAAATTTTTCGTGGAATCCGCAATGGAATATTCCTGAATTGGCGATTAATGAACTGAGGGCCAATGCAGGGGTAATAGCCAGTTATGTTTATGGTAATCCATCACAAAAATTATGGATGGTCGGGGTTACTGGAACCAACGGGAAAACATCCTGCAGTCATTGGTATGCGCAAGCCATGACAAGCCTGGGCAAGAAAACGGCCGTGCTGGGAACATTGGGAAATGGTTTTAGTGGCGAATTGGAGCCTGCTGAAAATACAACACCTGAAGCCACGGCGTTGCAACGCTCGCTGGCAAGATTTGTCGAACGGGGTGCTTATAGTGTGGCGATGGAAGTATCTTCACACGGCTTGGTACAAGGGAGACTCAACGGAACAACGTTCTCAATTGCTGTACTTACCAATTTATCGCGAGATCACCTGGATTATCACCAGGATATGGATAGTTATGCAGTCGCCAAGGCGCGTTTGTTTTTTTGGCCGGAATTAAAGTATGCGGTCATCAATATGGATGATGTGCTGGGTGTTGAATTATCGCGCCAGCTCGCTAATAAATCGATCAGAACCATTGGTTATGGATTCCGCTATCCGGAAGAACGCTATTCTAATCAATTCAATATGGTATACGGTTCAAATCTCAAAGTTGATATCGCGGGTATGGAGTTTGATATTGAATTTGAGGATAATCACGAACATTTGAGAATTGGTTTGCTGGGTAAATTCAATGCATCAAACTTGCTGGCTGTCGTTGCAACTTTGTTAGCAAGTGGAATTCGTTTGCCGGATGCAGTCCGGTCACTTCAGAGCGTACAACCCATTCCGGGCCGGATGGAAAAATACGAAGGGATTGGTCAACCTACTATTATCGTGGATTACGCACATACGCCGGATGCATTGGAGAAAGTGCTGTGCACATTACGTGAGCTTTTGCGCACTGCCAGCCAAAAGAAAGAGGCAATCGGAAAAAATGTGCGTTTGTTTTGTGTTGTAGGCTGCGGAGGTGATCGAGACAAAGGCAAGCGAGCGATGATCGGTGAAGTGGCTACGCGCTTGGCGGATGAAGTCATTTTTACCAGCGACAATCCACGTACGGAAGATCCGCTGGGCATCATTAGAGATATTGTTGCTGGCGCAGACACAAAGAACTATCAGATAGAGGTCGACCGGGCGTTAGCCATTTATCAGGCAATCGATAATGCCCAACCCGGAGATATTGTTCTGATTGCAGGTAAAGGCCATGAAAAATTTCAGGAAATAAAAGGACAGAAAATTCCTCTTAATGATGCTGAGGTTGTGCAACAAGTGCTGAAGGATTTGGCGATGAAAGTGCGAGTCTGATCATCATGATGACGGTTAAGGAAGCTGCTGAAGTATTGCACGCCGACTGGAGCGGAAAGGATGTGATATTTACCGGGGTGAGCACAGATAGCCGCACGCTTAGGGAGGGCGATTTATTCGTAGCTTTAACCGGGGAAAGATTTGATGGCAGCAGATTTGTTGGTAGCGCTGAGAGGAAAGGTGCCGCTGCCGCCTTGATCCAACAAGCGGTTGACGGCGAAGATCTTCCAGCCGGCGGTCTACCCCTGATTCGTGTCAGGGATACGAGAGTGGGGTTGGGGCAATTGGCGGCGCACTGGAGAAGCCGTTTTGCGATACCAGTAATTGGAGTCACAGGCAGCAACGGCAAGACTACAGTCAAGGAAATGGTTGCAGCGATATTACGTCAGGCGGCAGCAACCGGCAAAGCAGAAGTCAATGAGCAGACAGATTATATATTGGCAACGGAAGGCAATCTGAATAACGACATTGGTGTGCCACAAATGTTATTGCGGTTGCGGCGGCAACATCGCTATGCAGTGATTGAAATGGGCATGAATCATGTTGGGGAAATTGCCTATTTGACACGGTTAGTAAAGCCCAGTATTGCACTGATTACCAATGCAGGTGCTGCGCATATTGAAGGATTGGGTTCTGTTGAAGCGGTAGCACGCGCCAAAGCTGAAATATTTGCAGGACTCGATCAGCAAGGAACGGCTGTTATTAATGCGGATGACACGTATGCGACATTGTGGCGTGAATGTGCCGGCGCACGTAAAATAGTCGATTTTGGTTTGCGGGAGAAAGCGCAGGTAAGCGCCGAATATCACGTTGATTTACTGGTAAACAAAATCCGGTTGAAATTGCCGGATGGTGTCGTCGAATTGAAGTTACAGGCACCGGGCGTGCATAACGTCTATAACGCAATGGCGGCTGCAGCCGCTGCCAGCGCATTGGGCATCAGTAAAGAAATGATTGCATCTGGATTGGAGTGTTTTCGGAGTGTGCAGGGACGGATGCAGAAAAAGCTAGGTCTGCATCATGCGCTATTAATCGATGATACGTACAATGCGAATCCGGAATCGGTGCGTGCTGCCCTGGCTGTCCTGGCTGCAACCGGGGGTAAAAAAATACTGGTGCTGGGCGATATGGGAGAACTGGGCAAATCAGCCATTGATTTACATCGCACGATCGGAAGAGATGCGCGCAATGCAGGGCTAGATCAATTGCTGACTTTGGGTGAACTCAGTGCTTACGCAGCGGAAGAGTTTGGTAAGGGTGCGCAGCATTTTAACACCATCGACGAATTGCTCAATGCGACCGAAAGTTTACTTGCCGATGATGTCACCCTGTTGGTGAAAGGGTCACGCTTTATGCATATGGAGCGAGTGGTCCGGCAACTGGAACAACCAAAGGGGTTTCCATGCTGCTAATGCTTTCCCAATGGCTGGCCCAGGATATCCGTGCTTTCAATGTGTTTAGTTATATTACATTGCGTACTATGCTGGCTGCTCTGACTGCATTGGTTATTTCTTTCATTATTGGCCCGATGATGATACGCAAGCTGACCGTCTACAAAATTGGTCAATCAGTGCGCGATGATGGCCCACAAACACATCTTGTGAAAGTGGGCACACCGACGATGGGTGGTGCCTTGATACTGATGTCAATTGTACTCACCACCTTGTTATGGTCTGATTTAGGCAATCAATACATCTGGTTAGTGTTGCTGACTACGCTGGGTTTTGGTGCAATTGGTTGGGTAGATGATTATCGGAAAGTAGTATACCGCAACCCAAAGGGGCTCTCTGCAGGTGTCAAATTCTTCTGGCAATCGCTGATTGCAATTATCGTTGCGATATATCTGGTTTCGATTGCAGAAATGCCGGCACAAACGGACATGATCGTACCATTCTTCAAGGAAGTTGCGATTCCATTGGGAGTCACAGGCTTTGTGATATTGACCTATTTTGTTATCGTCGGTACAAGCAATGCAGTGAATCTTACCGATGGGTTGGACGGTTTAGCGATTATGCCGACTGTCATGATCAGCAGCGCACTGGCTGTTTTTGCCTATGTAGCAGGGCATGTCGTGTTTGCAAAGTATTTGGGAATTCCTTATATCCCGAATGCGGGGGAATTATCCGTATTTTGTGGCGCCATGGCAGGCGCTGGACTTGCCTTTCTGTGGTTTAACGCCTATCCCGCTGAAGTATTTATGGGTGATGTGGGTGCACTGGCTCTGGGTGCTGCATTGGGGATTGTCACTGTCATAGTCCGCCAGGAGATTGTATTGGTTATTATGGGCGGCGTTTTTGTGGTGGAAGCGCTGTCCGTGATGTTGCAGGTAGCATCATTCAAATTGCTGGGTAAACGCGTTTTTCGTATGGCGCCGCTACATCATCATTTTGAATTAAAAGGCTGGAAAGAAAATCAAGTGGTGGTCAGATTCTGGATTATTACCATCATCCTGGTGTTAATTGGATTATCAACATTAAAATTAAGATGATTTTGCAAGGTAAAACAGTACTGGTGTTAGGAATGGGTGAAACGGGTTTGTCCATGGTGAAATGGCTAGCACGTCAGGGTGCAACAGTACGTGCAGCAGATAGTCGCATGGAGCCGCCGCACTGGAAAGAAATCATGGAAACACATCCAGCAGTAAAGGTTTACAAAGGAAAATTTGAAAGCAAAATTTTTGACGGCATCGAAATGATTGCGATGAGTCCAGGTGTTCCGTTGGCGGATCCTTTTGTGCAACAAGCTGTTCAGCGTGGCATACCAGTGATAGGTGACATGGTTCTTTTTACCTGGGCGCTCGAGCAAAGCGGTATGGCAAAGCCCAAGGTTGTGGCTATTACGGGGTCAAATGGAAAGACAACAGTAACCGCAATGGTCGGCGCTATGTTGAAGAAATCAGGTTGGAACGTAGAAGTGGCGGGGAATATTGGTCCGGCCGTTTTAAATGCACTCATGCAGCAAGTGGATGCGGGTAATTGGCCGCAAGCCTGGGTTCTGGAAACATCAAGCTTTCAATTGGAAACAACCCATAATTTGAATGCAGATGTGGCTACAGTGCTTAATTTGAGTGAGGATCATTTAGATCGCTATACGAGTATGCAAGATTATGCGGCGGCAAAAGCAAAAGTTTTTTTACATGAAAAGGGTGGTGAAGGCATACAGGTTTTAAACCGCAATGATCCGGGTGTCTGTGCAATGGCATTGGCAGGCAGGAAGAAAATCACTTTCGGTTTGGATGAGTCCCCTACGCAAACAGATTTTGGCATCATGCACGATGGAGATGACTTATGGTTGGTAGAAGGGGATCTGCAATTAATGAAGACCTCCGAGCTGGTTGTCAATGGTTTGCATAATGCTATCAATGCACTGGCGGCATTGGCCATGTGTCGCGCACTAGG
>Ga0105097_10000189_pt1 | contig 25863 bp, 24 predicted proteins | sample PPLLak12cMay2015_FD_87035 | JGI IMG/M metagenome (GOLD analysis project Ga0105097, IMG submission 87035) | Freshwater sediment microbial communities from Prairie Pothole Lake near Jamestown, North Dakota, USA - PPLs Lake P7 Core (1) Depth... | ecosystem: Environmental > Aquatic > Freshwater >...
GGCCTCGGGATCATAAAAAGTGCGAGGGAAATAGAGCCGCTGGCGGCCCGGGTCGCTGACCATGGCGGGGTTGAGTTTGTACCGGCGCTGACCGGGCTCGGCGCCCCGCACTGGGTGCCCGCAGCCCGCGGCACAATCACCGGCCTCACCCGCGGCAGCACCAGCGCCCACATCGCTCGCGCCACCCTGGATGCCATGGCCCTGCAGAATGCCGACATCCTGCGCGCCATGGAGCAGGATCTGGGCAAACGCATGCGGCCCCTGCGGGTGGATGGCGGCGCTGCGGCTAACAACCTGCTGATGCAGATACAGGCGGATGTGCTCGGTCGTAAACTGATTCGCCCGCGCGTGATTGAAACCACCGTCGCGGGCGCCTGTTACCTCGCGGGCCTGGGTGTGGGACTGTGGCGCAGCACGGCGGAACTGCAGCGGATATGGAAGGTGCAGCGGGAATTCACTTCGCAAATGAAAGCCCCCGCCCGGCGCGAGCGCCTGGCGTCCTGGGATGACGCGTTACAGCGCACCCTGCTGCAGGAGCCCTAGCCACAATGGGGGACATCATTCCCTTTCGCCGGCCCTCGCTCAAGGAGCAGCACAAGGGCAATACCCTGTGCCGCCACGGACACCACAAGTGGGTAGTGGACAAGGACAAACAGTTCGATGTGAAACAGGGCAAGCTGGTTACCGTATTTCGCTGCATTCGCTGCGGCAAACAGAAGGTCGAGACCCGCTAGCTGCCCGCATAGCCCTCAACCGGCGCGACAGCGGTCACCCTGTTCTCCGGGGCGGGATCGCAATACATAACAGCGGGCTACGCCAAGCCTGCACAAGCGGGAGACCCACATGACAGGGCAAGCATTGTTTGCAGACCTGCTGGTTATCGACTGCGCCAGCTTTATCGCCGGTCCGGCGGCCGGCACCATCCTGGCCGACTTCGGCGCCAGGGTGATCAAGGTCGAACCGCCCGATGGCGATGGCTATCGCAAACTGAAGCACCTGCCGGGGGTGCCTCGGTGTGACAGCAACTACCCCTGGCGGCTGACCAATCGCAACAAGGAGAGCCTTGCGCTGGACCTCAAGCAGCCTGAAGCCAGGGCAGTGCTGGAACAGCTGTTGAGCCGCGCGGACGTTTTCATCACCAATTATCCCCTGCCTGTGCGCGACAAACTGCGGCTGCAATACACTGACATCAGGGCGCTCAACCCGAAGCTGATCTATGCCTCCCTCACTCCCTATGGCGAATTCGGCCCGGAAGCGGGCAGTACGGGCTATGATGCCACCGCCTGGTGGGCGCGTTCCGGGTTGATGGACTCCGTGCGGGCATCCAGCGATACCCTACCCGGGATCTCGGTCCCGGGTATGGGCGATCATATGACGGCCTGCAGTCTATATGGCGCCATCGTTACTGCACTGTATCAGCGCCAGCGCACGGGGCAGGGCTGCATGGTCGGCAGTTCGCTGCTGGCCAACGGCCTGTGGTCCAATGGCTTCAATGTGCAGGCGGCCCTCGATGGCGCCAATATGGACGTGCGTCTTGATTCAGCAAAACTCAGTGCCTTCACCCAGATTTATCGCTGTCGCGACGACCGCTGGTTCCTGCTGACGATTCTGCCCCAGGCACAGGAAGCTGCCTGGCCGCGCCTGGCCCGTTGTCTGGGCCATGGGGAATGGCTGGACGACCCGCGCTTCGCCTCTGCAGCAACCCGGCATGAGCACAACCAGGCGCTTACGGCCATGCTGAGGGAGGCCATTGCGCAACAGGACTGGAATTACTGGGAGGCGAGCTTTGCCCAGCACGGGATTACCTGTGGCCGGGTGGCCAGGGCAGCCGATCACCTGGACGATGCGCAGGTTGCCGCCGCCGGCCTGTTGAGTGATTTCGATGACGGCAGCGGGCGTACGGTGGATAGCCCGATGTATGTGGGCGGAGCGACGAAACGCCAGCCCTCCGTCGCCCCGGAAGTAGGCGAGCACAGCGTGGGAATACTCAGCGACCTGGGTATCGACGCTGCGACCATAGCCGACTTCCAGACCCGGGGAATCATAGGCTGATTTCCCTCGCCCAGACATGCGCGGTCTCACTGCTGACCCAGCCCAGGACATTGAGAAATCCTGCGTAGGCTTCGCGATCGTAAGGGTGGCCGCGAGCAATGGCCAGCAGGCGTCGCGAGGCACTGTATTTGATGATACTCACGGGCCGACCTCAGGTGGGTACTGCGACCAATTAAGCTTTAAACCGAGATTGCTGCTGTGGCAGTTGGCTCAGCTACTGGCTCCTATCGAAGTAATCATGTCATGCCTGTTGAAGAAAGTTATTTCGGCGCCCCCGCGTGCGCAATGGCCTGCGCTATGTAGACCGGTATGGGGCCTCCCACGGTATCTTCCCCTATGCCCTTGGGTTCGTTCTGAGAAAGTATCACGCCTACCTGACCGGTTGTCGGGCTTACATAGAAGATTGTACCGAAGTAGCCTGCCCAGTAGTAATCGCCTGTTTTACTGGGGATAAGGGCGGTGTCACCATCGGCGGTCACGGCCATACCCAGCCCCCAGCCAATCCCTTCTGCTCCCACTGTGTCGAGGACGCCTTCGGGCATGTGCAGTTTGGTCATTTCTGCAATGGTCGCCTTCTGCAGCAGGCGCACGCCCTGGTATTCGCCGCCATTCCACAACATCAGGGCGAAACGCATATAGTCTTGCGCTGTGGAGATCAGACCGCTGCCACCGGGGGTCCAATAGGCATCGAAATCGGGTGTGGCGACGATGAGATCACCACTCTCGTCCTGGGTATAGACAGTGGCTGTACCCTCGGGCAATCCAGCGGCAGTCTGGTATTGAGTGCTTGTCATCCCCAGCGGGATCAGAATGCGCTCCTGCACAAAATCGCCATAGGGCTGTTTCGCCGCGACCTCTACGACGCGCGCCAGCACATCGGCGGACCAACCATAACGCCACTTGGTGCCTGGTTCCTCGAACAGAGGCAGGGTCGCCAGGGTATCGATGCGCTGCGCCAGTGTCTCAGGGCCGTCGCGATAGATCGTATTGTCTTCCCAATACTCGTGCAGATCGCTGGAATCAGGCTCTATGCCGGGTCCCATGCCAGAGGAGAACATCAACAGGTGCCGCACCAGCAATGGGTTTTTGGGGGCGCGCACGTCGAACCCACCCTCCGCGTTGCGTTCTTCGCTGACTGCGACTTGCTGGCTGTTAAAGGCAGGTATGTATTGTGCGACGTGCGCATCCAGATCCAGACTGCCGTCCTCCACAAGCATCATGGCCGCCACTGCGGTTACCGGCTTTGTCAGTGAGGCGAACCGCATTGGCGTATCCAGCGCCATGGGTACCTGGGCATCTATATCCGCCCATCCGTAAGCGGCGGCATGAACCGGGTGACCATCCTGGGCGAAAATCGCCACAAAACCCGAACGGTCACGACGCCAAACCGCACCACGGAAGAATATATCCAGTGCGGCACGGCTCAACCAGGAAAGGCCCTGCGCCGGTGGCGCGTCGCTATTTGCAGGTGGTACGTTCGATTCCAGTGTTTTGCCGCTGCAACCCGTCAGTAGCGCGATAATCAGAGGTACTGCCAAAACGGTCTTATTCATATTGAGCACTCTGCGAATGGCAGTAACCCTAACAGAGGGTTGGACCAGTTGGCTCGATCTGTTCAACCAGGAGTTTGGAGGAGTTTGGAAGAGTTTGGGATCAGCGTAAAAACTGTAAGAGCTCTTTCTCTGGCCCCAAACTCCTAAACGACTTCCTGGCCTGGGCTATCCCAGCCCACCCATCAGCATGTACTTCACCTCGACGTAGTCTTCGATGCCGTACTTGGAGCCCTCGCGGCCCGAGCCGGATTCCTTGACCCCGCCGAAGGGCGCCATCTCGTTGGAGATCATGCCTTCATTGATGCCGACGATGCCGTACTCCAGCGCTTCTGCCACGCGCCACACCCGGCCGATATCCCGGGTGTAGAAGTAGGAGGCGAGGCCGAACTCGGTGTCATTGGCCATGGCGATGACCTCCGCCTCGGTGGAGAAGCGCACCACCGGCGCGACCGGGCCGAAGATCTCGTTGCGGAAAACGGCCATGTCCGGGGTGACACCGGTCAGCACCGTGGGCTGGTAAAAACAGCCGCCCAGCGGGTGGGGGCCGCCGCCCAGGGCGACCCTGGCGCCGGCGGCGATGGACGCCTGCACCAGCTTGTCGACATCGCTCACCGCCCGGGTGTTCACCAGCGGGCCGATGGTGATGCCGTCCTGCATGCCGTCACCCACCGTCAGCGCGGCGGTGGCCGCGACCAGTTTCTCGACGAAGGCGTCGTACACGCCGTCCTGCACGAACAGGCGGTTGGAGCAGACGCAGGTCTGGCCGGCATTGCGGTACTTGGAGGCCATCGCGCCCTGCAGTGCGGCATCGAGGTCGGCATCATCGAACACGATGAAAGGCGCGTTGCCGCCGAGTTCCATCGAGGTTTTTTTCATGGTGGCGGCGCAGGCCGCCTCCAGCATCTTGCCCACCGGGGTGGAGCCGGTGAAAGTCAGTTTGCGTACCAGCGGGTTGGAAGTGAGCTCGCCGCCGATTTCCGCAGCGCCGCCGGTGACCACGTTGATGACGCCGGCGGGTACTCCGGCGCGCGCCGCCAGTTCCGCCATGGCGAAGGCGGAGAGGGGCGTCTCGGACGCGGGCTTGATGACAATCGTGCAGCCCGCCGCCAGCGCCGGGGCGGCCTTGCGGGCGATCATGGCGTTGGGAAAATTCCAGGGCGTGATCGCGGCCACAACCCCGACCGGTTGCTTGATGCAGACAATGCGCTTGTCGGGGGAGGGGCCGGGTATGACATCGCCATCGATACGCTTGGCCTGCTCGCCGAACCACTCGACAAACGCGGCGCCGTAGGCGATTTCACCGCGGGATTCCGCCAGCACCTTGCCCTGCTCGGCGGTCATGATAATGGCCAGGTCTTCCTGGTGCTGCATCATCAGGTCGAACCACTTGCGCAGGATATTGGCCCGCGCCTTGGCGGACTTGCGTGCCCACTCCGGCATGGCGGCAGCCGCCGCGGCCACGGCCCTCGCGGTCTCCGCCGCGCCCAGCTTGGGTACCGTGCTGACCAGCACCCCGTTGGCGGGGTTGGTTACATCGATGGTGGCGCCACTGTCGGCATCGACCCACTGGCCGTTGATATATGCCTGGCTTTTCAGCAGTCCTGGATCGCTTAGGGAGAGCGGCATGCTTGTTATCCTCGTTGGCTAATGTAGGTGATAGTGTGGGTGATAGTGTGACGGGCGCGGATTATCGCAGAAAATGCCGCAGATATCTGTTCCCCCTCCCGGGTTATTGTGCGCGCCTGCGGCGGCGGGGCAGTTGATGTTTGCGCACCAGGTGTCGCATCTGGTCGTAGCTCAAACCGAGGGCGGTAGCGGCGCGGCGCTGGTTGTCCCCGTGCTGCGCCAGCGCCTCCTGCAGCAGTTGCAACTCGATCCGGCCGATGCGCTCACTGAAGCCAGTTGGCGCCGCGGCCGGTTGCTTCGGGAAATCCTCTGATGTCAGCTGCGGCGCCACCTGTTCCCTGGCAAAGGGCGAGCGGAAGGGGTCGAGCACGATCTGTCCGACAGGTTCCAGCGGGTTGTTCCAGCGGTAGAGGGAGCGCTCCACGGCGTTCTTCAGTTCGCGTACATTGCCCGGCCAGTCGTGCCCAACCAGGGTTTCCAGCGCCGCCGGGCTGAAACCGGCAAACAGGTCCCAGCCGAGTTCCGCGCACATCTGCACGGCGAAGTGCTGGGCCAGTTCCGGTATGTCCTCGCCGCGCTGGCGCAGGGCGGGCAGATGGACGATGTCAAAGCTCAGGCGGTCCAGCAGGTCGCTGCGAAACAGGCCCTGGGCGGCCAGGGCCTGCAGGTCGGCATTGGTGGCCGCGATCACCCGCACATCGACCTGCAGGGTTTGCTGGCCCCCGAGGCGCTCGAACTCGCCGTACTCAACCAGTCGCAGCAATTTTTCCTGCAGGCGCGGCGACATGGTGGCGACCTCGTCGAGGAACAGGCTGCCCCCGTCTGCCCGTTCGAAGCGCCCGCGCTGGGTGCGGGTGGCGCCGGTGAAGGCGCCGGCCTCGTGGCCGAACAGTTCCGACTCCAGCAGGCTGTCGGCGATAGCGGCGCAATTGACCTTGAGCAGGGGGGCGTCCCAGCGCCCGGACAGGTAGTGCAGGCGCTCCGCCGCCAGTTCCTTGCCAGTGCCCCGCTCACCCAGCACCAGCACCGGGCGGTTGATGCCGGCCAGCCGCGATACCTGGTCGAGGGCGATGGCCAGGGCGCTCGAATGGCCGATCATGTTGATTTGCTGTTTCATAGGCTAAATATACCGATAAATAGGGTTTTTTAATCCTATCTTAAGGTAAAAATTTCCATATATGTGTGCGATCTGCTGCTGCTGAACTGCCTTGCCCGCCTCAATTAGTATGAAAAACAACAGCTTATAGAATCTGGCACAGTTCCTGTATTGATATGGCAGGGCAAGCGAACCCTAACGGGTCCATCGAGCAGGCAGACAGGAGCAACACCATGGGCATATTTTCCCGTATGAGCGACATCATCAATTCCAATATCAACTCAATGCTGGACCAGGCGGAAGACCCCGAGAAGATGATTCGCCTCATCATCCAGGAGATGGAGGATACCCTGGTGGAGGTGCGCAGTTCTTCCGCCCGGGTGCTGGCGGACCGCAAGGCCGCGGCCCGCCGGCTGGAGCAGGTGCAGGCGGAGGCCGGCAGCTGGGAGGACAAGGCGCGCCTGGCAATCAGCAAGGGGCGCGAGGACCTGGCCCGGGCGGCCCTCCAGGAAAAGCGGGTGATCGAGGAGGAGATCGCGCTGGTCGAGGCGGAGCTGCGGGCGACCGACGAGCATATCGCCCAGCTCAATGGCGAAGTGGCCCAGCTGCAGCAGAAGCTCAGCGATGCCAAGGCCAAGCAGAAGGCGCTGCTGATGCGCAGCAAGACGGTGGAGTCCCGCATCAAGGTGAAGCGGCAGATGCACCGGGAGGCCCTCGACGGCGCCTTTCAACGCTTCGAGTATTTCGAACGGCGCATGGATAACCTGGAGAGCCAGCTCGACGCCATGGACCTGGGGCGCGAGACCGCGCCCAACCTGGCGGCGGAAATAGACTCGCTGCAGGAAGATGCCCGCATCACCGACGAACTGGAGCGGCTGAAGTCGGAACTGGGTCGCAACGATGGCAAGCAGGCGGACCGCTGAAGCCGATTGGCTAAGCGACTCAACAATGGCAGCATGATTACGGTCGCCGCGCTGCCCAGAGGAAGGAAGCAATGGAATTCTGGAAATTCATGTTTGTCCCGACCATCCTGTTCCTGGTCATCGTCGCGCCGCTGTGGCTCACGATGCACTATCGCAGTGTGAACCGCGCGTCCCGCGGCCTGACGCGGGAGGATCGGGACTCGGTTGAACAGATGCTGGTAACAGTCGATAAACTGACCGACAGGATCGAGGCACTGGAAGCGATCCTGGACGCAGATCACCGCGAATGGCGCCGCCAGGTCGACCGCCAGGGTCGCGACCAGGCCGCGAGGGAGGGCTAAGGGTATGGCTACGCAGCGCGCCCGCGAGGGTGAGTACGAGACAGGCGGCTACCGCCGCAAACAGGACCGGTTCCGTGCCCGTAAGGGCGCAGGCTGGGGTATGAACCTGTATCGCAACACCCGCGACGGAAAGATCGGTGGTGTCTGTGCGGGGCTGGCCGATCACTGGGACATCGCGCCCTGGGTCGTGCGGCTGAGCTGGGTCGCCGCCTTCCTGTTCACCGGCTCCCTGGCCCTGTGGGTGTATCTGGCCGCCTGGATCCTGCTGGCGCCGCGGCCGAGTCGTTGGGCGGACGGCGGCAGTCGTGCCACCGGTCCCGAATACGCGGAGGCGGAGGTGGAGATGGAATACGACGAGCGCCACCACGATTACCGGCCGCGCAAGGTGTTCCGCTATGCGGACAGCAGCAGCGAGCGCCTGCGGCGTGCCAGGGAGCGGTTGGATTCCGCCCTTACGCGGGTGGAGGACATGGAGTCCTACGTGACCTCGCGCCGTTATGAGCTCAACAAGGAATTTTCCCAACTTTAGCGCACCGGGTCACACTCCGGTCGACGAGGTGTGCGAATCACCATTTTTCCGGGCTATCCGGGCCTGAAAATATTGGCTATGCTCGTGCCACTAGTTTCCCTGATGCGGGTGGGTCTGTGGGTTCTTGCAGTCTTCGGTACGCGATCGGCATGGCAGGTGCGCAGTGGTGAACGGTACGGAACCGATGGTGCCGCCGCCCGCCGCGCTGCTGTCCCTCACCGAGGCCCATCGGGCCCTGGCGGAAATCTTCTCCCTGAATCTCAGCCGCAGGCACCTGCGCAAAATTGCCCCCCTCGGTGATGGCCACCCGGTGATGGTGCTGCCGGGCTTTATGGGAGATGACGGTTACAACGCGGCCATGCGGCGATTCCTCGGGGGACTCAATTACTCGGTGCACGGCTGGGGCCTGGGGCGCAACCTGGGCCCGCGAGGCGGGGTGCTGGAGGGTCTGAGGGACCGCATCCATGCGCTGCACGCCCGCTACGAGCAGCCGGTGTCGCTGGTCGGCCACAGCCTCGGCGGAATCTTCGCCCGGGAAATCGCCCGTGAATACCCCGAGAAGGTGCGCCAGGTGATCTCCCTCGGTAGCCCCTTCGGCCGCGGCCGCATGACCGCCTCCGTGCCCGCCCGGTTGTTCAGCGCGCTGAACCCGCCGCGGGAACTTCCCGTCGACCAGGATATTATCCACCTGGCACCGCCGGTCCCCTTCACCGCGATTTATTCCAAGGGCGATGGCATCGTCAATTGGCAAACCACCGTGCAACAGGATCACCATCAGCGCAGCCAGAATATACAGGTGCGCGGCAGTCACTGCGGCATGACCCTCAACCCGGTGATCTGGTACCTGGTGGCGGATCGCCTTGCCACTCACCCCGACCGCTGGCAGCCCTTCCAGCGCTCCAGCTGGCGCAGCCTTTTTTACCCCGCGGCGGATTGACGCCGGTTAAAACAGCTCGAACTGATCCGCATTTGCCTTGTGAGCAGCGCCGCGCGCCATTGCGGGTGCGGTGAACAGGTCGGTGCGCCCGCCTGAGCTGGCTTCGCCCGGCACGAGTTCCAGGCGCTTGCAAGCCACGCGAAAGCGCTGCGCCAGCAGGTCGGCGAAGGTGCCCGTGCCGCGCATGCGATGGCCGAAGCGCGCGTCGTAATCTGCGCCGCCGCGGCACTGTCGCAGCACGCTGGTCACATGTTTTGCCCGCAGCGGGTAGTGCTGCTGCAGCCACTCGAAAAACAGATCGCGTATCTCCAGCGGCAGGCGCAGCAGCAGGTAGGCGGCGCCTGCTGCTCCTGCCTGCTTCGACCGCTCCAGGATGGTTTCCATCTCGCTGTCGTTGAGGGCGGGAATGACTGGGGCGAACAGCAGCGTGACTGGTATGCCGGCAGCGGCCAGGGCCGCCATCGCCGCCAGTCTCGCTGCACCGGAGGCAGCCCGGGGTTCGAGCAGCCGCTTCAGGTCGGCGTCCAGGGTAGTGACGCTGATGGCCACTGAGCACAGGCCCTGGGCCGCCATGTCCGCGAGGATGTCGATATCGCGCGTCACCAGCGCGCCCTTGGTGATAATCGCCACCGGGTGGCGCTGGCGCTGCAGCACTTCCAGTATCTGCCGGGTGATGCGGTACTCTTTCTCGACGGGCTGGTAGGGGTCGGTGTTGGCACCCAGGGTGATGCTGCTGCAGGTGTATCCGGGCCTGGCCAGCTCGCGCTCGAGCAGGTCGGCGGCGTTGCGCTTGTAGGTGAGCCGGGTTTCGAAATCCACCCCCGGGGACAGGTCGAGGTAGGCGTGGGTGGGCCTGGCGTAGCAGTAAACGCAACCGTGCTCGCAGCCCTGGTAGGGGTTGATCGACTGGCTGAAAGGAATGTCCGGCGAGCTGTTGCGGGAAATGATGCTGCGCGCGTCCACCGGGCGGCACTCGGTCACCGGGCTGGGGCCGATGATGCCATCGTCCCACTCAACCCGGGTTGGCTGGTAGCGGCTGCCCTGGTTGCTGAGTGCGCCGCGCCCCTTGCGCACGCTGCGCTGCCGCACAATGATGTCGCCCTGGTCTGTCATGTCAAAGGCCGGCATGCCCTTTACTGTACAAAAAAACAGTATACGCCTCGCTTGGGTCGGCGCAAGTTTTTGCTTTAGTCTGCCTGCACTATCAAACGCGCTACAGGGTACTCGATGCTGCACCGCATCTGGCTGGGCTTTTTTGTCGTCGCCTTCATCAGCGCGCTTTACCAATGGCTCGGCCTGGGCGACGCCGCCGTATTCCAGCGCATGGTGGCAGCCCTATTCGACATGGCGGGCCTGTCGGTGGAGCTGGCTATCGGCCTGGTCGGGCTGATGGGCCTGTGGCTGGGCATCGTGGCGGTAGGGGAGGCCAGTGGGCTGATCGACAAGCTCGCCCGGGCGCTGTCGCCCCTGTTCACCCGCCTGATGCCGGGGGTACCGGCCGGTCATCCCGCCATCTCATCCATGACGCTCAACCTGGCGGCCAACGCCCTGGGGCTGGACAACGCCGCGACCCCGCTGGGCATCAAGGCGATGAAGGATTTGCAGTCGCTCAATCCGACCCCGGAAGTGGCCAGCAATGCGCAGATCCTGTTCCTGGTGCTGAACACCTCCGGCGTCACCGTGTTTCCCATGACGATCCTGCTGTACCGCGCGCAACTGGGTGCGCCGGATCCGGCGTCGGTGTTCATCCCGATACTCCTGGCCACCTGCTGCTCTACCCTGGCCGGGCTGCTGGTCACCGCCTGGGTGCAGCGCATAAATCTGGCGAACACCATTGTGCTGACCTACTTCGGCGCTGCGTTTGCCTTGCTGCTGGCGCTGGTCGGATGGTTTGCGACGCTCGGCGCCGATGAGCTGCAGCGCCAGTCCAGCCTGCTCAGCAATCTGCTGATCATGGCGCTTATTCTGCTGTTTCTCCTGGTGGCGCACCGGCGCTCGGTGAATGTCTACGACACCTTCATCGAGGGCGCCCGGCAGGGCTTTGAAACCGCGATCGGCATCATTCCCTACCTGGTGGCAATGCTCGCGGCCATTGGCGTGCTGCGTGCCAGCGGCGCCATGGATATCGTCATGAACGGCCTGCGGGACCTGGTGGCGCTGGGAGGCTGGGATGGGCGCTGGGTAGATGCCATGCCCACTGCCCTGATGAAGCCCCTGTCGGGGTCCGGTGCCAGGGCCATGATGATCGATACCATGAATACCTTCGGCGTGGATTCCTTCCAGGGACGTCTCGCCGCCACCATGCAGGGCTCCACGGAAACGACTTTCTACGTGCTCGCGGTGTATTTTGGGTCCGTGGGCATTCGCCACGGCCGCCATGCACTGGCCTGCGGCCTGACGGCGGATGTCGCCGGCATAAGCGCCTCGATAGCGCTCGCCTACTGGTTTTACGGCTGAGGCCGCCGCTTGCAGATTCGAGTAGCGGCTCACATTTTTTCGCGAAAAATTTGCGTTCTTCCCGGGCTCGACTATCTTCAACAATGCACGCCCTCCCCGGGCGTGCGAACACGTCCCCTGGCCTATGTTTCTGCCCCGAAACATATGGCTGTTGGCCCGCAATACATGACCTGTATTGCGGGCTTTTTTTTGGAAGAAAATCCGCGACAAGCCGTAACTGTTTAATGTCAATTCTAGAATAATTTTGGGGTCTGGCGCCGCGGGCCATGCTGTTGGCGCGCCTGGCCATGCTGCGGGTTGTGCATTACGACCGTTTTTGCCGGCACAGGCTATTGTTGTCACCTGAAGTAGTTTAAATTGCCCTGCGAAAGTCGCCTTCGACGACTTAAAAAAATCCTCATTAAAGACGGCATTTCTGTGAGCGGTGACGTGATGGCCAATCCGATCAAAATTCGCCTGGCGGATATGCTGGACCATGACCTGTTCATGCCGAGGGAGCTCAGCTGGCTCTCGTTCAATGCGCGGGTGTTGCAGGAGGCCGCCGACCAGGCCAACCCGCTGCTGGCCCGGCTGCGTTACCTGGGCATCTTCTCCAACAACATGGACGAGTTTTTCCGGGTACGGGTAGCGGAGGTCCGCCGCCTGATCTCCATGTCCGCCGGGGACGACAAGCAACAGTTCAAGGATCTGCTGGTTGCGATCCAGAAAAACGTGGTGAACCTGCAGCGTGAGTTCGACCGCATCTACCTGGCGGTGCTGAGGGAACTGGCGTCCCGCCACATCTACCTTATCGACGAATCCCAGCTCGATGCGGGCCAGGCGGCCTGGGTGCAGGGTTACTTTACCCGCACCGTGCTGCCGGAACTGGAGCCAATCCTGCTCCGCGACTCCCAGCCCATTCCGGCGCTCAACGACGAGTCACTCTACCTGGCGGTAGATATCAAAGCTGGCGATAGCTTCAACTATGCGGTGGTTGAGGTTCCCACCGATCGTCTGCAGCGGTTTGTGGAGATTCCCAAGCGCAAGGGTGGGAGCGGCAAAGTCTACATTGTACTGGACAATATCATCAGGGCCTGCCTGCCGCAGATGTTTCGCGGTGTCATTCCTATCGATGAGGCCAGGGCCTTCTGTTTCAAGTTTTCCAGGGACGCGGAACTTGCTATCGACACGGGCATCGACCAGACCCTGATTGACAAGATGGCAGTTAGCCTGAAGAAACGCCGCAGGGCCGACGCCGTGCGCATGGTATACGACGAAAAAATGCCGGCGCGCCTGCTGGAGTATCTCACCAACCGCTTCGGCTTTGGCAAGTATGACAGCCTGATAGCCGGCGGCCGCTACCACAATTCCAAGGATTTCATGTCGTTTCCCAAGGCGGGACCGAAGTTTCTCGAGTTCAAGCCGCTGCCGCCTATCCGCCTACCTCGCCTGGAGCAGCAGGACAGCATTTTCGACGCGATCCGCGAGAAGGATGTGTTGCTTTATTATCCCTATCACCCCTTTGATTACGTTGTCGACCTGCTCAAGACTGCTGCCCTGGACCCCCAGGTGACAGAGATAAAGATCTGCCTGTACCGGGTCGCGAAAGACTCCAGGGTGATCGATGCGCTGCTCAACGCCGTGCACAACGGCAAGCGGGTGCTGGCGGTGGTGGAGTTGGCGGCGCGCTTTGACGAGGCGGCCAACATCAGCTGGGCGCAGCGTCTGACAGACAGCGGGATCAACGTGATTTTTGGCATCCAGGGCCTCAAGGTACACAGCAAATTGCTGCTGGTAGAGCGCAGGGAGGGCATCAGCACGCGCTTTTACAGCCACGTCGGTACCGGCAATTTCAATGAGAAGACGGCGCAGCTGTACACCGACTTCACCTTGCTGACCTATGACCAGAATATCGGCAAGGATGTGTTCAATGTCTTTGATTTTCTGCAGTACAACTATCGGCGCCATACCTATCGTGTGTTACTGGTGTCTCCGCATTCGATGCGCCCGGGCCTGTTGAGCCTGATCGAGCACGAGATCGCCAACGCCCAGGCGGGGTATCGGGCCAGCATGACCCTCAAGTGCAACAACCTGGTAGACAAGGAGCTGGTGGCGAAACTGTATGAGGCCAGCCAGGCCGGCGTGGAGATCCGGCTGATCGTGCGCGGCATGTGCTCACTGCTGCCCGGTGTGAAGGGGATTTCCGACAATATCCAGGCCATCAGCGTAGTTGACCGCTACCTGGAACACCCCCGGGTGTACATGTTTTACAATCGCGGCAATCCGCGTTACATGATCAGCTCGGCGGATCTTATGACCCGTAACCTTGACTTCCGGGTGGAGGTCCTCTGCCCGATCTTCGACCGGGAAGCCCAGCGCACTATCCAGAACATCCTCGATCAGCAGTGGTATGACAACGTCAAGGCGCGCGTTCTCGATGCAAGCCAGAGCAACGAGTACGCGCGGCGCGGCAAGCGTGTGGCCCTCATCCGCTCGCAGGAAACCGTTTACGAGTACCTCGAATCCGGCAAGCTGCCGCGTTTTCCCAAATCCGAAATGCACCACACGGCGAAACGCAGGCGCAAACATGGCAAGAAGAAAGGCTGACAGCGGGAGATAAGCGCGATGGCGGGCAGCAGCCTATTGATTCTCCTGGACGACATCGCCGCCGTGTTGGATGACGTGGCGACCATGACCAAGATGGCCGCCGGCAGGACCGCCGGCGTGCTCGGCGATGATCTCGCGGTCAATGCCGAGAAACTCACCGGGGTGAGGGCGGAGCGCGAGCTGCCCGTGGTCTGGGCGGTGGCCAAGGGCTCCCTGCGCAACAAGTGCATCCTTGTGCCGGCGGCCCTGGCCCTGTCGGCGCTGGCCAGTTGGGCAATCCTGCCGGCCCTGGTCCTGGGCGGCTTGTTCCTTTGTTATGAAGGTTTTGAAAAACTGAGCCATGGGTTCCTGCACGGTGGCGCCGAAGAGGCAGCGCATCGGGAGGAACTGCTCGAGCATGTGGCGGACCCGGCAGTCGACCTGGTGGCCTACGAGCAGGATCGCATCAAGGGCGCGATTCGCACCGACTTCATCCTGTCGGCGGAAATCATTGTCCTCACCCTGGGGATCGTTGCCAGCGAGGTGTTTGTCACCCAGGTGCTGGTGTTGTGCGGTATCGCCCTTGTAATGACGGTAGGTGTCTACGGCCTGGTGGCGGCTATCGTCAAACTGGATGACGCGGGCTTATACCTGGCAAGGACCACAGGCGATACCACCGCGGCAGCATTCATGCGCTGGCTGGGCATGCGCCTGGTGGCGTTCGCCCCCTGGTTGATGAAGGCATTGGGAGTGGTGGGGACCGTGGCCATGTTCATGGTCGGCGGCGGCATACTGGTGCATGCATTCCACGCCCTCGCCGACTGGAGTGCCACGCTGGCTGGCCATGCGGCGACAATCCCGGCAGCGGGTTCGCTGCTGGCGGCGATAGCGCCAGCGCTGTTATCAATACTGGTTGGCCTGGTTGCGGGCGCTGCAGCGCTGGCCGTGGTGTACGCTTTCCAAAAACTGGTCCCTGCCAAATCCTGAGAGGATGCGCACGGGTCCGCACCCCGGAGGGGTATCCTGCTCATGGCTAAACGTTTCTGGCAGACACTCTGGTTCAAGCTCGCGGCGGGGTTTCTGCTGCTGGCGCTGGCAGTCGGATTGGGCGCCGGCGCCTACATGAAATACCGCTATTTCCCGCAGGCCTCTTACGACACAGTGCCGCCGGAGCTGCCGGAATTTCAGGGCGGGCCGAGGGTACTGGTATTTTCCAAGACCAATGGCTATCGGCACCTGGAGGCGATCCCGGCCGCCAACGCCCTGTTGCAGCGGCTGGCGCAGAAAAACGGCTGGAACGTATTCGTGACCGAGAACGCGGCGATCCATAACCGCGATGACCTCGGTCAGTTCGACCTGCTGGTCTGGGCGAATGTCAGTGGCGATGTGTTAACAACCGGGCAGCGCGAGGTGTTCCAGCGCTATATCGAAACCGGCGGCAGTGTGCTGGCCCTGCATGCCACCGGCGGCGACCCGAGTTACGAGTGGGACTGGCACCCCCGGGAGTTCATTCGCGCGCAATTCATCGGCCACCCGATGTTCCCGCAGTTTCGAACCGCCACTGTCACGGTGGAGAATCGCGACCATCCGTCGACCCGGCACCTGCCCCCGCAGTGGGTCACCGAGGAGGAGTGGTACAGCTTTGAGCAGAGCCCGCGACCGCGGGTGGAGGTGCTGGCGACTGTGGACGAAGCCGAATACGAAGTACCGGACTGGCTTGCAATGGGGGCCGACCACCCGGTGATCTGGTTCCATAGGCTGGGTGCGGGCAGCGTGTACTACAGCGCCCTGGGCCACCAGGCCAAAACCTACGATGATCCGGCCTACCAGCAATTGCTCGAGGAGGCCATGCGCTGGCTGCTGGAACGGTCGGCCCAGTCCAGGCCGGCGCCCGGCGGCTGAGGGCCGGCGTCCCGGCCAAGGCTATTTCAACAGGGATCCCAGAACCCCGCGAAACAGTTTTCTGCCCACGCTGCTGCCTGCGGCCCTGGCCAGGCTCTTCATAAACGCTTCACCGGCACTTTCGCGGCTGCGCCCGCTGGCTTTGGGTTTGGCCGCGGCTGCCTGCTGCTCCACTTTCGCCTGTTCTTCGTGCTTCTGCCTGGTGGCGATGCGCTCCAGCAGCACCTCGTGGGCGGAGCGCGGGTCGTAGGGCTGGCTGTAGCGTTTCATGTTCGGGTCGGCAGCCAGGATGGCCTGGCGCTCGGCGACGGTGGCCGGCCCCATGCGGGAGTGGGGCGGCCGAATCATTACCCTTTGTACCGGGGCGGGGATACCCTTGTCCTGCAGCATCGAGACGAGGGCTTCGCCCACGCCCAGTTCCGTGATGGCCTGGACGGTGTCCAGGCCGGGGTTGGCGCGAAACGACTGGGCGGCGACTTTGACTGCCTTTTGTTCGTTCGGGGTATAGGCGCGCAGCGCGTGCTGGACCCGGTTGCCGAGCTGGGCCAGCACTGTGTCGGGCATGTCGGCCGGGCTCTGGGAAATGAAGTAGACCCCGACGCCCTTGGAGCGAATAAGGCGCACCACCTGTTCTATTTTTTCCAGCAGGGACTTTGGCGCATCATTGAACAGCAGGTGCGCCTCGTCGAAAAAGAACACCAGCACCGGCTGCTCCGGGTCGCCCAGCTCCGGCAGGTTCTCGAACAGCTCCGACAGCAGCCACAGCAGGAAGGTGGAGTAGAGCCGCGGGCTCATGATGAGCTGGTCCGCGGCGAGGATATTGATCATGCCGCGGCCGTCCCGGCTGGTCTGCATGAAGTCCTGCAGCTGCAGGGCGGGTTCCCCGAAGAAGGCGTCGCCGCCCTCGCGCTCAAGCATCAGCAGGCGCCGCAGGATAGCGTTGATCGAGGCTTTCGATACCCCGAAGCCGGTGCCCAGTTCCTTGCCATGGTCGCCCAGGTACTCGAGGGTGGTGCGCAGGTCCTTGAGGTCGACTAGCAGCATGCCCTCGTTGTCGGCGAATTCGAAAACCAGGGTCATCACGCTCTCCTGGGTCTCGTTGAGTTGCAGCAGCCGCGACAGCAGTTGTGGCCCCATCTCGGAGATAGTCGATCGCACCGGCGTGCCCTGTTTGCCGAACAGGTCCCAGAAGGCCACCGGGTACGCCCGCTGGGAAAAACTCTCGATACCGATTTGTGCCACCCGTTCATCGACCTTTGGATGCGGCGAGCCGGCCTGGCTGATGCCGGAGATATCCCCCTTCACGTCAGCCAGGAATACCGGCACGCCCAGGTCGGAAAAACCTTCCGCCAGGCATTGCAGGGTGACAGTCTTGCCGGTGCCGGTGGCCCCGGCCACCAGGCCATGCCGGTTGGCATAGCGCGGGTTCAGGGATACCTGGCCGCTGGCGTTGCCGCCAATGAGAATACCCTCGGGCATGGTGTTGTTTTCCTTCGATAACGGTGCTGGCAGGGTATAATGATCCGCAACGGCTTGCCAGTTCCGCGCGCCGTACCGGGATAGAAGGCCTCACAGGCAGGGGGGAAGCGATGCGTTGGGAAGGTGGCAGGCGCAGTGACAATGTGGAAGACCGGCGCGGGCAGGGCGCGGGTATGGGTGCGGCCGGGGCTGCTGCGCCCCTGCTGTTGCGCTTCCTGCCGGCGATGATCCGCTCCAAAACCGGCCGGGTGATCCTGGTTGTTGGCCTGCTCGCGATTTTTGGCGGGAAGATGCTGGGTATCGATGTGCTGTCCCTGTTCCTGGGAGGCGTCGCGACCGCGCCGGGCCAGCAGGGCAGGGAACTCAGCCCGCAGGAACAGCAATCCGCGGAATTCGTCTCGGTCGTACTGGGCTCCACCGAGGATGCCTGGCGCCAGATATTCGCGGCCCAGGGCGACCGCTATCGCGAACCGACCCTGGTGTTGTTCAGCGGCAGGGTCAATTCCGCCTGCGGCATGGCCTCCTCCGCAGTGGGGCCGTTCTACTGCCCGGGCGACCAGAAGCTCTATATCGACCTGTCGTTCTTCAACGATCTGCAGCAGCGCTATGGCGCCCCGGGCGATTTCGCCCAGGCCTATGTCGTGGCCCACGAGGTGGGGCACCACGTGCAGACGCTGCTGGGCATCAGCCAGCAGGTACAGGAGGCGGGTCGCGGCAAGAGCAAGGCCCAGGTCAACGCGCTGTCGGTGCGGCAGGAATTGCAGGCGGATTGTCTGGCCGGGGTCTGGGGCAGTGTGGCGAACAGGGAGCGCAACTGGCTGGACCCGGGCGACCTCGAGGAAGCCCTGCGCGCCGCCACCGCCATCGGCGATGACCGCCTGCAGCAGCAGGCCGGCGGCGAGGTGGTGCCGGACAGTTTTACCCATGGCTCCTCGGCCCAGCGGGTGGCCTGGTTCCGGCGGGGCTTTGACAGCGGTGATATCGAGTCCTGCGATACCTTTTCCAGCAAAATCTAGTTGATTATCAGCACCTGCCCCGCGGAGCGATCCAGCGCCGTTTCCAACAGCGCGGGTGCAATACCCCTGATACAGTCCCCGGGTAGTAGCAGCAGGTCGTAGGGCGACTCGCGAATCAGGCGCGCCATGGTCGCGCTCTCGCAGTTGAGATTGGCCTGTACGCAGATCCTGCTGCCCGGTCGATACAGGCGGTTGATCTGGGCGCGATCGAGCGGACCCACCGATACCACGTAGATCTCTGTCACCAGCCCCGCCTGTTGCAGCAAGCCGGCAGCCTCCAGCACGGCCTCGTCCTGCGCGGTCCCGGCCAGCACCAGGCCCAGGCGCCTGATGGCTTTTTCCGCTACCGGCCGGGTGGCGGCCACCAGCTGCCAGCGCTGGCGTGCGGGAAAGAAAATATCAGTATGGCCGTCCCACGCCAGTGCCGTGGGCAGGCGGCTGCCGGCGGCATGCTCGAAAGCCAGTTCCACCCGGTCGCGGCGGGCGAGGTCATTCAGCAGGCGGCGCGTGTCGGTGCTCACCAGGCTGTGGCGCTGGCTCAGGTGATCGCGCAGCAGGCTGCGTTCGCGGCCGCCCCTCAAGGTAATTTCGGTGGCGAAGGGCAGGTCAGCCACCTGTTGCAGGCGAATATCCTCCAGCATGAGCCCCAGCAGGCCGCGGTCGAGCAGCCTGGCAATATGCACCAGGGTTTCGAGGGTGCCGTGACCTATCCCCTGCAGGTCGATGGGGACCAGGATGCGGCGGCGGGCGGGCTGCTCAGTCATCATCATCGCCATCCTCCTTGTCATTTGGCCGGGCGCTGAACTTGCGCGCCAGCTGCTCGTACTCCTCCAGCCGGGACAGCACCAGGGCGTCGATGGAGGCGGCGCTGTATCCCGTCAACAATTCCAGGGCATCGTCGATGCTGTCGGCGCTGTAGACCTGGAACCGGTTCGCGGCCACGGCATCCAGCACATCCTGCCGCAACATCAGGTGTACCGCATTGGCTGCCGGGATCACCACTCCCTGGTTGCCGCTGAGCCCGCGCGCCGAACAGATGTCGAAGAAACCTTCGATCTTTTCGTTCACCCCGCCGATCGCCTGCACCCGGCCGTGCTGGTTGAGTGAGCCGGTCACCGCGAGGTCCTGCCGTACCGGAATATCGGCGATAGCCGATATCAGGGCCACCAGTTCCGCCACCGAGGCACTGTCGCCCTCGATCCCGCCGTAGGACTGCTCGAACACCAGGCTGGCGCTCAGGGGCAGCGGCCGTTTGCGCGCGTAGCGGTTGGCCAGGAGTGCGCTGATTATCATCACTGCCTTGGAGTGAATATTGCCGCCCAGGTCGACCTCGCGCTCGATGTCGAGCACCTTGCCCGAACCCAGGCGGGCGGTAGCGGTGATCCGGGTGGGTCGGCCGAAGGCGTAATCGCCCAGCAGGTAGACGGCCAGGCCGTTCACCTGCCCGATGGCAGTGCCGCTGGTGTCCACCAACATGATGTCGCGCAGTATGCCCTCGTGGGATTTCTCCCGGAACTGGTCCAGGCGGTACACCGCGGCGAGGGCGGCTCCGGTCACATGCTCGGCGGTGATACAGTCTGCGCCCGCGCGGCGCGCGCGGAAATCGCTTTCGCTCAGGAGATCGCCGAGCCGGCCCTGGTGCAGGCTGAGTTTTTCGCTGTCCTCCATGCGGCGGGCGGCGTATTCGATCAACCTGGCGACACCGGACCGATCCACCGGCAGCAACTGCTTGCGCTCCTGCAGGGTCCTGATCATGCGGGCGAACAGCAGGGTGCTCTCGGGGCCGCGCTGGACCTCTTCCGACATGTCCGCCGCCACCTTGAACAGGGTCGCGAACTCCGGGTCGTACTCCTCCAGGATGTAATAGATATAGCGATCGCCCTGCAGTATCACCTTGATATCCAGCGGTATGGGCTCGGGCTGCAACTGCACCGTACTGACGAAGCTGAACAGTTGCTCCATGGTCTGGATACGAATTTCCCGGGCTTTGAGTGCACGTTTGAGGGCAGGCCAGGCGAACGGGCTGGTCAACAGCTTGTCGGCGTCCAGTATCAGGTAACCGCCGTTGGCCCGGTGCAGCGCCCCGGGCTTGATCAGGTTGAAGTCGGTCACCAGGGTGCCCATCTGCGACACGTACTCCACCCTGCCCACCAGGTTGCCGAAGCCGGGACTGTCCTCGTAGATGACGGGCGCCATCGTCAGTTCCCGGTTGTCCACCAGCAGGTTGACCTGGTATTGGGGAAATTCCTTCACCCGGTTTTTCAGGTTATCCGGGATGGCTGAATCCTCCGGTATCCGGGTGAAGGCCTCGGCCTCATCCAACACATCCGCGTGCACCGCGTCGAGGTGGGCGACGACCGCGGGAAACTCCCGGTAACTCTCCTTCAGTTCATGCAACACCGGGTCTATCGCCAGCTTGCTGAATTCCCTGTTCAACTCCTTGAAGGCATTGCGGCTGTCCTTTTTCCAGCCGGGAAGTTGCCGCACGATGGCCTTCAGTTCCTGTTTCAGTTCCTCGATCACGGCCAGCACCCGCTGCTTTTCTTCCTCGGGCTCTGCCTCGAATGCCTGGGGCGTGATGATTTCTCCGTCCTTCATGGGTGCGAGCGTATAGCCGCTGGGGGTCTGGATCATGGCAATGCCCGCCGCTGAAGCCTTTTCGCCCAGGGCCTGGAAGGACTCCTTTTCGCGCTCCTGGTACTGCTCGCCCAACTCCTGTACCCGCGCCTGGTATTCATCGCTCTGGAAAGTGGACGGGAGCACGCCCAGCAATTCCTCCACCGCCCGGTTCAAATCCTCGCGCAGTTGGCAGCCTTTGCCCCTGGGCAGGCGCAGGGCGACAGGGCGGTCGGGCGACTCGAAGTTGTTGACGTAACACCAGTCGGAGGGCTCCGCCCGCCGGGGCCCGGCGGGGTTCGCGAGCAGTCCGCCCAGGACGCCGTCCAGCAGCTCGCGCTTGCCCACTCCTGTGCTGCCCAGCAGGAAGATGTTATAGCCCTCGTGGGGTATCTGCAGGCCGAACTCCAGCGCCTGCACCGCCCGGTCCTGGCCCAGGTGCGCGGCCAGCGGTTCCAGCTCGGCGCTGGAGTCGAAGGGCAGCTGTGCCGGGTCGCAGTGACGATAGAGCCGCTCCAGCGGCAGTGGCTGGCGCGGCGCGGCGGGACTCAGGGTTGGCATGGTCGTGGTCATTCGGCGTGAATCTCGTTTGTCAGGGCATCGTTATCAGGATAGTCCAGCGGGCGCTGCCCGTGCTTAAGCCAGATCAACGAATTGCCAGCCGGGCCACCTGCCCCGTCCGGGGTCTATCAACTGTCGCTTTTTCAATCGGGTCGAAAACTGGACACATCGCGTTGGCGATGATCGGGAGGGAACATGCAGGCGTACCTTCCGGCACAGGAGAGTGACCATGACCCACGCCCGTTTCATCGAATACCGTATCACCCGCGATCTGCTGCAGCGCCGGGAGGGGGCACCCGTAGCTTCCGTTGGCCTTCCCGTGGAGCAGCTGATCACGGCAACCGCCGTGACTGCCGGCATGCTGCTGCTGGGTAGTTACGCGCAGGAGCTGCTGTGGGCCCTGCTGGCGGCCGCGACGGTGCTTACCCTGGGCACGCGCACACCCTGAGGTAACATTGCGAACTGCAGGCGCGGCCTCAGCGACTGACCTCGGCGTCCACTTCCGCATCCCAGTCCGACGCAACAGGTACCGCGCCTGCAGCACCGGCGCCGAACATCCGCGGGTAGTGCGCCCGCATTGCCGCCATCAGCTCCTCGAAGGGCAGGTCGAAGTAGTCCCCCCGTTCGTTCAGGTATTCCATATGGCGGTTGCCGGCGAGATCGAACGGGTGGTACAGGCTGTCCTCCAGCCCGTTGAATTCCAGCGGCGCCAGGCCGAATTTCTGGCACAGCTCTATATTGAAGGCCGGTGTGGCCTTTACCCAGCGGCCGCCGAGGTAGATCGAGGTGTAGCCGTGGAAGTAAAACACGTCAGTCTGCATGGCCTGGCGCAGGCGCTCGGTGGAGAGGTGGTTGCGCACATCGGCATAGCCCACCCTGGCGGGAACCCCCGCCGCCCTGCACAGCGCCGCCAGCAGCAGAGCCTTGGTGACGCACCAGCCCTCCGCCGCCGCCAGGGTGGCGCTGGCGAGGTAGGCCGCGGGGACGGTATCCACCCGGTAGGGGTTATAGCGGACGCTGTCCCGCACCAGGTAGTAGAGCGCGACAGCTGTCTTCAGCTCATCGCCGGCCGGATCAACAACTGAGCGGGCCTTGGCGACAATGGCCGGATGGCTGCTGTCGATAAACCTGCCCGGCAGCAGGCAGTCGGCGGGGGAGGGTAGACCAGTCACGACAGTGGGGTTCCTCGGGCAGGGTGTTTCAGCTTGCGGAGGTTATACCAGCCCTGTGCCCAGCTACAAGGGCCTGGAAACGCTGATGGCGCCACGCACCTGGCCCAGGCTGTAGCCGGTGGCCCAGTCATCCGGGTAGTACTGGCGCAGGGTTTGCTCGACATCGTCGGCCAGGCCTTTGCCGTGACAGACCAGGCAGAGCGGTTCCACGCCCTGGGCCTTCATAAAGCGATACTGGCCGGCCACGACCTCACCGAAACTGATACTGGCGGCGTCTTCGCCCGCGAACTGGCGGCGGTCGAACTCCAGCAAAACCGCGCGCTCCCAGTCGTCCGGCACTGCCCGGCTGGCGTTGCGTGATTTAAGGCTTACCCGCTTGACGTTCCAGCCGGACCGGGCACTCAGGGAGTCGGCGATGGCGGGGGCTACGTCGGCGCAGACCGCAATGGCCCCGGCGGGCCCGCCCTCAGCCATGGCCTGCTTCAGTCGCGGCCGCAGCAGGCTTACAAACTCCTGTGCCAGGGCCGCGGCCTGCTTTGCCGGTGGCTCCGGCGGCGGCTCCGGTTCCGCGGCCAGCGCCGCGGCGGAAAGTAGCATAGCCAGCGCCATACGTGTTGCGATCAGAATGTCTCTGCCCATTGCCTATCTCCTATGACCCACCCGACAATGTTAGGCACTCATCCCGAATGGGCTCCATGATATACCTCAAGCCAGCCTTGAAAAGTGCAGCTGTATACTTGCAGCCTGTGCTGCTGTGCGCCGATACTGGCATACATGAATTACCCGATGCCACGGCTGCTCCCTGTACTCGCGCTGCTCCTGTGCACGCTGTTGGCACTGCTGCCTGGCCAGCTCAGGGCGGACGCCTGGCTTATCGATGTGGAAGGGGCTATCGGCCCTGCTGCCGCCGATCACATGGTGCGGGGCCTGGCGCAGGCCCAGGTAGCCGGGGCCGAACTGGTCATCCTGCGTATCGACACCCCTGGCGGGCTGGACACCGCCATGCGCGAGATCATCAAGGCCTTGCTGGCGGCGCAAGTGCCGGTTGTGGGCTATGTGGCACCCAGTGGCGCCAGGGCCGCCAGTGCCGGCACCTACCTCCTGTATGCCACCCATATTGCCGCCATGGCCCCTGGCACCAACCTCGGCGCGGCCACGCCGGTGCAGATTGGCGGTATGCCCTCGCTGCCGGGCGGCAAGCCCGACAGCGAGGCGGGGGAGTCATCCCAACCGGGCTCCGCCATGGAGAAGAAGCTGGTCAACGACGCGGTGGCCTATCTGCAGAGCCTCGCGCAGCTGCGCGGTCGCAACGCCCAGTGGGCCGAGCAGGCCGTGCGCGAAGGCGCCAGCCTGTCGGCAGAGGACGCTCTGGAGCAGGGCGTGATCGACCTCATGGCGGACTCGGTGGAAGACCTGCTGGCGCAACTCGACGGCCGCGAGGTCGAAGTGGCCGGTGTGAAGCGAACCCTGGCGCTGGAGGGAGCGGCGCTGTACCAGCACCCGCTGGACTGGCGCAGCGAGTTCCTGGCGGTGATCACCAACCCGAACATCGCCTATGTGCTGATGCTGATAGGTTTGTACGGCCTGATCATCGAGTTTTACAGCCCCGGTTTCGGCCTGCCGGGAGTAGTGGGTACTGTATGCCTGTTAATGGCAATGTATGCCTTCCAGATGCTGCCCGTCAGCTATACCGGGCTGGCCCTCATCATCCTCGGCATCGGCCTCATGACGGCGGAGGCTTTCACCCCGAGTTTCGGCATTCTGGGTCTCGGTGGCCTCGTCGCATTCGTGGTGGGCTCGATCATGCTGATGGACACCGAACTGCCAGGCTACCAGATTGCCATGCCGATGATCGCCGCCTTTGCCGCGGCCAGCGTGGCGGTGCTGGTGTTCTCCCTGGGCATGGTCCTGCGGGCCAGGCGCCAGCGGGTGCGAACCGGGGTTGAGCACCTGGTCGGCAGCACGGCCACCGTTGAGTCAGTCAGTAACGGCATCGCCCGGGCGCGACTGGAAGGGGAGTTGTGGGAAGTGTCCTGCCCGGATGCGCTGGGTCTCGAGGACAGGGTGGTGGTCAGGGAAGTTGATGGCCTCATCCTGAAAGTCATCAAGCAAAAGGGAGTGCAAAGCTGATGTTCTCAGCAGGCTATTTTGGTGGAGTGGTGCTGGTTATCGCGATCGTCCTGGCGAGCTCGATGTTCAGGGTTCTGCGGGAATACGAGCGCGGCGTGGTTTTCATGCTCGGCCGGTTCTACAAGGTGAAGGGGCCCGGCCTTATCATCGTCATACCGGTCCTGCAGCAAATGGTGCGGGTGGATTTACGCACGATAGTGATGGACGTTCCCACCCAGGACGTGATCTCCCGGGATAACGTCTCGGTGCAGGTGAACGCGGTGCTCTACTTCAGGGTGGTCGACCCTGAACGCGCCATCATCCAGGTGGAAAACTATCTCGAGGCCACCAGCCAGTTGTCCCAGACCACCCTGCGCTCGGTACTGGGCCAGCATGAGCTGGACGATATGCTGGCGGAGCGGGAGCGACTCAACGCCGATATCCAGGGCATTCTGGACAAGCAGACCAGTGCCTGGGGCATCAAGGTGGCCAACGTGGAGATCAAACATGTTGACCTGAACGAGTCGATGGTGCGCGCCCTGGCGAAACAGGCCGAGGCGGAGCGGGAGCGCCGGGCCAAGGTGATTCACGCGATGGGAGAGGCGGAGGCGGCGGAGAAACTGGCGGAGGCGGCGAAAGTGCTGGCCGGCCAGGACCAGGCGATACAACTGCGCTATCTGCAGACGCTAGCGGGGATCGCCGGTGACAAGAGTTCAACCATCATCTTCCCGGTGCCCATCGATGTGTTTGCCAAACTGAAACCCTGAACAGGACAACAGGCGAGAAGACAGCGTGATCAACTGGAAATATTTCGGCAGGGTGCACAAGCTGCTGTACAAACTCAGCGGTGGCCGTTTCGGCGCCCGCATGGGCTGGATCGACGTGGCGCTGGTGACCACCACGGGGCGCAAGACCGGCAAGCAGCGCAC
>Ga0105097_10000191_pt1 | contig 25810 bp, 22 predicted proteins | sample PPLLak12cMay2015_FD_87035 | JGI IMG/M metagenome (GOLD analysis project Ga0105097, IMG submission 87035) | Freshwater sediment microbial communities from Prairie Pothole Lake near Jamestown, North Dakota, USA - PPLs Lake P7 Core (1) Depth... | ecosystem: Environmental > Aquatic > Freshwater >...
GGCCCAGGGCCGCAGGCTGGCGCTGGCCACCTTCGCTGGCGCCACCGCACTGGCGCAACAGTCCGACGAGCCGCCGGCGCTGCTGCGCGAGCGGGTCACCTCCAAGGGCGGCACCACCCATGCCGCCATCAGCTCGCTGCAGGCCGACGATGTCAAGGCCGCCTTCGTCAAGGCGCTGCGCGCTGCACAGCAACGGGCACGCGAGCTGGGCGATCAGTTCTAGCGCAGCGCCAGGTCCAGCACCACGCCGGCGAACACGGCGAAGCCGACCCAGTGGTTCAGGCGGAAGGCCTTGAAACAGCCTTCGCGCGTGCGTGTGCGGATCAGCGTGTAGTGCCACAGCGCCTGCAGCGCCGCCGCGCCGATGCCCAGCAGGTAGACGCTGCTCAGGCCCATGGCCCGGCCGAGTTGCGCCCAGGACAGCAGGTACGCCGCATAGAAACCCATGACCGCGGCCACGTCGAGGCGACCGAGCGTCAGGGCCGAGGTCCTGATGCCGATCTTGATGTCGTCATCGCGGTCGACCATCGCGTACTCGGTGTCGTAGGCCAGCACCCAGAACAGGTTGCCGAGCAGCAGCCACCAGGCATAGGACGGCACGGCGGCGGGGATGGCTGAGGCGGACCATTCGCTGCCGCCCAGCGCAGCCGCGAAGGCCATTGGCACGCCGAAGCTGAAGGCCACGCCCAGCACGGCCTGTGGCATCGCCACCACGCGCTTGGCGAAGGGGTAACCGATCGACACCGCCAGCGCCACTACCGACAGCTGGATCGCCGCCGGGTTGGTGCTCAGCACCAGCGCAAAGGCCAGCAGCGACAGCAGCGCGCCGAGCAGCAGTGCCTCGCGCACCGAGACATCGCCGCGCGTCACCGGCCGATCCGCAGTGCGCTTGACGTGGCGGTCGAATTCGCGGTCGGCGACGTCGTTGACGCAGCAGCCGGCGCTGCGCATCAGGATGGTGCCGAGCACGAACACCGCCAGCAGGTGCCAGCCCGGAAAGCCGTCGGCCGCGATCCACAGCGCGCTCAGGCTGGGCCACAGCAGCAGCAGCCAGCCGGCCGGCCGGTCCCAGCGGATCAGGTCCAGGTACATTGCCAGCCGCGAGGCGCGGTCAGCCGCACTCGGGCGTGCGAGCGGCGCGCTCATTCAGCCATCCAGTTGCTTCTGGAACACCAGTCCGGCGTGCTCGCGCAGCGCGTGGAAGCGGATCTTCGGCCAGTTCTCCTGCATCGCGCGCAGCTCGCCGGCGTATTCCAGCAGCACGCAGGGCGCGTCCACTGCATCCAGCGCCACGCGGTGTGAATTGCTGTCGATGAAGCGCTTGAGCTCGCGCTCGTCGGCCGCCGCGCCCTCGCCGGTGTCGGCCGTGACCCAGCGCGCCACGTTGTAGCGCGCCGGCAGGATGCGCGCCTTGCAGCCGTACTCATGCTCCAGCCGGTGTGCCACCACTTCGAACTGCAGCTGGCCCACCGCGCCGAGCAGCAGCAGGCTGCCGGCCACCGGCCGGAAGACCTGGATTGCGCCTTCCTCGCCCAGCTGCGTCAGCCCGGCGCGCAGCTGCTTGGTGCGCAGCGGGTCGGCCACCTCCACCGAGCGGAACATCTCCGGCGCAAAGAACGGCAGCCCGGTGAACTGCAGCGATTCGCCCTCGGTGAGGGTGTCGCCGAGCTGCAGCACGCCGTGGTTGGGGATGCCGATGATGTCGCCGGCGAAGGCCTCTTCCAGCAGCTCGCGCTTCTGGCTCAGGAAGGACACCACGGTGTTGGGCCGCAGCTCCTTGCCCGAACGCGCCACCTTCAGCCGCATGCCGCGCTCGAAGTGGCCGCTGGCCACGCGCAGGAAGGCGATGCGGTCGCGGTGCGCCAGGTCCATGTTGGCCTGGATCTTGAAGACCACGCCGCTGAACTTGGGCTCGGTGGGCTGCACCGTGCGCTGCAGCGCGGTCTTCGGGCCTGGCGGCGGCGCCAGCTCGACCAGCGCGTCCAGCACCTCCTGCACGCCGAAATTGTTGATGGCGCTGCCGAAGAACATCGGTGTCTGCCGCCCGGCCAGGAACTGGGCTTCGTCGAAGCCAGGCGCGGCTTCGCGCACCAACTGCACCTCGCCCTCGGCCTGCTCGTAGGCCATGCCAAAGCGCTGCGCCAGCGCCGGGTTATGGATGCCGTCGATGATCTCGTCGGCGTCCTTGACCCGGTCTTCCCCCGGTGAGAACACGCGCATCTGGTCGCGCCGCAGGTCGAGCACGCCGCCGAAGACCTTGCCCATGCCCACCGGCCAGGTGAAGGGCACCACGCTCATTCCCAGCTCGGCCTCGATCTCGTCGAACAGGTCCAGCGGCGCCTTGACCTCGCGGTCCATCTTGTTGACGAAGGTCAGGATCGGCGTGTTGCGCGCGCGGCACACCTGCAGCAGCCGCCGCGTCTGCGGCTCCACGCCGTTGGCCGCGTCGATGACCATCAGCGCCGCGTCCACTGCAGTCAGTACGCGGTAGGTGTCTTCGCTGAAATCCTGGTGGCCGGGCGTATCGAGCAGGTTGATGACGCAGTCGCGGTATTCCATCTGCATGACGGAACTCGCCACCGAGATGCCGCGCTGCTTCTCGATCTCCATCCAGTCACTGGTGGCATGGCGACTGGCCTTGCGCGCCTTGACGCTGCCGGCGATCTGGATGGCGCCGGAAAACAGCAGCAGCTTCTCGGTCAGCGTGGTCTTGCCCGCGTCGGGATGGCTGATGATGGCGAAGGTGCGGCGTCGGCGCACCTCCTGCTCGATGCGGGAGGCAGAGTCGTTCATCGGGGGAGCGTACCGCGGGCAACAGACAGCGGCGCATGCAGGCGAAGGCGTGATTATCCGGCGGCGCGGGACGCGCGACCAAAGCCAGGGGCAACTACCCGGCCGATGCAGGGCCCGTCGGTGCGTGGCCGCGGCTGGGTCCGCAGCGCTGCACCAGCGCCAGCAGGCGCTCGAAATCGATCGGCTTGGTCAGGTAGTCGTCGAAGCCGGCGGCGCGGGCACGCTCGATGTCACTGCGCATCGCGTTCGCGCTCACCGCCACCACTGGAATCGCGACCGTCGCGGGCGACGCACGCAGCCGGCGCAGCACCTCGAAGCCGTCGATGCCCGGCAGCTGGATGTCCAGTAGCACCAGGTCGGGCGGGTCGGCCTGCGCCAGATCCAGCCCGACTTCGGGCAGCGTCGCGCAGACGAGGCGGACGCCGTCCACGCGCTCCAGCACCGCCTCCATCAGCATCGCATTGACCGGGTTGTCCTCGATATACAGCACCCTGCGCGTGGCCGGCGCGGTGTCGGGCTCGGCGGGCAGCGCCGGCAGCAAGGGATGCTGATACGGCGCGTGGACCGGTGCTTCGTCCCGCCGCAGCCAGACGCGGAAGGTGCTGCCCGTGCCGACCTCGCTGTCGACCTCGATGCGGCCGGCCATCAGCTCTAGCATGCGCTTGGACAGGGCCAAGCCGATGCCGGCACCCTGGATCGGGCCGTCCTCGGCGCCGAGCCGTTCGAAAGCCGTGAACAGCCGCACCCGTTGCTCCTGGCCAAGGCCGAGGCCGGTGTCGGTGATATCGAGCCACGTCTCGGCCGGCCCGCACCCGTAGCCCAGGCGCACCGCACCGCCCTCGCGGTTGTACTTGATCGCATTCGACAGCAGGTTCAGCAGCACCTGCTTCAGCCGCGTGCGGTCGGCGGCGACCCAGCCGGCGTCGTCGCCGACGCCGGCGCCTTCGAGGCAGACCTGGCGCTGCTCGGCCAGAGGGCGCACCAGATCCAGGCATTCGCGCACCAGCGGCCCGAGCGCCACCGGCTCGAGCAGGATCGGCTGTTTGCCGGCCTCGACGCGCGCCAGGTCCAGCACGTCGTCGATCAGTGCCAGCAAGTGGGTGCCGGCCTGCAAGATGTGGCGAACATGGGCGCGGTGCGGCTCGGCGAGGGGCCGCGCCGCGTCGGTGTCGAGCAGCTGGGCGAAGCCGAGGATCGCGTTCATCGGCGTGCGCAACTCATGGCTCATCGCCGAGAGGAATTCCGACTTGGCCCGACTCGCGCGCTCGGCCTCGTCGCGCGCCAAGCGCAGCGCCTGCTCGGCGGCATGGCGTGCGCTGAAGTCGCGGGCGATCGAGATGTGGTGCCGCACCGCGCCGTCGGGCCCCATCACCACATGGGTCTCGATCGCGAGCCACAACGTGCGGCCGTCCTTCAGCTGGTAGCGCAGCTCGGCCGAGGCCTTGCGTTCGCTGCGCAGCTGTGCGTCCATGCGCTGCAGCGCGTCGATATCGGTCTGGTCGCCGCGCAGCAGCTCGGCGATCCTGCGGCCCGCGGCCTGCTCCAGCGCGTGGCCGGTCAGGCGCGTGAAGGCCGCATTGACCCATTCGATGCGGTCGTCCGCGTCGGTGATGGCTACGGCGTTGTCGGTATGCGCGGCCACCAGCGCGAGCTTGCTCTCTTCGGCCTGGCTTGCGAGCAGGCGCTCGCGTGCGTCGAAGAAGGCGGTCACGTCGGAGAAGGTACGCACGAGCCCGGCGCCGGGCAGGAGGCGCGTCTTCACCTCCAGCATCGTGCCGCGCCGCGTGCGGCGCAGGTAGGTCTGCGGCAAGGGCTGCCGATCGCCGCTGAACCAGCGCCGCAGCGAGCTGCGCGCCTGCGGCTCGGCAAGCATGAAGTCCTGGCCAAAGTGGCCATGCTCGAGCTGGTAGCGCGCGATCTCGTCCATCGTCGGCCGGCTCGCGAGAAAGGACTCCGGAATGTCGAGCAGGTCCGCCAGCCGCCGGTTGAAGAACTGGGTCTGGCCGGCCTCGTCCAGGCTGAGCATGCCCTGGTCCATGCTGTCCAGCGTCACGGCCAACGCCTCGCTCTTGTGCAGCAGTTCGTCCGAGATCCGCTGCAGTTGCTGCTGGTGGTCGAGCAGCGACTCCGCACGCAGCTTCTCGGCCTCGCGCGCGATCACCATCTCGCGCACCTGTTGCTGTCCGCGCCGCCCGCTCAGGCCGAGCAGGGCCACGAACAACAGCGCCATCAAGCCCATCGTCGTGTCCGCGCTGCCGCCGGCGGCGATCATGCGCAGGCCCAGTGGTGTCAGCGTCAGCACGACGAAAGCGAACGCGGCCGACAGGTCGAAGGCGGTCATCGACAATGAGCCGGCCGCGACGCCCGCCAGCACGAAGGCAAGCAGCGTCTGCGACTGCAGGTCCGACGACGAATAGAGAAGCACCCCGGCCGCACCCCATGCAGCGCCCGACCCGGCCACCGCCAGGCGCGCCGCCCAAAGCAGCCTTCGTTGCGGCAGCGCCCGCGACAGCTGCGCCCGCCGCAGCCGCGCACCCACGACGATGCGCACACACAGGCTGAGCACCACGACGCCCAGCCAGACAGCCAGGGCGGAGGCACTGGCTGCCCGCCAGAACGCGCCGACCACCAGCAGCGCGACCGCCGACTGGCTCGCGATGGCCGGCCAGCGATTGGTGTCGTACAGGTGAAGCCGCTCGCGCAGCAGCGCCGCCTCGACGCGTTCGGCGTCGACACTGGCGGCGGCAGGGACGGCGGGGGCGGACATCGGTCGGCTTGCGTTGGCCCAGTACCACTTCATGGGAAAGGCGGCGAGGGTCGGCGCAGTGGCCATTCTCACCTGCCCATGGGGTGACGCCGCAGGCCGCGCTGAGCCGCGCCCAGGCCCGTCGGCCAGGGCCAGGTCGGGGTCGGGGTCGGAAGCGGGGGGCTGCATGCAATCAAGGGCCGGTGACGACTGTCATCGGCGCAGACCGGCAGCACTTTGAGGGCGCGCCGCGACGCGTGGCGTGAAAGCCGTCCGGAACTGCCGTCCCGCTTCGGGACTACACCCTGTCAGTCCTCCAGCAGCGAACGCAGCATCCAGGCCGTCTGCTCATGCACTGTCAGGCGCTGCGTCAGCGGGTCGGTGGTGGGTTCGTCGCCGGCCTTGCCGGCCAGTGGGAACACCGCGCGGGCAGTGCGGGCCACTGCCTCGTGGCCTTCGACCAGGATGCGCACCATCTGCAGCGCCTTGGGCGGGTTGGCCGGCGCGTCCCTCAGCGAACTCAGCTTGCCGAACTGCGCATAGGACCCCGGCGCCGGATGGCCGAGCGAGCGGATGCGCTCGGCCACCGGGTCCACCGCGTTCCACAGCTCGGTGTACTGGGCCATGAACATCGCATGCAGCGTGTTGAACATCGGCCCGGTGACGTTCCAGTGGAAGTTGTGCGTCCTCAGGTACAGCGTGTAGGTGTCGGCCAGCAGCTTGGACAGACCGGCGGTGATGGCTGCGCGGTCCTTCTCGCTGATGCCGATGTTGATGGCCGGCGCGCCGGCCAACCTGCTCTTCGCTGTTGTCTTGACTCCAGGTTCAGGCCAGGTCGAAGCGATCGAGGTTCATCACCTTCGCCCATGCGGCGATGAAGTCCTTGACGAACTTCTCCTTCGCGTCGGCGCTCGCATACACCTCGGCCAGCGCGCGCAGTACCGAGTTCGAACCGAAGACCAGATCGACGCGGGTGGCGGTCCACTTGGCCTTGCCGCTCTTTCGGTCCCGGCCCTCGTAGTTGCCGCCGGCCGGCTTCCATTCGGTGCCCATGTCGAGCAAGTTGACGAAGAAGTCGGTCGTAAGCACGCCCTGCTTGTCGGTGAACACGCCGTGCTTGCTGCCGCCGCTGTTGGCGCCGAGCACGCGCAGGCCACCGACCAGCACCGTCATCTCGGGCGCGGTCAGCGTCAGCTGCTGCGCCTTGTCGACGAGCAGATGCTCGACGGCCACGCCGGTTGGACCCTTGAAGTAGTTGCGGAAGCCGTCGGCGACGGGCTCGAGCACGCCGAAGGACTCGACGTCGGTCTTGTCCTGCGTGGTATCGACGCGGCCCGGCACGAACGGCACGTCGACGCTGACGCCCGCTGCCTTGGCCGCCTGCTCGACGCCGACGCCGCCCGCCAGCACGATCACGTCGGCCAGCGAGAGCTTGCCCGAAGCCTTCTGGACTTCTTCCAGCTTGGACAGCACCTTGGCCAGTTCACCCGGCGTGTTGGCCTCCCAGCCCTTCTGCGGCGCGAGGCGGATGCGTGCGCCGTTGGCGCCGCCGCGCTTGTCGCCGCCGCGGAAGGTCGAGGCCGAGGCCCAGGCGGTGGACACGAGCTGCGAGACCGTAAGCCCGGACGCAGCGATCTTCGCCTTCACGTCCGCGATGTCGGCGGCCGTGGGTTTGAGCGTGGCCGCGGGCAGCGGGTCCTGCCAGATCAGCTCTTCCTTCGGTACCTCGGGGCCGAGGTAGCGCGCGAGCGGGCCCATGTCGCGGTGCGTTAGCTTGTACCAGGCGCGCGCGAAGGCGTCGGCAAAGGCCTGCGGGTTGTCGCGGAAGCGCCGCGAGATCTTCTCGAACTCGGGGTCCATGCGCAGCGTCAGGTCGGTGGTCAGCATCGTTGGCTTGTGCTTCTTGCTGGGCGTATGCGCGTCGGGAATGATTTCCGGCGCGTCCTTGGCCACCCACATCTTTGCTCCGGCGGGGCTCTTCGCCAGGTCCCACTCGTATTTGAACAGGTGCTCGAAGAAGTCGTTGCTCCAGCGCGCGGGCGTGGTCGTCCAGGTCACTTCGATGCCGCTGGAGATGGTGTCCTTGCCGTGGCCGGTGCCGTAGTCGCTCTTCCAGCCCAGGCCTTGCTGCTCGAGCGGCGCGCCTTCGGGCTCGGGGCCCTTGTGCGACTCGGGCGCCGCGCCGTGCGCCTTGCCGAAGGTATGACCGCCCGCGATCAGCGCGACGGTTTCTTCGTCGTTCATCGCCATGCGGCCGAAAGTGGCGCGGATGTCCTTCGCGGCGGCCACCGGGTCACCGCTCGCGTTCGGGCCTTCCGGATTCACGTAGATCAGGCCCATGTGCGTCGCGCCCAGCGGTTGGTCCAGGTCACGGTTGCCGGTGAAGCGCTTGCCGGTGTCGAGCCAGATGGCCTCGTTGCCCCAGTTGGCGTCGTTGTCGGGTTCCCACACGTCTTCGCGGCCGCCGGCAAAACCGAAGGTGCGGAAGCCCATCGACTCCAGCGCGACGTTGCCGGTGAGGATCAGCAGGTCGGCCCAGGAGATGCTTTGCCCGTACTTCTGCTTGATCGGCCACAGCAGGCGCCGCGACTTGTCGATGTTGACGTTGTCGGGCCAGCTGTTCAACGGCGCGAAGCGCTGCTGCCCGCGGCCACCGCCGCCGCGGCCATCGGAGGTGCGGTAGGTGCCGGCGGCATGCCAGGTCATGCGGACAAACTGCGGGCCGTAGTGGCCGAAGTCGGCCGGCCACCAGTCCTGCGAGTCGGTCATCAGCGCCAGCAAGTCCTTCTTCAGCGCGTAGTAGTCGAGCTTCTTGAACGCTTCGGCGTAGTCGAACTTCCCGCCCAGCGGGTCGGACTTGCTCGAGTGCGCGCTCAGCAAGTCCAGATGCAACTGGTTGGGCCACCAGTCGTAGTTCGTGGTACCGCCACCGGCTGCGTGGTTGAACGGGCACTTGGCTTCAGTTGGCATGTTTAGCTCCTCTTGGCTGCCGACAATTCGCTTGGCGCTCGAAGCGTAGTCGACCGCGGCGGTCGCGGCCAATTGAATGCAAGTATGCCGACCATAGCCGACGCTGTGCCCTCAGGACAGCCGCGTCACGCCATCCAGCTTGCAGGCATAGACCGCATTGCGCAGCGCGGCAATCGCCTCATAGCGGGTGAAGCTGCGCCGCCAAGCCAGCACCACGCGGCGCGTGGGCACCGGCGCCGCGAACGGGATGTAGCGCACATGAGGCTGGGCCTGTGCGTCGACGCTCAGCCGCGGCACCACCGTCACGCCCATGCCCGAGGCCACCATGTGCTTGATGGTCTCCAGCGAGCTGCCCTCGAAGCTCCTGCGGATGCCTTCGGCATTGCTGGAAAAGCGCGCGAACTCCGGGCAGACCTCGAGCACATGGTCGCGGAAGCAGTGGCCGGTGCCGAGCAGCAGCATGGTCTGCTGCTTCAGCTCCTCAGCGGTGATGATCTTACGCTCGGCCAGCGGATGCGACATCGGTACCGCGGCCATGAAGGGCTCGTCGTACAGCGGGGCGACGGCCAGGCCGGTGTCAGGGAAGGGCTCGGCCAGGATCGCGCAGTCCAGATCGCCGGTGCGCAGCATCTCCAGCAGCTTGACGGTGAAGTTCTCCTGCAGCATCAGCGGCATCTGCGGGCTGCGCTCGATGACCTGGCGCACCAGATCGGGCAGCAGGTACGGACCGATGGTGTAGATGATGCCCAGGCGCAGCGGGCCGGCCAGCGGATCCTTGCCGCGCTTGGCGATCTCCTTGATGGCCGCGGCCTGCTCGATCACCGCCTGCGCCTGGCGCACGATGTCCTCGCCCAGCGGGGTGACGCTGACTTCGTTGCCGCCGCGCTCGAAGAGCTTGACCTCCAGCTCCTCCTCCAGCTTCTTGATGGCCACGCTTAGCGTGGGCTGCGACACGAAGCAGGCTTCGGCGGCGCGGCCGAAGTGGCGCTCGCGGGCCACGGCGACGATGTAGCGCAGTTCGGTCAGCGTCATGGCGGTATTGGACCACTCTCGCAGCGGCCTGCGACCGCCTCCCCCTCAAGGGGGGCGAGACAGCGCCGAGCGAGCGCCTGCGCGCTCGCGCGTGGCTGTCGAGCGCCCTGCGCTTTGCAAGGCTCAGGGCAACACCAGTGGACCGGAAAAGCCGGATCCACGGTGTTTGCTGGGTCGTCGCTCATCGCGTTGTCATGCCTTCATGAATTCCGCGCCCGCGCCCAGCCAGCGCTGCACATGCAGCCGCGCGGCCTCTGGGTGCTGGTCCAGCAGCAGCGGCGCGATGCGCCGCGCGTGCTGCAGCAGCGCGTTGTCCTCGGCCAGGTCGGCAAAGCGCAGCAGCGCGTCGCCCGACTGGCGCGCGCCCATGAACTCGCCCGGGCCGCGAATCTCCAGGTCGCGCCGGGCGATCTCGAAGCCGTCCTGCGTGTCGAGCAGCGCCTTCAGCCGGGCCTTGCCGGTCTCGCCGAGCGGTGTGGTGTAAAGCAGCACGCACACGCTGGCGGCGGCGCCTCGGCCGACGCGGCCGCGCAGCTGGTGCAGCTGGCTCAGGCCGAAGCGCTCGGCATGCTCCACCACCATCAGGCTGGCGTTGGGCACGTCGACACCGACTTCGATGACGGTGGTCGACACCAGCGCCTGCAGCGTGCCCGTGCTGAACCGCGCCATCACCTCGGCCTTTTCGGCGGGCTTCATGCGCCCGTGCAGCAGGCCCACGCTGCAGCCGGGCAGCGCGGCGCTTAGCTCGGCATGGGCCTGCGTGGCATGGCGCAGGTCCAGCGCTTCGCTCTCTTCTATCAGCGGGCAGACCCAGTACGCCTGCCGACCCTGCGCCAGCTCGTCGCGGATGCGCGCGACCACCTCGCCGCGCCGCGTTTCGGCGAAGACCTTGGTCAGCACCGGCGTGCGCCCGGGCGGCAGCTCGTCGATGGTGCTGACCTCCAGGTCGGCGAAATAGGTCATGGCCAGCGTGCGCGGAATCGGCGTGGCCGTCATCATCAGCAGGTGCGGCTCCAGGCCCCCTTCGGCCAGCTTGCGGCGCAGCGCCAGACGCTGCTGCACGCCGAAGCGGTGCTGCTCGTCGATGATCGCCAAGCCGAGCTTCGCGAACTGCACGTCGTCCTGGATGACCGCGTGCGTGCCGACGACCAACGCGGCTTGGCCGCTGGCCACGCGCTCGACCATCAGCGTGCGCGCCTTGCCCTTGCGGCTGCCGGTGAGCCAGGCCACGCCCACGCCCAAGGGCTCGAGCCATTGCACCAGCTTGCGGAAATGCTGCTCGGCCAGGATCTCGGTCGGCGCCATCAGCGCACACTGCCAGCCGGCATCGATGGCCAGCGCCGCGGCCAGCGCCGCGACCACCGTCTTGCCGGAACCGACATCGCCCTGCAGCAGCCGGTGCATCGGCTGCTCGCGGCCCAGGTCGGCGGCGATCTCGACACCGACACGCTGTTGTGCGGCCGTCAGCCTGAACGGCAATGCGGCCAGCAACTGCTGCTGCAGCCCGTCCTGGGCCCGGCCGCGCAGCGCGGGTGCGAGCAGGTGCTGGCGCTCGCGCTTGGCCTCGGCCTGGGACAGTTGCTGGGCCAGCAGTTCCTCGAACTTCAGGCGCTGCCAGGCCGGGTGGCTGTGGTCGCCCAGCGTGGCCAGCCCGGCATCGGGCGGCGGGTGGTGCAGGAAGTGCAGCGCCTCGCGCAGGCTGGGCAGCCCCACGGGCAGCAGCGCAGGCGGCAAAAGCTCCTGCAGCGGTGCGCGCCCCAGTGCCGAGACAATCGCCTTTCGCAGGTAGGCCTGCGGCAGCTGCGCGCTGCTCGGGTACACCGGTGTCAGCGCGGTCGGCAGCGGGCTGTGTTCGTCGACCAGCTTGAAGGCCGGGTGCACCATCTCGCGGCCGAAGAAGCCGCCGCGCACCTCGCCGCGCACGCGCACCCGCGCACCGGGCGACAGGCTCTTCTGCTGCGACGGGTAGAAGTGCAGGAAGCGCAGCAGCAGCTCCTCGCCGCCGTCGCGCAGCCGCACGATCAGCTGGCGGCGTGGCCGGGCTTCGACGCGGCTGTTGCTGACCACCGCCTCGACCTGGGCCGTCATGCCCTCGCGCAGCGCGGCCAGCGGCGTCAGCCGGGTTTCGTCCTCGTAGCGCAACGGCAGGTGCAGCGCCAGGTCGATGTCGCTGCGCAGGCCGAGCTTGTCCATGGCCCGCGCCGGGCCGCTGGCGGTGCGGGCCGCGGGTACGGCAGGTGGCTGGGGCGGCGTGATGGGCCGGTCCTCGTGCGGAAGTTGAAGGCCGGGTTACTCTACAGGGCAGGCGGCGGCGCGACGGCGCAGCAGGGAACATTCTGGCCCCGGCGCGGTCTGTCAGTTCGGTCTGCCCCGTTGCCTCTTCGATGCCCCACCGAAACTACACGCTCGCCGATTTCGACTTCGATCTGCCGCCCGAGCTGATCGCCCAGCATCCTGCGGCCGAGCGCAGCGCCTCGCGGCTGCTCGACGGCCGCGGACGATTGCCGGCCGACCGGGTGTTTCGCGACCTGCCCGGTCTGCTGCAGCCGGGCGACCTGCTGGTCTTCAACGACACGCGGGTCATCAAGGCCCGTCTGTTCGGCGAGAAGTCCAGCGGCGGGGCGGTGCAGGCGCTGGTCGAGCGGGTGCTGCCCGGCCACGAGGTGCTGGCCCACCTGCGCGCCAGCAAGTCGCCCAAGGCCGGCAGCGTGCTGCGCTTTGCCGAGGCCTTCGATGCCGAGGTGCTGGGTCGCGCCGGAGCGGACGAGGCGCTGTTCCATCTGCGCTTTCCGGCCGACCCCTTCGCGCTGCTGCAGGCACACGGCCATGTGCCGCTGCCGCCGTACATCACGCATGACGATGCGCCCGAGGACGAGGCGCGCTACCAGACGGTGTTTGCCGCACGCCCGGGCGCGGTGGCCGCACCGACCGCCTCGCTGCATTTCGATGCGGCGCTGCTGCAGGCCTTGCAGGAGCGCGGCGTGGGCCGCGCGGCGGTGACGCTGCATGTCGGCGCCGGCACCTTCCAGCCGGTGCGCGCCGAGAACCTGGCCGATCACCGCATGCATGGCGAATGGTTCGAAGTGGGCGATGCCACGGTGCGCGCCATCGAAGACACCCGGGCGGCCGGTGGGCGCATCGTCGCGGCCGGCACCACCACCTTGCGGGCGTTGGAATCGGCTGCGCGCGACGGCACGCTGCGCGCCGGTTCGGCCGAGACCGACATCTTCATCATGCCGGGCTTCCAGTTCCAGGTGGTGGACCAGCTGGTCACCAACTTCCACCTGCCGAAGAGCACGCTGATGATGCTGGTCAGCGCCTTTGCTGGCCATGAACAGGTGCGGGCGCTGTACCGGCACGCGATCGAGGCGCGCTACCGCTTCTTCAGCTACGGTGACGCGATGCTGCTGCAGCGTTGAACCGGCGCGTGAGAGCCCGATGAAGGGCACGGCGACAATGCCGCCATGCTGAAGTTCGAGCTGCTGAAGACCGATGGCGCCGCCCGGCGCGGGCGCCTGACGCTGAACCACGGCGTGGTCGAGACGCCGGTGTTCATGCCGGTGGGGACCTACGGCACCGTCAAGGGCGTGATGCCGCAGTCGCTGCTCGACATGGGCGCGATGATCATCCTGGGCAACACCTTCCACCTGTGGTTGCGGCCGGGGCTGGAGGTGCTGCGCCAGTTCGGTGGACTGCACCGCTTCGAGGGCTGGCCCAAGCCGATGCTCACCGACAGCGGCGGCTTCCAGGTGTGGAGCCTGGGCGAGATGCGCAAGATCAGCGAGGAGGGCGTGCGCTTCGCCTCGCCGGTGAACGGCGACAAGCTGTTCCTGACGCCCGAGGTCAGCATGCAGATCCAGAGTGTGCTGAACAGCGACATCGTCATGCAGTTCGATGAATGCACGCCCTACCAGACCGCCGGCCGCTTGACCACCGAGGACGAGGCTCGCCGCTCGATGGAACTGAGCCTGCGCTGGGCCAGACGCAGCCATGACGAGTTCCGCCGCCTGGGCAACCCGAATGCACTGTTCGGCATCGTGCAGGGTGGCATGTTCGAGAGTCTGCGCGCCGAGTCGGCCGCTGCGCTGGCCGAGATGGACCTGCCGGGTTATGCCGTCGGCGGTGTCAGCGTAGGCGAGCCCAAGGACGAGATGCTGCGCATCATGGCGCACACGCCGCGGCGGCTGCCGGCGGACAAGCCGCGCTACCTGATGGGCGTGGGCACACCGGAAGACATGGTCGAGGGCGTGGCCTGCGGCATCGACCTGTTCGATTGCGTGATGCCCACGCGCAACGCGCGCAACGGCCATCTGTTCACCCGCTTCGGCGATCTGCGCATCCGCAATGCCCGCTACAAGAGCGACCAGCGGCCCATCGACGAGACCTGCGCCTGCACGGCGTGCCGCGGTTTCTCCCGCGCCTACCTGCATCACCTGGACCGCTGCGGCGAGATGCTCGGCCCGATGCTGGCCAGCATCCACAACCTGCACTACTACCTGAACCTGATGCGCGAGATGCGCGAGGCGCTGGATCAGCAGCGCTTCGCGGTGTTTGCCGAACGCTTCAAGGCCGACCGGTCGGCCGGCGTCGGTTGAATCACCAGAACTGCCACTGCCGCGTGTACACCACCCAGATGCCCAGCGCGCCGTTGGTCACCGCATGGGCAATGACGCTGGTCCACAGTTTGCCGGTGCGTATGTAGAGCCACGCATAGGCCAGCCCCGCCAGCGTGGCGGCCAGCCAAAGCGGGTGGACCAGCACGAACAGGAAGGTCGAAACGATCACGGCCTGTAGGCCGACCCGGGCCGGGTCGACGGCCACGAAGTCGGGCCGCTGGATCCAGCGCATCAGGAACGAGCGCCAGAACAGCTCCTCCATCACCGGCACCATCAGCGTCGCGCCAATCCAGCGCACCGCAACCAGCGGCCAGTCGATGCCGCCGTCTGCGCCCAGCGGCCGGAAGCTCGCCGTGGCCTCGCCCAGCGTCATCCACGAAGCGTCGAGATGGATCCACAGCGCGAACACGCCCAGGCCGACGGCCGCCGCCCACAGCAACTGGCGCGAATCGGGCGCGTTCTGCCGGGCCAATTCGCCGTACTCCTTGCGCCAGGCCAGCAGCATGCCGCCGACGATCAGCACGGTCAGGCCGTAGATCCAGCGTGGGTCGATGCCCGAGGCACCGTTGGGAGGCAGCGCGCCGCGCAGTGCGAGCAGCAGCAGGAAGGCCACGAAAGGTAGCACCCGCGCGCGGGCTGCACGAGACATGCGAAAGGCCATGCAATTCTTGTTGTTCGAAACGAGGGGTTCGGGGCCCGCAGTATCCGAGAGCTGCGCCGTGCCTGCTCTCGCGGCCACGCCTGGCCGTGCGGTCGGTCACGTGGCACCGGCCTTGCCGAATCAGACCGCGCGCTGCTCCAGCAGTTGGCTCGCGCCAGGGTACTGGCCGAGCTGCTGCACCAGCCACGGCAGCAGGGCCTGCAGCTGACCATGCAGTGTGTGCGGCGGGTTGACGATGAAGATGCCGCTGCCCGCCAGGCCAAAACCCAGCGCGTCGGGCTGCTGCAACGTCAGCCGGGCATGCAGCCAGCCGGCCGGTGCCTGGGCCTTCAGGCCCTGCAGCATGGCGGCGGCGCCCGGCTTGGTGACCACGGGGTACCAGACCATGTACACCCCCTGAGCAAAGCGGCGCAGCGCGTCGCCAACCGTATCCAGCACGCGGGCGTAGTCGGCATGGCCTTCGTAGCTGGGGTCGACCAGCACCAGCGCGCGCCGTGTCGGCGGCGGCAGCTGACCCTTCAGTGCCGCAAAGCCATCGGCCCGGCGCAACTCGATGCCGGCGACGCCGTCGAACTGCTGCTGCAGCGTCTGGTACTCCGCCGGGTGCAGCTCGAACAGCCGCAGCTGGTCCTGCGGCCGCAGCAACTGGCGCACCAGCTGCGGCGAGCCGGGGTAATGCCGCAGGCTGCCGTCCGGGTTGAGGGCGCGCACCTGGTGCAGGTAGTCGGCCACCGGCGGCGGCGCGTCCTGCAGCGGCCAGATCCGGGCGATGCCTTGCAGGTACTCGCCCTTCTTCAGGGCCTGCGGCGAGTCCAGCGCGTACAGGCCGGCACCGGCGTGGGTGTCGACGATGCGAAGGCCCTTGTCCTTCTGCGCCAAGTGGCGCAGCAACTGCAGAAGAACCACGTGCTTGAGCACGTCGGCATGGTTGCCCGCGTGGAAGGCATGTCGGTAGGCGAGCATCCAGGATCCGGGCGGCTTTAGCGCGTATCGCGTCGCGCCTGGAACAGCTCGCGCAGGTTGACTTCGCGCGGGCCGGGCACCAGCGTGACCTCATCGCCGGCCTCGACCGCGCCGGTGTCGATGACGCTAAGGTAGGCGCCGCAGTAGGCCGACTGCCGCATCAGCTTGGCTGCCTGGTTGAAGCCCATCGCGTCGTTGAACTTGAAACACGGCTGGCGCGGTTCGCTGATGGCCAACGTGCAACGGGGCAGGCGCAGGTAGTCGCCGATCCACATGTCGCCCTCGAGCAGGCCGTGCAGAGTCAGGTTCTCGCCCATCGCGCCGGGCTTCAGCGCCTCGTCCCAGGCCGCCACCCGGGCCTGGGCCCGCACCACCTGCCAGAACGCGTAGTGCTCCTGCGGATAGGCGTAGACGGACTTGCTCAGCCCGCCGTGTACGCTCAGGTCGCCCTGCTCGTCGCCGGCCAGCCCCAGGGCGCGCACAGCCACGGGACCGGCGACCGGTTGCTTGCCGATGGCCGTCAGTACCGGCTTGCCGTCGATCGTGTGCACCCCCGCACGGGCCACGTTGACGCTCACCACTCGAATCATGATTGCCTTTGCCGCAAAGTGAAACGCAGACGCCTTACCGCGCTTTGCTGCAGTGCAGCATAACAGCGGGCGCAGGCTTTAGCTCGGCATTCGTCAAAAGTGATTTGTGCATCGCACTTGACTTTTCGCAGGCCCCCTGCGCCTGGGTGGTTACCCGGCCGCTTCATTGTGGCGACAATGAATGCCCTCAGGCCAAAGGTGTCGGGCGGCGCGTCCAATCCTCTTCGCAGGCGCGCCGGAATTGATGGATCGACGATTGGAGTTCAGATGAATCACCCCTCGATGGAAGGCCCGCGGCTCAATGTGCCCGCCCATGTGAAACACGCTCAGCTCATCGCCTGGGTGGCGGAAATCGCCGCGCTGACCGAGGCCGCCAACGTGTATTGGTGCGACGGCTCGCAGGAAGAGTACGACCGGCTGTGCGCGGGCCTGGTGTCCAGCGGGGTGTTCAAGCGACTCAACCCGGCCAAGCGGCCGAACAGCTATCTGGCCTGCAGCGACCCGGGCGACGTGGCCCGCGTCGAGGACCGCACCTTCATCTGCACGGCGCGCCAGGAAGATGCCGGCCCGACCAACAACTGGGTCGATCCGGCTGAAATGCGTGCCTTGCTGCAGACCGGCAAGGCCGACGGCACGCCAGGGCTGTTCAAGGGCTCGATGCGCGGCCGCACCATGTACGTAGTGCCCTTCTCGATGGGGCCGCTGGGCTCGCACATCTCGCACATCGGCGTGGAGTTGTCCGACAGCGCGTATGTGGCGGTGAACATGCGCATGATGACGCGCATGGGCAAGCCGGTGCTTGATCTGCTCGGTACCGACGGCCATTTCGTGCCCTGCGTGCACAGCGTGGGCGCGCCGCTCCAGCCGGGCCAGGCCGATGTGCGCTGGCCGTGCAACGCCACCAAGTACATCGTGCACTATCCGCAAACCCAGGAAATCTGGAGCTACGGCTCGGGCTACGGCGGCAACGCACTGCTGGGCAAGAAGTGCTTCGCATTGCGCATCGCCTCGACCATGGGCCGTACCCAGGGCTGGCTTGCAGAACACATGCTGATCCTGGGCGTGACCTCGCCGCAGGGGCGCAAGTACCACGTCGCCGCCGCCTTCCCCAGCGCCTGTGGCAAGACGAACTTCTCGATGCTGGTACCGCCCGATGGCTATCAGGGCTGGAAGGTCACCACCGTCGGCGAAGACATCGCCTGGATCAAGCCACATGCCGACGGCCGCCTTTATGCGATCAACCCCGAGGCCGGGTACTTCGGCGTGGCGCCGGGCACCAACGAGGCCACCAACCCGAACTGCCTGAAGATGCTCGACCGTGATGTCATCTTCACCAACGTCGCGCTTACCGATGACGGTGACGTCTGGTGGGAGGGGCTGACCGACGAACCGCCGGCGCACTTGATCGACTGGCAAGGCAAGGACTGGACCCCGCAGATCGCCAAGGAAACCGGGGCCAAGGCCGCCCATCCGAACTCGCGCTTCACCGTGGCCTCGACCGCCAACCCGGTGCTCGACCCGGAATGGGACAACCCCGAGGGGGTGCCGATCGACGCCTTCCTGTTCGGTGGCCGGCGTTCGACCACCGTGCCGCTGGTGACCGAAGCGCGCAACTGGACCGAGGGCGTCTACATGGCCTCGACCATGGGCAGCGAGACCACCGCTGCGATCGCCGGACAGGTGGGTGTCGTGCGTCGCGACCCCTTCGCGATGCTTGCCTTCGCCGGGTACAACATGGCCGACTATTTCCAGCATTGGCTGAATGTCGGAGTCAAGCTGGGGGCTGCCGGTGCCAAGCTGCCGCGCATCTATTGTGTCAACTGGTTCCGCAAGGGCCCCGACGGCAAGTTCATCTGGCCGGGCTACGGCGAGAACATGCGCGTGCTGGAGTGGATCGTCGGCCGCATCGAGGGCAAGGCGGACGGCGCCGAGAACGCCTTCGGCGTGAGTCCGCGCTACGAGGATCTCAACTGGAACGGCTTGAGTTTCTCGAAGGAGCAGTTCGGCCGCATCATCGGCATGGACCATGCCGACTGGCAGCAGGAGTTGCGGCTGCATGAGGAGTTGTTCCAGCGCCTGGCCTACCATCTGCCGGCCGAATTGAGCGCCACCAAGAAGCGCATCGCCGAGAAGCTGGCCGCCTGAGCTTGCCGAGGACGGTTGGCGCGCCAGGTGAAGCTGCAGCTGCTGTCCGATCTGCATCTCGAGACCGAGGCCTTCGACCCGCAGCCGTTGCCCGACGCCGAACTGCTGGTGCTGGCGGGTGACATCGATGCCAGTTGGGCTGGCTTCGAGCGCTTCGCGCACTGGCCGGTGCCGGTGCTGTACGTGGCCGGCAACCATGAGTTCGATGGCCGCGAACTCGACGACACCTGGCCCGCGCTGCGGGCAAAGGCCGAGTGCCTGGGCTGGACCCTGCTGGAGCGCAACAGTACCGTGGTGACCGACTGCCGGGGGCAGCGAGTTCGCTTCGTCGGCACCATCCGCTGGTGCGACTTCGATCTCTTCGGCCCTGAAAGACGAATGTCCGCGATGAGAGCGGCCGCTTACTTCATGCGACTGATGCGCTCCACGCGACATGGCCAGTCTTTCGACGCGGCCGGTGTACGCGAAGAGGCGCTGGCCTGTCGCGCTTGGTTGGCAGACGAACTGCGGCGGCCTGCGCACGACCACTGGGACAAGACGGTCGTCATCACGCACTTTGCGCCCAGCCTGCGCAGTGCGGATCTCCGCTATGGCGGCCAGCCGGGCACGGCCAGCTTCTGCAATGCCGATGACGACCTGCTGCGACACGCCGACCTTTGGCTGCACGGCCACCTGCATTGCCGCCATGACTACCGGGTCGCGCGTGCCCAGGGCGCGCCGACGCGGGTGGTCTGCCAGGCGCGTGGCCTGGACAGCAAGGGAGAGGCCCAGGGCCATGACCCAGGCAAGCTGATCGAGATCTGAGGCTGCGGGGCGGGGCCGCCGGCCGACTTAGGGACGCGCCGCCAGCCCGTCCAGGCAGGTGGACAGTACCCATTCGACGATTTGTTCGTCGCTGTGCTGGCCGCTGGCCTTCAGGAAGCCGAGCACCGGGTCGCACGCCCGGGCAAACAAGGTATACAGGATCACCTCGGGCGGTAGCTTGGAGGTGATGGCGCCGTCGCGCTGCGCCTGCACGATCCACTCGCCAAGGCGCTCGCTGACCTCCATCACCAGATCCACGTACTCCTTGTTGGCAATCAGCGTGGCCCGCAAGGTGGAGTTCTGCGATGGCAGCGATGGCATCTCGCCAGCCAACTGGACTTGCAGGGTCCAGCGCGTCACCTCGCGCAGTCGCTGGAACGCGCTGAAGTCGGCGCGGGCCGATTGCGCTTCTATGGTCTGCAGCGCGTGCTGCAGCACCCGCACCATCGCCGCCGCGGCCAGAGCTTCCTTCGACGCGAAGTGCTTGTACAGGCTGGCTTTGGCAATGCCGACATCGGCCGCGACTTCGTCAACCGTCATCGAATCGAAGCCCTTTTCAGCCAGCAACCGGTTGACCGAATTGACGATCGCGTCTTCGCGGACGCGCAGTACTTGCTCTCGAAAGGAAAGACGGGCCATGACGAATTCTATACCGCGAATCGATCAAGTGAACTGCATAGTCGCATTTCGACGTTCTCGTACAAAACGACTCGCGATGAATCCTGGTCATGCGCACGAAGGCATCAGCGAGCATCAACCGGATTTGCGCAATGCTGCAGGTTTCCCGGCCGGCTGCGCGGGTGCAACGCTGGACGAATTGGTATCGTCGTCAGTCTTGCGACGGTTCTCGATCGACAGTTCCATGCCGAAAGCCGTGCCCACGTCGGCCGGATCAACGGGTTCAGCTTCGGGACGGGTGCGGGTCCAGCCAAAAAGGCGCTCGATGCCCAACTTGCCGCGCATGCATGCCCCTTGAAGCGCTCTGTCTATCCAGTATGGGTGGCGCGGATCCAGGCCGATCGCCGGAAGACCCTGCCTTCAGCCCCGTAGTTCGATGCCGCATGCGCCGACACAATGCGCTCCCACCGACTGAGGATGGCGTGGCCGCGTGACAGGACTACGATCTGGCGGTCGCTCGCAAGACCAAGACGACAGGGGGGGCCAACACCAGCCGCTACGTCGCGATGCAGGTCCTGACTTGGGGCATGATCGCCGGGGTCATCGGCAGTGCCCTGCTGCTTGCCGCACTGGAAAGGCCGGACCTGCGCTACCCGCTTGAGTCTTCAGATGCGACTTCACTGCTTGGCGGGCCGACTCAGGCCAGTCGCGTTCGGCCGAACTCTCCAGCAAGAGAAGCAGCTCTGGCGGGCAGCGACCCCCAGGGTGCCAACCGGTGATCGCGTCATCGCCGCCGCCCAGCGATCGGGCGCACCTTGCCCTGCGCCCTGGGAGCCAGCGGCCGGGTGACATCGGCCAGGAGCATGACGCTGCGCACGATGTCCTGCACCGCCTCGCCCAAGTCGGCCGGGGGCTCCAGCGTGTCGATCACTTCCTGTAGCTCCTCCGCATCCTCCAGGTCCTGCGCGTCGAAGTGCATGTAGATCAGTGCCAAAGGTTCCAGCAGCTCCACATCATCGAATCGCATCAACCCCGTAAAATGTTCCATTGCAGCCGCGAAGCCGGCCGCCCAGGGCAGAACGCATTCCGCCGGCGAGGCCTGCGCCTCGAGCTCGAACACCCAGGGGTCGAACCACTGACGGGCCGCAATCGCGCGGCGCAACTCTTCATGGCGTCGAAGCACGAGACCATGCAAGGCAGCGACGTCGAAGTCTGTCGGCAACGTTCGCGCTTCGACATCGGTGACGCAGGGTAGCCACCGGGCGTGATCAATATCGTTGGGTTGCAGCAACACACCACAGAGGAATCCATCGACTGCGCTCACATCCAGCGGCAAGAAAGGCCCAGGCACTTGATCCAGCAGTTCCTGCAGTTGCCGGAGGTCCTGTTCGTCAAGCCAGTCGATATCGGCGCCTGTACTCTTTTCAGTGCTCATGGCGCATTGTGGCGGCCAGGCAGGGCCTACGCCGACGACACGGCGTCCCCTGACTCCGAGTTAGGGATGGCTGCTCGACGAATGCGTCCGTAGAGTCTGGTGTTACTTGCTGTCACACGTGTCAGGGTTCGCGCACCAAGCGCACCAGGTACCGCCCGGAGCATAGAGACGGACCTGTGTCGATCCCAACGACGTCCTTTCATTAGGACTTGTATAAGCCCGCCGGGTGACCGGCGGGCTTCTTTTCTTGGGTGGTGCGCCGCGCCGCGGCTAGACTGCTGGCATGAGCGAAGCGCGCTATGCCTGGGTGGTCGTCTGGGCGACGTTCTTCGCGCTGGCCATCATCTTTGGCGTTTCGTACTCCTTCGCCGCCTTTTTTGCGTCCTTCGCCGGCGAATTTGACGCGCAGCGGGCCGATGTCTCGCTTGTCTTCGGGCTCTCGGGCGGCGTCTACTTCGTCTTCGGCGCCGGCGCGGGCATGCTGGCCGACCGGTTCGGGCCGCGTGCCGTCACCAGCGCCGGCATGCTTCTCATCGCAGCCGGCCTGCTGCTGTGCAGTCTCGCGCAATCGATGGCCACGGTCTATGCAGCCTACGGCGTCGGCGTCGGGCTCGGCATCGCGCTGGTCTACACGCCGGCAATCGCCTGTGTGCAGCCTTGGTTCACGCAGAGGCGCGGTCTGGCGGCCGGACTGGCCAGTGCCGGCATCGGCGCCGGCACCGTCGCCGTACCGCTGATCGCCGCGGCTGCCATAGGCTGGCTGCAATGGCGCGATGCCATGCGGCTGCTGGCCCTGGGCGTGCTGGTGCTCGGACTGTGCGCCACCGGATTGCTGCGGCGGGCGCCAGCGGCCACGGCCGCAGCCGGCGGCCGTATCCCCGGCTTGAGCCTGCAAGAGGCACTTCGCGACCGGCGCTTCTGGTGGCTCTACCTGAGCATCGTGCTGGCCGCGCCGAGCATGTTCGTCCCGTTTGCACATGTCTCGGCGGCCGCGCGCGATCTGGGCATCGACACCGCCCGCGCGGTGGGGCTGGTGGGACTGATCGGCATCGGCAGCTTGGTCGGCCGTTTCGTCATCGGCGCCCTGGCCGACCGGCTGGGCCGACTGCTGACATTGCTGCTGATGCAGGTGTCCCTCGGCCTGGCGTTCCTGGCATGGCATGCGGCCGGCGGCTATGCGGTGCTGGCCTTCTTTGCGCTGTGGTTCGGCCTCAGCTACGGCGGCATCGTCTCGCTGCTGCCGGCCATCAGCATGGACCTGTTCGGTCCGCGCGCGGTGGCCGGAATCATCGGCACGCTATACACGGGCGCGGCGCTGGGCAACCTGCTCGGCCCAGTGCTGGCCGGCGCGGTGTTCGATCGCGCCGGCAGCTATGTGCCGGTGCTGTGGGGCTGCATGGGGCTGTCGGCACTGGCCGCACTGGCCTCGGCGCGGCTGCTGGCCTGGAAACGGCCCGGCTACTGATCGCCCCCGGGCCCGGCTCGTTCGGCGTCCCTCAGAAGGTGTAGCCGAACGCCAGCACCCCGGCCACCGGCATGTCTTCGTTGACGATCGGGCTGGCCTTCACGTCGCCCTGCAGAGCGCGCACCGTCGCCGCGGCGGTCAGGCTCCAGTGCGGGTTGAAGAAGTAGGTCAGCGAGGCGCTGCCGCGCACGTCCCGCCAGCCCCTGCCTGGTGTGTAGACCGCATAGCCGCTGGTGGCCGATTGCGCCGTCGTCACGCCGTAGAAGGCTTGCATGTACTTGCTGTTTGCATAGGTAGCGGCCACGCCCAGGCCCAGGCGCCACTGCGGTGCGATCTGCGAGGACCAACCCAGCCCCACGTCGGTCTGCGCTCCATCACGGTCGTTGCCCGCGCCGTAGCGGAACGAGGTGGTCAGGAACCATTCGTCGGTGATGAAGTAGTTGAAGAAGCCGCCGAACTCGGGCCGCAGGTCGATGTCGCCCATGCCGGCCAGCGCTGCGGCGTCGCTCTCGTCGCGGCCCAGGTCCAGCGTCACCCGCAGGCCGTACTGCATGTTCGGCGGCGAAGCAAATTTGTAGCCGATGCCGTTGTCGGTGCCGGCGAACCAGCCGTTCTTCCACTGGTAGCTCAACGCCGGCAGAACCAGCGTCTTGCGCTCATCGGAGCCGAGATATTCGTGCCCCGCGATCACCGCCACGCCCGCCAGGCCCTGGCCGTCGTCGCGCGGCACGGCGAACAGGCGCACGGCGTCGAAGGCCTGGGCCTGGGCCGCGCCGCCGGTCGCCAGTAAACCCAGTGCCACCATCGCGCGGCCAAGAGGGAGGATCGTTGTGCGCATGTTCAGTTCGAACCGGTCCTGCCGGTCCATCGGTACCGCAACCCGCGGCGGCGCGGATGCTACTTGGCGAACAGTTGTCCCGGGTCGGCAAAGGCCTTGAACTCCAGTGCATTGCCGCACGGGTCCAGAAGGAACATCGTCGCCTGTTCGCCCACCTGGCCCTTGAAGCGCACATGCGGTTCGATGACAAAGTGCGTGCCGGCGGCGCGCAGCCGGTCTGCCATCGCCTGCCATTCGTTCATCGCCAAGACGAGGCCGAAGTGCCGCACCGGCACGTCGTCGCCGTCGACCTGGCCGGTCTTTCGATGGCCGGCCTCCTCCGGCGCCAGGTGCGCGACGATCTGGTGGCCCTGCAGGTCGAAGTCCACCCAGGTGTCGGACGAGCGGCCCTCGGGACAACCGAGCAGGCCGCCATAGAAGGCGCGGGCCTTGGCCAGCGAGGTGACCGGGAAGGCCAGGTGGAAGGGATGCTTGACGCTCATGGGGCATGCAGGAGGCGGACTGGGGGCGCCATTGTCGCAAGCTCTTCAGCGCACCGCCGGCCTGCGCGTGGCCAGCCAGATCGCCGGCAGGATCAGCACCGCGCCGACGGCGTGGTACCCCCGTGGCGCCTCGCCAAGCAGCACCCAGGACGTGACGGCCGCGTACACCGGTGCCAGGTACATGACCAGCGAGGTGCGCGCCGCGCCCAGCTCGCGCAGCATGTAGCCGTAGGCCTGGTACGAGAAGAAGCCGGGCAGCAGGCCGGCCAGCACGATCAGCAGCAGCGCCTGGGCCCCCAGCGGCGGCCCGGGCTGGAACGCGGCCTCCAGCGCAACGAAGGGCAGCAGCACCAGCAGACCGCCAAACGTGATGGCCGCCAACCGCGGCGTCGGCCCCAGCGCCGACGGCCAGCGCTGCAACAGCACCGTGTAGGCCACCCAGGACACGGCGGCGGCCAGGACCCACAGGTCGCCGACCGTGAAGCGCACGGTCAGCAGGTTGCCGGTTTCGCCCTTGGCGATGACGAAGACCACACCGCACAGCGCCAGGGCCATGCCGGCGCGCTGCCAGGCCGAGACCCGCTCGCCCAGCAGCTGGGTCGACGCGAAGGCAATGGCCACCGGAGTGGCCGCATAGATCAGCCCGATGTTGATGGCACTGGTGGTGTGTGCGCCCTGATAGACGAAGGCGCCGCAGATCCACATGCCGAGCGCGCCGAGCAGCAGCATCTGCTTCCACTCGTGTTTCCAGCGACCGAAGCCGGCGAGCAGCGCGCCAGCCGACAGTGGCAGCAGCAGCGCCAGCGCCAGCGTCCAGCGGCCCAGCGCCAGCGCATGCGGCGCAATCACGCCCTCCGAGGCGCGGGCGATGATGTAGTTCGACGACCACAGTGCCGGCGTGATCCACAGCAGCCCTTGAGCGATGCGCTGGCGTCTGGAGGCTTGCAAGTGGGGGTCGACGAAAGTGGCTCGGGCGCAGCGGTGCGCGCCGGTGCGCATGGTAGAAGCAAAATCCGCCCCTGCCCCAACCGACCCGAGGTGACGCTTGAAGCTGAAGATGGCCGAGAACTCGCTGTTCGCGATCCTGCTGCGCAAGCCGTGGTGGATCAGCCTGGCCGTCGCTGCGGCGCTGGCGCTGCTGGCCAAGCTGCTGTTGCCGGCCGACTATGCGGTGGCCGGCATGCTCGGCAGCTTGCCCTTCGTGGTCATTGCCGCCATGGCCGCGTGGCGCCAGCGGGGCGTACCCAGCGCGGCGCAGCGCGAGCAGCTGCTGCAGCGGTTGCAGGCGATGAATGCGCGCGAGTTTGCCGCCGCGGTCGAGGCTGCTTGGCGAAGCCTGGGGCACGAGGTGCGGGCGCTGAAGCTGGCCGGCGCCGACGTCGAGCTGGACAAGGGTGGCCGGCGCGTGCTGCTCAGCCACCGCCGCTGGAAGGCGGCCTCCACGGGCGTGGAGCCGCTGCGCGAGTTGCAGACCGCGCAGCAGCAGCGGCAGGCCGACGGGGGCATCTACATCGCCACCGGCGACATCAGCGACAAGGCGCGCAGCTTTGCCGGAGAAGCCGGTATCCGTCTGATCGATGCGGCCGAGCTGGTGCAGCTGATGCACACCAGCGGCGTGCTGCGCAAGGGCTGAGCGAGGCTCGCGCTCGCAC
>Ga0105097_10000193_pt1 | contig 25800 bp, 42 predicted proteins | sample PPLLak12cMay2015_FD_87035 | JGI IMG/M metagenome (GOLD analysis project Ga0105097, IMG submission 87035) | Freshwater sediment microbial communities from Prairie Pothole Lake near Jamestown, North Dakota, USA - PPLs Lake P7 Core (1) Depth... | ecosystem: Environmental > Aquatic > Freshwater >...
TCTGATTTAGGTACAACTACATTCGAGTCTGAAATGAAAGGGTCGGACCTAAATCGTTGGATTGCTAAAGCAGTTGAAAAAGGAGAATTTATAAAAGTGAGTTAAGAAATTAATATAACTTTTTATAAACCCTCTCTGTATAAGTGAGGGTTTTTTTGTATATTTACATAATTAAAAAATAAAAGAATAATAAGATGAGTAATTGGTCAGTTTTTAAAACAAAAATAGAGGTGTTCACACATCCAAATGCAGATGCATTAAATATTGGTAAAGTTGGTACTTACCAAGTAGTAGTTCAAAAAGGTCTTTACCAAACTGGTGATACCGTAATCTTTGCACCCGAAAAAGCACTTTTAACAGGTGAAATAAAAACAGCATTTGAACAATACCTTGCTGGACCAAACAATGATAGAGTTAAATCTATTAGATTAAGAGGTGAACTTTCTTGTGGTATTATTGTACCGAAAGATTTAGTTCCGGATTTCGAATCTTATGATTTTGATGAAGATATTTCTCTTCAATTAGGAATTACTAAATACGAACCTGTAATCCCTGCGTGTTTAGCGGGTAAAGTTTATGCTTTTGATATGCCTCATGTTGGAAGTCATGACTGTGAACACGCAAATGTTTATATTAATGAAATTATTCAAGGTGAAAGAGTTGTGATTACTGAGAAAGTACACGGAAGTCAATTTATTCTTGCACATAACTTAGAAGATGATAATACTATTGTTTCTTCTAAAGGTATGTTGAAACAAGGTCTTTCTCTTGAAGAATCTGATGGTAATACCTACTGGATCGCAGCAAAAAATGATGATATTGTAGGTAGAATTAAAAGAAACTTTACAAAAGGTGTAATTCAAGTTTTTGGTGAAGTTATTCCAGTTCAAGGTGGATACAACTATGGTCAAGATAAACCTACAAGTAGAATTTTTGATATTAGAAAAGATGGTTACTCTATTCCTTACGACCAAGTTCCAGATGAATTTTCTGAAATTTGGGTACCTGTACTTTTCGATGGTGATATTAAACTTGACGAAGTTGAAGTCGTAATTTACGAAGACACCGAAAAAGATATTAGAAAAACAAGAACTGACTATCTTTTACCGAAAGAAATTGTAAGTCTTTGTAAAGGAAAAGAAACTGTATCTGGTAGAGAACAACACATCAGAGAAGGATTCGTATTAAGACCTTACTACGACAGAAGTGCTAGAGATAATACAAAATTAAGATTAAAAGTCATAAATCCTGCGTATAAAGAAACAGGTGAAGAAATCAATTAGTCAAAATTATTATATTAATATTATTATATATCATGATGTTGCATGAAAATTTGTAAAAAAAGAGACCTTAAATAAGGTCTCTTTTTTATTTATTTAGTCCATTCCATTTTTTTCTTAATATATCCAAATTAGATATATTATCTTCTTTTCTATTTAACCAATCAATTAATATAGATTTTTCTTTTTCATATCCATTGAATGATTTATAATCACTAGATGAACCTATTACCTCAAGAATTTCTACATTACCATTTGGTATCTTAACTATAAAAGTAAAATCTTCAAATTTTTTAATTTTACTTCCAATATTTTTACCAAAATAAAAACAAGGCTCATAATATCCACCTTCAGATACATAAACATCATAGTTAAAATCTTTCTTATTTAATTTAATTGTATTTAAATTTTCTAAAATATATTTACATTCAAGTTCATGTTTATTTTTATATAATATATTCTCATTTAATAATTCTATTGATTCATTAAATTTTAAACTTTCATTTTCATTTAAATTATAGTCACTTACATCTAAACTCATTTCATTTTCTTTACAATATAAAATTAAATTATATATATCTACTCTATCTTGTTTACTATACCGATTTAACTTCATTACTATTAATGATAATGGAGATGCAACTTTAACACCATCTGATAATATAGAATTATCGAAAACCACCTCAAATCTACTTTTACTAATTTTAAGATGTTCAGGTGTTAATAATTCAACTTCAACATGATGTCTAATATGAGTAAATGCATGTGGTCTAGTTCTTTTGAATCCAAAAACCTTATCAGGTATATCATCATATGATAAAAATATTAAATCAATATCTTCAGTCTCTCTAGGTTTAAGATAATAAGATAATGCTAATCCTCCAACAAGTACATAATTTGATTTACAAGCAAACTTCCAATCATTAATAGTATCAATTACAGCAGGGTGTATTACCGATTCATATAAAGATCTAAACCCATCATTTTTCCATTGCATCTTAGCAACCGGTCTTAAAAAATTTTTATTTGATAGAATGTGTTTCATATTACAAATATAAGTAATTTATTTTATCTATATATTAAAAAAGTTAAATTTATTTCCTTATATTTGTATTTATGAAAACAACAGTAGAAGTAATAGAGATATTAGAAAAATATAAGACAGTACACGGATATAACACAAAAGTAATCGCAAAGACAGATAATAAAACATTTGAATATCTATTCATAAATGAAAAAGATGTGATAAATGTTGGATATACTTGGGACATGGGTTGTAAACCTATTTTTAAAAAATGAAATATGAAAGTTATATTCTTAGATATTGATGGTGTGTTAAATGTGTATTGTGAAGATAGAGACCAATTTGGTTGTACCTTTCACTCACACTTTGTGGATAATTTAAGAAATATAATTGAACAAACTGATGCTAAGATTGTTATTTCTTCTTCTTGGAGAAGTGATGGATTAGAAACTATGCAGGAAATGTGGAAGTTTAGAGACTATCCAGGAGAAGTAATTGATATTACACCTTTTTCTTGGGAATTAATGGATTTAGGTTTGTTTGAGTATTACGATCAGATTGAAAGAGGTCATGAGATTGAAATTTGGTTAAAGCTTCACCCAGAAGTCTCTAATTATGTTATAATCGATGATGATAATGATATGTTGGATAGTCAAAGAGCCAATTTTGTAAGAACTGCAAATAACATGCAACATGAAGACTGTGTGGATATTGGATATGGACTAACAAAAATATGTTCAGAAAAAGTGATAAAAATTTTAAAGGATTAATAGATGAAATTATTATGTATCAAAAATGATTGGGCACACTGGGGTGATGTACTAACTGAAGGTAAAGAATATACCTGTATAACTGATATACATTCATATTCAATAGTTACTGATAATAAAAATTATTGGTATTATATGTCATTAATAGGAGATTCTAGAGAATTTATTGGTAAAGGTTACACACAAGAAACATTACATGAAGTTATACCAGGATATCTACAATATCGTGAAATAATGAATAAATATACTATTAAAGTAGTAATCCCAGTATTTAAAGTTTTATGTGATGATAAAAATATTAATACATATTGTTCAATGACAAAACAAGAAATTTTAGATAAATGGAAAGTTGAACTAAATAAAAAAGGTGAAATTGTGTTTACAACATCAGTAAGAATGTTAGAAGATTATTTTCTAACAACTGAACAAATACGAGATAATAGACTAAAAGACTTAGGAATATGAAAAAAAAATATGGATTCTTTGTTGTTGTCTATATTGATGATTATTACGATACTTTAACAAAAGGTAAAGAGTATGAAGTAGGTATTTATGATATAATAGAACAAGGTTCATCAGAGGAACAATATATTATCACTAATGATGAAGGATATGATGAATTTTTTTATACAGATTCATTTAAAAGAAAAAGTGAAATTAGAGACGAAAAATTAAAAAAATTAGGGATATGAAAAGACAAGCAATATACTTTATAGAAACAAAAGAAGGAGAAAGACTTTATAAATTAGATACTTTTTGGTCTAAAGGAGAAATCAAAGATGCCAAAGTACATTATGATACAGAAGATGATAAAGAAAGATTCTTTGAATCACTATGCTATGGATTCAAGCCATTCGTGGATAATGATAAACTAAAAATTCGTGCAATTAAAAGTAAATATAATGGTAGTAAATATGGATATCAAATAGTATTAACAGACCAAGATATTCATTATATATCAGAACTTGATAATTTAGAAGTATCAAAACCGTTCTATCTTAAACTTATACAAGAAATAAGTGATGATTCTACTGTTAAATCAATTGACTATGTACCGTATGATAGAGATAAAAAGATAGATGATATTTTAAAATAAAGATTTTTAGATTTTTAATATATAAAATAAAAATCTAAAAATGACTAAAGAACAAATTGAAACAGCGGTTAAAACCAAAGGCTATACTTGGTTTGAAAGTGATACAAATTATGATGTAAATATTGTTGGTGTTAGAAATTCAACAACAGGTGAAAAAGTAACAAATTTATTTGATGATATTATAACACTTTCTTATAAATTAGATGGTGAATGGCAATTTAAAACCTGGCCAATAACAACCGATCCAGGTACAAAGGCAGTTAAAGAATTTCATAATCCTAATGGAGTTGCCAGAGTAGTACCGGGTCAATATAAAGGAATGTGGGCAATTGGTTTACACCAAGGTAAATATGAAGCAATGCGACAAGTTAAATCAGTAAAGGTTTATCGAGACAAAAACAAAGATATGACTTTTAACGAAAGTGTTGTACAAGAAGGTATTTTTGGAATTAATGGACATAGATCAAATCCAAAAACAGAGTCAGAATATGTTGAAAATTGGTCCGAAGGTTGTCAGGTCTTTAAAAGATTAAAAGATTTTAAAGAATTTATGACAATTATTCGTAAATCAAGAGATATTCATGGTAACTCATTCACATATACTCTTATCGAATCTAATGATATTAAATAATAAAAAATGGAAGTTTTAAACTTCCATTTTTTTTGTAATAAAATTAAAATGATTAAGTTAATTAAAATAGGAGACATTATACACAATTATACAGAGGATCCAAAAAACATCTCTTTTATTATGATTGATACCGATAATAAAGATAAGAATATTTCCAAATTATCTAGTTATGTTTTAAGTAATAAAGAATTTACTACTAAATATTCAATAATGAAATCCAAAGATATTGTTAAAATTGAACATACACATACTGAAAATCTTGACATAGATACTGAAATTGGAGTTTGGCCAGTTTTTAACTCAGGTATTAAGATAAGAGAAGTTATAGATTTTATAGTAATTACTGATAAAAACATTTATGTTATTGATGATATAAGTTATTATAGAAATAACAAACTTAAAGAATTAGGAATATGAAACAAATAACAACTCAAAGACAATACTTTTATAGTAACCAAGATTTATCACTTACGGTTCCTGCATTTAGTAAAATTCTAAATATATTTATAGAACAATCCAATTTAATAATTCTATATGAATTTGATGATTTTGAAGAAGAGACTAAAATTATTAGTATTAAAATAAAAGAAGGTTTAGAAAATTTATCTACTGATAATAGTTTATTTACTTATTGGGGAACCGTAACTACAACAAACTCACAGTTAATAAATAATTCAAATGTATCAGGTACAAGTATGAATATTAATATGAATATATTAAATGATAATAAATATAATCATATTTTCATTTGGGAAATCAAACCAGTCTCAGAATTGAGAGATGATAAAATAAATACTTTGATATAAAAAAATATAAACAATTATATTAACTTTTCATATAAATTAGATGAAGAAAGAATTAAAAGTAATAAGTTTATTTTCTGGGTATGGTACTCAAGAATTGGCTCTAAAATATAGAGGTATTAACTTTAGAAATATTGCAAATTGTGATATTTTAAAATCTGCAAATGACACATATGATACATTACATGTAACCGAACAAGGTAACTTAGGTGATGTTTCGAAATTAGATGAAAAAGAATTTCCACAATGTGATTTACTTACATACTCATTTCCTTGTCAAGACATATCTATATCAGGAATACAAAGAGGAATTAAGAAAGGTACTCGTAGTGGACTTCTTTATGAAGTAGAAAGAATTGTTGAACATAACAAGCCTAAATACTTATTAATGGAAAATGTTAAAAATTTAATATCAAAAAATCACATTGTTAAATTTAATGAATATATTGATAAATTAAAATCATTAGGATATGGTAATTCATGGATGGTACTTAATGGTGCTGACTATGGGTGTCCGCAAAATAGAGAGCGAGTTTTTATGGTTTCTGTATTAGGTGAAACATCAGCAAATGTTAGTGAAAAAATGTTAGGAGTCCTAAAAATGAGAAAGCCTAGAGTTTCAATGAGATCGTTCTTAGAACAAGATGTTGATATATCATTATTTATAAATCCACCTTATGAAATAAATACTCCTAAAGTACAATCTGCATGTAAATTAGTTGCACGTAGAAGTGATATAAAGTATGACCAAACAAGAAGAATTTACTCTATTGATGGATGTTCACCTTGTTTAACCACATCCGGCTCACCACAAATTATGTTAGAAGATAAGAAAATTAGAACTCTAACTGGTAGAGAAGGATATAGATTTATGGGAGTTAAAGATGAAGATATTGATAAATTACTTACTACAAGCTTAAGTAATAAACAACACGTTGCACTTGCTGGAAATTCAATATGTGTTCCGGTAATGGAAGCTATATTTGAACAGTTTTTTTCAGAATATAAATAATAAAAAAGTCACTTATTAGTGACTTTTTTATTTATTATTACTTCCCATTGACCACCTCTAAATCCCTTTATAGTATAATTTTTTAAATTATTTCTTTTTGTAAATTTTATAATATACATCAATCTATAATTAGATAATGTTTCAAGTCCGTTAGTTGTTTCATATTCTAACATGAACTCAATAAATATTTCTCTATCTTCGTTAAATTTTTTCAAGTGTATCATATTATTTTTATACCTTTACTAAGTAAAAGTATATATAAAATAATTAAAATAAAACTTTAATTATACTTTTTAATTTAATAAGTATGAAAATAGAAATGACTTTAATAAAATATTCACTTAAAACCATATTAAGGGCTCTTAGAAGAAAAGATAAAATAAAAAAATTATTTAACCTTCTTTAAAAAGTTTTTTAATACACTTTCAACCAATTTAGATGTATCATAACCAACAGATTCAACATGTTTCTTTAACCTTTCAACTATTTCTTCATCTATAGTTATAAACATTCTTTTATTTTTTTTAGATTTCATACTGTATATATAAAAAAAATTACTATATTTGTATAAATAAATAAAGATATGATATACAAGATAGATAAAACCGACCTAGTTATTTGTGATAAATGGGGATTTAGACTAAAATTAATCGCAGAAAAAGTTGCATTTGCTACTTTTGATGAAAATCAAAATATTTTCCTAGTTACATTTCTCAATGGTGAAGTAAAAACTAAAGATACTAATGGATTTGGATTAAGATCCATCTGTGAAAATGCTGTAGAAGCTAGATTTTCAGGGACTGATATTACAGTAAGAACCAAAGATGGTAAAAACCAAGTTAGAGATAAAAATGGTTTTGTATTGAGATCTTTTTAATTATATAATTCTTATATACCTAGGTGTTACAAATTTACTAGTTTCAATAGAAAGTGCATATCTCATAATCTTTGTAATTACCTGTTTTGCAATATCCTTGTCATAAATATATATCTGTGCTATAGCATAAACTATCTGTAATGATTGTAATTTTGATATTAGTTTATTCTTTTTTTGTTTTTCACCAGATTTACTAATATCTCGACCACCAATATAACTAACATTAATAAGATTTTTATGTTCTAGTGTATTTAAAATAGAATTCAGTTGTATAATTTGTTTCTTTAATTCTTTAGTAGTCAATTCTTCCAATTCATTATATCTATTTAAAACCTGTTCACCTTTTATAAGATTTTGTAAACTCGAAACACTTCTATATTTATCAATAATATTACTCATTGAGTTAAATGAAATTTTACCATGTCTTGAATATGTACCCTCAACTTCACCATCAACATTTAATCTATTAGAAGTATTAGAAGAGTCTATACCTAATTTTCTATCTTTACTATCCAATATATTACCTTTTAAATCTTTCCATGTTGATTTAGTTAATATTTTTGATCCTATTCCTTTATCAACATCACTAGAAATTAAAAAATCTTCTAATTCAAACTCAGGAAGACTCCTTTCTATTTCATTATTAACAATTATATTGAAAGTTCTATTATTATTAATTTTAACACCTACCTTTTTTAATGATATAGGTATCATAAACCTTTTTGAAAAAATATCATTAATATAATCAGTTAATGTACTAATTTTACTTTCCTCATTATCAATTATTGATTTAATACCTTCATTTATTTCTACTACTTTGTCTTCTCTAACCACATAGACATCAGCAGGACAATATTTAGAGAAATCTATTTTTTCACTATTAACAACGTCTCTTTTTAAAAGAGCTTTATATGCAGACTTCAAATAAACAACAGGATTTATTATATCAGTATTTGAAATATGACAAATGTAATAAACATTTCTACTATTAAAAAATCTTCTATTTCTAGAACTAAAATCATATAAATCATTAGTAACATCAATAAATGTTGCCATCCAATTCGGATCCATCGATAAACTTTCTATTAGAGTACTAGTTATTATACTATTATCATTAGTTAAAAATAACTTAAATCTCTTTTTTAATAATAATTCATTCTCATTATATTTATTTAATAAAACTATAATATTCTCTTTAGTAAGGGGTACATTAGGATATGCAAGTTTATGTGCCAAAAATATACACTGTATAAATTCATAACTTCTAGTCAAAACACCTGCACCACCTGATCCAAAATTATTATCTTTTTTAATCTTATTTAATTCCACTGAAATAACTTCATCATCTTTAGTTGTTTTAAAAACTGGTTGGTATCTACTACCCTTTTTAAAGAAGTCAGAAGCACCACCACTATCATACTCACCATTAGTAGTTATACTCTTAACAATATCTTTAGAATTATCTATCTCTATCTCACTTCCATCTTTATCTAATGTTAATATTGGTTTATCACTTTTTAAAACCTTAACTAACTCGTCACCTCTAGGTTTATCATTTTTTTCACTTCTCAAAAGAGGTAAACTTAATACAGTCTCTAAAAATTTTTTATATTTTAATACTTTCATTACTTATATATTAAATTTATAACTTATTAATTTAATATATAATTCATATGAAAAAGAAAATTATAAACTACGTCGAATTTATAACTGAAAGTAAACTAATGTTACTACTTGAAGCAAACATAGAATACACCAATGTATTTAAAGAAATACTAAATGAAATAGACTCACCTATAAGTAAAAAACTACTAAATCTAAGTGGACAAGAAGTAGATATTAATAGAAACTATATGACAATAGATATAGATAAAGAAGATTCTGTTGTATTTTTACCAGATGATAAATTTAAAAAATTACCTATCATAGTTGAAGGTCCTGGACATTCATATAGTGGACTTGCAAGATATGCTCAAGAAAATGGTATATATCCTATAAAAAATATTAGAGTACCTAATTCAGGTCAAATAGTAGAAATAGTTAAAGAGTTAGATAAAGAGGTATTAGATAAGCTTTATAGAGGTTCACATCCTGTACCGATTACACATATAAGATGGAAAGATAGTCAAGGTGAAGGTGAGATGTTTTATACTACTGAAGAATTAGTAAGAGATACAAGTAGTATAAAACCAAGTGATGTTAAAGTAGGTAGATTTGTCACAAACCTATTAACAAAGGCAGGCATTGAATTCAAACCTAAAGAAATTGAAGAATTTGTTGATAAATATAAATCAGCATTAAAACTAAAAAAAGAAGCATTTAATAGATTTGAAATAGTTAAAGGAGAAGATATAAGAAAATGGTACTTTAGAGATAGTTATGAAAAAGAAGAAGGAACATTAGGTAGTTCTTGTATGAGATATGCCAAATGTCAAAAATTTCTCGATATATATGTAGAAAATGATACAGTATCACTTATTATACTAAAAAGTAAAACAGATAATGAGAAAATAATTGGAAGAGCAATACTTTGGGACGCAACACTGGTAAATAGTACAAATGAAACAGACGATACTGATATAAAATTTATGGATAGAATCTATATAATTGATAGTGCAGATACAGAATTTTTCAAACAATTTGCAATAAAAAATGGATTTCATTATAAGAATAAACAAGACTATTCTACAACTCCATTGGTTTTTAATGGTAAGATATTATCTGATGATGAAAGTTTAATTAGAGTCTCTGTAATATCTGGTGAGTATAATTATTATCCTTATATGGATACTGTTAAATTTTATAATAGTGAAGATGGTATATTAACTAATGATGATTCTGACAGTCATGAATTTGAGCTCACTGATACTAATGGTGGTAATGGTTCTTGTTCAGAATGTGGTGGAAGTGGTAATGTAGAATGTAGTAATTGTGATGGAGATGGTGAAGAATCTTGTGATGATTGTTCAGGTAATGGTGAAGTAGAATGTAGAGAGTGTGATGGTTATGGAGAAATAGACTGTAGTAATTGTGATGGTGAAGGAGAAATAGAATGTAATGAATGTGATGGACAAAGGGATTTCGAGTGTGATGAATGTGATGGATCTGGTGAAGATTCTGATGGTAATGAATGTAGTAACTGTTCGGGTAATGGTAGAGTAGATTGTAACAGTTGTGATGGTAAAGGTAAAGAAGATTGTAATGATTGTGCTGGCTCTGGAAAAAATAGTTGTAGAGAATGTGGTGGTGATGGACAAGTAGAATGTCAGGAATGTTATGGTAGAGGTGAATATGAATGTCGTCGATGTGATGGATCTGGTCGAGTAGATTGCTATGAATGCAATTAAATATAACTTTTAACCCTCTTTTTAAGAGGGTTAAACTTTTTATAACTTTTTCATAAAACTATATGGAAGAATTTTATTTTGTGATAAAAGAAAAATTTAATGGTCGTTTTGAAATAGATAGACCAGTTCATTATAATGAATATACTTTTTTACCGATTATTATTATAAAAGATAATCTCGACAATCTAAGATATAAATTTCAACCACAAAGTGTATCAACTGACTATACTAATTTTTTATTAGATGAATTAAATAGAATAGTAGTTAAGAAAAGAGAAGGAACAATAAATTACATATTAAATAAATGATAACAATAATAGCAGCAGCGGGTGAAAACAATTCACTTGGAAAAGATAATGATTTAGTCTGGCACTTACCAAATGATTTTAAGAGGTTTAAAGAACTAACATCAGGTAACTATATACTTATGGGTAGAAAGACCTTTGAGAGCTTCCCTAAACCTTTACCGAATAGAAAACACCTTATTATTACAAGACAAAAAGATTACAAAGTACCTGAAAACTGTTTTGTATTTGATAGTATCTCTAAAGCATTAGACTTTATACCATTTACTGGAACAATAGATAAACCAACTACTGATGTTTGGATAATTGGTGGTGGTGAAATATATAAACAATCTATGGATATTGCAGATAAAATTGAACTAACTAGAGTTCATGCATCACCTGATGCAGATACATTCTTTCCAGAAATTGGTGATGAATGGTTTTTAACTACAAAGGTATCAAACACAAAAGATGATAAACATGAATTTGATTTTACTTATTTAACTTACAAAAGACTATGATATATACTATTGGAAATTGTGAAAATTATGATACAAATCTAGAAAAAGATTCTTTATATAAATCAGAAGGTGGTACTGTATGGAAAACAATTGGTGATGTGTCTGAATATTTTAAATCTTGTAAAGTATTTATAGAAAATAAGGAAGTAAACGCAGGTATTTATATAGTGGATGGTGATTGGGATATTGATGTCAATAAACAAAATAATAAAAAAGGTAGTTTAAATAAAATCTGTAAAGTTATTAAGAAATTATGACAGAAAATGAGAAAGAGAATATAATTTCTAATTATATTTATAAAATAGAAAGTAATAATAACTACTATGATGTAAGTATTCGAAACTATATTTATTAAAGAATTAAGAGATAAAAAACTAAAAAAATTAGGAATTTAACCAGCCATTCTTGCATAATTTTTAACCTGTTGCTGAGTTCTCTCATCTGGATTAGATATAGAAAAATATTTAACTACATTCGGATCTTTAAAATTACTCATCAACTCTTTATTACTTAAACTAACATCACGTAAGTCTAATCTTTTCATATTATGATAAGTACCTTTACATCTTTTTATTGATAAGTCTGATAGATTTTCTTTATACAACCAATAAGGTATTTTAATATATGAAAAACCTTCTTTTCCTTCAACTGCACTTATTACTTCTATTTTAGATTTAGGTAAAGTAATATTATGTATAGTTACTGAATAAGGTAAAGCATTATCACCAAAACTAGCAATTTCACTACCAAATTCTTTAATATTTAAAAGACTAATAGAATCATCTGTTTCACCAGTAATAAAGTAAGAACCAATAATAGCTTTTTCATCTGGTAAGTAAACTGAGTTATTAAAATCTAACTCTAAATCATCACCACTTAACTTATTACTATAAATATTTTTAACTGGTTCAATAACTTTTGGTAATACCGGTTCAAATTCTTTTAAAAAGTCAACTATTATACCATGAATCTTTTCATCTGGATTTTCATCATTAACATAAACAATATATTTTTCACCAGTACCTAGAACTGTATAAGTATTCGATTCACCTGGCTTAGTCCATTTAGAATATGTTTGTGGAGATTTAGGTCTTTCGTATGCTTCAAATATTTTAAACTCTTTAATAAATTTCATAATAAGATATTACTTTTTATGTATATATTATTTTTGGAAAGTCTAAATAAAATAGGTATCTTTGTTTATAATATATAATTTTATGAAAATGAAGAAATTTTTGGACTTTTTTAAAAAAGATAAACCATTAGAAAAAGAAATACCATCAGAAGATGTAGTATTCAATGTTGATAATTTCAACAAATGGTTTAATGATCCTAATAACAATGCAGTTTATGCAAATACTGGAATATTTCTAAGATTGGATAAACTATCAGAAAGTCATATATTAGACTATATGTTGAAATGTTATGGTATCGAAAATGGTGGACCAATGAAATGGTCACAACCTCATTGGGTAATTATACAAAATTTCTATGAAGAGATTAGAAAAGATTGGAGAAATAAATTAAATAAATAAAATATGAATAAATTAGAATTACGTATGTATGGTTTAGTACCATATAATATTAGTCCGATCCAGCAAGGAATTCAATATGGCCATGCGGTTGTTGAATATGGTGATAAATACTCACAAACAGAAGAATATAAATTGTGGTCTAAAAACTATAAAACATTTATTATTCTAAATGGTGGTACTACAAATACAAATGTTGAAAGTTTAGGTACTATGAATCAACATTTACAAACACTAATAGACAATAAAATTCTTTGTGATACTTTTTATGAACCAGATTTAGGTGACCAATTGACCGCAGTTGTTTTTATAGTAGATGAAAGAGTTTTCAATAAAGAAAAATGGCCTGAATATGATGGTCTTTGGTATGATGAAGATGGTAAAGTATTTACATCAGGTAGGTGGGATAGAAAACCAAATGAATATGAATATAGAGCTTGGTTAGAAAACTTTTCAAAAGATGAAAAAGAAGTAGAAAAGATTTTATTTCTAAGAAATTTTCTAAAATCATTTAGATTGGCTTAAAAAATTATAAAATAATATGAAAATTAAATTTGATATGCATTAAGGTCGCCAAAAAGACTTTAATGTATTATGAAAACAAACAGAAAAAAACTGAACAAATGTTCAAACTCTAGAGAGTATAAAATTACACAAACTAAAATTGAGTATGACTACTGTTTTATTTGTGCTAAACGAGCAGGTAGTTATTACTATGACTGTTCACCAATGACTTCTAAAAGTGCTGGTCGTCATGGAAGTGGTAAAATTATATCAACATTTGATGCAAGAGAATTTAGAACGTGGAAAAACACAAGAAAAAAACAATGGAAGTAAAATTAAGAGAGGTCTAAACCTCTCTTTTTTATTTTTATATAATACTATGGGAAAAGAAATAGGTAATTTATTTAGAACAGGTGATTTAGTAATTACAACAAAACAATATAACCCAACCATATACTATTATGGTAGAGTAATAGATATAATCGATAAAAATGGTGATTCATATAGTGAATATGTGATAATTACAGGACATGGTGATTTAAATTCAAAAGTTGAAATTATATTAAAAGTTATTGGTGAAAAATCAGAATATGAACTAGATGTGAGACATATAGTTACACCATTTACACTTAAAAAAAACCCACATGATGTTCATTTAAGAAATCCTTATAAAGAAATTAAAACTTGTGAAAAACAAATAGAATCACTCAAAAGACAAATAGAATTTCTCAATAAGAATAAGAACTTAGATGATAAACTTAATGAAATATTAAATTAGTTTCTTACTACTATTTTTAATTTACCTTCAGTTACATAACTATCTTTATAAACTCTCTTAGGAAACTTCTTCAACAAATCAAATACTTTTTTACTATATTCATCCAACTTAGACTCATATGATGCACCTGATGTAAGAATATATTTTAAATTCTCTCTTGTAATATTCAACATTAATTCATAACCATCTAGATGTTTTAGTAATTTTGGTATTATATTAAGTAATCCATGGTTATCAAAATAAACTTTAGTATCAGGATAATCTTTTTTCTCTACTAAATCAACTGGAAAATATTTGTTAAATTGTCCAAACCTAACAATACCTTCCGACAAATCTATACTTTTAGAAAATAAACCTGGATAATTAATTTTATCTTCTACCGGAACCAATTTTAACAATTTATCTTTATCAGGACAACTATCTGGTCTTCCTAAAATATAGTTTAAAAATAATACTCTATAACCAAATCTATTTTTATGACTGTCATTAATAAAATTAACAGTATTTTCATTATAAATTTTATTAAATCTATCAGATAGTTTAGTAGTAACTTCCTTAGTTTTAGTAAACCTTTCATTAGGAATTGGTTTAGTAAAATCTATATAGTTATAGTTTGCAGAACTACTCGCTAAAAAATTACTTATATAGAGATTATTTGCAAAATCAACAAGAACTTGGTCTGACCAAATATCTAAACCTGCATCAATTGCATCTGGTGATAAACTACTTCTAAATATATTAGGATTTACCATACTATTTGTCCAAAGTTCATGCTCTAACATATACTTCATTAATCGTGAATCCACTTTATTACAATCTTCTTCAGTAATTAATTTTGAACCATAAAAATATTTATTAATCAGTGATTTTAATATAACTACTTTTGCACTATTAAGAGATTTATTAACTACACCATTTTTTGTAGCCCTTCTATATCCAAATACATCAAATAATTTAACAATTAATTTTGAAATCTCTTTTTTATTTTCTATCGTTAAATTTTCTATTAGCAACTTTAAACTTTCAGTCGTAGTTCTAGAATTGATATTATCAATTTCTGCCATATCTACTTTTTTAACCTCAGGTAACAATTTAATTGTTGTTAATGAATTTTCTTCCAATACTCTTCTCAATTCGTTACTTGCACTACCATCTAAAATATTATGTGCAGCATAAATTGTTCCACTTTTTTCTAGTGTAAATCCTATTTTAAATGTAGGATCGAACTCATCTTTAGTATAGTCATATAAAATATACTGTAATCTATTTTTGGTATAAGAATTCCATTGACCTGAACCTAATATACACCATGAGGTATCAGAACCTAATACATTAATATCTGATAAACTATCAACTTTAACAACTAAAATATTATCATTTTCAAATACAATATCACTTTTAATATCATTAACCAATTCTTTAACCTGTTCTTTACTATTTTTAGGATCCTTACTAAAAACTTTCATAGCTGATAATAAAGAGTCACTATCTTTATATCTAGATACTTTAGATAAAAATGTTTGTAAATCTTCTTTAGAAGAAACTTTTAAAAATATATTATAATTAGTTTTATTATTTAAAATTAAATTTTTTGCCATTTTCTTCTGTTCACTTGGAAATTTGGAAATTAAACCATTAACCGATAAATCATTATTAACCGATATAATTTTATCAAGTGACTTTTCATAACTAAGTTTAGAAATATCAATAGTAGTATTCCTGGATTTTAGGTCTGTTATCTTTTTATATAATTCTTCCAAATCTTCATAAGCAACATTCTCATCCATAAGATATTCAGTAAACTTACCAATATATCCTAAATTTTTAGATAACAAAACTTTTAATTTGTCAAACGCAGCCATTTTTTTACCAATTATAGACTTTGCTTGGTCCATATTTTCATTTATAAATCCACTATATTTCTTAATTATACTCATTCAATATATATTAATTTTTTATTGTATAAAAATTAAACAATTCATGATTTTATTTTATAATATTATGAATAAGATAACAGTAATTACTGCTAATATAGTAAACTCAGACACATTTCATCCATCAATGAATATAACCTATTATGATAATGAAATTAAAAAATTTATTAAGGTTAAAAAGATATTAAATGCCAATCTTATACAAGATTTAAGTAATGGTAGAGTAACACCAGATGAGATATTCGATAGCATTCGAGATTTGAGTGGTCAAACGATTTTAGATGAAGAACAGGTTGATGAACTTTACGAAATAACATTTAATAGTAGATCTAATAGTACAAGATATAAAATATCGAAAGATGGTATAGAAGGTGATAGAATTAAAAGATTACTAATATCAATTAGAAGAAATAAAAAATTAAATAATATAGGAATTTAAAAAATATAAAATATGACTTACGAAGAAATAACAGATAAAACAACAGAGATAGTAAACTCAGGAAATTATAAAGTAGGTGATACATTCCAAGAAATGTACCATTTTTGGTTATATATTGTAAATGTTGATGGTGATAAGGTTACTACAATAGAAGGCACTCCAAGTAGTAGAAATAGTTTATTGGGATTTAATTTAAATGTTTATACAAAAGAAGAATTATCTAATAAACTTAGATATAATAGTTCTACTGATAGATGTTGGATTGATTATCTTAATAATGATGTAACAAATACACTTAATCTTTTTACAAAATATAAAAAACAAGTTAATGAATCAGGTGATGTTGGTAAAATAAGAGATATGAATATAAATTTGACATTATCATAAATCAAATAGACACTTAATCTTTGTTTTTCTAATTTGTCTTAATCTCAGTCTTTTACCTAATTTCATTATTAAATCATATTGTTTATTTTCAAATCCAATACTTTCTCTCATAAGTGAAATATGGTCAACTATTAATATATCTTTTCCCATATCACAAATATAATAAATAATTTTTTAATAACATAAATTAAACTTATCTTTGTTATATGAATAAGAAAATGATAGATGAAGTAATTTTTGAAAAAGAATTTGATGGTGAAAGACATTCTTTCAAAGTAAGTGATTTACCCAATGATATACTTCCAACAGATGAGATTGTATTTTTTATCAATGAAGGATATTACAGTGATAATAACTCATATGATAGTTCAACACATTTAAAAGTCACAAGAGCAAGAATTGAAAATGATAAAGAGTTTGAAAAAAGAAAACTTGGATTGGAAAGACAAATAGAAAATAGTAGAAAAATGAGATATGAAAGTTATCTTAGATTAAAAAAAGAATTTGAAAATGGAAATACATAAATTCAAAAGATTAATATACTCATTAACATCAATACTGTTATACACACTTATTATGTTAGGATCATTTTATATATTATATAATTTTGATAGTAATATTGATAATATTAACAATATGTTTAATCAGTATATTGCTAGATTTTTCTACTTATGTTCAATAATATTTCTCGACTTTATTTTATTAGTTTTCATAGAATCTATGCTTTTTAAAGAAAAAACACACAGTATTATTAGATTTCTAGTTCCATTCAAAAATCATAAAGAAAAATGGATATTTCATTCAGAATTAGGACCATTTCTTATTATGATAACTAAAAAAAGAATAACCATTTTTAAACAAAATTATCTAACACTTATCGAAATTGAAAGATTTAAAAATATAGGAGATGTCAAATTAACAATAGTTAAAATAAAAGATATATTAGATAAACATTTTTTAAATGTAACGGAGACTATCAATAATGACAACAATTCAAAGGAAATACTAAATTCATTAGATAAATGGGATGGTTATCTGGATACACAAACTAGAATAAATAATAAAATAAATAAGATACTTAAATGGTATCAATGATAGTTTGTTGTAAAAAATGTGGAACAATGGATGAATCAATTATTGATATTAGTAAGAAATTATTGTGGAACCGGCAGCTTGGAGAATATAAACCATTATCAAATTATATCTGTGACGAATGTATAATTGAAAAAAGAGAAAAACTAATAATAAGTCTTACTAAAAAATGGTGGGAATTTTGGAAATAAAATTCAGAAGTATGTAAACTTTTAAGATTACAAGAAAAAGAATTAAAAAAAGTACACAAAATATATAAAAATGACAACAGAACAAAGAGAATTTTTTGATAGTGTATTTGGTGGTAAAGTAAGTGAGGAAGGATTCGGATTACAATATAATTTATTTTGTTGTGAACAAGGTATATTAATTTCAGAATCTTTAAGATCAAAAGATGTGATTATAAAATGGCACAAACTTGGATGGGAAGAACAAGTAAAATTAGTTCCTGGATTAGATGATGGTCATAGTGGTAATACATTTGAAATGTCTTGTAGATTAGCAATTCAATACCTACCTATGTTAAAATCAATTAAAAGAGATGAAATAATTAATAAAATTTTAGAATGATAATTAGAATAAAAAAAGATAAACATAGATGTAATAAGATAATACCAATTATCAAACTTAATACCGTAGAAGGATATGTACTTTTTGATGATAATTTTGAATATAATATACTTAAACAAGAAGATACAAATAAATTGGTTGGATTATCTGATTCCTATTTTCACCACATAAATTCAATTAGAATTGGATGGAGATGGTCATTAAAAGAAAATAAAATAGAAATAATGTCTATTCTATATAGAGATTCTAAAAGGTATATTGAACATTTTTGTTTTATTGATGATGTTGAAATGTATTTTAAATTTAAAATACTGGTTACTAAAAATACTTATGAATTAGAATTTGGGGAATGTAATAAAACTATTATAAGAGAAAATAATTGGTTCTTACCAAGATATGTTCTTTTTCCATATTTTGGTGGTACTACATTAGCTCCAAAGGATTTTATTTTTAATATGGAATTTTAATATATATAAAAATAAAAAATACTTATGTTAAAATATTTAAAATCAGATTTTGTGATAGTAGCATTATGTTTATTATGTTTATTTATTTTTGTACCATTTGCAAATAGTGGTGAGCAATGGGCAAAGTATGCTATTTATATTACACTTCTATTACCCGCATATGTCTTTATTATGTGGACAATTTCTACAATTAAAAAGACCTTTTTTAATAAAAAATAATTTTTTTTCATTTATTTATATTTAAAATAAATAAGTGTCACTAAGTATATTTTTATTAAAAAATGGTGCAACATCCGATATTTTAACTATTTTTGTAAAACAATTTAATATATAAATATAAAAAACTAAAAATATGGTAACACGTGTTGCACCTTCACCGACAGGAATATTTCATCTAGGAACTCTTAGAACTGCATTTCTTAATTATTTAATGGCAAGAGCCAATAATGGTACGTTCATTTTACGCATTGATGATACTGACCAAGTAAGAAATAGACCAGAGTGGATAGATTATATCTATGACCAAATGAATGAATATGGTCTAGACTATGATGTTACTTTCAGACAATCTGAAAGATTAGATAGATATGCCGAAGTTGCTCAAAAAATTGGCGAAAAAACTGAAGATGGTGGTTATGATTTAGATATGGGTGAATATAGAATGGTTATTCTTAGAAGTAATGGATATCCAACTTATAACTTTTGTTCTATTCTTGACGACTATGACTATGATGTAACAAATATCATAAGAGGTGTTGACCATATTGCAAATGAAGTTAAACAAAGACTTATTTGGGATAAAATTTGTGAAGTTGAAGGTGATAAGCCATTTCCGGAACTTACACATGCCGGATTATTATTTGAAGGAAATAAAAAACTTTCTAAAAGAAGTGGTAATGGTACAACAGAAGATTATAAAGACTTTAGTAAGGCCGCAATGTTAAACTGGTTACTTAAATTTGGTTGGTCACATCCAGATCCTACATTTGATAAAAAATATACTACTTTAAGTATGGATGAAATGATTTCATTATTTAATGAAGGAAATATCTCTAAAAATAATTGTAAGATAGATAAGAATAAACTTCTTTTTCTTGATAAGAAATGGAAATCTATTGAAAGAAGAAATCTTGTAAAGGAAAATGTTATAACTGATTTTGATATATTTAAAAAAACATTATAAAAATAAAACCCACTTAAAGTGGGTTTTATATTTTTACTGAAAATTCTATATCTTCTAGCTTCTTATCTGATATTCCATCGGTTCGGTCATTTATTAAATCATCTAATGTATATCTATATGTAAAATTATCATGAAACATAATACTACATTTTCTACTATATTTATCTCTACTACTAGTTGGTTTTAATTTAATTAAACCATATTTATCATCAAGCATTTGTAAAAATGGAACAAAATCATTAACAACTTCATCCCATTTGAATGTTGAATTCCTAACTAAAAATACATTTAATCCAATACTTTGATAGTCTATATTAAGTAGTTCACGATTATCATGACTTGAATAATCAAGGTACTTTAAACTAAATCCAGCATCTATCAAATATGCCAAGTTTTCTTCACAGAATTTTTTTATTTCTTCTACCTTATCAGAATTAGACTCATTAAACCTTTTTAAATACTTCATCTTTTTAATATATCTTCTATTTTATTTCCTTGTTTATCATATAAGTTAAGAATAAACTTAGGACCACCAATTAGATAGTTTTCATTATAAACCATTTCATTATTACCATCAACAATTTTTAATTCTTGACCTGTATATTTAAGCACTCTACCTTTATATGTTTTACCACTTATAGTAATATCACCAAATACTTCACCTCTAAGAATTTTATCTTTAAGTAATTTTTTTTGATAAATAACTTCTGGATCCTTTAAATACTTTAACTTTTCTTTTTGTTTAATTTTCTTTTCAACATGAGTTTCAGTAGGTTCACTTAATATAACGTGATAAATACCATTTTTATATTGTGCTATTGTTATATGTGAAGTTGTTGGTACACTCTTATCTGTTATACAGTGTTTAACGGACTTACCATCTCTATTTGTAGTAAAATTCCAGTGATCAGATACTCTATAAGAACCTTCGGGTTTATGTGACCATCCTATATCAGTTGAACTATAAAATGAATCTGAATAAGGTGACTTCTGTATAACTGACCAATCTTTCATCATCATTTTAATCTTTTCAGGAATACCATACTTATCTAAATTCTCCCACTCAATTATTTCACTTTCTTTTTGAACAAAATATTTCAGTCTATTTAACTGTTTCTTTGTCATTGGTACTCTGTCCGTATCTGTTGACTCTTTTATAAAGTCATAAAATTTTAGTAATCTCATTTCTTATATATTAATTTACATAACTATTAATAGTAAACTTAATGATATTGGAATAATATAATATAATATAAAAAATATAAAATTATGGGACTAAGAAATGGTGGTATAATAAGACAAGGTGAATATGAAGGTAAAACTTTGGATGAAGCAATTCAATATGCCGAACAAGGTGGATTCACAACAAGAGTTACGGAAGAAAATGGACAAGGTAAAATGTTAACAATGGATTTTAGAACCGATAGGATAAATTTTAGAGTTAGAAATGATATTGTTATTGATGCATATGGTGGTTAAAAAATAATTTAAAAATATTTGGTAGACTAAAAAACTTTTGTATCTTTGTATATATAAATGAAACAAACGATTTGAGGTAAAAAATATTATCTAAAATAAATTAAAAATATTTGTTAGATAGAAAAAGTTATCTTATCTTTGTTAAAGAAAAATAATAAGCGTTAAATGAATGAAAATTATTTAAATACTGAAGAAATTATAAGTGAAGTAATTTCATTAGAAACCGAAGTAACTAATGCAGTTTTTAACGGACATAAAGCAGGTGATGAAGATGAATTTAAAAATCACAGAAAAAGACTTTTCTTTCTAAGAGAAATACTCAGAGAAAGAAAAATAATAAAATAAATTTAAAAATATTTGGTAGATTTAAAAATTCACCTTATCTTTGTTTAAGAAATAAAATGGTCTGTTCGTCTAGCGGGTGTCACTTTGGTGATAGGACGACAATCTCAAATATCCTGGTATATGGAGAGATTGTAAACATGGGTTCGAATCCCTTACAGACTACAAAAACAGGAAGATAGAATATGGGAATTAACTACCCAATTAACACGGTTCTTTCTCATTTTAATTGTTATAGGTTAGTTACCTTTGAATTAAAAAAAATTATAAATATATTTGGTTTCTCAAAAAAATTAACTATCTTTGTAAAACAAAAGGAGATACTTGAGTGTAAGCAAATACAGTATCAGTCGTTAGGGTCTTACAGCCAATGAACGATGGTCTGATTTCAATATCAGGAGGTAGGTACCCGTAACCCTACTATAACCGGTCCATTCGTCTAGCGGTTGATAGTTTACTGTCCAGGACGCTTCTTGTTTACTCAAGTTGAAACAAAGGTTCGAATCCTTTATGGACTACATATCGCGGGGTAGAGCAGTAGGTTAGCTCGTGTGGCTCATAACCATAAGGTCGCTGGTTCGAGTCCAGCTCCCGCTACTAAATAAGTTAGAATAAATAAAATCTAACTTTATACAATATAAGAATAAATAAAATCTTATATTAACAATTAAGTCAAAAGAAAAGAATTAAATCTTTTGAATTTTTTTAAAAACTATAAATTATAGTGCCAAAAATAAAATCATTATAGGCAGACCAGCTAAGTACTGTAATTTATAGCTTTTTAAAAAATAAAGTAAAAAAGATTTGGTAGTTTAAACAACTTTTATTATCTTTGTACTATAATTAAAACAAATATGTTCTTTGAAAATATTGTATTATCCAACTAGTTACTTCGGTAGTTAGTAAAATGATAATCGGCGGTGTATCGTCGTTAAATAAACTACGAAAGTAGGATAAAGTGAAACCAATAGTCAAAGGGTTTTGCGGCTTCAAAAGAGCTCAAGTACACAAGTAGGATATCAGTCATCCTGATTAATCGAGGCCTAACGGTATAGATGAAATGGAAAACTGACTCGGCAACGTGAATTGTCAAGTTGAGGTGGGAACACCAATAAGAATAACCTATAGGAATTATGTGAGAAATGTGGCATTCCAACCATATGATTGCGTGTTCCAATATAAGAGGCTACTTAAAACCGAAAGGTAAGGTAGAGAACAGGTGGTGCTGCTACTATCCCTACTAAACATCTACCAAGATGTTAGTTTGAAGTATTCTTAAAATATGGCGACCGGGAGGTCTCACGGAGGAGTTTAGTATTTTGTTGTTCAAAAGATAACAAAGCTTAAGGTAGACCACTTCTTCGACACATTCACAAACACAAAGCAATTTACAATTTAAGTAAAATTAAACTAAAAAGCAAAAGTGTCTATCAGGTATCAACGATAGTTGACTACATAGTACGGAGCCGTTCCGTGCACGATAAGACCGCAAGTTAAGTCGTATTCTTACCAAAAACCTCTATGGAGTCGAATCCTGAGTCAGCTCGCAAGGTTGAAGAGAGTTAAGTAATAAGAGAGTAGTTGATACTTCAAGAAGTGATTAGTCTAACTGATCGTCAATGAGTGTTATAGTCCAAAAGGCTATGGAAACGAAGAGAACCAATAATTCTTCAAAAGACACTTACTAAAAGATGTATTCTCAGTCTTTACAAATAAACAACACACGTGAAATAGAAACCTCTAACTTTGAATAGTTAGGGGATTTTTTATTTTAAATAAGTTGTAACTACAATATAAATATTGTATCTTTGATAAAAATCGCGAGATGCGTGGAATGGACCATCATAAGGTATCACACCGGGGTTTAAACTCGGAAAACGGAGGTTCGATTCCTTCTCTCGCCACAACTAATAGAAATTATGGAAATTAAATTAAAAAATACATATAAAGGAACTAGAATTATTTTTGGTGAAACTGCTAAGAAAAAAAGAACTATCTTAAATAAAATGATAGAAATACTTGAATCTTATGGTTACCAAGAAATGATGATTCCGGTTATACAATTATCAGAAACATTTGATAAAAAAGTTGGCGAAGAAAATAATAACATGATGTACACTTTTACTGATAGAGGTAATAGAGATATTTGTTTGGCACCAGAATATACTGCAGTTGTTCAACAACTCGCTAATGAAACATTTAAAATGACTAAAGATGTTAAACTCTTTTATATTGGAGAATGTTTTAGAGGTGAGAAACCACAAGCATCAAGATGGAGACAATTCACACAATTTGGTGTTGAAGTAATCAATCCTAGAATAGATTATACTGATGAACTTTTAGAAATTGCAAAGAAACTTATTGAACTAGTCACAGATAACTATGAAGTTAATTTAGATGCAAGTAGAGGACTTGACTACTATACTGGTGGTAAAGGATTTGAGATTTCTTGTCCACAATTAGGTGCAGCCAAACAAATTTGTGGAGGTGGTTCTTATGAAGGAGGAGTGGGGCTAGCCATAGGTGTGGATAGATTACTGAATTGTTAACCAATAAGTATTTTTAACTCTTTTTTGTAAACCTCTACAACATAAAGATATTTTATATGGATCTAAATTGTTGAGTTTAGCTGCTTCATAGTAACTATTAAACTCACCAATTTTAGTACCATCTAAATAGAAACCTACTACCTTTAACTTCATTGAGTCATGTGATTTTATATTTCTTGTATTAATCTCTTCTTTACTTAGATAGTCTCCGTGATTCTTAAATATATGAGATTTCACTATATTAAACTCTCCACTTATACAAAGTCTAATTGATTTTGCTTTAGTATTAGTTTCTCTTTCTGCTTCTCTTATAGACTTGAAGGTTTTTAAGAATTTACCATTCTTGTCATAAAAATCTACCTCTATACATCTTTTACTATTTTTAAGTTTAAGTATTGTCTCTTCTGATAGTTTATTTCCTAAATTTATAGTTCTTAGTTTTTTCCTTGTCTCTTCACTTACTTTTTTACCAGTATTACTAAGTCTAATTTTTTCTATTGTTTCTATTGAACATCTAATCTTACCATATGGACTTGTTGGTTCTATATTAAATCCAAAATTTTTATCATGTGTATTTAAAATATTACACCACCAGTTTTCCATACTAGGTAAATATTCAATTAAGTAATCATCTATTATATCAAATGAAAAATTACCATTATATTTGTTCCAAGAATTTTGTATATGTATATTAGGATGCTTACACTCTCTTAATTGTGATTTATGTTTAGATAGCCTTTCTTTACAATTTACACTCCTACCTATATAGTGTTTATTACTTGATAAACAAGTTATTATATAGATACCAGAAATCTTATTTTTATATGCCAATTTATAAACATTTTATTTGTTATATATATAAATAATCACTATATTTGTAAGTAATAAAAATAAAA
>Ga0105097_10000194_pt1 | contig 25788 bp, 17 predicted proteins | sample PPLLak12cMay2015_FD_87035 | JGI IMG/M metagenome (GOLD analysis project Ga0105097, IMG submission 87035) | Freshwater sediment microbial communities from Prairie Pothole Lake near Jamestown, North Dakota, USA - PPLs Lake P7 Core (1) Depth... | ecosystem: Environmental > Aquatic > Freshwater >...
AATGATCCCAATCCTTACGATGGTCTCGGCGGCGCAATTTACTGCTACTGGCGTGTCGAAGCGGAAATTAAAAATACAATCATAACCAGCAATCCGGGTTATGCAATTTATGAAGAGGACCTGCTTTCTGATCCGACGCTGACAAACTGCCTGTTTTACAACAATCCTGACGGGGATTATTATGATGCAGACACGATGCAGGTTTATACCGGCGCTGCCCAGCTTAACAGTCTAAACGAAGCAAGCGGCATCATTGATGGCGACCCGCTTTTTGTTCATGGCCGACTGGGCGATTATTACCTCAGCCAAATCGCAGCAGGACAACTGGCTGATTCCAACGCGGTTGATGCCGGTTTCGGCACTGCTGAAGAATTAGGGCTCAACTTCTATTCTACACGCACTGATAATGTTCTCGATGAAGGCACGGTGGATATGGGCTTTCATGTGTTAGATCCATGCCAAGCCGTTACTTATACGTTAAATACTTTTGTTGTCCCAGCAGGAAGGGCATCTCTACAGCCTGCGCCTGGAACACCTCATACATATCCGCAGTTTGCCCATGTCGAGCTTGTTGCGCAGGTTACCGACACACGTTATCAATTCAAGGCCTGGCATGGTACCGATGATGACACAAAACGGGAGGTCAATCCTGCTAATAACGTTCCGCTGACCGTTCAGCATAATATTGTAACGATGGATGCCGACAAGGTCGTTACTGCGGAGTTTGAGACACGGCTTGTTTCACTTGTTGTAACTATAACGACAGGTAACGGCTCTGTTCAGAAGTCACCTCTTCCGGAGGACCCGCGGCGAGATTTATATATCCGCGGCACGGTTGTTACGCTGACTGCGATACCGTCGAATCCGACATATGTAGTAAAATGGACCGGCACAGATGATGACGCTTCGAATTCTTATATCAATACGGTAACAATGAGTACTGATAAACAGGTCCTTGTCGAATTTTATGCCCCCCGCACACTTATTGTGGGCGGCGGCGGCGAGCCTGGCGCTTATACTAATCTTGGTGAGGCCATAGAGGATTCAAGGAACGGTGATGTAATTGTTCTTCATGAAGGTGAATGGACTCCAGTCGGTTTTGGTTTCGGTATTACCGGAAAAGCAATTACAATTAGAAGTACTAATCCTGATGACCCTTGTGTTGTTGCAAGGACGATAATTGGAAGTCCGATTAGCATTGAACAGTGCAATCGGGATACGATTCTTGCGGGTATTACTCTAAGCAATTTTTCTCTAGCTTCTGGTACTGCACCTGATGGTGTCGGTGATCCTGCTGACGCTGGTTTCTCAGATTGCGATGGTTATAATGGAACGTCAATTTTCGGCGGGGCATTGACAATCGGCGAGCTTAATCAGATTAGTGCGATGTTCCCAACGATGGGGATTACGGGTTTCGAATCATCACCAACGATTGTGAACTGCGTAATCAGAAATATTACAATTTCGGCTGGTGATGGCGGAAACGGAGTGACCAGCAATGACTGCTCTGCTCCGGGTGACGGCGGATGGGGAGGAAAAGCTTATGGAGCCGGTGCATATGTAGGACCGAGCTGCAGGCCTATTTTTAAAAATGTTGTCATAAGGGATTGTAATGCTATTGGCGGTGATGGCGGTAATCCGGGCGGATTAGGTTATGCAGGTTCCTGGGGAGATCCTACAGGTGCTACCAATAACTGGTTCTTTGGTCCTTACGACGAAGTATGGAAATACAGCGGTCACGGCGGCGGTGTCTATTGCGATGTTAACAGCAATCCCGAATTTGTTGACTGCAATTTTATCAATAATGGTGTTCGCGGCGGCAGTTCCGGCGATGACATATCTGTACCGGGCCAGATGCGAATCGACAGTTATGGCGGCGCGGTTTATTGTGCTGCTCAAAGCAATCCTTTATTTACAAACTGCACTTTTCTTGATAACTCAGTGCACAGAGTCGCTGCATTGCCGCTCTGGCGAGGCACCGGAGCGGTCACTTTGCCGGATAAATATTTCGGTTATGGCGGTGCAGTTGCAGGTGTAGGTTATACTCGCAGCTATGAAGGGGCAGATGTCTTAATTGAAGGCGGACAGCCTGTTTTTGAAAATTGCACACTCATAAATAGCTGGGCGGGCAACGGTACCGGCGGCGCAATGCACTGGATGAGGGCATCTCCGTTCTTTGACCATTGTATAATCGAAAACAGTACGGCCCTTCACGGGGGTGCTGCGTATCTTACTAATGGTAATGATTATATTTCGGATTCTACTTTTAGAAATAATACCGCCACTGATGAGGTGGGTCAGGGCGGTGCAATTTTCCTCTTTGATGCCAATACAACGGTTGCTGACTGTAATATAGCATCCAATGCTGCTGTTTCGTCAGGCGGTGCTGTGTTTATCACCGGCAGCAGCAATGCCACCCTTAAGAACTGCCTTATATCAGATAATAATTCTCTAAGAGACGGCGGCGGTGTATCTGTTAACGTTCACGCAGACGTAAATCTCATCAATTGCACAATCACTGGCAATCTCGGCGGCAAGTTCGGCGGCGGGCTATACTGCTCGTATAGCGCATTTACCAAGGTCCTCGACAGTATAATTTGGGGCAACTTTGCTGCTAACGGGCATCAGATTTCTATTAATACAGCAGACCCGTATTATCCTCAGCCATCTGTTGTAGAAGTATCTTACAGCAGTGTCGGCCCGCGGTATGCATTCTCAGGATATGGCGAGGAGCCTGTAATCGCGGATGCTGGAGCGGGCGGCGGGACAGCACGTGTAGTTGCTGCAAACCAGATTTATAATGAGCTTTCCAGCTCGGGTTGGGCCAAGATAATAATAAGCATCGATGAGCCGTTCGAGCTTAAGAAAAATATGAACTGGGATTCGCCGCAGGATCTGGCTATCCTTCGGACCGAGATTCATAACAGACAGTCAGCAGTTCTATCAACTCTTACATCAAATGAGTTCACGCTTCGTTATCGTTACGACAATATAGCGGCGTTTTCGGGGTATATTAATGAGAGCGGTTTGCTGAAGCTTCAGACTAATCCTATGGTCAGGATAATAGAGCCTGTCAGGCAGATGAATTGGCAGATGAAACAGGCACTTGCGCTAGGAAATGGTATGGGAATACGCCCAACATACAGCGGCGCAGGAACAGCTATTGCTATTTGCGACAGCGGATTTGATTATCGTCACACCAGGCTGGGCGGCACGACGACATTCCCGAATACAAAGATAATCGGAGGATATGATTTCGGTGATGATGACCCTGACCCAATGGCGGAAGGTGAGGCGCACGGGACTGCCTGTGCAGGTATAGCGGCAGGCAAGCTCGGCGGAACAATCGGCGATTATATCGGCGGCGTTGCTTATGGAGCAGGAATTTATGGTTTGAAAATATCCGTAGGAGCGGGAGGTCCCCTTACAGATGCTGCTATTGCGGGGTGGGACTGGTGTGTGACACATAAAAATGACAATCCTGCCAATGTAATAGTTGCTATCAGTAATAGCTGGGGCGGCTTTTTGTATAATGACCCTGCTTTGGCTGATGCGGACTTTCCGACAATGGCCAATGCAGCCAGAAATGCTGTTGCAGCGGGTATAACCATCCTTGCGGCATCGGGCAATGAAGGTGCGGTCAATGGCCTGAATATTCCTGCGGCGCTGAGCGATGTGATTTCTGTCGGTGCGGTTTATGATACAACCGACCAGGTACCAGATTATTCCAATGCTGCTAACATTCTCGATATTCTTGCGCCGGCGGACCCGATATATACAACGGACATTACCGGAACCGCTGGATATGCAGCCGGTGATTATTTCCCGTATTTTAACGGGACATCAGCTGCCTGTCCGTTTGCAGCAGGCTTTGTCTCTGTTGTTCAGTCGGCAGCCAAACAGAAGCTCGGGACATTCATTGCTCCTGAACAAATGAGGCTGCTGTTAAAGTCGAGCGGAAAACCGATCACGGACGCAAAGGTTGATATAACAAAGCCTCGTGTTGATATGGGCGCTGCGATCGCAGCCCTTACAGCCGGTCCGATTTATATTGAACAGGGCTCGCGAATAGAGCACAACTGGTGGGACCCGCTAAGCTTTACCTGGGCTCCCGAAAGCTATAATCTAGATGTTAATGATAATCCGCTCTTTGTTGATGGTTTCTACCTCAGCCAGATAGCCACTGGTGAACAAGACGTTGACAGCAACGATGTCGATGCTGGTGATATGGACGCATTTACGGCTGATTTTTATCGTCATACGACAAGGACAGACCTTGTAATCGAAGATTATGATTCAATTATTGACCTCGGCTGGCATTATATCAGGATGACGGAGTTTGTCGGCGACCTCAATTATGACGGTGAAGTTGACTGGGCGGACTTCGAAAGATTTATGCGTCACTGGCTCTCTGACTGCGGCTTCCCGGATTACTGCCACGGCGCAGATTTCAATAGAGACGGAGTCGTCAACTTTTATGATTATGCAATCTTCCTTGAGAACTTCGGCAAAAAGGAAACAACTCCGCCGGAGCCGAACCCGATGACCTGGGAAGTCTATCCGTATTCAGCGCCTAATGCTACGTGGGTGACTATGACCGGCACTAAAGCGAAAGATAACTACGGCGGACCTATCGAGTATTACTTCCAGCGCACTAACGAGCAAGGTACTATTTACCAAACATTCCGTGACTGGGACCCGAATCGCACCTGGACCGAGAACGGCCTTACTGTTGGTACAACTTATGGCTACAAGGTCAAGGCACGCGACAAGAGAGGCAACGAAACAGGCTGGTCTGTTCTGGGCCTGGTAACAGTGGGCGAACAAGCGGTCCCGGATGCACCGATTAATCTTGAGGCGGAGGCTATCAGTGAAAATCAGATAGATTTGGCATGGACCGACCAGTCCTTCAATGAGAACGGGTTCCGCATCGAAAGAAGGACAGGTGCTGACCCATTTGCTGAAGTTGCAACTGTAGGAGCGAATGTCACAAATTACAGTGACCTCGGTTTGGCACCAGGGACGACTTATACTTACCGTGTATTTGCATATAACGGCGCCGGCGATTCGGATCCGTCCAACGAGGCATCTGCGACAACACCTGACGATGGCGGCGGCCCAACTCCTACCGAGCCTAATCAGCCTATTATGATGGGCTTAGAATCTGACCCGAATAGTCGCGAATATTACGACAGCAATAACGGCTACTGGTATCATGTTGTTGTAGCCCAGGTGCCTGACCTCGGCGGCCCGATACCGGTATGGTTCAGGTTTGTATGTCTTGACTACCCGACGTTCAACAGCCCATGGGTCAATGCGGGCGGTGCATTCCCGCATCCGATAGTTTACAATCCGCTGCTGCCTGATGTAGAGATAACTGTTAATGGGACTATCGTGACATATACAATCGTTGTCAAGATTGGCGGCAGTTCCGGATGGGGTGCTTATTGGCAGGTTTGTGCCAGCTATAATGCCAACGGCACGAATCCGGCGTGTTCTCTGCCACTGAGGATTCCTCCTCCACCGCAGTGATAGAGGAGCTTTGTTAGCAATGATGAAAAAAGGCCCCGATAAACGGGGCCTTTTTTAATTTAAAACATGCAGCAGGGTTTCTTATTTTATTTTCTGCTTAATTGCCTCGTACCCATAGTATGCAATCAGATGGTCGAGTATAACCATCGCGGTGTAATTTTCCGCGACAGGCCAGATTCGTGCGACTATCGTCGGGTCTCGGCGAGTTATCGCAGCAAGCTGTTTATTTTCGAGGGTGTATTTGTCGATAGTATGCTGCTGTTTGTCGATGGTTGGGGTAGGCTTTACGGCAAGGCGAACAATAATTGACTGGCTTGTGCTAAGGCCGCCCGTAATGCCGCCGGCATTGTTCGTATCGAACACGACCTTGCCATTGGCAGAACTCATCTGGTCGTTTGATTTAAAGCCTGTCATATCCTTTACAGCGAAGCCGGAGCCGATTTCGACACCTTTCACAGCCCCGATTCCGAGCATCCTTCCCAGTTCGGCATCCAGCTTGAAGAACACCGGCTCACCCAGACCTGCAGGGACTCCCGTAACGACCACCTCGACAACGCCTCCGCTGGAGTCTCCAGTTTTTGTTATCCTGTTGGCGGCTTTGAGCATTTCCTCAGCTGTTTTCTTGTCCGGGCAGTTAACAACGTGATGAACATCGTATTTTTGCTCAATTTGGGCAGCTGACATTTTGACTTCTTTGCCTCGAATCTGGTCAATTTGTTTTTCTATCTCGGCGAACACCTTTGCCTTTTCCAGAAAGCGCATATTCATGTTGATTCGGCCCTTGACGTAAATTTCCTGATAAAAGGGGTCGAGGTCTCTGCGCATCTGTTTGTATCGGTCGGTGTATTCCCTGGTCATATTTTCATCTGTGTCAGGACATCGCACTGAAGCCAGTTCCCTGACGTAAGCAAATACCTCGATGCCGAGCTTTTTGAGAATTTTCTTCGCAATGTATCCAGCTGCCACAATCGTACAGGTATAACGCCCGCTGAAGATTCCTGCGCCGATTGCATCGTCGGCTGGGCCGTATTTCATAAATGATGCATAAGAAGCGTGTCCGGGCCGCGGCGTGCGATTAGTATCCTGGTACTGCTTTACATGCTCGAAGTGCCTGTCGAGGTTCGGAATCAGAATCGTAAGCGGTGTCCCGTTGGTGTGGTTTTTGTTGCCTGCATTTTCGATAGTATCTTCTGCATTAAGCCCGGTAAAAATTATCGGCAGGTCCGGCTCCTTTCGCGGGCTTGATAATTCATCTGCACCCGGCTTTCTTAGAAGCAAATCTCCATATATCTCCTGTTCAGTCAGGAGCATTCCCGGGGGATGTCCCTGTATAACAGCAGCCAAGCCTTCCTGATAAGAGCCGCCTGAAACCGTAACCTGAAAAAAACGTCCTATATGACATCCAATCATTTTTTACTCCTAAAAAATTTATTTCCTTTTCTATCCCTTCGCACCACGCAGGATAATTCTGTTACCATCTGTCCAGTTGTCCCTGTACCAGGTGCATTTTTCGAAGTTATCATTCAGCAATTTCATTTTATCGCTCAGCATATTTCTAAATTTGTCCATTGTTTCTCTGTGACTATCCTCTTTCGCAAGGTTATTCATCTGGTATGGGTCGCTGATATTATCGAATAACAACTCGAAGCCGTCAACGCGATATTTTGCATAAGTGAAACGCTTGTCCCTCAATGCTCGCCACTCGTGCCCATCCTCGAATACTGCACAGGCACCGGTATTCTGCATCAAAGCTGCCTGAGGTTCCTGTCCATTCAAACCAACTGCGACTTTGCTCAAATCCATACCTTCGCTTTCCTTCGGTATGGGCAGATTCATAAGCCCGAGAATCGTGGGCATTATATCGACTGTCCCAAGACAGGCATCGCTCAGTGAGCCTGCTTTGATTTTACCGGGCCAGCGGATTATAAACGGGACCCTTGCTGCTTCATCATAGAAAATATTTTTATTTCTTCTGCCGTGTGCTCCGAACATCTCGCCGTGGTCAGAAGAGAAAACAACAATTGTATTATTCGAAATGCCGGCATCTTCAATTGCTCTCAGAAGCCTTGCGATGTTATCATCGAGGCAGGCCGTCATTGCGTAGTAGATTCTTCTGAAGAGTTCGAGCTTCTTTCTATCCTCTGGAGAAATTCGTCCCCAGCTGTCGGAATACTTGTCGTTTTCATTCTTGTAATTGTTGGGATTTGGAAAACTTTCGTCCTTGAATATGCTGTAATATTTTTGGGGAACGTTTGCGATGTTCCAAGGGTCATGCGGAACACCATAAGATAAAAACAGGGCAAAGGGTTTTTTCTGTTTGCTTTTTTCCTTGAGAAAATTTATCGCAAGGTCTGTTTGACCGTCAGGCTCATAAACATCTTTTCCATAATATATTTTCTTGGGGCTGTCGGTGTGATGATAAGCGTTGTAATAATCATGATTGAAATTATATGCTGCCCAGTATCCATCGAATCCCAGCCGATTGGGCCCGGGCGGAACGAAGCTGTTTTTGGGGTCGTGATGGTTTCCGAGCTGATTAGCAAAGAGGTGCCATTTTCCGATATAGCCTGTCTGGTATCCGCTTTCAGTCAATACATGCCCGATGCACCTGTGTTTGGTGTTCATTCGAAGCTCGTTTATGACCATACCAGTTGTCGTCGGGTATTTGCCGGTAAACAAGGTTGCCCTGTGTGCTGCGCAGACAGGCATTGTCGATACGGCATTACCGAAACTTATTCCTTGTGATGCAAGTCTATCTATATTTGTCGTTCGTGCTTTTTTGGAGCCTGCGTAACCGCAGTGGTTTGTCCCGAGCTGGTCAGCAAATACGTAAATAAGGTTCGGCTTTTGTTCTTTGCTGTCGAGTTTTCCTGCCGGGCCTGCAAGGCAAGAAGAAAGGGCAATACCTGCTGTTCCTGCGGCTGCAGTTTTCAAGAAATCCCGCCTGTTTATTTTCCTACTCATCACTCGTACCTTGTATTTTCCGTCATTCTCTTATTTCCATATTAGCACCGGTCGACTGCATCAGCCGGACAAACTCGGGAAATGTTACACTTATGGCTTCTGCGGTATCGATTATACATTCTCCATCAATTGCTATCCCTGCAAGCGAAAGAGCCATTACTATTCGGTGGTCGCCTCTGCCGTCAAGTTGGGTAGCCTTAGGCTTTCCGCCGTTGATAATCATACCATCCGGCAATTCCTCGACATCAACCTGCAATTTCCTCAACTCCTCAGCCATACATTTTATCCGGTCTGTTTCCTTCGCCCTTGCCTGTGGGACATTCAGTAATTGAGTCTGTCCTTTTGCAAACGCAGCCGTGACCGACATTGCAGGAAGTGCATCGGGGGTTTTATTCATATCAATCTTTGCACCCTTAAGCTGTGACGCCTTTATTGTTACGAGGTTATCCTTTCCGATGATGATGTCCGCTCCCATTTGTCTTAAATAATCCACGACAGCCTTGTCCGGTTGAGAGTCGGCAAAATCAAGTCCCGTCAGTGTTACACCGTCTCCGTATAAAGCCGCTGCACAGAGAAAGAACGTCGCACTCGAAAAATCCGCCGGCACAGCACTGTCGAACGGCTTGTAATTTTGCCTTCCCTGAATTTTGAATTTTTTGAAATTATCGTTTTGATATTTTATTCCCTGCTTATTGAGCCAATCGAGTGTCATCTGAACATAGCCCGGCTCATTTAGAAGCACAACATCAATCTCGGTATCTTTTTCTGCAAGCGGTGTGCATAAAAGAAGGCTCGTCAGGTACTGACTCGAATGTGCTGTTACCTGAGTTTTTCCACCTGTCAATTGCCCTGTAATCCTGACAGGGGGCTTGCCATTGCCTCGTATCGATTGACAGACGGGCCCAAGTTTATTCAATGCATCGAGCAGGGGGTCTACGGGCCTTGCCTGTGTCTGTTCATCGCCTGTCATTTTTATGGTTTTACCTTTCTCGACGAGTGATGACGAACCCATTGCGATATTAAAAGTCGTTCCGGAATTACCCGTATCTATAGGCTCGTCCGGGCAGGCAATTTTGCCACTGTTTCCTGTTACCTTCCAGCAGTTTGGCTTAGAAACGTCAATTTCCGCCCCAAGGTGTCTGTAGCAATTTACTGCTGATAAGGTATCAGAGCTTGTAAGGGGGCTTCGGATAAGGCTCTCTCCTCGTGCTAAAGATGCTATAGCAACAGCCCGTATCGTATGCGATTTCGAAGCCGGTATCGTAACAATTCCCTTAAGCTGTGATTTTTTCACCACTAACTTCATACCCGATTTTTTACCAGAATTTTCTCCTTTTGAAAAGCCAAAAAACATCGTTTCATATTCTTTTATTCTTTCGCTTACTCCTTTAAGATTTTTCTTACTTGTAAATCTGCATAATTTCGGTTATATTTTCGCCCCGTATTTACTTATCTCGATTTAGGAGTGAAATAAAGTGCCCCAGCTTACTTTGAACAAAGACTATAAACCTCTGCTGAATCTTAGACAGACCGAAGAGGCCATCAAATTAATAAAAGACCACTTTGAAAGAATCCTTGCAAAGGAATTGAACCTCCAGAGGGTTTCGGCTCCAATGTTTGTTAAAAAAGGCACAGGCATAAACGACGACCTCAACGGTGTTGAAAGAAAAGCCGCATTCAGGATTAAGGATGCAGGTGAATGTGAAGCTGAGTGTCTCTTTTCGCTTGCCAAGTGGAAGAGGCTTATGCTTGCTGAGTACGGTTTCGGACAGGGGGAGGGGCTCTATACTGATATGAACGCCATTCGACCAGATGAAGAGGTCCTTGATAATCTGCATTCGGTTTATGTTGACCAGTGGGACTGGGAGAGGGTAATAAGCCCCGAAGAAAGGAATCTTGCTTTCCTAAAAAAAATCGTAAGGAAAATATACACTTGCCTGAAGAGAACTGAGGCACTCGTCTGCAAAAAATATCCGCAGATAACTGCGATGCTCCCTGATAAAATCCAGTTCGTTCACAGTGAAGACCTGGTTGAAATGTACCCGGAGCTATCGCCGGCCCAGCGGGAAGATAAAATCACGGAAAAATTAGGTGCTGTCTTTTTAATCGGCATCGGCAATGTCCTTGCCGACGGCAGGCCGCACGATGGCAGGGCACCTGATTACGATGACTGGATTACGCCCACCAGCCGAAACAGAAGGGGTCTTAACGGCGATATCCTGCTTTGGTATCCGTTGCTAAATGAGGCGTTCGAGATCAGCTCGATGGGCATTCGCGTCGATAAGGATTCGCTTCTAAAGCAATTGGAGATTAAAGGCGCCCTCGACAGGACGAATCTTCTTTGGCATCAGCAGCTTCTTAGCGGCCATCTGCCTTTAAGTATCGGCGGCGGCATCGGACAATCCCGATTGTGTATGTATTTTTTGCGAAAGCTGCATGTCGGCGAGGTACATTCCAGCGTCTGGCCGGATGATATAGTCCAAAAATGCTCCCAGGCCGGCATCCGCCTGTTATAATCTGTATCTTTGAAGTCTTAAGAGCGACTCATGGATACCATTTTTTTACCCATCGATAATTTTCTTCGAATTCCAAAATTTTCGATAAATAAGGTTGCTATTCAAAAAATGTGCTGGTAATATTTTTACTAATATTTTGAGTTGTATTATTTAGGAGAAAATAATCTCGCCATTAGAAAAAAGTGTAAAAGTTTACTATCAAATATGGAAGGGAGCACAAGAATGTCAGATGAGCAGATGCCAACAACAAAAATAGCGGTTTTTAGAAAGAAAGAAATCAGAAAAACCATTCACAATAACGAGTGGTGGTTTGTGGTTGAGGATGTTGTGGTCGCATTAACCGATAGCGTTAATCCCAAGGATTATATCAATAAGATGCGTCGTCGTGATGAAGAGCTCGCAAAAGGGTATGGACAAATTGTCCATACCCTACCGATTACAACAGTTGGCGGAGCACAACGGATGAACTGTGCCAATACAGAAGGCATTTTTCGCATAATTCAGTCAATTCCCTCGCCCAAAGCGGAACCATTTAAGCTTTGGCTGGCAAAAGTCGGCTATGAAAGGGTGCAGGAAATAGAAGACCCTGAAATCGCAACTAAACGCACAAGGGCCTTATATAAAGCAAAAGGATACAGCGATGACTGGATTGAAAACGAATGCGCGGCATTGCTATACGCGAGGAACTGACCGACGAATGGAAAAAACATGGTGTTAAAGAAGATAAAGAGTATGAAATATTAACAGCGGAAATATACAAGGCAGCCTTCGGCCTTACTCCCAGCCAATACAAAAAACTGAAAGGTTTGAAACGGGAAAATTTGCGAGACCATATGACCGACTTGGAACTTATTTTTTCTATGCTCGGTGAGGCATCAACAACTCATATTACAAAAGCTGAGCACCCGGATGGTTTCATTGAGAACAAAAGTGTCGCACGCCGAGGCGGAAACGTTGCGGGCGTAGCGAGAAAAAAACTCGAACAAGAAACCCGCCGAAAGGTGGTCAGCAGGGAAAACTACCTTCAAAGTCCTCAAAGTAAAAGGCTAAAGGGGTAGAACTAATATAGCTGGGAAATTATTTATTCATTACGACATTCGCAGGACGGCTGACGCATTACGAGTTATTTTTCTGCCCAGGCGGCTTTGCGGTTCATTTGTTTAGTGAGGATGTCGAAATCGGCTTCGTCGAAGACGCCGTCGCTGTTCATATCGCCGATAAAATATGAGCCTGCAGATTTCATATTGTTAATGAGGCTATCGAGCAGGACGCCGGTGTCTGCATCATCGACCTGACCGTCGGCGTTCAAATCATACCAGTGAATGTTATCATTTTGGGTTCGCTCTTCGACGTTCCAGACAACAGCATACACTTCACGCAGCGGGGGGGTGCTTTGGTCTATGGTCTGAGTAACAATAAGTTTATAATTGCTGTAATTTGCATCGAGCGGACAATAGATATGCTCGACGTTGTCTGCAGGGCTATCACTATAATCCAGCAGGGCTTCACCGCCATCTGAATTAACCATCCAAAGCTCCAACCGGATATTGGCGTCCTTTTCGGGCTGTGCCTTGAACGGAAATATATTCGAGAAGTGGTTGTTCCAGATAACAGTTGCAGTGATGAATTTGTCCTTAGTCTCTTTTATATTTAACTGATAGCTGTTCGATGAATCACCCAGCTCGTTTAAGTCCCATCCTGCTGCTGAGACATTGCCGGGTGCGTGCTTTCCGGCGACAAGCTGTTTATATGCTCCGACAGCGTTTACCATTCCTGCTCCCTGCAGGAAATCGAGGGGGCAATTATGGTCATCAATCTTTTCAAGCCTTCCCTTATGCCAGAAGGGGAGTTTCACAGCTGAGTTCATCAACAGCGCCTTAATGACGCAGTTGCCGCCATTTGCAGAGACCGCATCGCTTAAATTCTCATCCATCTTTGCCTTTTGAATAAGCAACCCAGCTGCTCCCGCCACAACAGGTGTTGCAAAGCTTGTCCAGTTGCCGGTAACTTCGTAACCTTCAACAGAATTCGATACGGCGGCGAGGCAGTTTCCCGGCGCAACAATATCGGGTTTGCTCCTTTGCTGCTTTGTGGGGCCGCAGCTTGAATGTTCGGGTCGGGCAATAGCAAATTCTGAAAGTGCTGTCGCAATGTCATTGCTGTTGACTGCATCGACCACGCCTACGCCGATGACATTAGCTCCGGCAGCCGGATACAGAGGCGGGTCGTAGGCATTAGAGCCGTTACCGATAGCAGCAACGATTGTAATACCATTTTTTTCTGCCATTGCTTCGAGGCCCCTTGTCCACCAGTCTGAAACAGGATTGCCAATGTCCGCAGTTAAAATATCAACCGCAGGGGCCTTTAGAGAAAATATATTATTTGTTAAAAAATACCAGAACTCATAAACTTCTGCATTTGCATCCGGTATTGCACCATCGTAGCTGAAGGTGCCGAGTTTTTCATTGGTCCCTTTTTCATCCCGCCCGAAGAGTATCGAGCAGACAGCTGTTGTGTGCGGGGAAATGTCACCGGGTTTGAGGCCCTGGTCAAAGAATGTGAAACTTCTGCCCTGGAGGGATTTATGAAAGGTGTTCGGCTGGTAATCGTTTTGCGGCTCGTTTTCTATATATGTATAACTTCTGCTGATTATTCCTATATTGACACCGTTGCCGTCGAGATTGGGATCAATTTGACGCAGTCCGGTGATACCAGCGGTCTTTAATGCCTGCGGTTGTGCCTGACCATCAGCCCATCCTGCTGAAGTGCATATAAAAAAGACAGCAACAGCTATCAATACCGCGATAACTTTTCTTGTTCTACAACTCACTGCCGCCCTCCGAAAAGGGCTTTATGCCCGGGCGTCTAAATGAACTTATAAAAGGTCTTCTCATCAAGTCCTTCAATTACTTTCATATTACCACAGAGTTGCCTGTTTTGCAAGAGAACTTTGGACCTTTTACAACATAAATATTGGATTTTTAACACTAAAAAGAAGCTTTTTTCAGGTCCTTGCCTTTTATCGGACTATTTTTACACTTCTTTGGTTTATTCCGATAATTTTTTTGCACCCCTATTTTCAGTATTATAGATGCAGCAGGATTTTTCCTGCTGATTTAGCAAAATAAGCTGATTTTAGATGTCTCTTTGACCTAAAACAGCCTTCATCTTTTGCCGATTTATACCATAAGTGTTTGATTTTTTTATTTTAGTAATTTTTCTGGAAGGGTCTAAAAGTGAATGAAGTCCTGATGCTTCGCGATGCCCAGCCGCGGCGTGTTTTGCAGCTTGTTCTCGACCAGCGTCTGCCATTGGCTGTTTCGTATCTTTATGAAGGCTCCTGGCACCTGACTCGTGCTGTCCTTATCGATGTATTAGAAGATTCCTTCACAATCAGAATTTCACCGCAGAAAAAAAGTATTCCAGCAGACATTCACGAAGGCTTGTCGGTTGGTTTTACTTTTCAATACGGCTTCGGCAGGGAATACGAACGTTTTATTTTCGATTCTGTCGTGAAAAATGTCGAGCGTTCGGCAGATTCTCTTTGCATTGGTGTTATAACACTTTCACTGCCTGAAGGCGTCGAGGTTGTTCAGAGAAGAAGCTACCGCCGCGTCCGGGTTCCTGAAAAATTGAACGTCGATGTCAATATCTGGTCTCGAAGCATTCCGCCTGCGGACAGCACAGGCGTATCTGCGGAAGTTACACAAAGCTGGAATGGAAAACTTCTGGATATTTCCGCAGGAGGATTGTGCGTTGGCGTAGATTTATCGCAAGGTTCGGGCCTTGAGGTGGGGCATTTCGTCGGCCTTCGGTTCACTCCGCTGCATGATGAGACAGTGCTGTCATTTAACGCATATATTAAAAATATTGCGCCGGATGCAACCGGAAATAATCTTTGCATCGGTTTGGAAGTGGTCGGTCTCGAAGCAAGCCCTGAAGGACGTCTTGTTCTGCAGCGGCTGTGCAACATTGTTGACCAGTATTCCCAGATGAACCTGCTCTCCGCCTGATTCTTTTGTAAAAAAAGAAAACTCTATCTTCCAAAACCCAAACTTTTTCTTTCGTTTTTACCTATATTGGTATTCCTATTTATTTCGAGACCATTTAATTCTCGTTATTCAAGAGATTGAGTAATTTGACAGGTCCCGATTTGTTGCCAGCCTTGTCATAAACATAAATCCACACGTCTACTTTATTAGTTTCAGGAATTGAGACATATACCTTCGGAATAGAATCCTTATCGCTTTCATATTTTTTTAACAATTTATCTGGGTCTTCGTTGAGTACCTCCTGCCAGCGTTTTTCGTCCTTCCTTTCAGAATTTTCTCTTTTTTTAAAGTAAAACCAAGGTACTTCTACAGTTGACCCAAGTTTAAAATATTTAAAAACCGGGTATTCCTCTTCTATTAAAATTATTGAGTTGTCTTTGCCAAAATGTTCCTCCTTTATTCCAATACCAACAATATCTTTATCTTCATCATATATAAATAATGTAATGTTAGGTGATTCTCCAATAGGCTTGACAATAGCAGATAAAATTAAAAATGGTTCAGAATCCAACGTTCCGTTTTCCCACAAAGAAATGCAATAATCTGTTCGCTCTATTATACCTTCATATTTGGCTATAGGTTTTTCCTTCAGGTTATTAAGCATATCTACAACGGGTTCTTTAGATAAAGTAGTTTCTGTTTTTTTCTTACAGTTAATAATGAACAAGGCAAGAAATAATACTACTACAAGAGATTTACACACTTTTGATAAATTACAATTTTTCATAAAAGACTCTTATAAATTATTTCTAAGAAAAATAAAGGCATCCTAGTGGTTTATAAATCTCATATTTCCATCAGAGTATTATACATTCAGCATAAACATAATTCTATAAAAATCATTTTATGGCTTAGACTGTAAATGGGGGATTTTAAAATTATCCTTCTTGCTTTTGTCGGGGGGAATTGTTATATTTACGCTGGTTTTAATTAAGTTTGAGGTATTTGGAAGTTATGAAGGTCCTGCTGAACGATAAACAGATTGAACGTATCGTAAAGAAGCTTGCTGAGCGTGTCATCGAGGACACTCCTGCCCAGACGGAAATTGCAGTTATCGGTATCCGCAGCAGGGGGGAAATCCTTGCTCAGCGGCTTTGTGCCGAGCTTTCCCAGAAAATGGGGAGGGAGGTGCCCTGCGGGACGCTCGATATTACGCTCTACCGCGACGACCTTAACTCCCCCAGCGGCAATTCACAGCCGCGTGTTCGAACCACAGAAATCGGTTTCGACATAGACGATAAAATCATCATTCTTGTTGATGATGTGTTATATACCGGCCGCTCAGCACGTGCAGCGATGGATGCCCTGATCGACCTTGGAAGACCCAAGGCGATAAGACTGGCAGTTCTTGTGGATAGACAGGGCAGAGAATTTCCTATACAATCAGATTACGCCGGCTATAAGACCGACGTTTCGCAGAACCAACTCGTTCAGGTATTCCTGACCGAGTCAGATGGAAAAGACGAGGTTGTAATAGAGAAAGGCGAATAAATTGCGGAAAAAAACCGAGCAGTTCGTATGGACGCGAAAGCACCTCCTCGGCCTTCGACAGCTCACCGCCGATGAGCTTACACATATTCTTGATACCGCTGCTGGTTTTGAGCAAATCGGAAAACAAACCGTTAAAAAGGCGCCTGCGCTTCGCGGCAAGCTCGTGGTGAATCTTTTCTTCGAAGACAGCACCCGCACCCGCAACAGCTTTACCCTCGCAGCGAGCCGGCTGTCGGCGGATGTCATCAACTTTACCAAAAAAGAAAGCTCGGTTAGCAAAGGCGAGACGCTGCTTGATACAGCTCGAAATCTCGAGGCTATGGGTATTGATATTGTTGTTATCAGGCACAGTGCTGCTGGTGCAGCGACTCTGCTTAGCCGCAACATCACAGCCTGCGTTGTCAATGCCGGCGACGGATACTGTGAACATCCCACGCAAGGGCTTCTCGATGTTTATACGATTCGAAAACTTCGCGGGTCTCTAAAGGGCCTTAAGATAGCCATAGTCGGTGACATTGCCCATTCGCGTGTCGCACGAAGCGATATGTGGGCGATGACGAAACTGGGTGCAGAGGTGATTTTCGTAGGGCCGCCGACTCTTATGCCTGCTGATGTTGGCAGGCTTCCTGTAAGCGTCAGCACTTCTCTCGATGAAATTATCGAGAAGGTGGATGTTATTAATATGCTGCGAATCCAGTTCGAACGTCAGAGCAGCAATCCCTTCCCGTCGGTTCGGGAATATTCGCATTATTTCGGCCTGACTGTTGACCGTATGAAAAAAGCCAAGCCGAATATCATTGTTATGCATCCCGGCCCGATTAACAGGGGTCTGGAAATGGAAAGCGAAGTTGCCGACGGCGCCAACAGTGCAATACTGCAGCAGGTTTCAAACGGCGTGGCGGTCCGGATGGCTGTCTTATTTTTGGTGTCTCAGGCAGCTGCTCAAACAAATGTGTGAAAAAAACTTAAAACTTAAAACTAAAAATGCAAATTGAAAATCAAAGACAATGCCTGAAACTTTACTAATAACTAATGGACATGTAATCGATCCGGCGAATCACATCGATAAGAAGTGCGATGTCCTTATTATCGATGGCAAGGTTGAAGAGGTCGCCGACCATATCCCGAATAAGGGCGGCAAAAACAGTGCAGAAAAAAAAGTGATCGACGCATCGGGCAAACTTGTGACTCCGGGCCTTATAGATATACACGTTCATTTCCGTGAGCCGGGCGATGAAGAAGAGGAGACCATTACCAGCGGTTCAGCTGCGGCTGTGGCTGCGGGCTTTACCTCTGTGGTCTGTATGCCGAATACCAAGCCGCCGGTCGAAGATGAAACCGATGTCGAGTATATCCATCGCAAAGGCCGCCAGGCCCGCAAGACGCATGTTTATACGATGGGTTCAATTACGAAGGGCCAGGAAGGAATCGAATTGGCCGAAATGGGCTTTATGGCGGAAGCGGGGGCTGTAGGCTTTACCGATGACGGTCGAGGCCTGCAAAACACATCTGTGATGCTCAAAGCACTCAAATATGCCTCGATGTTTAATAAAGTCATCGCTCAGCATTGCCAGGATGATACAATCGCCGGCGAGGGCGTTATGAATGCCGGATATTTTTCCACGATACTCGGCCTGCCGGGCATTGACTCACTTGCGGAACAGGCGATTCTTTGGCGCGATATTCAGCTTGTAAAGAAACTGCGCAACGGCAATGTCCGCTATCATGCACAGCATATCTCAACCGTCTCGTCTGTGGAATTGATAAGACAGGCAAAAAAGGAGTCGCTTCCAGTTACCTGCGAAGTGACGCCGCATCATCTGCTTTTCACCGAGGAGATGTGCGCCGAATATGACACAAACTACAAAGTCAATCCTCCGCTTAGAACTGCTGCTGATGTCGCTGCCTTAAAAGAAGCAATTGCAGAAGGTCTGGTAGATGCACTCGTGACCGATCATGCTCCTCATCTTCAAAGTGAAAAGGAACTTGAATTTTTATCTGCACCATTCGGGATTGCGAGCCTCGAATGTGCCCTCGGTCTGTACGTCAAGGTGCTTATCGAACCCGGCATTCTCGACTGGCCTGGCCTAATAAAGCTGCTGACAATCGGTCCTGCGGGCGTTATCGGAATCGACAAAGGCTCGCTGTCAAAAGGCAAGCAGGGCGATGTAACGATAATTGACCCGAAGGCCGAATATAAAATTGATGTGAACACGTTCCACTCGAAAAGCAGGAATTGTCCTTACAATAACTGGAAAGTGACAGGAAGGGTTGAAAAAACTATCGTAGGCGGAGAAATCCGTTTCGAAGCACCCGCCTGATTCTAAACCTCGTTAAGGCAAAGTGTGTTTTTTTTGTTTATCTTTTTTATTGCTGGCATTTATGCTGTTTCTGATTGATGGTTATAATCTGCTCTGGTCTGCTCATGCATCCGATGAAGATGCACATACGCTCACCGACCTGGACCTTTGCAGGCTAGTAAGTGAATACCTCGCACTTAAAAAAGCAAGGGGGCAAATTGTATTCGACGGCATCGGGCCTCCCCAGAAGAAGGCCTTCGATTCCATAACCGGCTTGGAGGTCATTTTTACCGGAAAAGCTTCAGACGCTGACACTGTGATTATCAGTAAAATAAGCACATATTCGGCCCCAAAGCACCTTACTGTGGTTACCTCTGACAGGAAAATTCGCGATGCTGCTTCCGTTAAAAAGGTAATTTTGGTAAAATCTGAGGAGTTCTTGGAACAGGTGCTCCAGCAGTTATCTCGCAGAAAAAGGGCAGTTGAACCTGCAGCCAAAAGGCGGGGCATAAGTGAAGCAGAGACCGAACACTGGCTGAAGGTGTTCGGTTTCAAGAAATGAGGTTTACTGCGGCAGCAAACCTGCGGCGGAATGAGTGTATATGCATACTTCTAAAAGAGCTAAAAAACATCTGAAGGCACACCCGATGGTCATCTCCAGGCTGAGGTGGAAAAAAAGCACTCCTGATGGTTTGCAAAACGGCTGTGTTCTTGAAAATCTTGCTTTGGATTCCTCCATCAACGCCATTTCTTTTGCATCAATGGAGGGCAAAATCACATACGTGAACAAGTCTTTTCTTGATATGTGGGGTTACAGGAATAAAAATGAAGTAATAGGCAGAAAGACATACAGCTTCTGGGCGTCAAAAAAAGATGCTGATGCGATGAGGAAGCACCTTTTGAAAAAGGGCAGATGGACCGGCGAGATGCCGGCCAGGAGAAAAGACGGTTCTAATTTTGAAGTCAGGTTATCCGCAAATCTTGTCAAAGGCAATAACGGCAGGCCGCTTTGCACGATGGCCTGTTTTACTGATATCAGCGAAATAAAAAACGCTCTCGAAGCCCTTAAGAAATCTGAGACCAATTTTAAGCTTCTCTTTTATTCTGCTGCCGAGGGAATTCTCTGTGCAGACATCAAAACTAAAAGAATTAAATTTGCCAATCCTGCTATGTGCAAAATGCTCGGCTATACTCAGGAAGAGCTCATAAAGCTGGGCGTTAAAGACCTGCATCCGAAAGATGCTTTGGGTCGTGTTCTTGCTGAATTTGAAGAACACGCCCATAGCAGGAAATCGATATCAACAACTCTTCCATTTCTCAAGAAGGATGGCAAAATAATTTTCTTAAATGTTCATACTGCTCATGTTGTGATAGACCAGAGACCGTGCAATGTAGGTTTTTTCACAGATATAACCCGTCAACAAAGAGACGCAGAAGCCCTCAGGGAAAGCGAGCGAAGATACCACCTTTTAATCGAGCAGCTTCCGGCTATTATTTACACCGCTGCCCTGGATGATTCGAGCACAACGCTATATACAAGTCCCCAGGTCAGAGAAATGCTGGGTATTTCGGTTGAGGAATATACCGCTGACCCAGACCGGTGGCGGCAACTGATACATCCTGATGATATCCATCGGGTTATGGCTGATTTGAAGAAGTCACATAAGACAGGCAAAAGCTTTAACTGCGAATACCGGATGATCGCCCAAAACGGGCGCATAGTCTGGATGCGTGATGATGCCAGGATTGTTAAGGACTCTAAAGGAAGGCCATTATACCTTCAGGGTGTTATGTACAACATCACTGACCGTAAAAAGGCTGAAGAGGACCTTAAAAAAGCGCGTGACCAGCTTGAATTGCGAGTTCATCAAAGAACTGCTGAGCTTGTAAGGGCCAACGAGCTGTTAAGGCAGCAAATGGGTGAACGTGAACGGGCCGAAAAGGCCTTTCAGGATGTTGAAAAGCGCTTCAGGGACGTTTTTGAAAATGCCCTCGTAGGAATATATCGTACCACTCCCGGCGGCAGGATACTTCTGGCCAATCCTGCTCTTATTAAAATGCTCGGTTATACATCTTTCGAACAGCTCGCTGGCAGGAATCTCGAAGAGAACGGCTTTGAGCCGTTGTACCCACGCTCGTCTTTCAAGAAGAAGATCGAAAAAGACGGAAAGGTCCTTGGGCTCGAATCTACATGGAGAAGGATGGACGGCACCAGGCTTATAGTGAGAGAAAGTGCAGCCGTCGTCCGCGATGAACACGGTAAACCGCTTTATTACGAGGGAACTGTAGAGGACATTACCGACAGGAAGAATGCCGAGGAAAAGCTGATTGCTTATCAGCATCAGCTTCGCTCCCTTGCTCTTGATTTGGCGCTGTCTGAAGAACATATAAGAAGACAGGTCGCAATGAATATGCACGATTATCTCGGGCAGAACCTGGCTATTTCCAAGATAAAGCTCGACTCGCTTCGTCAGCTTGTCACTTCACAAAAAAAGGCGGATATCCTCGACGAGGTCCGTACCCTTTTGGGCAGCACAATAGACAGTGTTCGCTCACTGACCTTCGAGTTAAGCCCTCCTGTCCTTTATGAACTGGGCTTCGAGGCCGCAGTAGAGTGGCTTGTAAGATATATCGGGAAACGCGATGGAATGCTGACTGATTTTCACAATGACGGAAAGCTCAAGAGTCTTGAAGATAATGTTCGAATTCTTCTTTTTCAGTCCGTCCGCGAGGCGATTATCAATGTTACCAAACATGCGCATGCGAAAAAAATGTCTGTTTCCATCACTCGTGAGGGTCCCGATATACAAATCTCTATCGTTGATGACGGCGTAGGATTCGATGTATCGAAGGTGCGGTTGCTTGATGAGAAGTCACACGCCTTCGGCCTGCTCAGTATCAGGGAGAGAATTGGTTATATCGGAGGTCGTTTTGAAATTCAGTCCGCTCCGGGAAAAGGGACAAGGGTCCTGCTTTCTGCCCCGGTGGGTAAAAAAAGTACTAAAAAGAGAGGTAACAAAAATGAATAAGACAAGAATCCTGCTTGCCGACGACCATAAAATAACACGTCAGGGTCTCCGCTCGCTTCTCGAGAAGGAGTCCGATATGGAAGTCGTTGCTGAGGCCGAAGAAGGGCGCAGTGCTGTCCAACTCGCGAGGAAACTAACACCGGATGTGGTTATTATGGATGTCAGCATGCCGGACCTCAATGGTATCGAGGCCGCACGCCAGATTATCAAAGGCTCTAAATCAATTAAAGTCATCGCTTTATCGATGCATTCAGATTCCCTGTTTGTTACCGAAATGCTTAAAAGCGGTGTTGGGGGGTATTTGCTTAAAGATTGTGCCTTCGAGGAGCTTGCAGGGGCGATTCGCTCTGTTATGGCAGGTAAAACTTACCTTAGCCCCAGCATCTCGGATGTAGTAGTGAACGGGTATTTAAGCCGCCTGCCGAACAATAAGGAAAACGTCAACACAGGGGCATTGACCGACAGGGAACGGGAGGTCCTCCAGATGATTGCGGAGGGAAAATCAACCAAACAGATTGCCCTAAACCTGCATATCAGCGTCAAAACAGTTGAAACGCACCGGCGGCAGATTATGAACAAACTTAATATTTTCAGCGTCGCAGAGTTAACGAAGTATGCCATTAGAAAGGGGTTGACTGCTCTGGAATAATGCGGATATGAGCAATTTGGCCTCATCGGCCTGTGAAAATAAGGGAATTTACTGGCTGAAATGGGGAAAAAGATGATTTTACTTTTAGCGGCTTGTTGCATTATCATCGTGTATAGGAAGTATAATAGGGACTGGCTGATATTCATTTAGGGGAAATTTTAACCGGTTTTTGCTACTGTTGATGCTGCCTGCTGTTAAAAACGGAGCGTCGGCTATTTGCTCTCGAGGGGGCTTAGGGTGTGGGTTCCCCGGGACATGGCTTGGCGCTCCATCTTTTTTCTGCTTTTTTTAAATTTCCATTTTTTTTACAAAAGAAAGTTTATTTGAATAAAAGCAGCGGGGGCATTTTCTAAATTTCGGCTTGAGGGTATTTTAAAATAAAATACTGGATGCGGTTTGGATTGAATTTTAAACCAGTAAAATATTTTACATATAGACTCTGTCCATCATTCGAGGGAAGGGAATGCACTGTCTTATATGTCTTTCACCTGTTATCCAGGCGATTGTCCTTTCAATTCCAAGTCCGAAGCCGCCATGAGGGACCGAGCCGTATCGGCGCAAATCGATATACCACTGATAATTTTCCACTTTCAAATTATCTTCTTCGATTCTCTTGAGGAGCATATCGTAGTCATCTTCGCGTACTGAGCCGCCGATAATTTCTCCGAATCCTTCCGGCGCAAGCAAATCGAAATTCAGCACTACCTGGGGATTGTCTCTGTTGGTCTTCATATAAAATGCCTTGGCTTTCTTGGGGTATTGCGTAACGAAGACGGGCTTATCGTGCATCTGCGAAATTATTGTCTCATCGGAGCCGCCCAAATCTTTTCCCCAGTTAAATTCAGCAGCGAGCCTTGCATGTTTGGGGTTGTTCTCAATTTTCATATTGACCTCTTCAAGCTCAGAGCGCAGGTCAATAAGCTCAGCTGCCAATTTTTCCCGCTGCCAATCCTTCAATTGCCCTTTTTGCTGCTCCTCGATTTCGGAAATTCTCTTTTCGAATTTTTCTTTTTGCTCTTTTAACTTCACAAGCTGCTCGGCGAGGAAATTTTTCGTTCGCTCCGATGTCAGGATATTTACCGCCTCTGTATAAGTGAGCCTGTAGAAGGGGGGCTTAACATTTTCCATCGCCTTTATGTCCGCACCTAATGTTTCCAACTCCGGCCTGTTTCGCTCCAGCACGGTTTTTACAATAAATGAAACGAAATCTTCGGCCAATTTGAGAAGGCCATCCAAATCTATAAAAGCAACCTCCGGCTCGACCATCCAGAATTCAGTAAGGTGGCGGCGAGTCTTGCTTTTTTCTGCCCGAAATGTCGGCCCGAAACAGTACACCTTGCCGAAACTCATTGCTGCACTTTCGATATGAAGCTGGCCTGTCTGTGTCAGATACATCGGTCTGCCGAAATAATCCACCTCGAAAAGTGATTGCTGGTCCTCGCCCGCAAGTGACATCAGTATCGGTGCATCGACAAGAGTAAAGCCATTATCATTAAAGAACCTTCGCACAGAATCGATTACCGTATGGCGAACCCTGCCTATGCACCATGGTCTTTGCGAACGCAGATGAAGGTGCCTGTTCGAGAGCAGAAAATCCGTGCCGTGCTCCTTCGGTGTTATCGGGTAGTCGCTGGCTGGTGCGATTATCTTCGCATTGGTTACTGAAAGCTCATAGCCGCCGACGCTTCTTTTTTCCTCTCGAACAACTCCTGTTATCGTCAGCGACGATTCCTGTCCTAAGTGCTCCAGCTCATCAAAAAGTTTATCCTGAACTTTGCCCTTTTCTGCGACGCACTGGCAGAGGCCTGTCCCGTCCCGCAGTATCAGAAACATTATTTTGCCGCTGCTGCGGCTGTTATAGAGCCAGCCTGCCAGTGTTACCTGCTTGCCGACATAATCTTTGAGCTGTGCTATCTTCGTAAAATCTTCCATTTCTTCCTTCCTGCAACCTTCTTTTTCAAAACTGTTATTGCGAGCCTAGGCGCCGTTTATCGGGGCGCGGCAATCCTGCTTTTTAAAGCCTATTGGCAGGTATTATAATACTTTCGCCCCTCCTTACAACCAAATTTCACTATGCTTCCTTTCGCTCTTTAGTCTTGGGATTTGTTTAGGATTTCGATATTCGGATTTTGAATTTTTTACCTGGCTTTGAGGTCGCAAAAGCTTTTTACAATTGGTATAATACTTTGCTATGGAAACCAGGGTTGAAAAAATTTACCACGCTGATGCAGCCGTCGAAAGCCGCCAGCCGCTCTTTATCGCCGATGTCCCAGCAGGTTTCCCGTCGCCAGCCGGCGACTACGAGCAGGAAAGCCTCGACCTCAATAAATTCCTCATCAAGAATTCCGCTGCCACCTACTTCGTCCGCGTCAGCGGCGATTCGATGCTGGGGGCAGGCATCCACTCAGGGGACCTTTTGGTTGTTGACAGGTCAATTGAGCCGGCCGACAAAAAAATCGTTATCGCAAATATAAACGGCCAGATGACCGTCAAACGCCTGCGGATAAAAAAAGGAAAATTATTTCTCGAATCCGAAAATTCCGGCTACCCGCCCCAGGCCGTTGATGCTGATTGTGCTTTCGAGATATGGGGTGTCGTGACTGCTGTTATTCATTTGCCATGAAAGAGATATTCGCACTTGTCGATTGCAATAATTTTTACGTCTCCTGCGAGAGGGCGTTTGACCTGTCCCTGCAGGGAAAGCCCGTCATAGTCCTGAGCAACAACGACGGCTGCGTCGTTGCCCGCTCCAACGAGGTAAAGGCGCTCGGCGTCCCTATGGGTATCGCTGCCTTCAAAATCAGGGGCCTTATCGAAAAACACAAAATCGAAATTCTCTCTTCCAATTATTCCCTCTACGCCGATATGTCCAGCCGCGTGATGCATACGCTCTCTTCCTTCGCTCCGCAAATCGAAGTCTATTCGATAGATGAGGCATTTTTGAACCTCGCCGGTTTCGGCGAAGGCCTCGCCGGTTACGGGCGCAAAATACAGGATACCGTCCGCAAATGGACCGGCATACCTGTCTCCATTGGAATCGCTCAGACCAAAACCCTCGCGAAGGTCGCCAACAAAGTTGCGAAGACCTCTGCCGCAGCTGCCGGCGTCTTCGACCTGACAAATTCTGCTCTTATCGATGATACGCTAAAAACCATCGAGGTTGAAAAGGTCTGGGGCATCGGCATAAAGTCTGCCATAAAACTCAAAAGGGCAGGCATCCGCACAGCACTTGAACTCAAAAATGCCGACACGAGC
>Ga0105097_10000195_pt1 | contig 25728 bp, 17 predicted proteins | sample PPLLak12cMay2015_FD_87035 | JGI IMG/M metagenome (GOLD analysis project Ga0105097, IMG submission 87035) | Freshwater sediment microbial communities from Prairie Pothole Lake near Jamestown, North Dakota, USA - PPLs Lake P7 Core (1) Depth... | ecosystem: Environmental > Aquatic > Freshwater >...
AACGAGAGCTTTGACCGGCATATCGTCACCATCGAGGACCCGATAGAATATTACCACAACCACAAGAAATCAGTCATAAACCAAAGAGAGGTCGGGATCGATGTGCCGAGCTTTTCAGAGGCTCTTCGAAGGGTCTTGAGAATGGACCCCGATGTGATTCTCGTTGGAGAGCTTCGAGACCTCGAGACAATCGAGGCAGCAATCAGGGCGGCAGAAACAGGTCACCTTGTTTTCAGCACTCTTCATACGACAAGCGCATCAGGAACGATTACGAGAATTATCGACGTCTTCCCTGTAAACCAGCAGGACCAAATACGTACACAACTTAGTATCAATCTTATAGCAGTTTTAAGTCAGGCGCTCTGTCCGCTTGCTGTCGGGAAGGGAAGGGTCGCAGCTTACGAATTTATGGTCGTTACTTCAGCCATATCAAACCTTATAAGAGAAAACAAACCTTACAGGATAGATTCAGACATTCAAACAGGCAAGAAATTCGGTATGCAGCTTCTTGATGAGCACCTCTGGAGGTTATATGACGAGGGCAAGATAACACTCGAGGAGATGATTGATAAGGCAAGAGAGCCTTCAGACCTTCAGGACAAGGCAATGGCTAAACTGAAGCTTAAAAAAGCAAAACAGCTCAGCGAAGACATTGGCCCTGTATTAAGAAGATAGTTTTATAAACATTGACTCTTGAAACAATTCTGAATTTCAGCCATCAATAAGGCTAACCTGTGAAATTCATACTGAAAACGCATCAATGATTGAATTTCTATATTAATAATGCATTTCAAAAGATTACAGCCTTTATGACAGGAATTCTGTCTCTTTTTAGTCCCTAAGGACTGATTTTAAGGGTTGTAGCAAATAAAAGGCCGAAAAATTTTAGAAAAAAATCTTTAAAATCCGATATAGGCGGTAAATTTATTATAAGCAATAAATATGAAATTTACGTTAAAACTATGATTATAACATTAATAAATATAAGGACTTATGCTTTTACATAAATCCAGATGGCCCGGTCCTAAAAAAACAGCGTATTATATAGTGAAAGGCCATTTTTCCTTGACATTTAAGAAAAAGGTGTTACATTGATATTTGCCAGAGCATTATTAATAACGCCTGTAAAGGCGGGGAATTTTAAGCTTCCTTACCCCTGTATGGTACTTACGGGGGCACTAAAGAACCGGATTTTTGAAATAGTGATGCCTTTCCGGTGTGTTGCCGGTATTGGACCACACACTTCACTATTGCGAAATGTCCGGTGAAAATATCTGTTACGTTTTTTTAAGCGGTCAACATTAACATATTTAGTACAGGAGAATCAAAATGAACAAAAAAATTGTTGTGTTAAGTGTATTTTTATTTTTACTTTCCTTTGGCGCAGCCTCACAGGCTGCAACCTGGACCGATGACTTCAATACGCCGTATGATTATGCGGTCAACAGCATTGTTGATTCACCGTGGCAGGCGATTTTTGGGTTTGGGCCGGGTGATACCGGTGAAGCCTTGAATGCGAGCATAACAACCGCGGGTTCACTTCGTGTAGCAGCACTATCACCATCCGCTTCCCCTTATTGCGGCGAACCGGTTGGCGCTGCTCTTGCGAGAAGGATAAAAGGAAATTTCTCGATCGAGGCAAAAGTAACAGCTCATTGGTTTAGAAGATATCACAGCAATGGCGGTCTGTGGGCATTTTGCGAGGAAGACGCCGATGCCGGTGCAGGCTGCGATGGTATGATGTATGCATACTTCCCCTGCTGGACTTCTTATATAGGCTGGCCATGGAATGACGGCGGCAGAACAGAAGAAGTTTTTGCTGCGTTTGACCCAGGTGAAGTATGGTATGCCGACAAAGAGTATATGAAGTTAACAAGGTCTGGCAACGTTTATCAGGGTTGGTATTCAGATGACGGTATAACCTGGACTGCAGATGTTTTTAACAGAACACGAACGGATATAACCAGCTCAATGGTTGTCCAGGTCGGTCTTTATCATTGCATGGCTGATGCGGATCCAAACGGCTGGACAGATTTTGATTATTTCACAGTAACAGCTGATGAATTTGTTCCAAGTCTGAAAGCAGGTCCTCCGCTTCCAGCAGACGGAGCAGTTGACGTAAATTATTTGTCTGTTACATTAAGATGGAGAGCCGGAGATCAGGTTCAGGCAGTAAATGGGCATGAATTATATGTCAGCACTGATATAGCAAAAGTTCAAAGCCGCGATCCTTCCGTAAAGCACGTTTTGAGCGTCAACAGTTATTTACTGGCAGGACCTCTGCCATTGTCCGCAACATATTACTGGTGTGTGGATGAAATAAATGGCGCAACTAAATGGTCAGGCGATATATGGAGTTTTACAACAACAGCCGTCAAGGCAACCAATCCCAATCCAGAAAACAAACGAGGCGGTGTTGACCCAAGTGTTGCAAATCTGATTTGGACACCGGGCGGCACGCTCGTTCTCAATCAGGATGTTTATTTCAGCGACAGTTTCACTGACGTAGATAATGGGGCACCAGCAGCGCTTGTGGCAAGCAATATCGCAGGCGATGCAAATAGTATTGCTACACCAGGGATACCTCTCTTAAAGGGCAAATTGTATTTCTGGAGAGTAGATTCCAAGTGCGGCGGACTTGGCAATGTCAAGGGAGATGTCTGGCAGTTTAAGACAGCATTCCCTGTTGAAATTTGCGACAATTTCGAGACAGAGCATGATTATATGGTCAGCGGCACGACTGGAACTATCTGGGATGGTATTATTGGAAAGGATACCATTATAACACTTGCTACCGATTACAACCTGGGCAAGCTTTATATGGAATCCGGAAATAATGCCTGGGATGGTGGTTCTGGTGACCCGTCTGAAACCGAAGGCGCCTTTTTGTATAAAGAGATTGTTGGTGCCTTTATCGCTGATGTTGAAGTTACCGCTTATCCTGGACTCGATCCTCGTGATGATGCAGCTATTGTATGGCACAACTGGGGCGGTCTTATGGCAAGAGTCGGCAATCTTGACGCAGCAGGGCCCGGAGAAGACTGGATAACCACGAGTTACTTCCCGATTTGGGGAAATGGAAACAGAACAGACGTTTGCGGATGGTATACAACAACCTGGCAGATTTTTGCTGGTATCACAGGTACCGGCTGGGATGGCGGCAGGTTCCTCCAGCTTGAATCAGATGGCGAAGGAACATTCTTCCAGAGATGGAGCGCCGACGGTATAACCTATTATTCGCTTAACACAGGCGATCAGCCGTGGGCTGATGGACATCAAATTACTGTTACTCCAACGCTCAGGCCGGATATGGCAGGACTGCCTCTTCAGATTGGTCTTTGCCATGCTACATATTCGGGCTCTATCGGTTATATGGAGTTCGATAACTTCTGTTTCGGTCGTGACTTGATTGCGAAGGCATACAGCCCGCAGCCGACCGATGGCGGCGGTCTTGATTTGATGAGAGCCGTCCTTAGCTGGGCACCGGGCGACTTCGCAGGCAGTCACATTGTCCATTTCGGTACAGATCCTAATGCCCTTGTTAACAGGGGTTCAGCCAATGTTGTCGGACCGGATGGATCAGGCAGGTTTAGCTACAACGCCGGTTCATTTGAGACTCTGGCAATCGGAAATACCTATTACTGGCGTATCGATGAGGTTAATGCAACTCATCCCGACAGTCCGTGGATAGGCAATGTCTGGAGTTTCACAGTCCTTGATTACACAACCATTGATAGTTTCGAACAGTATATTTCAACAGGCTTCCCATCGGCACCGGGAACTCTCAGGAAGGTCTGGATTGACGGATACTGGAGCTTAACAAAGATAATTCCAGCGCCTCCTCCTGGTCAGCCGGCATATAAGATTACATCAAGTGCTTCATTTGTGCAGTTGAACACGGATCCAGCAGATGGTGGTGCAAATCCGGGTTCTCTTCGCTATTTCAACGATGCTGATATTGCACTGCTTGGCAAAAAATCTATGAAGCTATATTATGAAAACGACGGTTTCTACCAGTGGATAATATGGCTGTATGGTGCCGATATTCCAACTACTAAATATACAGCTCCGAAGTTCTCTGAAGTTGTGGCTGCTATCGATGATGCTGCAAGGTTAGTTCCAGCCACCCAGGAAAGCCTCGGTTTGAAGAGGAACTGGAGCGGCTATAAGCTCCTTAGGATTCCGTTCTACGGCGACCCGAACAACACGCTTAATCCAACAGACAAGCTGTATGTCGGCCTCTGGGACGGTGACAACAATCCGACAACACCGGTGGTAATTGTTAACTCTGACAACACAAAGCTTCAAAAGAACTGGTGGCAGGATTGGTATATACCTCTCAGCTCATTCCCGGCTGCTAATGCCAACTTCAGTCTCTCGAATGTTGCAAGGATTTACATCGGAATCGGCGACAGGACGACTCCTGTAACCGGCGGCACCGGCAATATATTCTTCGATGAGATTCAGCTTCTCTCGCAGGGTGTTTGCATACCGGGTACTCAGAAGACAGACTTTAACAACGACTGCAGGACCGATATGAACGACCTTGAACTGATGACTGAGCTGTGGCTCGCACAGGTACCTGCTGGAGCCGGCCCGATAATTAATCTCGATGCATCAGCCTTGGCGGTTGGTAATCTGACAAGCTGGAGCAATGCCGGAACAGGATTGGGCAAGTTCGATGCCAACACTGCTGATGCAGGAGCAATTCCTGTGGTTGCGATGGTTGAAGGCAGAAAAGCAGTTGTCTTTGACGGCAACGACTTTATGATTTGGAAAGATGCTGCCAATGCGATTAAGGCAGCACCTGCATCCATTACTGCCAATGGTGACTGGACGGTTATAATCCAGGCATTGAACCATACGATTAATGACGATGAAGAAATCCTTGCCTGGGCAAAGAGAGGTTGGAACGATAGATATTCTGCAATGAACTATGGTACAAGCGGCGCTTACGGCGCAGCAGCCCACTGGGGTGGTTCAGACCTGGGATTTGACAGGGGTGTTCCTCCTGCCCATCTGTGGCATACCATTGGAATTACATACGATGGCGCAACTGAAACCGTAGTTGTTGACGGTGTGATTAATGCTTCTGAAGACAAGACCCTGAATATCTGGGACGCAAACGCTGTAGTGCTGGGAACATACTCAGTAGACGCATACGATCCTAATGTTGTACCTCCTCTCGGATCTGTAAAATGGGGCAATAGCTGGATCGTTCCGGCCAGAACAATTATGTTTAGCGGTTCTGTGTCCAAGATTGAGGTTTATGACTATGCAATGACACCGGGACAGCTCGCAATGAAGATGGGTTCGCCCATCAACCTCATAAACGATACCATTATCAACTTCAAGGACTTTGCAGTTCTTGCGAACAAATGGCTCGTTGGACCTGTGCTGCTTCAGTAAATAAGCAGACTGATTCGCTTTAGTGCGGATTAGTAAGGCATATTAAGGCCTGAATTGAGAAATCAGTTCAGGCCTTTTTTCTTTTAAATTAAAGAGAAGTTGCCTTATGAGGTTTTGAGATTTATAATTCAGGCAATTTGAATTCAGAGGTTAAATAGACCTGTTCGAAAGAAGTAAATGAGATATCTATCTATAGATTATGGAACACGACGCTGCGGGCTGGCAGTTTGCGATAAAAGCGAAACGATTGTTTCTCCGTTTGCTGTTTTGGAGAAACAGAAGCTTCTGGATGAAATAAACAAAATAATAGAGAGTGAAAAGATAGATGCCATTGTGATGGGGCTTCCTTTGAATATGAACGGTTCAGCCGGTCAGCAGGCAAAAAGGGTTCGGAATTTCACAGAACAGATTCAAAAGAGAACGAAAGTTCCGGTGTATTTTCAGGATGAAAGATTAAGCACCTTTTCAGCGGCTGAAAAGCTTGCTCAGATCGAGCTGCCGAAAAATAAAAAAAGTGAAAAAATCGACGCAATCGCAGCTGCACAGATTCTCGACACATTTCTTGAAGAGAAAAAAAGCAAAGAATCACAAAAGTAGATTTGATTCTGTCATTATTAAGAACAAAGCTGTCCAAAAAGTGTCAGTGGGGTTGAATTGACAATTTTAACATTGGCAAATTGGCCTGCAAGAGTTTTAGGGCCGTCAAAAACTACGATCCAGTCTGTCGATGTCCTTGCGACAAGCTGAACTTCTTTCCCCTCATCAGGATGAGATTTTTTACTCGGACCTTCGACTAAAACAGCAACCTCCTTATCTAAGAATTCTTTGCTTAGCCTGTCGCTTATTTTTTCCTGCACGCAAAGCAGTTCAACGTTTCGTCTCTGTTTCACAACAGCAGGTACATTGTCTTTAAGTTTCTTTTCTCCGATTGTTCCAGGGCGAGGTGAATATTTGAATACGAAACAGTTTTTATGTTCTGCTTTTTGCACGAGATTTACTGTCTGCTGAAAATCGTCATCTGTTTCAGAAGGGAATCCGACTATAAAGTCACCTGCGATTGAAAGGTTCGGAACAATATTTTTCGCCTTTTCAATTAGTTGTAAGTACTGTTGGCAGCTATACATGCGGTTCATTGCTTTTAGGATTTTATCCGAGCCGCTTTGTGCAGGGATGTGCAGGTAACGGCAGACTTTCGGCAAATCGCGCATCGCAAAACATATTTGCTCAAAATATTTTTCTGTCGGGTAATTAGTTATGAATTTTATCCACTCAATTCCATCGATAATGCTCGCAGTCTCGAGGATATCAGCAAGACAATAAGTTTTGTCGCCCGTTTTATACTCGTAGGAGTTGACGGCCTGGCCCAGCAGAGTAATTTGTTTGATGCCGCGCCCGGCGAGTCTTTTAATCTGCTCAGAAATCACGGCGGGGGGCCTGGAGATTTCCAGACCGCGAACATAAGGGACGATGCAGTAAGAGCAGAATTTGCTGCAGCCTCGCATAATACTGACATAGGCCTGGCCGGGAATAATCTGCTCATCTCTATCATAAGAGGACTCGAAATTTTCAAGAGGTTGATTTTCCAAAGGGTGCTGAAGAATATTTTCTGTAACTGCAAGAGACTTGCTCTTATTGAACAGTGCCTCTTTCAGAAGGTCAATAAGCTGCGGGATTTGTGCCGGCCCGCAGACTATATCCACTGCTGGATGTTTCAATAACTCACCGCCCATCCTCTGTGCCATACACCCAATAACTGCTACGACCAACTGCGGCCTGGTTTCTTTTATATGCTTTAGATTTCCCAGATGCGATATTACTCTCTGTTCAGCATGTTCCCGCACCGAACAAGTGTTAATCAAAATCGCATCCGCTTCCTTTTCGCTATCTACAATCTCAAACTCCGCTTCTTTCAGAGCAGAACAAACCAGTGCCGAATCCAGCTTGTTCATCTGGCACCCATAGGTATGGAGAAATATTTTTTTTGAATCTTTCATTTTTTGCCAATAATCTTGATCGCTTCAGTGGGACAAACCCTTTCGCAGCCGCCGCGCTTATCACATTTTGATTCATCCGTGACCTTGCATTTATTTGTTGCTATATCAATATACAGGATTTTCTGGGGGCATAAATCTACACATTTTGCGCAGCCGATACACAACTCTTCATCGATGAAAACTATTTTATTCATATTCATTTCCTTTTAATGCCAATGCCAGAGGAGTTTAAACATATTATTAACTGATCGAGCAGGTGCCGCCGCCGACTTTACTTTTATACGATTTTTGATTATATGGCAGCTTCATCAAGAGCATTCCCGTCAGGCAAGTATCTGTAACACCTGCGAAAATCAGGCCGCAGGAAACAAAAATGGGAACCGCTATGAAGGCTCGGTGTAAGAACAGCGAAAGAAGCGTGCCCGTAAGAATAAAAACACCGGCAATAATTCTGACCTGCCTTTCAAGGGAGATGACGCCTTCTCCTTTAATTACTGGCAATTTTGCTTTTTGCCAGGCTGTGATACCGCCGTCTATCGCCTTTACAGAGTGTATGCCTGACTTTAGCAGCATATCAGCAGCCATAGGCGAGCGGGTACCCGCACGGCAAAAGACGATATAGGTTTCGCCCGAACGGCCTAATTCCTGAACTTTGCCGGCGAGCATATCAATTGGAATATTAATCGAATCCTTTATATGAATCTCGCTGAATTCGTTAAATGAACGAACATCCAGCAGTTTTACATTCGGATTTTTGTCAGCAAGCTCTTTTGCCTCCTTAGGTGAAATCATCTCGATGGCTGCTGCCTGCCCTTTTTGGTTGACGCGGATGATGTTATCCATATTGAAAGGTTTGGAAAGTTGTTTTGACCTCATATTGTGGACGAAAGCAGCTTTGTCTGTTTCCTTCAAAAATGGATTATCTGTTTTTTCTTTGCTGATAGTCGAAGAGCGTTTCTCATGATAGTCGTGGCCGGGAAAAACTATTGTGTCATCAGGCAAACTTTTCAATCTTTGAAGAGAATCAAACATCGATTCGGGTGACCCGTTTTGAAAATCCGTGCGCCCGACACTGCCGATTAACAGGATATCACCCGTAAAAACCTTTCTATCGCCATAAAGGCTGATTGCATCATCAGTGTGTCCTGGTGTATAAATGACCTTCAAAGAGGCTGAGCCGATTTTGATTTCATCATTATCTTTCAATCGCATGTCTGCGACGCTCGAGATTGCTTTTTCGAACATCAGCACAGGAGCATTAAAAATTTTCTTTAAGACAGCGGCAAGCGAGAAATGGTCAGCGTGAGTATGGGTGTCAATAATATATTTTAAAACCAGTCCATTCTTTTTCAGGTAATCAACATACTGTTTCTGCAGGCTTATGTGCGGATCGATTACCAGTGCGTCGCTCTGTGAATGTAAAATGTATGACAAACAGCTTCCGGCGGCAAATTGTTTCAATTTAAAATCGCTATTCATTTTTATTTCCTTCCGATAACATTATCCCATATTTGCTTACTGAAAAACCATACCGACTTCAGTTTTTTTATTTACTTTATTGGTTCGCTTTGATATCACTCCAGTTATGCACCCACAATCTAATCTTGACTCGGACCTGATAATCTAACTTCATAGTTTTTTAATTTTCCCAATAAAAGGCTGTTTTAGGCGATAAAATTCAGCGCAGAATTAAATAATTAAGAATTGTACCAACTATTACGCTCAAGAGTATCATAAGAAGTGTTGATTTGATTAAATTTTTGAAGCCTAATTCCTTCCATAAAACTATGAAGGTGGCAATGCAGGGAAACGACATAGCCAGAAGTGTTGCAGCGATAAACATTTGTTTGGCCGAAAGTCCCAGCGGCATCAGCATCCCGACCGCTACATCTTTTCTTAAAACACCAATTACGAGTGCCACTATGGCTTCTTTCGGCAGCCCAAATAAGCCGCTGATTATGGGGGCAAATAAGCCTGTTACCGAATCGAAAAGCTCGAAGTATAAAAGAATATTTATGGCCATAACTCCTATCAGAACAACGGGAACGGCTTCGATTAAAAAACCTTTAATGCGGTAAAATAATTTTCTCATCAGAACCAGCAGGGGAGGAAACCTCAAAGGGGGAATTTCAAGTAAAAATTCCGGACTGTATCCGTGCAATGTGCGGTTTAAAACCAGCCCTAATATTAAAACCACACAAAATAAAACAAGATATACCCCGGCAACATACAAACCTCCATACGCTCCCAATAAACCAAATATCATTGCCTGCAACGGCACACAGGGAACACCGATAGAAATGATTGTTGAAGCTATAAACCTTTCTCGCTTCGATTCAAGGATGCGAGTGGATAAAATCCCCGGCACATTGCAGCCGAAACCTAAAAGAACGGGTATGATGGCATATCCATGCAGGCCAAGCCTGTGAAGGAGATTATCCAGCAGAATCGCAAGTCGTGGCAGATAACCGATGTCTTCCAAAAGACTCAAAATGAAATAAAAAGATATGACATAAGGCAAAACCATTCCGAATTCGATATAGGGTGCTGTAGTCAATACACCGAGAGATTGTTTAAAATCAATTTTGCCGTCAACCAGTTCGCCTATGAAAAAATGAAAAAGAAATCCATGTTCCTGCCAGTTCACAGTCAGCTTTTCCAGCAAAGGACGATAAATGTTTATGAAAAACGGGTCGGCAATCCTGTTGATAATTATTTCGCCGATAAATCGCACTATATGAAATGAAGCAAAAATTACCGCTGCGGCCATAATTAAACCCGTTACAGGCCTGACGGATGCATCCTCGATAGCTTCTCTTAGTGTGTGATGCCTATGTTCGAGCCGCTGGACCTGCTCGACTATTTTACCTATTTCCACCCAGGATTCCTCATGGGTAAGTTTGCTTCTTGAAACAGCCGCTGCCTCTTTTATTCTTTGTATTAACAATTTTATGCCTGCTCCTGTTACAGCACAGGTAGAGACGACCGGAACGCTCAATAATTTTTCAAGTTTCTCAGCATCGATATGAATGCCTCTATGGACGGCGTCATCGCACATATTCAAGCTGACAATTGTTGGGAAGCCTTCTGCTATAAGCTGTAAGGTTAGAAGCAGATTTCTCTCCAGGTTTGTTGAGTCAATAATATTAATTACAGCAATCTCATTTTTCGGATACTCTTTTAATAAAGATATTGCTACTTCTTCAGCAGGTGTATCCGGTTCCAGCGAGTAAGCGCCCGGTAAATCCACAACTTCGATTTTTTCATCACCAAGGCGCAGGTAGCCTTTTGAAAAGCCGACTGTAGTTCCGGGGAAATTCGAAGAGATGACCTGTACTCCAGTAAGCCTCGAAAAAATCACACTTTTGCCGACATTAGGATTTCCAATAAGGTATATTTTCTTTATCATTCACAACTCACAATAATTTTTGCTGCGACACCATGTCCGAGGGCCAGGATGCTTCTGCCAGCCTTTACGACTACAGGCCCCTTTAGGCCTATGTGGCTGAGCTTTGAAACTTCCCTGCCTCTATATATACCCATATTCATAAGTCTTTGTTGCAAATTATTTCCCCCCAAAATTTCAACAACCTTGCCCTTGTGGTCGGCTTTCATCTGAATTAAAGATATTTTTTTCATATCGGCGTTTTTAATTTATCTGCTTCTACAAGATAATTTATGGAAGAAAAAACTGTTTACTTTCCGAAAAAGAAATCTGATTTACTGCATTGTGCTTCCGATGATTCGCCAGACCTTGTCCTTATCTTTCTTCAGGGTCCATATAATCGTAAATTCTTCGGTATCGCCGAAATCGCCGGAAATCTTTACCGGTGAAGCTGTGGCGATACCTTTAACGATAGCGATTTTTGTATCGTCGAAGTTCAATACGAGGCCATCGAGAAGGCCCTGTTCCTTCATATCTGTTAGAAATTCCCTGACATGGGCTTTATCTTCTCCCTGTTGGCCGGTAAACCCGTCAGAATACGTTTGCATCATCTTATCAATGTCTTTTTGCTCCAGAGCGGTTTTCCAGTTCATAAGGGCCTGCTTTACGAGCTTTTCATCGCTCGGCCCAAATATAGAACATCCGCATATGAGCGTGACAGATACAAAGATTAAAAAAAATATACTTATCTTTCGGGGCATCTTTTTTCCCTTTCTTAACAACGGTAATATATTATTATCAATATAATAACAGTTTTTTTATAAACTTCAACACTAAAGGGAGTTATGAATGAAACCGGGACACAGAAAAGTTTTGATTTTATTTCTAATTTTACTGCTAATCCCAATAGGGTGGCAATTGTTTAAATACGCCGTAATTAGAGAGCTTCATTTAAGTCAGGTGCGAATTTATGTCTCGAAAAGTGAGAAGCATAACTGGCAGGCAGTGTTTATCAGTCATGGCTTATTAATGGGACATACAATTACTTTAGCCGCAGTCCCTGAGCCTCAAAGAAGTGGAAATGAGATTATTGTTGGCGATGTATGTTATGAGGACGGGGCTCCGACTATTTTCGTCTTTCGCTGGTAGAAAGATGGAACACTTATTGCTATCTTGACCAATGAAGCTGCAAGGGGAGTTGAAGAGGAGCCATACACTGGATTGTCTTATACCTATGCTTATGACTTTTTGAAAAATGAAATCATCAAGCCGCCAGAAAAAAGACCCCAGGCTGATGACCCGAATATCTGGAATGAAAATGTCAAACAAATCAAGTCTCTCCTCGATGTAAGAGGAGGCGCCGATAAATTCATCTATTGTCAGGATATGAGTTTCGAAAAACCAAACCGACAAGAAAGAAAACGTTGGGACAACGTCCTGAAAAAGGAAAATAGAACAAGATAGAAAACGTCATATGCTATAACGTTCTCAAGCAGAAGGTCGTTCAATTTGTCTGTTGAGTTTGCGCTGGATGTCTTTAAGACTGTTGGTTTCATTGAAGCCCATTGTGATAATGGGAAAAGCTGTCTTGTTATGCATCAAGGGTTCTGAGATATTAACCCATCGGCTGCAGATGTCACCATCAGGTGTGCCGGGAATTGGAGAAAAGTCTGCGAGCATGCCGCGGACACCGAGACTATTGACAAAATACATAGTTTCCTCAAGTTGTTTAGAATCGGAAAGAGGATGGCCGAGAATCTGATAAACAGTAATGTTGTTTCCATCTACTCCGGCATTTTTAAGATACTGCACAGCATCAGCCAGCTCAGCAGCGAAGACCTTGGAGCCTGTTTGTTGTTGCCAATCCGCAGAAGAACTTTCGAAGCCCAGATACAACGTTTTGAAACCAGCTGTCACCATAAGATTCGCAAGCTCTTGCGTGACAAAGCGGGCATTGAGGGCGTTAGGGGTATGGAAATTGACCACAATTTTCCTTTTTATAACCTCATTTAGAAATGGAACGAGGACATTTTCTGCATCATATAAAAGAGCATCATCATAGAATGCTATATTTTTCGCGCCCAGTTTAATGAGGAGCTCAAGCTCAGCAAGGGAACGCTCAAGGGGTCTGGGCTTGAACTGTCCATAGACTTTCGGGACCGAACAATATGTGCAGTTAAAGGGACAGCCGTCCGCCAATTTTAAGACGCCTGTTTTTAATTCCGGATATGCTTCCCAGAGCGGCGGCTGATTCAAAGAAGGCTCGATATTTAAATATTTCCACAGAGATTCTAAGTGGTTTCCTTTAATGAGAAGGTCTGCGTTCAGTTTTCCAGCATGGTCAGGACAGAGTGTAACATAATTTCCTCCCAGAATAATTTTTGTTTTCGGCCAGAAGCTTCGAATATCTTCAATGACCTCAACAACACCTAAATACCAGTAAGTCATCGTTGTGGAAATGAAAGCAAAATCAGAAGGTGTTTGGCTTTTAAGAAATTCCTGAAACAGATTTCGGGGCAGGCCGAAGCGCCTAAAGAAACGAGGAATGTTGATAAGGCATGAAGGCTGAGCAGTTTTTTCTTCATAGAAACGGCCTCGGCCCCACTGGTCGTCCGTAAGTTTGGGCTGAGCCTTGACAAAAGGATGGCAGCGGTCTAGGTAATCGAAAAGTGCAAAATCGGTTTTACCCCTCACAAAGCCTGCAACAGAAAGCATACCATAAGGCTTCAGCCAGAAGTCATAGGCGGCGAAATCGTAAATCGGCGGATTAACAAGTAATATTTTTGTAAGCATAGCTTTCATTTTATCGGTTTTAGATGATAAATCAAAGCTCTTGACCTTTCGGCCGTTTTTAATATCATAAGTACCTGTCATTACAGGATTATTTGTTTGAATGTCGATTTTATTAATGAAAGAGCATATATGAAGGTAAGCAGGAGAGCACAGGCAGTGCCGCCGTCAGAGACTTTAGCAGTAACTGCAAAGGCAAAACAGCTAAAAGCACAGGGGATTGATGTAGTCAGTTTCGGCGCAGGCGAGCCTGATTTCGACACGCCAGATTTTATCAAGGATGCAGCTGTAACAGCTCTGAAGGCGGGCAAAACAAAATATACTCCTGCGTCAGGAACAATCGAGCTTCGAAAAGCGATCGCTGAAAAAATGAAGAGGGACAACGGGCTCGATTACAAACCCGAACAGATTATCGTCAACATAGGCGGCAAACACTCGGTTTATGAGGCAATGCAGGCCGTCCTTGATGAGGGCGATGAGGTCATTTTGCCGGTTCCGTATTGGGTGACCTATCCTGAGACAATAAAGCTTGCAGGGGCAATAGCTCAATTTGTTTATGCGGACAGGGCAAACAGCTATAAAATTACCCCCCAGCAGCTTAAAAAGGCCCTGACAAAGAAGACTGTGATGCTTGTTCTCAACTCCCCGAACAATCCCGGCGGCTTTACCTATACTCCCGACGAGCTTACACAGCTTGCAAAAGTCTTGGAAGGAACAGATGTTATTGTTCTTTCAGATGAGATTTATGAGAAACTTGTTTACAGTGGAACGAAATTTATAAGTTTTGCCTCCATAAGCAAGGATGCATATAACAGAACTCTTGTTTCGAACGGTTTGAGCAAGACATTTTCGATGACTGGCTGGCGATTGGGCTATACAGCAGGACCTCTCGAGGTCATAGAAGCAATGGGCAGGCTACAATCGCATATGACTTCAAATCCTGTCACATTTGCACAGGATGCAGCCATTAAGGCATTGACCTGCCCGATTGCCCCTGATGTTGTCGAGAAGATGAGAATTGAATTTGAAAAAAGAGCGAGGTTTATGGCCCAAAAACTTAACAGCATAAAAGGAGTGTTCTGCACGGAGCCTACAGGGGCATTTTATTGTTTCCCCGATGTTTCGGAGCATTACGGGCGAAGTATAAATGGAACAAAAATTGGCGGCAGCAACGATTTTGCAAACGCACTTCTGGAGCAGGCTTATGTAGCGGTTGTGCCAGGACAGCCCTTCGGCTGTGATAACAATATTCGTTTGAGTTTTGCCTGCTCACTTGAGCAAATCGAGAAAGGATTGGAACGAATCGAGAAATGGCTGACGAAATAGGACACGAAAAACTGAGTCTGGAACGGCCGGCGCTGTCGGGCTGGCCAATGGTAATTTTTTGGGCTGCAATGCTTATCTTTGCCTGTCATGCCTGCACGCATATGGTTGGCGCAGGCGATACTTGGGTGGCGATGGCCTGCGGCAGGCACTTTGTAAATCACGGCGTCAATACTGTTGAGCCCTTTAGTGCAAATTCACACAAGGCCGGCCCAACACCTGAAACGATGTCCGCTTATGCCAAACAGCTCCGTAATGACGCGATGTATGAAAAAGGGATTAAAAAATCCCTGATGATTTGGTGGGCTGACAAGGCCGACAATTTTGGGAGCTGGCCTAAGTGGCAGCAGGATTTCGCTAAATGGATACATCCGACTGGCTGGGTGAATCAAAACTGGCTGACACATGTTATTTTTTACAGCTTGGTGCCCAAATCAACTTATACCCCCAGCGACACATTTTCTTCAAACGCCCTTGTTTATTGGAAATTCGCCGTTTATATTGCTGCTATAATCTGTGTTTATTTCATAGCACGATTCTTGAAAGTTAATTCTGCCATAGCGGCTGTCCTTGCTTGCTTTGCCCTGTTCACAGGCCGCTCATATTTTGACATTCGACCCGCGGGATTCTCTAATCTTCTGGTGGGTGTGTTCATCCTGATACTTGTTTTGTCGACATATAAAAACATATTATATATATGGCTCATAGTTCCCCTGACAGTTTTATGGTGCAACCTCCACGGCGGATACATTTATGTTTTTATAACACTGGTTCCTTTCATAGTGCTGCATTTTATTACAAGCTTTTCGAAAAAATGGTTCGTTTCGATCAGCCGAAAGGGTGTATATCATACAATTGCTGCATCAATGGCTGCTTTTATTGCGATGATTATTTTTAATCCTTTTCATTTAACAAACCTTACCCATACATTTGTAATCAGCGTCAGCAAGCATGCAGAAATGTGGAGGACGGTCAACGAGTGGCATCCGGCGTTCGAATGGAGCAATCCTGTCGGCACAAGCTATCCGTTTTTGATATTGTTCGCATTATTTATAGGTTTATTGCTGTTCTGGATTTTCAGCCGAATCCTGGCGCCAAGATATTTAACGGGGAGCAAATCGCAGCTTGATTCACAAAAAGTGTCCTTCGACATACTCTTTAAGTTTTTCGGATTTTTACTGGCATTATTTGCTTTCTGGCTTGTCCTTTTAAGCTTTGCAGTGATAGACTGTAACTTTTGGAGCATGGTCATCAGTTTTTCTTTCGGAGTAATCCTCTTGGTGAGCATTTATCAGAATATTTATTATATTTTTCTTTCGATCCCGTTGTTCTTGCTTATCCTGCAGATAACAGGGCTGTACAACCCCAATGCCGTAAAAATCGCGTTTGCAGGCAGAAATATTTATGCCTTTGTTCTTTTGCCGGGCTATGTATTTATGCATATCATTGGTTCTGCTCTTTCCAAGAATCTAGAAATCAAAAGAAAGAAAATTGCTTATGTCGCTGTTGCTGTGTTTTTCATGATATTAATGGTTATTTTATTCAATCCATTTAAAAATTCTCTTCCTCCATGGCAGCTTTTCAAAGTTGACGCTAAAGCTTATTTAGAAAACATTATCACCATAATGGGCAATAAATTCGTGCCTTCCAGGGGCATATGGCATCCTCAGTTTATAAATAATGCTGAGCCTGCATATCAATATTACTTTTATGGCCTGCTTGTTATAAACGCGATTGCGATAGCTTTATGGTTTATTTTTCCTGTTCTTCTCGGGAAAGAAAATTCAAATGCGCCGGGAAATTATCCTCAGCCTGTTCAGGCAAAAGGCACGAATTATCAGTTGCCAAAGATAGATTTGCCACTGATAGCAGTCGTTTTACTGACAATATTTATGGCAATTCAATCACGGCGATTTATCCCCATAGCTGCGATAGCAGCCTGCCCGATTCTTGCGATGTTTATCGACCAGATAATTAAGAATATTTCTTCATCTCTGAATTTCCACAAAAATAAGCGGTTTGAAGTTCCTGCAATGCAAGTAAATGTTCAGAAGTTTTTAATTACCGCCGCTGCTGTGATAACAGCATTTTTAGGAACTTCGTGGGTTTTGAAATTTAAGACGGTTTATCTTAACCCCTGGCCGACAGACACAAAATTTACGTCTGTCTTTATGAGGATGACAGCCTCGGATGCAAAACCTTTTTATGCAATGAAGTTTATAAAAGACAATAAGCTTTCAGGCAAGATGTTCAATTACTGGACGGAAGGCGGCTTTATCGCCTGGGGAGAAGAGCCTGACCCTAACACAGGGCAGATTCCTTTAAAGCTTTTCATAGACGGCCGCGCACAGGCAGCATATGAACCATCGGCTTATGAACTTTGGGTTAATATTATGAATGGAGGACCGGAAGTCGCAAGAGCACGACAGGTGGCCGGACCTTACGCCGGTCCTGATGAATATAAAAAATATGTAGATTATCAAAAGGTTGGAGTGTGGATAAACCAGCAACTTATAGAACAGGGTGTATGGATTGTACTTATGCCCGCTGAACAATTCGACGAGGATTTTGTTAAAGGCCTTGAAACTCATGCGGACTGGCGTTTGATTTATTACGATAACAAGCAAAGGATTTATGCAGATAAAAAACACTTTGAGACAGGCAGGCTCATTAAAGGGGTTTTTGACGGCGCTACTGTTTTCCCTAACGAAATTTTCAGAAACCTCATGCTTTCTTATCTTAAGATATTTTCAACAAATCAAAAAGACCAGCAGGAGGGATTAGATATTGCTATAAAGACTTTTAATTCGAATTGGGCGGATTCGCTTGTACAAAAGATAATTGCCGGCTCCCGGGGTGAAATACAGCCGGAAATCACTGGGTTTTGTAAAAGTGTATTTGAAGATTTTGAAAAAAATAAAAGCAACTACACCAAACAGGATGGATATCATAGCAATCTTGCATCTATATTGTATATCACGCGTTATTTAAGGACTGTCGCGGAAAAAGAAAACAATAAAGACAAGTTGGCTTTTTACCAGTCGAAATATTTAAGTTATGATATTGAAAGACAAGAATTGCAGAATACCAAGCGATGGTGATTTTATGCTCAATGCTGCATTAGAGTTCAGGAGAATACAAAGTTCAATTGGCTTATGAATTCAAAAGAGCAAAAAGGCATTTCAGTAAGTGTATTTTTTCCCTGTTTCAACGAACAGGATAACGTTGGGCCGCTTGTAAATAAAACCATTAGGATCCTTGAAAGCATCGAGGCTGATTTCGAGGTAATCGTTGTCAATGACGGCAGCAGAGATTCAACAGGCGGTGTCGCTGAAAAGATTGCTCATTCAGACAGCAGGGTGAAAGTTGTCAATCATAAGACAAATCTTGGCTACGGTGCGGCACTCCGTTCGGGTTTTAACGCTGCCACTAAAGAGCTTGTATTCTTTACGGATGGCGACGGACAATTCGATATTGCAGAATTGCCCCCTTTGATAAATCTTATGAAGGAGTATGATGTCGTTACCTGCTATCGCATAAACCGACAGGATAATTTTCTGCGAAGGCTGAACGGTTTTTTGTGGACAAGCCTCGTCTGTTTTCTATTCAGGATTAAAATCAGGGACATCGACTGCGCATTCAAGCTTTTTAAACGGAGTATATTCGACAACATCGTGCTCGAAAGCACGGGAGCCTTGATAGATACCGAAATCCTGGTCCGTGCCTTTCGAAAAGGCTATAAAATCACCCAGACAGGGGTGCATCATTATACCAGAACAGCCGGCAGTCAGACTGGAGCAAAGCTTCGTGTTATATTCCGTGCATTCAAAGAGCTGTTCAAGTTCTATTGGAAGATATCGAAAGAAAAAATTGACAGAGCAAAAAGTTAATTTGTTTATTTACGGCTCGCTTAGAGACCGTAAAATTTTTCAGTCCGTAAGCGGTTTTGGTTTCACTTATAAGCCTTCAGCTGCGAAGAAAAATCAGCTTCTTGCGGAGCCGGCACTTCTTGCCGGATATCACAAGGTCAGCCCTGACAACGTTTATTATTATGCGGTAAGGGCGCCAGCATCTAAAATCGACGGACTTCTTATTTACGATGTTCTCCCTCAGGTGATGGATGAAATCGATAAGTACGAAGGCAAGCGTTATAAACGTGAAGCCGTTCGCGTCAATACTGCGAGCGGAACCGTTAGGGCTCAGGCATATCTTGTCAGCCGTGAAAGTATGAAAAAACGTTTCGGCGACCGCTGGCACGTCAACCTGATTCACGAATTGTGGCTTAGGAAGAGAATCGAGAAATTTTTGAAGAAGAAAACAAGGCCAGGCGAAAAATCAAAAGATGCTGAGCTTGAGCGGATTGCCGACAGGGAGCTTCTCGCAACAACAGAACGAGATCTTGTGATTAGTCACTATAGAACTGATGCAATCAGCGATTATTTCATTGAACATGAACTGGACAGACCACGCCCTAGCATTAAACATTTGTTTAGTGAGACGCAAGCAAAGCCTTATGTAAGAAATTACCTCTCGCTTGTGATAAAACAAGTACTCCTTAACCAGCTCGACGAAAAAATACAGGACAGGTATCGTTTCGAACTTGAGCATATGCGGACTTCGGAAAGGTATTTTAAGCGAAGCTTGAGCCTTCTTTCGGCTTTGAGAATAATAAACGAAAATGCCCAGACGGTATCATTAATTGTGAAAGATGCTTTGAAAACAATGCCATTTGGAAAATACGACCTTATAGACTATGTCAAATACGCCGTCAGAGCAGCTGGGAGCATTTTCGATGACCGTGTTTCAAAATCACAGCTTGAGTTTATCCGCATGCATTTCAGCCCCGGCCTAACCCCGCTTGGAGCAGAATTGGAATTCAGTAATGTAGGTTCGGCTGCGGTAGAGCCTCAAAGAAGCATCCGGAACAAGAAAGATATAGTTTATGATAACTTCAGATATTTTTACGATTTTGCGCTGCATATTTTATCCTGGAAATTAGGAGGCTATATCGATGACCACAGCGGTGCAACAACTCTTGACCGCAGGATGGGCTTTTTAGAACTTGCTCCGGGAAGGCTAAATATTGAGGGTGAGCTGTCGAGGCCTGCGACAGCGGATCCTTGGACGTTGAACCAGTTAATATACGAAATTGTAAATTTCTATGACGTCCATCCCCACAGCCTGCATTTGTCGTTTCAACTCAGAAGATACCAGATTGGAAATCAGCAGCTAATGCCTCCTGGTTTTGCGAAGTGTCTTCTTGCTCTTGGCGGCGGCCCGCAAATAAATAAAAGCAGCGGTAAAATTCAAATTTCCAGAATCGCCAACAATGAGATAATGCAGTATAAGGATGGCGAGGAGCTTGTCTTAGCCCGCACAAGCAAACGCAGATGGTTTATGGGCGAGGACACAATCGCGGAAAAATTGCCAAGCCAGGTTACAAGCTGGATTCAGCAGTACAAATTTATCAGGCTCGAAAAGAACGCAAATTATGAGCCTCTGATTATGTGCCTTAAAGGCCTTCAATTTTCCATTAATCCTGCTGATTATCTCACAATCGAGCAGTTAAAATCGGGTATGCTTCAAAGCCAATATGAGGAACTCAAGGAATGGGCAATTTCTCCCTCTCAAATAAGTCAGCAGACCATAACTAAATTTCTTGAAGCTGTTCGGGATGGATTGATGAACGAAGGTCACCACCTGCCGGTCCATCAACTTCACTATATTGAATGGGCGATCAATTCAATCGATGTCCAGCTTCGAATTTTTAACAGGGAAGTCAAAAAACATAACGAAGGGAACTGACAATTCATACGGAGAAAGTTTTCTTCCTTAGAAACTTCATATATCAAGGTTAGGTATTTTCTCTTTTAGTTTTCTCGCTGCAAAACTGATAATTTCCCTATGGTCGAATGCAAGTGTTTCAGGAACCTTATCTAATTCGAACCATTGTGCTTTCGATGCATCATCACCGCCTCTTACGGATTCTTTATTTCCCGTTATTATTCCCATATAAACAACCGAAATCTGGCGCCCGCGAGGGTCACGTCCGACAGTTCCGAAGGTATGAATCTGTTCGAGCTGAATGCCTCTAAGGCCTGTTTCCTCCGCCAATTCCCGGGCAACAGCATCATCGAGCTCTTCGTCAATTTCGATGAAGCCTCCGGGCAGTGCCCAGAGGCCCTTGAACGGTTCATTTCCCCGCTGAATCAATAATACGCTGACCTCGCCTTCGTTTAGAGCGAATACGACAGCATCTACTGTCACCATCGGCCTCGGCCACTCATAAACATATTTGCCTTTCTTCACCATACAACTAATTACCTCAAAAACAAGGGAATATATTATATTTGCTTTCCTGAATCAATATATAAGCCGATATGATGTTGTTGTAACATTAGACACAAAAAGGTCTTAACTAAACATTCTAAGAACAAAATGAAAAAGTCTCTGGCATAGGTTTAAAAATAATTTGATATCAAAAGTTTTTGTTATAATATTATTAAAATATTATTACCGCCGAAATTCATAATAACTATGAATACGGGGGAACCGATTAACGGGGCGAAGTCCTTCTTAAGGACTGGGTACCTTCAAGCCCAAGCCCGTCAGCTAACCTCGCAGGCGTGTGAAGGGGTAATGGCTGCACAACAATTCCAATGCGGGAATTATTGCGTCATCCTTTGCCCCCGAAAGGATGACGATGAAGATTTTTCTAAAAAGTCTGCGTGTTATAACTCCATATCAAATACTTGTTTTGGGTTATGCGCTGATTACATTAATTGGTGCAATTCTTTTATCGCTGCCGATTTCATCTGCACAAGGTCGGCATCAGCCTTTTATCGATTCATTATTTGTAGCAGCATCTGGCATAAGTACAACAGGTCTTACGCCGGTAGATATTGGAAGCTATTACAGTAAATTCGGCCAGATTGTGCTTCTATGCATATTTCAGATAGGCGGCATCGGCTATATGACTTTTTTTATTTTCCTCATATACATTTTAGGCATTAAACCACCTTTAATGACACGGCTCGTTGCCAGGGAATCATTATCAGGTTCAAACCTCAGAATGTTAGAAAAATTTTTCTTAGTAGTCGTGGGATTTACATTTATGTTCGAGTTTTTCGGGGCCGTAATATTGGCACATTTCTGGTCGAAAGAGTTTACAGTTACAAGGGCGGTGTATCTAGGGATATTTCATTCCGTCTCAGCATTCTGCACTGCGGGTTTCGGCGTTTTTTCAAACAATCTGGCGGGATACAGAGATAATACTGTTGTTAATCTGACAATAATCGCAGTATCGATTGCCGGTGGTATAGGATTCTTTGTGCTTTACGATTTATGCAGGTTTATGACAGCTATTTTTAAACGCAAATATCCGCGAAGACTGTCTGTCCACAGCAAGATAGTTATAATCACAACAGCAGTTGTTATGCTAACGGGAACTATCCTAATCCTTGCTGCTGAAAAATGGCCCAACGATATGAGACGCACTGACATAATAATAACATCTGCCTTTCAGTCTATCTCGGCATCTACGACTGATGGATTCAACACAATAGATATAGGAGCAATGGCGCCTATTAGCCTGACCTTTTTGATGTTCCTTATGTTTGTCGGGGCCTCACCCGGGGGAACAGGCGGGGGCATAAAAACTTCCACCCTCGGTCTTATTTTTTGTTTTATCTGGTCGCAATTAAAGGGCAGAGATTCTCAGATAAACATTTATAAAAGAGAGATACCTTCCGAGACAGTTTATAAGGCATTTGGGATGCTTATCTGGTTTGGGATTATTGTTTTTCTCGATATGATTATTATGAGCGCGACCGAAAAAGGCTCATATCTGCAGATTCTTTTCGAGGTTGTCTCCGCTCTGGGAAATACTGGATTATCGACAGGAATAACATCGGGCCTGTCAGATGCAGGGAAGATTGTGCTGATAATTACGATGTTCATTGGTCGAATTGGGCCATTAATGGCAGGTTACTTTCTAATAGGACCCCAGAAGCATCTGTTTTACAGGTATGCGACTGAAGATGTTTTTGTGGGTTAGACATTCTAATGAAATGTATTTAATTGTGCCGCTGTATATACAGGTTCATTTCAGTATATATCACCGGGAAGAAAAATTTGTTGTTTATTATTGTTAAGGTAAAATGGCGTGAAGATTTCCGACTTTATACAGAGAGATTCAGTAAGTGTACATTTAAAATCCCATACTTGTGAAGGAGTAATCCGTGAGATCACAGAACATCTCTATAAGAGCCGGAAAATAAAGAACAGGAACGGCATCATAGAAAGTCTTATTAAAAGAGAAAAATCGGCAAGTACAGGGATAGGAGACGGTTTAGCTATCCCTCATGCAAGGATTTCCGAGCTGAAAGAAGCTGTTCTTTTTGTTGGCCTTTCGAAAAGGGGGATAGATTTTTCTGCTATTGATGGGAAACCTGTTCACCTGGTTGTGCTTTTCCTTACACCTCTTCTTGAAAGCGGGCTACACCTGAAAATTCTTTCGAAGATTGCAACACTTCTGAACAATAAAGCGATGATTGGACAGTTAAAACGCTGTTCGAGTGATGACGAGCTTTATCGGCTACTAAAAAAAAGTGGATTCGAAAAAGAAGGTTTTCTTGCATTAAGCAAGGAAGATATTTATATCGAGCTTGAAACGGGAGAAAAAGGCATCAGTAAAGAAACAGCCCATCAGCGGCTGGAAACATACGGTCCGAACAGATTGAAGGCTGTAAGAAGAACACCTCTTATCCTGCGGTTTATTTATCATTTCACGAATCTTTTGGCCGTCCTGATGTGGGTCGGCAGCGCCCTTTCATTCTGGGCCGGGATGCCGGAGGCCGGCTGGGCATGTCTGGTGGTTATTTTTGTTAATGCTGTTTTCAGCTTCTGGCAGGAATACAAAGCTGAAAAAGCCATCGCTGCGTTAAAAAAAATGATTCCATCCTTTGCTCGGCTGATTCGCGATGGTTCTGAAACAAAAGTTCCTACCAGTGACATTGCGCCCGGAGACATAATTATTATAGAAGAAGGCGACCATATTCCTGCCGATGCAAGGCTGATTGAAGCCCAGGAGCTGCGGGTTGATAACAGCGCATTCTCCGGTGAGTCGAAGCTGTCTCATAAAATGGCAGAGGCTTTCGAGGACGGTAAAGATTTTCTCTGGCTTGAAATGCCAAATTTGATTTTTGCAGGTACGAGCGTAGCCGGCGGGATGGGAAAAGCCGTGGTTATCGCCACGGGGATGAGTACAGAAATAGGTAATATTGCATATTTGACGCAAACTGTTAAAGAAGAATTAAGCCCGCTGCAGAAGGAGGTAAACCGCGTAAGCAGATTGATTGCTGTTATTTCAGTCGCTATGGGTTTTGTTTTCTTTGTTGCGGGATTGTTATTCACTAGAATGACCCTTCTTGCGTCGGCAATGTTTGCTATAGGCATTATTCTTGCAAACGTCCCACAGGGACTTATGCCTACGCTCACACTTGCGCTTGCCATGGCTGTTCAAAGAATGGTAAAAAAGCACGCTTTGATTAAGAAGCTTTCATCGGTTGAAACTCTTGGTTGCACAAATGTTATTTGCACTGACAAAACCGGCACGCTTACCACAAACCAAATGAGCGTAAGGAAAATATGGCTCAACGATAAGATAATCGAAGTAACTGGCAGCGGGTACGAGCCGAAGGGCTCATTTATTTTTCAGAAAAATTTGATTCCTGCGGATTCATTTCAAAAAGATAATCTCGACCTTCTCTTTCATGCTGCAACTTTATGTAATACCGCCAAACTTGTCTGCCCGTCGGATACACAGAAGTACTGGAGTATTATTGGCGACCCAACGGAAGGGGCTCTTTTGACTTTGGCACAAAAGGCAGGTTTCGATTATGAAAAGCAGCGCACCAATTACCCTGCACTGAAACGTTTCCCATTCGAATCAGTTCGCAAAAGGATGAGCAGTATCAATAAACTTTCAGATGGCAATCTGTGTGCCTTTGTCAAAGGAGCCCCCAGAGAACTTCTGGAGCTTTCTTCCAAAATCATACTCGGCAAAAATATTGTTGACCTTACACCGTCAAAGAAATCGGAAATTATTAAGCGGCTGGATGACTTTGCCGAAGAAGGGCTGCGGGTGCTGGGTTTTGCTTATCGCAACTTCGAAGCACAGCAGCTCTCTGATGCCGCCGCCCAAAAAGTGGAAAAAGATTTAATCTTTATCGGCATTACGGGCATGTATGACCCGCCGCGGCCGGAAGTAAAGGATGCGGTGTCCATCTGCAGAAAAGGGGGCATTCGCGTTGTTATGATTACAGGCGACTACCAGGTAACAGCACTATCAATCGCAAAACAGGTGGGTATCATTACTTCAAACGAAGCTGAGGTTATCACGGGAACGGATTTTGGCAATTTAACTGATGAGCAATTAAAGGAAAAGATTGCGAGCAAAGAGGTGATTTTTGCAAGAGTCAACCCTGAGCACAAGCTGAGGGTAGTGAATGTCTTTAAGGAAATGGGGAACATTGTTGCCGTCACAGGTGACGGAGTAAACGATGCCCCTGCGCTTAAACGCGCAGATATCGGTGTGGCGATGGGATTACGCGGAACTGACGTTGCCAAAGAAGCAGCGGAAATGATATTAACAGATGACAATTTCGCCAGTATTGTTGCTGCTATCGAGCAGGGCCGTGCTGTGTATGAAAATATCAAAAAATTTATCAGCTATGTACTGGCCAGCAATGTGCCGGAAATCATGCCGTATATCGCTTATGTTTTATTACCCATACCGCTGCCCATTACGGTGATACAAATACTCAG
>Ga0105097_10000196_pt1 | contig 25686 bp, 25 predicted proteins | sample PPLLak12cMay2015_FD_87035 | JGI IMG/M metagenome (GOLD analysis project Ga0105097, IMG submission 87035) | Freshwater sediment microbial communities from Prairie Pothole Lake near Jamestown, North Dakota, USA - PPLs Lake P7 Core (1) Depth... | ecosystem: Environmental > Aquatic > Freshwater >...
CCTCCGGAACCCGGTGGATTCCTGTTAGTGTTCGGCCCCGGATAGTTCCAGGTATGGTGCAAACGCCGGGGTGTGGCTTTCAACAAAAGCATCGTCCTGGCGGCGGATGAAATATACCGCTAATCCCTGCTCCTGCGCCACCGCCATCGCCTTCTCGTAACCCAACACAACCAGCGCGGTGGCCCAGCCGTCTGCCATCATGGCACTGGGGTGGACTACCGTCACCGAGACCAGGTCATGGGCCACGGGGTAGCCGCGCCTGGGGTCGATACTGTGGGAGTAACGCTTGCCCTCGACCTCAAAAAAATTGCGATAGTCGCCGGAGGTGGCCACACCCGCATCGGTGAGGCGGATAGCCTGATCCACCGCGCGGTCACCGCTCTCCGGGCGCTCGATCGCGATGCGCCAGGGGTCACCCCGGGCGCTCAAACCCGCCAGGCGCATTTCTCCGCCCACCTCGACCAGGTAGCGCTCCACGCCCTGCGAACCCAGCCACTGGGCGACCCGGTCAACTCCATAGCCCTTGGCAATGGAAGACAAATCCAGGCTGAGAGGGCGGCGCTTCAACAGGCGCCGGCCCTCCCCGTCCAGCCGCAGGTGGTCCTGCCCGACCCGCTCCAGAACCGCCGTAACGGCGTCGTCCGAAGGCGCGGCCGCCACCGGGCCAGGGGGGCCAAAGCCCCAGAGGTCGACCAGCGGCCCGACGGTGACGTCATAGGCGCCATCGCTCTGCCAACCGATGGCCATGGCGGCGGACAACACTGTGTAGAGCTCAGGGGAAAGTTCAAACCACTGGTCGATTCCCGTCGCGTTGAAGCGGCTGATCTCGGAATCTTCCCGGTAGGTCGACATACTGCGGTTGACTGCCTCCAGCTCCGCCTCGATACCCTGTTGCAGGGCTGCCGCCGACGGTGTGGCAGCGCCCGGCACCACGGTGACATGCCAGCTGGTGCCCATACTCTGGCCGCTGAGCTGGAGCGGCGAGTGCCGCTCGCCGCAGGCAGACAGGGCACACAGCAAAACGAGGCCGGTAAAAGAAAGAAGCCACCGGCGGGGGTGGCTTCCGGTCTTAACCGCCGAAATCATCGAGCAGGATATTCTCAGGTTCGACACCGAGTTCAGTCAGCATCTGGACGACCGCAGCATTCATCATGGGCGGGCCACACATGTAGTACTCGCAGTCCTCGGGTGCCGGGTGGTCCTTTAGGTACTCCTGGTACAGCACGTTGTGGATAAAGCCGGTATAGCCGGTCCAGTTGTCCTCGGGTTGTGGATCCGACAGGGCGACATGCCACTGGAAGTTCGGGTTTTCGGCGGCTAGCTGGTCATACTCATCCTGGTAAAACATCTCGCGCATGGAGCGCGCGCCATACCAGAACGAAATCTTGCGCTTGGAATGGAGCCGCTTCAACTGGTCGAACAGGTGTGAGCGCATGGGCGCCATACCGGCGCCACCGCCGATGAATACCATCTCGGCATTCGTGTCCTTGGCAAAGAATTCACCGAAGGGGCCGTAGACCTTGACCTTGTCCCCGGGCTTGAGGCCGAACACCCAGGAGGACATGATGCCGGGCGGAATGCCGTGGCTGCCCGGGGGTGGTGTGGCGATGCGGATATTGAATTTGACCAGGCCCCGCTCCTCGGGGTAGTTCGCCATCGAGTAGGCCCGGATGGTGGTCTCCTTCACCACGGATTCCAGCTTGAAAAAGCCGAAGCGCTCCCAGTCACCGCGGTATTCAGCGCCAATGTCAAAGTCCGCATACTTGACATGGTGTGGAGGGCACTCCAGCTGGACGTAACCGCCCGCGCGGAAATCCACATTCTCGCCCTCAGGCAACTTCAGTGTCAGTTCCTTGATGAAGGTCGCCACATTGGGGTTGGATACCACAGTGCACTCCCACTGCTTGACCCCGAAGACCTCCTCCGGCACATGGATTTTCAGGTCCTGCTTGACGGCGACCTGGCAACTGAGGCGCCAGCCCTCGGCCGCATCGCGCCTGGTAAAATGTGCTTCCTCGGTGGGCAGCATGGAACCGCCGCCTGCGGTGATGATGCATTTGCACTGGGCGCAGGTACCACCGCCACCACAGGCAGAGGGCAGGAACAACTTTGCCTCGGCCAGGGTCTGCAGCAGCTTCCCACCGGCGGGAACTGTGATGGTCTTCTCGCCATTGATCTCGATGTGTACATCACCTGTGCTCACCAGCGCCGAGCGGGCATAGAGAATGATCATTACCAGGATCAGCACCATCACCGTGAACATGGTGACGCCGTATACAATAGTCATATCCATATCAGTTCAATTCCGCCTAGATGTCGATGCCGCCGAAGGACATGAAGCCGAGCGCCATCAGCCCCGCCATCATGAACGTGATTCCCAGGCCCTGCAGGCCGTCGGGCACGTCCGAGTACTTCAGCTTCTCGCGGATGCCCGCCAGGGCGACGATGGCCAATCCCCAGCCAATGCCGGAGCCTGTGCCGAACACGACGCTCTCGGCGAAATTGTAATCCCGTTCCACCATGAACAGTGCGGCGCCCAGGATGGCGCAGTTCACCGTGATCAGCGGTAGGAAAACGCCGAGGGCGTTGTAGAGTGCCGGTACATACTTGTCGAGGAACATCTCCAGTATCTGCACAACAGCTGCAATCACCCCGATATAGGTGAGCAGGCCGAGAAAACTGAGGTCCAACTCGGGCAGACCGGCCCAGGCCAGCGCGCCTTCGCGCAGAAGGTAGTTATAAATAAGGTTGTTGAGCGGTACCGTGATGGCCAGTACCACGGTCACCGCCACGCTCAGCCCCAAGGCCGCGTTCATTTTCTTGGAAAGTGCCAGAAAGGTGCACATGCCCAGGAAGAATGCCAGTGCCATGTTCTCGACAAAAATCGCGCGGACCAACATGCCCAGGTAGTGTTCCATGTTACGCACCCTCCCCTACGGCGGTATGTTGCGCCAGCTTGTACTCGCGCTTCTCCACCTGTTCCGTGCGGACGCTGCGCAAGCCCCAGATGAGCAGCCCGATCAGGAAAAAAGCGCTGGGCGGAAGCAGGAGCAGGCCATTGGGGTTGTACCAGCCGCCCTCGGTTACCAGCGGCAGGATCTCCACCCCGAACAGCTTGCCGGAGCCGAACAATTCCCGCACCACGGCAATCGCGATCAGCACGACGCTGTAACCCAGGCCATTGCCGATGCCGTCGAGGAAGCTCGCCACCGGCGGGTTCTGCATGGCGTAGGCCTCGGCCCGACCCATAACAATACAATTGGTAATGATCAGGCCCACGAACACCGACAATTGTTTGCTGATGGCAAAGGCATAGGCCTTAAGAAACTGGTCCACCACGATTACCAGCGAAGCGATAATCACCATCTGCACGATAATCCGAATGCTGCCCGGCGTGTGATTGCGAACGGCCGAGATCAACAGACTGGAGAATGCGGTGACCAGGGTGAGGGCGATGCACATTACCAGGGTCACCTTCAGGGACGAGGTGACGGCCAGGGCCGAGCACACGCCGAGGATCTGCAGCGCGATGGGATTGTTCTTGAAGATGGGCCCGGTAACAATTTCCTTGAGTGACTGCATGATCACGCCTCCCCGTTTCTAAGGTTGTTCAGGAATGGTTGAAAGCCGTTTTCGCCCAACCAGAAGTGCAACAGGTTGGTCACGCCCTTTGAGGTGAGCGTGGCGCCGGCCAGACCATCCACCTGCCATGGTGCATTGGCGCTGGCGGGGTCAACCGAGCCCTTGATCAGGCTCACCGCCACGTCCCCGTCGCGATAAACCTCTTTGCCAGGCCAGAAGGCTATCCAGCGCGGGTTATCAACCTCACCACCCAATCCCGGTGTCTCGCCATGCTGGTAGAAGCCGAGCCCGGCGATGGTATTGGCATCGGCCTCCACGGCGATGAAACCGTAGAGAGTCGACCACAGGCCATAGCCGCGTACCGGCAGGATGACTTTGTCAATTCCACCCGTGTCGTTCTCCACCACATAAACGACCGCATAGTGTTCGCGGCGTCCGATTTTGGCCACGTCCTGCTCCTCGGAAAGCTTCTCAGACTGCGAGGAACTCTTGGCCGCCCTGCGCTGGTCATACTTCTGCGGATCCTCGTCATCGGAAAACCTGCCAGTGCGCAGGTCGACGATGCGGGTGGATATCTGGGAGAACTGTTCCTCCACGCTCCTGTCTTCCACCAGCATTCCCGCCGCCGCGAGAATATTGCGCTTGCGGTCCAGAGCCTTGTTTACTTCCTGCACCGGCTTCAGCATCACGGTGGCCGCGGAAACAAACACCGCGCACACGATACTCAGGGAAAAGGCGACTAGCAGCGTTTTACTGGTACTTTCATGACTGGACACGGGCAAGCCTCCGTTTGATATTGGCCTGGACCACGAAGTGATCGATCATGGGGGCGAAAATGTTGGCGAACAGGATAGCCAGCATAATGCCCTCCGGGTACGCCGGGTTCACCACCCGTATAAGCACAGTCATTACCCCGATCAAAATACCGAAGTACCACTTGCCGATGTCGGTCATGGAGGCGGACACGGGGTCAGTCGCCATGAACACCATGCCGAAGGCGAAACCGCCGGTGACCATGTGCCAGTACCAGGGCATGGCGAAGGACAGGTTGTCATCCGAGCCGATCAGGTTGAACAGGGTCGACAGGGCAACCATGCCGATCATCACCCCGGCCATGATGCGCCAGGAGGCCACCCGGGTGAGCAGCAGCAGCGCGCCGCCGATGAAAATCGCCAGGGTGGAGGTCTCGCCGATTGAGCCCGGAATCGAACCGATGAAGGCCTCCATCCAGGTCCACTGCTGGCGCAGGGCATCCATTCCCTCGGACGCTACCACCGACAGCGCGGTGGCGCCGGTATGGCCGTCAACCGCGACCCAGACCGCGTCGCCGGACAGCTGGGCCGGGTAGGCGAAATACAGGAACGCCCGGCCGGTGAGTGCCGGGTTGAGAAAGTTCTTGCCGGTGCCGCCAAAAATCTCCTTGCCGATCACCACGCCGAAGCTGATCCCCAGGGCCACCTGCCACAGGGGAATATCCGGCGGGCAGGTGAGGGCGAACAGGATCGAGGTGACGAAGAAGCCCTCATTCACCTCATGCCCGCGCCGAATGGCAAACAGGATCTCCCAGCTGATGCCCACGAGAAAGGTCACGATATAGATCGGCAGGAAAAACACGGCGCCAAATATCAAGCAGTCCCAGATGCTACTGGCATCGTAGCCGCCCAGCAGTTCGATCAGGAAGCCGCGCCAGCCTTCGATACCCTGCCCCGCGGGCAGCACTTCATTGGCCTGCCAGCCCAGGTTGTACATGCCGTAGAACATGGCGGGAAAGGCCGCCAGCCACACGGTGATCATGATGCGCTTGAGGTCGACGCCATCCCGCACATGGGCGGTGGAGCGGGTTACTGAATTCGGCGCATACAGGAAGGTATCCATGACCTCATAGAGGGCAAACCACTTCTGGTAGCGCCCGCCCTCATGGAAATGGTGTTCTATGCTGTCCAGAAACTGTCGAAGTCCCACGCCTTAACCCTCCTTCTCGATTCGAGTCAGGTTGTCCCGCAGGATCGGACCGTACTCGTACTTGCCCGGGCAGACGTAGCTGCACAGGGCCAGGTCCTCCTCCTCCAGTTCCATGCAGCCCAGGGACTGTGCCATCTCGGTGTCGCCCACGATCAGCGCGCGCAGCAACTGGGTGGGCAGGATATCCTGGGGCATTACCTTTTCGTAACTGCCCACCGGCACCATGGCACGCTCGCTGCCGTTGGTGGTGGTGGTCATCGGCAGCGGCCGGGTGCCAAAAAAGCTGGTGATATAGATACCCAGGTTGGAGTGCTTTTGCAGGCCGGGCGACAGCCAGCCCATGAATGCGCGGTGACGCCCCTCGAGCAACACCGAGACCTGGTTATGGAAGCGGCCCAGGTAGGAGGTGGCGCCTGAAACGCCACGTCCACCCAGGACCGAGCCACTGATGATACGGTTTTCACCGTCCTTCATCTGACCGGCGCACAGGGCCTGCAGGTCCGCGCCCAGGCGGGTGCGCAGCAGGCGCGGTCGCTCTACCTGTGGCCCGGCCAGGGAGATCACCCGCCGGGTATAGAGGCGGCCATCGAGAAACAGGCGACCGATGGCGATCACGTCCTGGTAGCCAATCGTCCAGACGACCTTGTTGATGCCGGCGCTGCCGAGAAAATGGATATGGGTACCGGCCAGGCCCGCCGGGTGCGGACCTGCGAATTCAGCGACCTCGATGTTGGCTGCCCTGCCCTGTGCGATGCCGGCCCCGGGTGCAACACACAGGTACAGCTTGCCGGAAGTAAGTCTGGCAAGCAGATCCTGCCCCAGTGCGAATGCCTCGGGCTCACCGGTGATAATCACCCGGGGATCCGGCGCCAGCGGATGGGTGTCGATCGCGGTGACAAAAATTGCGGTAGCTGTGCTGCCCAGGGCCGGCGCTTTGCTATAGGGACGGGTCCGCAGCGCCGTCCAAAGACCGGCTTCGTTCAACTGAGCGCGAATCGCGGCGGCATCCAACGCGGCGGCGGCCTCGGCATTGAAGGCGGGAAACTGCACGGCTTCATCGCCTTCGATATCGATCACCACCGACTGCAAAACCCGCTTGGCACCGCGGTTGATGGCGGAGATGACACCGCTGGCGGGGGCGGTATAGCGCACACCTTCGGTCTTCTTGTCGGTGAACAGCAACTGGCCCAGCTTGACCCGCTCCCCTTCGCGCACCTCCATGGTCGGCTTCAAGCCTACGTAGTCATAGCCCACCAGGCCTACGGCGCGCGGCGCAGGCGCATCCTCTATTAGCTGTTGGGGCGCGCCCTGGATCGGAATGTTCATGCCCCGCTTGATCTTGATCATAGGATCTGCCTAAACACTGAACGGAAGTGGGTGGACTGGAGCCGTCCGTAGTGCGTGCAACCTGCAGCTGCGCGATCAGGCCAGGGGGACGGAAGCCAGGCGCGCGCATTATAACGGAAGGGTCAAATAAAACACCACCAAAGCCCACCAGGTTCTTTGACCAGGAACAACTTTTACCAATATCCGACCGCAGCGACGGCGCTGTCTCAGCGCATCTGCCCGGCGGGTGGGAGGCCGCGGGACAGGCGCGGTATCAACCCTCTTTGGGGTAGACGGCGAAACGGATCCCGGCCATGCGCTCGAGCACCCGGTGCACCTGGCAGCTGTAGCCGAATTCATTGTCGTACCAGAGGTACATCACGACCTGGTTGCCATTGGCGATCGTGGCCTGGGCGTCGAAAATGCAGGCGTGGCGCGACCCCACGAAATCGGTGGAGACCACCTCGGGGGAGCCTGAATAATCGATTTGCCGGCGCAGAGCCGAGTGCAGCGCCTGGTTGCGCATGAACTCATTGACCTGCTCCCGGGTGGCCTCCCGCTTCAGGGTGAGGTTGAGGATTGCCATCGATACATTGGGCGTGGGAACCCGGATCGCATTGCCGCTCAGTTTGCCCTGCAACTGCGGCAACACCTTGCCTACCGCGCTGGCGGCGCCGGTTTCGGTGATGACCATATTGAGGGGAGCACTGCGGCCGCGGCGGGATGCCTTGTGGTAGTTATCGGTCAGGTTCTGGTCGTTGGTATAGGCGTGCACCGTCTCCACATGGCCGCTGACGATACCGAACTCGTCGTCCATGGCCTTGAGCGGCGGTGCAATGGCGTTGGTGGTGCAGGAGGCGGCGGAGATGATCGTGTCCGTAGGCTCGATCTGGTCACTGTTAATGCCCGCGACGATGTTCTTGAGGCTGCCCTTGCCCGGCGCGGTGAGGATGACCTTGCTCGCGCCCTTGCTCTTGAGGTGCTGGGACAGCCCTGCCTCGTCCCGCCAGGCGCCGGTATTGTCAATGATAATCGCGTTGTCGATGCCGTACTGGGTGTAGTCAATCTTATCCGGCGCGTCCGCGTAGATCACCTTTACTTCGTTGCCGTTGGCAACGAAAGACTGGCGCTCCTCGTCCACCCGAATGGTGCCGTCAAAGGCGCCATGCACCGAGTCGCGGCGCAACAGGCTCACGCGCTTGACCAGGTCGTTGGGGGCCTTGCCCTTGCGCACCACGATGGCGCGCAGGCGCAGGCAGTCACCGCCGTCAGTCTTCTCGATCAGGATGCGTGCCATCAGCCGCCCGATACGGCCAAAACCGTACAGCACCACATCCTGCGGCTGCGCCAGGGGCTTGCGCTTGTTGCCGATCAGGTCTGCGAGTTCGCGCTCGATGTACTGCGGGAGGCTCAGCCCGCCGGCTACGCCCTTTTCCTGGTAACGCACCGCCAGGCGGCCTACATCGATGTGGGCGGGGCCGAGGTCAAGCCCTGCCAGGTGGGTGAAAACCGGGAAGGTCTCGAATTCCGAAAGCTCGTTACCCTCGACCTGGCGCACATAGCGGTGGTCCTTCATGATCTGCGTCACCGAGCGGTGGACCAGCGGCCTGCCGTACATATAGCACTTGACGTTCTTCTCACGGGACAGGCGCCCGACCAGTGGAATCATTCCCTCGGCCAGGGCCTCTCGCTCTTTCCAGTTCTTGAAGTAGTCGTCGGGGCGTGGTCGCTTGCGTTCGGTCACTTGAGGCTTCCTTCCTTAGGGGGTGCTGGGCTCAGGGCTGCGTATTATCATCGCAGCACCGGGACGGCGCAAGTTGCTGTTGGCCCGATGCCATGGCCCGATTCGCCGCCGGTAATCGCGGTCTTTGCTGGAGCTGAACCACGGCTTGACGCTACAATGGCGCCGCACAGACACCGCCTCCAACAGTCATCCAGGCCCTATGTTCTCCGATCTGGTAAAAAACACGCTCTGGCCCCGGCAGAGCGCCACTCGCACTGCGCTGGGCCCCTTCGCTGGCTGTGCCGATGCGCGCTGTATCGCGGAGCTGGCCCGGCCCGGCCAGCTGACCCTGGTGATCGCCGCCGACACCAGCGCGGCGCTGACGCTGGAGCGCGAGCTGCCCTTTTTCCTGTCGGGCGATACCCAGATCCTGGCCTTTCCCGACTGGGAAACCCTGCCCTATGACAATTTTTCACCACACCAGGACATTATCTCAGAGCGCCTGCACACCCTGCACCGGCTGCGCCGCCTGGGCGCCGGGATACTGGTGGTGCCGATTCCCACCCTGATGCACCGACTGGCGCCGGCGGACTATATCGCCGCCTCCAGCCTGGTGCTGAAGGCCGGCCAGACCCTCGATATCGATGCCTTCCGGCGCGACCTGCAACGCAACGGCTACCGCAGCGTGGAGACAGTTTACGAGCACGGCGAGTTCGCCCTGCGCGGCTCCCTGTTCGATATCTACCCGATGGGCAGCAAGCTGCCCTACCGGATCGACCTGCTGGATGCCGAGGTTGACAGCCTGCGGACCTTTGACCCCCAGACCCAGCGCACCGTGGACAGGGTGGAGGCCATCAATCTGCTGCCGGCTCGGGAGTACCCGATGGACCGGGGTGCTATCAGCCGCTTCCAGATGAACTGGTACCAGAGCTTCGAGGCGGATCCCGACCTGTGCCCCGTTTATACCGAAGTGAGTGCCGGTCGCAGTCCCGGCGGCTGTGAGTATTACCTGCCGCTGTTCTTTGAACGCTGCGCCACACTATTCGACTACCTGCCCGACAATACCGCCATCATCACCAGCGGGGATCACCACGCCAGTGCCTGCCATTTCTGGGCTGAGGCCAATACCCGCTTTGCCGAATATGGGATCGACCCCCGGCGACCGCTGCTACCCCCCGGGCGCTGCTTTACCCCGGTGGAGGAGCTCTACCAGATCCTCGGCAAGTACGCGGTGCTCGAGTTGCGCCACAGCCCGGACGCGCCGGTGCACCAGCGCACCGGGGTCCTGCAGCCGCCGCGCCTGGCCGCCGCCCAGCGCCAGCAGTCAGCGGCTGAACAGTTGGTGCATTTCATGCGCGAGCACCAGGGGCCGGTCCTGCTGTGCGCCGAGTCGGCCGGCCGTCGGGAAATCCTGCTGGAGTCACTGCGTGAACACGGCCTGGCGCCGCCCCAGGTCAGGGACTGGAATGCATTTGTGGCCTCGGGCGTTGATTTCGCCATCGCCACCGCACCGCTGGATCGGGGCATGTATTTTGGCCCGGGCCAACCCACCCTGGTGTGCGAGACCCAACTGTTCGGCGACCGGGTGGCCCAGCGCCGCAGGCGGCGCGGCAGGCAGGCCGAGGACACCGCGGTCGCCAACGTCTTTCGGGACATCAACGAGTTGCGCGAGGGTGTGCCGGTGGTGCACCTGGAGCACGGTGTCGGGCGCTATATCGGCCTGCAGACCCTGACCGTTGACGAACAGCAGGCCGAGTTCCTCACCCTGGAATATGCCCAGGGTTCCCGCCTGTATGTGCCTGTTGCCTCGCTGCACCTGGTGAGCCGCTACGCCGGCTCTGACCCGGACCTGGCCCCGCTGCACAAACTGGGCTCGGACCAGTGGGAGAAAGCGCGCCGCAAGGCCAGCGAGAAGGCCAGCGACGTCGCCGCCCAGCTGCTGGAGGTTTACGCCCGGCGCGAGGCCAGGGAGGGCTTTGCATTTGCGCCTTTCCAGCAGGACTACGAGCTGTTTGCCGCCGGCTTTCCCTTCGAGGAGACAGCGGACCAGCAGGCGACGATCGACGCCGTTATCGCCGACATGCAGAGCCCCCGGGTGATGGACCGCCTGGTGTGCGGGGATGTCGGTTTTGGCAAGACCGAGGTGGCCATGCGCGCCGCCTTCCTGGCCACCCGCAATGACAAGCAGGTCGCGGTGTTGGTCCCCACGACCCTGCTCGCCCAGCAGCACTTCAACTCCTTCAGTGACCGCTTTGCCGACTGGGACGTGACCATCGAGGTGGTATCCCGCTTCCGCTCATCGAAGGAATTGGTCGATGTCAGCCACCGGGTAGCGGCGGGCAGGACCAACATCCTGATCGGCACCCACAAACTGCTGCAATCAGATTTTCGCTTTGCCGATCTGGGCCTTTTGGTCATCGACGAGGAACACCGCTTCGGTGTCAAACAGAAAGAGGCTATCAAGGCCCTGCGGTCGGAGGTGGACGTACTTACCCTCACCGCCACACCGATCCCGCGAACCCTGAACATGGCCATGGGCGGGATGCGCGACCTCTCCATCATTGCCACTGCGCCCGCCAGGCGGCTCTCGATCAAGACCTTTGTCAGGGAGCACAACATCGCACTGATCAAGGAAGCGGTGCTGCGAGAGACCCTGCGCGGTGGCCAGGTGTACTATCTCCATAACGAGGTCAAGACCATCGAGGAAACGGCCCGCAAACTGCGGGAACTGCTGCCAGACCTGAGTATCGCCGTCGCCCATGGGCAGATGCGGGAAACCCAGCTCGAGCAGGTCATGTCAGCTTTCTACCACCAGCGCCACCATATCCTGCTGTGCACGACCATTATAGAAACAGGCATCGACATTCCCAATGCCAACACCATTATCATCGAGCGGGCCGACAAGTTCGGGCTGGCCCAGCTGCACCAGTTGCGCGGCCGGGTGGGCCGTTCCCACCACCAGGCCTACGCCTACCTGATGTGCCCCGCGCGCTCAGCCATCACGCCGGATGCCATCAAGCGACTGGAGGCCATCGAGGCAGCGGGTGATCTCGGCGCCGGCTACCTGCTGGCAACCCACGACCTGGAAATTCGCGGTGCCGGCGAGCTGCTGGGGGACGAGCAGAGTGGCCAGATACACAGCGTCGGGTTCGGGCTCTATATGGATATGCTGCAGCGCGCAGTCGCCGCGCTGAAACGCGGAGAGATACCCGACATCGACGCGCCACTGGACGCGGGATCCGAGATCAAGCTGCATATGCCGGCGCTGATTCCCGAGGATTACCTGCCCGACATCAACGGCCGGCTGATCCTGTACAAACGCATCGCCGCTGCCATCGACGACAGCGAATTGCGCGAGCTGCAGGTGGAGATGATCGATCGTTTCGGTCTCCTGCCGGTGCAGGTCAAGAACCTGTTCGTGGTCGCGCAGCTGCGCCTGCGAGCCCAGGGGCTTGGCATCCGGGCCATTGAAGCCGGCCCGGAGGGCGGTAGTATCGACTTCAACACCAACACCCGGGTACACCCGATCAGCCTCGTGAAGCTGGTTCAATCCGACCCAAGGTCGTATAAACTGGCGGGGGCCACTCGCCTGCGCTTCCAGCGACAGCTGCCCGATAACCGGGAGCGCCAGCAGTATGTGGAACAGCTGCTGGACTCCTTTGCCCAAGACGCCACGGAAAATGCCGCCTGATGCACACGTCAATTGCCCGAATGACCACCTTCGCACTCGCTGTCGCCGCTTTGCTCGGCAGCACCGCAGCGCCGGCCCAGGAGCAACGCTGGTTCCGGGTAGAGCTGGTGGTATTCGCCAACAATGCGCCACCGGCGCTGACCGGTGCGGCCGCCCCCGAGCAATGGGACGCCACGCCCACCCTCAGCTACCCGGAGGCCTCGCGCTTCCTGGTGGACCCGGCGCAGGTGGCCGCCAATAACTCGAAATTCGGCGGCTACAGCGCGCTCGACGAGTACGGCCGCCAGACCCTATCGAAGAACCCGCAGCCCCCGGGCGTTAACGCGGCCTACGGTCAGACACCTGCGCCACCCGCTGCCGTCACCGCCCCCAACCCGGCGCTGGCACCGGTTCGCCCAAGCCCCGTGTACGAGGGCGGAGCGGCCCCCGGCGCCCAGCCAGCCGCCGCTGTGTTGCCGGTGGTCCCGGGTGCGCTGCCACGGCCCTTTGTCGCACTGCCGCAAAGCTACCGGGAACTTGGCGACAAGGTAGCGCAGATGCAGCGCAGCGGGCGCTATTCGATCCTGTTCCACGAAACCTGGGTGCAAGAACTGGAGTCCCAGGAGACCAGCCTGCCTATCGTGCTGGACCGGTCCGGCGACAGCCGGCAGTGGCCGCAGCTGCAGGGCACGATCAAGCCCTACCTGTCACGCTACCTGCAGGTGGAAACCAACCTGTGGCTGAATACCGCAGGAGAATACCTTGCGGGGACCTGGCGCATGCCGCCTCCCCCCTTCGGCCCGCGCTCCCTGATCATTGAGGAAGAGCAGGTGGTCGATGTTGCAGCGGCAGTGGCTGCCCTGCCCGCTGCGGGTGCAGCGACTGCGGAAGCCCAGGAGATAGCCCCGGTCTATCCCTATCGCCACGCGGTGCTATTAGAGCAGACCAGCCGCATGCGCAGCGGTGAAGCCCATTATATTGATCACCCGATGCTGGGCGTCATCATCAAGTTCACGCCGGTCACAGGGGAACAGCTGGCATCCATTGCGGCGCAGGAGACAGCCGCACTGGGCGCAAATCAGCCGCGGTAATACTCCACCGCCAATGCCCGCAGCAGGCGCATGACGATAACCGCCTCGCGCTTGAGGATGTCGCGCATCAGCGCCAGGGTGATGGGTTCATCTCCCAGCCCCGCCGCAAGGTTCACTACCATGCACACCGAGGCGTAAGCGAGGCCCAGCTCCCGCGCCAGCGCGGCCTCGGGCATACCGGTCATACCCACCACATCACAGCCGTCTGCCGCCATCCGCCGGATCTCGGCCGCGGTCTCCAGCCGTGGGCCCTGGGTGGCGCCGTAGACCGCACTGCGCTGGCAGGCGATGCCCTGCCTGTCCGCCACCGCCAGCAGGGCCGTGCGCAGCTCGCGCTGGTAGGGCTCGGTGAAATCGATGTGCTGAAGTCGGCCGTCATCGCCCTCATCAAAGGTATGCGCCCTGCCCCAGGTGTAATCGATCAACTGGTCGGGTATCGCCAGTACCCCCGGTTGCATGGATGGCGAGATGCCGCCCACGGCATTGATGCTCACAATATCGCTCACCCCCAGGGATCGGAGCGCCCAGAGGTTGGCCCGATAGTTGACCAGGTGTGGCGGAACGACGGCCGGACGGCCGTGGCGCTGCAGGAAGAACACACGGCAGCCATCGAGCATGCCCTCGTCTATCGCCACGGAGGGCAAACCAAACGGTGTCTGGGGAAGGTGGGATGCGACCTGTTCGAGTGATTCCATGGCACCGATACCGGTTCCGCCGATGATACCGAGCTGCTTCATCTACTACTCTCCGGGAACCGGGGTTCACTCCCGCAGCGGCTGTTCAGCTGCGCATAAGGGCTCACCAACACGGTCAAATTTACAGTGGGCAAGCTATTTTTTAGACCAATTTCTCATTTAGGAGAATGCCGCATGGCAAGCAATGAACATATAAGTTGGATAACTCCTTGAAGTCAACTCTTCATACACCACGCAACTGCCTGATCTGCCTTGAAAACATTTATGCGAAAAATGAACGTAATTTGAAGTTCAATCCATATGCCAATTTCCCATAATGGACACGGGACCCAAGCATGTTATTTTGAATTGCCAAGAGGAATAACGAAGGCGATGAGTAAAATGAAGATGCAGCGCCCGATGGTGGGCAAGTGGTACAAGGACGCACAGATTGATGCCCTGTTCGAAGTTGTCGACTGGGATCCGGAGTCCCTGTCGATAGAAATCCAGTACCTTGATGGCGAAGTGGCCGAGTTGGACCTGGACGCCTGGCGCGAGATGATGCCGCAGCGCGCAGAGGCGCCGGAGGACTGGCGTTCAGCCTTCGAGTTGGATGACGAGGATCTGTTGGACCCGGACCTCCCCTTCCACCCGGAAGAGTGGAACAGTCCGCTCAACTCGATTGAATCCGACGTCATGTACGGTGTAGAGGACTACTGAGCTCGACCGCGACGCGATAAACTCCCTCGCCCCCTCGCAGGGCGGCCCCGCCGGCTGTTGTGCCGGCGCCCCGATACTGTATATAATCACAGCACCTGTATAAATAACCATGGTACCTGTGATGGAAAAGCTCACCCCGCGCCAACAGCAAGTGCTCGACCTCGTGCGCCAGCATATCGACCAGACGGGCTATCCCCCCACGCGCGCCGACATCGCCCGTGACCTTGGGTTCAGGTCCGCGAACGCGGCGGAGGAACATCTCAAGGCGCTCGCCCGCAAGGGTGCCATCGAAATGATCGCCGGCGCCTCCCGCGGTATCCGCCTGCCGGAAAGCGCAGGTATTCCCATCGTGGGCAGGGTTGCGGCGGGTAATCCGGTGCTGGCCCAGCAGAACATCGAGGAGTACTGCGACCTGTCACCGAGCTTCTTCAAACCCCGGGCGGACTACTTCCTGGTGGTGCAGGGCGACAGCATGATGGATGTGGGAATTCTCGACGGCGACCTGCTGGCGGTACACAGTACCCGGGTGGCCAGCAACGGGGATATCGTGGTCGCCCGTATAGAAGAAGAGGTCACGGTCAAGCGCCTGCGCCGCACCGGGCAAAAGCATGTGGTGGAGCTGCTGCCGGAGAACCCCGACTACAAACCTATCCGGGTGGATTTACGCGAACAGGCTCTCACCATCGAGGGTATCAGCGTCGGCGTGCTGCGACGCGGCTAATGTAGCTGTCGCGGGGTGCCGCCAGTCGCCGCCGTTTCCTGCTCCGCCCGCTCGGCAATGGCGGCGGCCGCCTGGATACCGGCCTGGATCATCGCCCTGGCGACCTCGAGCCCATTGTCCATCAGGTAGATGCGCGATTCCTCGGAGAAGCGTATCGATACCAGCGGTTCGGAATCGGAATCCGCCCGTTGCAGGACGATTTCACCGTCTCCCAGATCGACAATCTCCAGCAGAGATGCAGGCATTCATATTACCTCTGGTTGCTGAATGTGCCCCGCCATTCTAACAGGCTGCGAGTATTCGTCCAGCTGATCGCCGTCGCGCCTCGGAGCCCCTCAGGAGCGCTTGCGCCCACCGCTGGCGCCAGCGCCGCCCGTTTGTTCTACCTGCCACTTGCCATTGCGATAGAAGGCTTTCCAGCCCGTGGCCTTGCCATCAACTTCAGTCATTACGTACTGCTCCTTGCTCTTGCGACTGAAGCGGACCTGCGCCCTGTTTTTGTCCGGGTCTGTGCGGGGGGCGCTGAACAGGAAATCATATTTGGGATCGATCGCATCCCTGTGGGCCAGCAATTCGTCGACAAAGGGCGCCCGGGTTTCGCGGTTGCGGGGAAACTGGCTGGCCGCCAGGAACAGACCCGCAGCGCCATCGCGCAAAATGTAGTGGTCTTCCACTTTCTCGCAGGCCAGCTCCGGCATTGGCACCGGATCCATCTTGGGAGGCGCTGCCTCGCCGTTGCGCAGGAGTTTGCGGGTGTTTTTGCAGACCTCGGAAGTACAACCGAAGTACTTGCCAAAGCGACCGGTCTTGAGCTGCATGTCGGCGCCGCACTTGTCGCACTCGATGATCGGCCCGTCGTAGCCCTTGATCTTGAATTTTCCCGTTTCCACTTCGAAGCCCGGGCAGTCCGGGCCATTGCCGCATACATGTAACTTGCGCGACTCGTCGACCAGGTAGCTGTCCATCGCGGTTCCACACAATTTGCAGCGGTGCCTGGTGCGCAACAGCCGCGACTCGGCCTCATCGTCCGCATCCTCGCGTATGGCCTCGTCGCCGCGCGTCAGGTTGATGGTCTGCTTGCAGCGCTCCTTCGGCGGCAGGGCGTAGCCGGAGCAACCCAGGAACACGCCGGTGCTCGCGGTGCGAATCTGCATGGGGCGACCACACTTGCTGCAGGGGATATCCGTCATGGTGGGCTCGTTGGGCTGCATTCCCAGCGGCTCCGGCTCACCTGCCTGTTCCAGCAACGTGCTGAACTCCGCATAGAAGTCATTCAGCAGCTCGCGCCAATCCAGTTTTCCCTGGGCAACCTCGTCCAGGTGCGCTTCCATCGATGCGGTGAAGCCGTAGTCGAGCAGCTCGGCAAAGCTCTTCTGCAGGCGCTGGGTGACGATTTCGCCCATCTTTTCCGCGTAGAAGCGCTTGTTTTCCTGCCTTACGTAGCCTCGCTCCTGGATGGTGGAGATAATGGAGGCGTAAGTGGAGGGGCGGCCTATTCCGCGTTTTTCCAGTTCGCGCACCAGGCTGGCCTCGCCGTAACGGGGTGCCGGCTTGGTGAAATGTTGCACCGGGTCGAGCTTGGCCAGGGCCAGCGCATCCCCTTCTTTCATATCCGGCAGTACCGTGTCCTCGCCTTTGCGGCCGGCGGGCACCTGGATTCGGGTGAAGCCGTCAAATTTGACGATCCGGCCCCTGGCATTGAGCTGGTAATCGCCGGCATTGACGCTGACGACGGTCGATAGATATTCCGCATCAGGCATCTGGCAGGCGACAAACTGGCGCCAGATCAACTCATAAAGCCGCTCTGCATCGCGATCCATATCCTTGAGCGCGGACTGGAGCACATTGACATCGGAGGGCCGAATGGCCTCATGAGCCTCCTGCGCGCCCTCCTTCGCCGAGTACTGCCGCGGCTGCGGCGGCAAGTAGGACTTGGGGAAATTCGCGCCGATATAGTCGCGACAGGCCGCGACCGCCTCGGCGCTGAGATTGGTCGAGTCGGTGCGCATATAGGTGATATAGCCTGCCTCGTAGAGGCGCTGGGCCATCATCATGGTCTTCTTCACCCCGAAACCGAGCCGGGTGCTCGCCGCCTGCTGCAGCGTGGACGTGATAAAAGGCGCCGCCGGCCTCGACCTGGTGGGCTTGTCCTCGCGCTGGCTCACCTGGTAGCTCAGCGCTTGCAGCTCCGAGGTTGCTGCCGTAGCGCTCGCTTCGTTGGTGGGGCTGAAGTTTTCGCCGCGATGCTTGCGCACCTGGAAGCGGACCGTGTCGCCCTGTTTGCTGACGAGGTCGGCGTGTATCTCCCAGTACTCCTCCGGCACGAAGGCGTGAATTTCCCGCTCCCGTTCTACCACGAGGCGCACCGCCACGGACTGGACGCGACCCGCTGAGAGTCCGCGGGCCACCTTCGCCCACAGCAGCGGCGACACCATGTAACCGACCACCCGGTCGAGGAAACGCCGGGCCTGCTGGGCGTTTACCCTGTTCTGGTCGAGCTGTGCCGGGCGCTCAAATGCCTCGGTGATAGCTTTCCTGGTAATTTCATTGAACACCACGCGCTGGTAGCGCGATGCATCGCCGCCAATCGCCTCGCGCAGGTGCCAGGCGATGGCCTCACCCTCGCGATCAAGATCGGTCGCCAGATAGATGGTATCGGCGTTCGCCGCCAGTTTCTGCAGTTCACTGACCACCTTTTCCTTACCGGGGAGAATCTGGTAGTTGGCTTTCCAGCCGTCGGCGGGGTCTATACCCATGCGCCGTATGAGTTGTTCCTGTGCTTTGACCTTTCTGTGTTCCACCTTCTTTTCGGGCGCCATCTTGCGAGTCCGGGCGGCCTGGGCCGCGCGATCCTTGCCGTCGGCCGTGCCGCTGCCGGCCGTGGGCAGGTCGCGAATATGGCCGACGCTGGACTTGACGATGAAATCGGGGCCGAGGTACTTGTTGATGGTCTTGGCTTTGGCCGGCGACTCAACGATGACGAGTGATTTACCCATAATTTCCTGTGGCGTATACCCATAGCAGGGTGTGGACTGAAGCGTCCGGCCCGCGAAAAGTTGGCATATATATGTCGCCTGCCCGCTGCGGTCAAGCGAAATCAGGTCAGCTCACTGCCGCAACTGGTCCGCCCAGGACTCGAGCACCTGCCGGATAAGCTCCACTGCCTCGACCCCGCCAGACTCCCGCCAGTAGACGCCACAACTGCTCTCATCCGCACTTGCGGCCAATACCGGCACTGCCAGTGACGACAACACCGCAGGCACCTTATGGCGACGCTCCAGGCCCATCCAGCCGTCTGCTTCCAGCAGCCAGACCATTGCGGTTTCCCGCTTTGCCTTCGCCGGTGGCAGGCGCTTGCCGTAGTAGATGGTGTCCTGCGATGCCCGCTCGCGCCCGGCTGGCGCGCTGCTATCGCGGCCCGGCACCCGCCTGAACTCGACGAACATTCCGTGCACGGCCGCATACTCTCGCATCCTGGCAATTTCCCGCTGCTTCTTGCTCGGGACAAAATGCGACAAGGGCGCCAGAGCCACGGCGATTACAAAAGCGATAAGCAGGTAGGTCAAATTCGCGATTCCTGATTCAGGTCAACACCCGCCCCGCCCGCACATGCCATAGTGCCACGGCACCGCGAGCGGTCGGGATTTGCCCTGGTGCGTTGCTTGGGCGTTATTCTATGCTATAACTGCCCTACGCTGGATGAGCAATACAAGGAGTGTCGTCATGTCTGATTATGTGAAAATCCTGGTCGCGATTGATCTGAGCGATGATTCCAACCGGCTCCTGCAGCGTGCCCGGGCCGTCGCCGCCAGCCCGGCGGCTGAATTGCATATCATTCACGTCATAGAACCCCTGAGCTTTGCCTATGGCGGCGATATCCCCATGGATTTTTCCGGCATTCAGGATGAAATCTATCAACAGGCCACCCAGCAGTTGAAGCGCTTCGCCGAGGGCAACCGGGTCGACGAGGCGCATCGCCATATCGTCATGGGCCGTCCGGAAGTGGAAATTCATGCACTTGCGGATGAAATTGGTGCCGACCTCATCGTCGTTGGCAGCCATGGCCGCCACGGCCTCGCCCTGCTGATGGGCTCCACCGCCAATGGCGTATTGCACGGCGCCAAGCGCGATGTGCTCGCCGTGCGCGTGGGCCAGCCGAAGTAGCCGCCCTCAGCGGCCGATAAACTCACGCAGTTCGGCCGCCGAAAACGGCCAGCCCAGCTCGCGCCCCTCAGGGTCGCGCACCACCGGTATTCTCACCCCGTAGCGCTCGAACAGGGCATCGGATGTGCTGATGTCCACTTTCTCGAACACCAGCCCCGGCCTGGCCTGGCACTGCGCCTCCAGCATCTCCAGGGCCAGCTCGCACAAATGGCAGGCCGAGGTACCGTACAGGGTGTAAAGCCGATGCGCGGCTAGCGTTGTCATTGCTTATCGGCCTCCGTCGACCGGCTCTTTGCCCAGCGGATTACAGGCCTCACGCCGAACTTGAACTGCGCCCGCATGAGGCGTTACCATGCGGCCCAAGTACAATAAATCATACCGTTATGTATGCACCAATGCCCGCAGGGCACTGGGCATTGATTGGTGACCGGAGTACCAAGGTGGCATTGTTCTCTCAACCGACTGCGCGCGCGCTGGCGATTCTCGACCTGCTGATGGCCAACCCCACCCAGGCTTTCGGCCTGACCGAAATGACCCGGCGACTCGATCTCAACAAGGCGACCTGCCATGCGATTCTGACCACCATGGCGAACTACGGTTTCCTGGTCCAGCACCCACAGACCAAGGCCTATCGCCTGGGGCCATCCATCATAGCCGCCGGGAACGCTGCCTTTGCCCAGTTCCCGGTGCTGGAGTACGCCCGCCCGGAGCTGGAGGCGCTCCAGAATGACCTGAATATAGGCTTTGCTGTTACCGGGCGCTCCAAGCTGCACCAGGTGCTGCTCGCCCTCTACGGCCACGCCACACCGCTTATCGACTCATTCCAGCTGGGCCTGCGCCTGCCCAACACGGCCCCGGTGGCGGCCTGTTTCACCGCCTTTTCCCCGGCACGAGAGCTGGAGGCCTGGTTGAGCCGCGCCCACCAGGCCCGGGGCGGCTACGACGAAAAGCTCGACCAGAAACTGCGGGTGGCCGCGATCGGCATCCGCGCCCGCGGCTTCGAGGTCACCCTCAGGACCAGGGCCGAGGCGAAACTGCAGGCGGAATTGAAGCGCATCCACGAATCCTGGAGCCTGTCTGCGCTGGAGGCCGCCGCCAACCAGTTCCAGTACGATCTCTGCGACGAATTCTACCACCTGGACCGCATCGAACCCAAAACCCGCTACGAGGTCAGCACCATCGCCGTACCCATATTCGTGCTGAAGGAAGTCCCGATGCTCTGCTTCGTCGCGGGTTCCTTTGACAAGGCGGTCAGCGGTGCCCAGATCGCTGACATCGCCGCGCGCATGAAGGAGTCGGCAGATCGGGTCACCCGGTTGGCGAGTGGCCGGGAGCGCGTCAGCTGAAGCGCATCCGAACTCGCGAGCACGGTCCGTATGGCTGACAGCGCCCTGTACACCGAGAAAAAAGCCCGGTTCAGCCGCATGCTGACGGTCTACGGCCGCAAACCGGCGCTGGAAGCCCTGCAGGATGAGAATCTGCGCTGCCACGCGCTGCACCTGGCCGATAACAATCGCGAGAGCGGGATCGTCGCCGAGCTGACTGCCCAGGCCGCCCGCCGCGGTGTTGCCGTGCTGCACCACAGTCGCGCCGAGCTCGCCCGCATTTCAAAGAACGGGAAGCAGGACCAGGGGGTGGCGGTGGATATCGCCTGCCCGGAATTTCGCAGCCTGGAAGACTTCCTGCCGCTGCTGGAGCAGGATCGGCCCCTGCGCCTGCTCGCCCTGGACGGGATCAGCAACCCGGCAAACCTGGGCATGATCATCCGCTCCGCTGCTGCCGGGGGTATCGACGGCATCATCTGGTCACGCCGTGGCAACGCGGCACTGGGACCGCTGGTAATAAAGGCCAGCGCGGGCACCCTCTACCGTGCACCTTTGGTTATAGCCAGTGAACTGCCCGCGGCGCTGCGGCAGTGCGCCGCAAGGGGCGCCACTATTTGCATACTCGAAGCCAGTGCCCCTACGTCCCTGTTTGAGTACCTGCCGGCGCGCCACTGTATCTACGTGCTGGGGAACGAGACCGAGGGAGTCTCCGCGGCGGTGCGGGAACTGGCCGATACCAACCTTTCCATCCCCATGGCAAACTCGGTGGAGTCGCTCAACGTTGCGGTTACCGCGAGCCTGATCGCCTTCGCCGGCCTGCTCGGGGTGAACCGAGCCAGGTAGGCTCCCGGCGGAACGCTATTTGGAGAGGAAGGACATTCCCTCTTCCAAGCCCTTCAGTGTCAGCGGGTACATATGCCCCTGCACCAGCTTGTGGGTAATGGCGATCGACTGGGTGTACTGCCACTCGTCCTCGGGGGTAGGGTTTATCCAGATCAGCTTGTCGTAGACATCCTGCAGGCGCCGCATCCACAGCTCGCCAGGTTCTTCGTTCCAGTGCTCGACCGAGCCGCCCGGCTGGACAATCTCGTATGGCGACATGGAAGCGTCCCCGACGAACACCACCTTGTAGTCATGGCTGTACTTGTGCATCACGTCCAGCAACGGGGTGCGCTCATTGTGGCGGCGGTAATTGTTGCGCCAGACGCTCTCGTAGATAAAGTTATGGAAGTAAAAGTACTCCATGTGCTTGAACTCGGTGCGGGTCGCAGAGAACAGCTCCTGGCAGATCTTCACGTGCGGATCCATGGAGCCGCCGACATCGAAGAACAGCAGCACCTTGACCGCGTTGTGGCGCTCAGGGACCATCTTGATGTCGAGCAATCCGGCGTTGCGGGCGGTGGAACTGATGGTGTCATTCAGGTCCAGCTCATCGGCGGCGCCGGTGCGGGCGAATTTGCGCAACCGGCGCAGCGCTATCTTGATATTGCGGGTGCCCAGTTCAACGCTGTCGTCCAGGTTTTTGAATTCACGCTTGTCCCAGACTTTGACCGCCTTCTTGTTGCGGCCGTTGGGTCCTACCCTTATGCCCTCAGGGTGGTAACCCTCCTGGCCAAAGGGCGAGGTGCCGCCGGTACCGATCCACTTGTTGCCGCCCTGGTGGCGCTTCTTCTGCTCCTCCAGGCGCTTCTTGAATTCCTCAATCAGTTTCTCCAGGCCGCCCAGGGACTCAATCTTGGCCTTGTCTTCCTCCGACAACTGTTTCATGAACTCCGAGCGCAACCAATCGTCGGGAATCAGCGCGTTGATAATATCGTCCAGCGCCTCGAGCTCTTTGAAATGCAGGCCGAAAGCGCGATCGAAGCGATCGAAGTATTTCTCGTCCTTGACCATGCAGGTGCGGCTGAAATAGTAAAACTCATCCATGCTGGCGAAGGCGACATGGCGGGTCAGGCCTTCGAGCAGGTCGAGCAGCTCCCGCGGCGTGACCGGAACACCTGCATCTTTCAGCGTATGGAAGAAATTGATCAGCATCGACCTTACCTGGTCTCGCGCCTGTGCATGAAGGCCAGCCGTTCCAGCAGGTGCACATCCTGTTCGTTCTTGAGCAGGGCGCCATACAGCGGCGGTATGGCCTTGCTGTGATCCCGATTCTTGAGGATTTCGTCGGGGATATCATCCGCCATCAGCAGTTTCAGCCAGTCGATCAGCTCCGAGGTGGAGGGCTTCTTTTTCAGGCCCGGAATGGAGCGCACATCGAAGAACACTTCCATGGCTTCCTGCACCAGCTTCTTGGTGATGTCCGGGTAGTGCACGCCGATAATCTCGCGCATGGTCTCCCGGTCGGGGAAGTTGATGAAATGGAAAAAGCAGCGGCGCAGGAAGGCGTCCGGCAGTTCCTTTTCATTGTTGCTGGTAATGATGATGATGGGGCGGTGCCTGGCCTTGATAGTCTGGCCGGTCTCATAGACGAAGAATTCCATGCGATCCAGTTCCACCAGCAGGTCGTTAGGGAACTCGATATCCGCCTTGTCTACTTCGTCAATCAGCAGCACCACCTGTTCGTCGGAGTCGAAGGCCTCCCACAGCTTGCCGCGCTTGATGTAGTTGGCGATGTTGTGCACCTTCTCGCCACCCAGCTGGGAGTCACGCAGGCGGGAAACCGCATCGTACTCATACAGGCCCTGCTGGGCCTTGGTGGTGGACTTGATATGCCACTGGATAAGGCGCTTGCCCAGTCCCAGCGCCACTTCCTCCGCCAACATGGTTTTACCGGTACCGGGTTCTCCCTTGATCAGCAGCGGGCGCTGCAGGGTGACCGCGGCATTGACCGCCATACGCAGGTCGTCAGTGGCGACGTATCGTTCTGTGCCTTCAAATTTCATCACTGGTGTTCACCTTGTCCATTTGCAAAAGATCGTCAGGGTACCTATTGGCATAGCAGTTATCAATAGATCGTCGCCCCACGCTCAGGCCTGCGCGGGCGTTTTCGGGGGGCGCCGCGCGGGAGTTCTGGCGGCTGCTCTGTGCTGCGCCCCGGCTGAAGTCCTGCCGGACGCCGGTGGCTGCCGGCGCGCACGCAGCAGGCTGAGGCCCAGGCTCAGGAGCAGGGCCAATACCACGGCCACGGTGCAGGTCAACGCCAGGGGCTTGAGGGCGTGCTGCGCGCCCTCCACGCCCTCGGTGATCAGCTGGAATGCCGCGACTATCAGGGCCGGCGCCAGCGTATCAACACCCTCCCTGGGATAGGCTGGAGTTAACAGCAGGGCGCCCGCCAGCAACACCACCAGGGCGACAGGGCCCGCACTCCAGCGGCGTGAGAGCCGCCACGCCAGGAAGAGCATCATGGCAAGACCCGCGCCGATATAGACATAGAGCGCGCCCATGTAGGAACTTTCTGTTAACACTGCCTTCTCCCGTTTTGTCCAGCCATTTGTCCGGTGATTGCCGTCGGCTACTCTACCCAGTGAATGATATGCTCCTCGAAGCCGTCCGGGTGGACGTATTCATCCGATATGGAGCGCCCGCGAATCGATACTCCGGCGCGGTGTACGCTGTCGGCGCTACCACTGACCAGTGGGTGCCAGTCGGCCAGTGGCTCCCCCCGCGCGCGCAGCCGATAGGCACAGGTACTCGGCAGCCAGTCAAGCTCCCGAACATTTCCCGGCTCCAGGCGGATGCAGTTTGGCACCAGCACGGAGCGATTGGGATAGTCCGAGCAGCGACAGGATTTTTCGACGAGGTAGCGGCAGCGCACCCGGGTGTAGAACACCTCACCGTCGTCCTCGTCCTCGAGTTTGTGCAGGCAGCACTTGGCGCAACCGTCGCACAGGGCCTCCCACTCCTGCGGGTCGAGTTCGGCCAATGCCTTTTGCTGCCACCACTCAGCCACGGCTGCCATCGCGGGAGAGCAACTCATCCATTGTTGGCGGCATTTGCAGGAAATAGCCCTGTGCCTCGATCGCCGCCAGCACCTGGGCTGCGTTCGCCCGGGCCAGTCTGCGCCCGGGGTCCAGCATCAGGGTCATTACCACCGCGGTCTCACCGAACTGGCTGAGCAGTACCTCGGGAACATCCGCCAAACCCCTGGCCTTGTCGACAACAAGATAGGCCTCGGGTTTGCGCGCACCCTTGTACACCGCCACGAAGCGCCTTGTCATGTACCCGCCAGGCTCGCCCGCAAAGGCTCGATCACGAGCTCGCTGCGCCATCCCCGCCAGTGCAGCGGCTGCTCCACATCCTCGCCGCCGGCCTCGCGCAGCAACAACTCATAATCCCTGCTCTGCAGCAGGGCCTCGGGGGCGGCCGACAACTGCGCGGCGATAGCCTGCACCCGGGCCTTGAGTAGCTTCAGCTGCTTGCGCTGCGTCGCATCGAGGGGGCCCGGCAACCGTGCCGGCAGCTGTTCCGCGGGAACCCCGCGCTGCGCGGCGAGCAGCTCCAGCAGTTCACCGGCGTTGCGGCGCATGGCGGTGGCATCGAGCCCGACCTGGGTTTTGAGCTCATCGGCAGTCCTGGGGTCGAATTGCGCCAGCTGCACACAGGCCTGGTCGTCAATAATCCAGCCGCGGGGTTTATCCCGGCTTCTGGCGGCCTGCTCGCGCCACGCACACACGGCCCTGAGCGCGGCCAACTGGCGCGAATCGAGTTTCCAGGCATTCTTGAAGCGCTTGAAATAGTCATTGCCAGGGCTGTTAAATGCGGCGATGGCATCGCGCCCGTCCGAGA
>Ga0105097_10000197_pt1 | contig 25647 bp, 27 predicted proteins | sample PPLLak12cMay2015_FD_87035 | JGI IMG/M metagenome (GOLD analysis project Ga0105097, IMG submission 87035) | Freshwater sediment microbial communities from Prairie Pothole Lake near Jamestown, North Dakota, USA - PPLs Lake P7 Core (1) Depth... | ecosystem: Environmental > Aquatic > Freshwater >...
AAGCAATACCAGGGAATACGGGAAACATTAAACTAGCCGTCTGAGCATTTATTGCCCGTTGCAAAGCTGCTGGTATGCTTACTGTGTCATTAATCCTCACTGCACCCATGCCCATCCTATTGCTCCCCCACATCTTAATACCCCCATGTGGGTCGGTTGTGACTGCTGTTGTATCTGCATCATAGGAAAATTCCATGCGCAAATCAGTTGTGTCTATCCGTACTTTAGTAGTCCCACGAATAGTAGTATCGCCATTCGCCTTATACAACATGTTGAACTCATTAGCTTTAATAATAGTACTACCACCGCCCCCACCTGTAGCACTGATAGTAAACACCCCTACTGTAGTAGCCGCAATGGTAGGTGTTATAGTTACGTTTGTACCGCCTACTAATTGAATGCTAGTCAATGTGCCGCCCCCACTCAAAGCCGCTACACTATCACTCTGTTTTTTAACCAGTGCCTTAGTAGCCAACGCTAAACTATCTGCTGAAATTGTGCCTGTATTGGTTATCGTACCACCTGTTAAGCCGTAACCTGTACCAACCGAATTAACAGTACCCTTAGCGTTCCACGTTGCAGCACTAGCTATATATGCGTCTGCTATTGCTGTTGTGGTGTGTAGTTCCGATAGTTGCGTAACGCCCCCGCTTACACTCATAGCATTACCTGAACCGCTTGTTTTTGTAACCGTTAAAGCCTCACCGCTTCCGCCCTTAGTGACTGATAATGCAGTGCCACTACCTGACACATGATTAATTACACCGTTGTATGCTGATATAGTGTGTGTGCCTAAGTCTACATTGCCTGTAGCACCTGTATATGGCACATACCCAACCAATGCCGGTATTTGAGTAGATACCCAATATCTTGTAGCGTCATAGGTTGTAGTATCTGAAAAGTTTTGTTTCAGGTTAATTCTGTTAGATAGTGTTGTTGTGTCTGATTTTAATAGAAAATTACCTAACGTGTCCTTATCCGCTTTTATGTCGTAAAGGTCATTTATTGCACCAAATATTACCAACACTGTACTATCTAAACTATTAATGTTGGTAGCAAACAAAATACTATCTACATACATATCGCTGTAAATATTACGCCTCATAGTATCGCCACGATAAACCGTAAAGAATACTGTACTATCTGCACTACCACCGCCCCCACTAGGAACACCAAATACAACATAACCGTTACTGTTGACAGTAAGGTATCGCGAAGTATTGCTATTAGCGTATGCACTAAATTTCAATTGACCTTTAGTAAGCCCTGTATCAGTTGACCTACTTGCACCAAAATTAATTGTACCTTGACCAAATGCTGTACCGCTAATAAGTAGCAGTATTATTGTGATTATATTTCTCATATTATGCTATTGCTAAAATTACTTGACCGTCATAGAATGTATTACCGTTAATCCACGTTATTGTGCTTCCATCTTGTGTAAAATCGGTATCGTATATATATGACTGATTACTTGTTACTATCTCAATAATAGTATTTTGACCAAAGAAAGAATTAGTAAAACTGCTACCATCTTCATCTACTACAATACGTTTTTTAGCACCGATTGACGGAGTAGGAGTAATGTTATTGCCAACACCTAATTTAAGTTTTGTGTATAGCTTATAACAAGTATCATTCATCAACTCATTAGTGCTGTTGTAGATACGCATTATATGCACATAAGGCGGCATCAGCATGTTAGGCAATATAATTTCCTCACCTTCAGTACATGCCAATTCAACCTCTTTTACAGTTCCGTTAAACTCTACGAAAACAGTATAATCGTCTGTTTCTACTGCTAATATGCCTGTTGGTATTCCAGTATCGCAAGGATTGACAAATAAATCCCTGCATTCTGTAGTTATACAATCGTTGCAAATCGACATTATTTATTAGTTTTTGTAAGAGCATAAAGCCCTATAAATGCAAAAATAGTCCAACTGATAGTAAACCATACGAAGGACATTAATAAGCCCAAATTAATGCTAAAATAAGGCAATAACCACATAAATGCAATGGTGTAAGGTAGTGCAAACCAAAATGAAGTACATTTCATGCATCCACCCAATACAGCCTCTAGTTTGTTTTGTTTGTTGAACAACTTATTTAGCCACTTACCCCACCTACCACCACTTATAATATCAAATAGTTCGTCATGTTGCATGGCTGCATAAAGTAGCGTAATAAATGAGGCGTACCCCAACGAAAAAAACAAAGTGTAAAGTACTAACATGATTTACATGGATTTGTTAAACAATTAAGTTGCAATAGGTCTTGCGCTATTGTGAGTGTAAAGGTAATAGAAATTAATGTAATGTCGTCTGCTACACACTGCACCGCCTTCATTATTACATCATCACTGCAATTTGCTAACTCGGTGCTAACAACATCCTCATTATGTATAAGTATGGTTGTAAATTTCTTTTGATAATTGCACGCCCTGCCAATAGTAGACATTATGTTTAAAGCTAACTTTTGAGGGTCGGCATCTTTCACAAACGCAACACACGTAACATTGGTAGATATGCCTAATGAGTTCCAATTACCGTTATTAAAATTGGCATCGTAAACAACCGATAGCTTTGACGGTATACGCAAATAAAAGTAGTTGCCGTATGTGTCATTCGGGAATACAACTTCATTATTATTATGAATATAACCCAACTGCTCACTTTGCTCAACATTGGTAAAATAGGTATTGAAGTAGTTGTTATACTTTGCTATCAACGTACCTATTTCGTCTAAATATGGTTTTATCATTGTTCTTCTATTGTAGGTGTGATAGTGTTGCCGTTAATAACATTCCTAAACAACCTATTAGCTAAAAATGTGGTTCTATCTAAATACTCCTTTTGTTCTGCCTGAGTAGGTTGGTAAAATTGCCCAAAACGCCTAACTAAATCTTTATAAATCTTTGCGCTCCGTTGTGTGGTTATCCCCATCAGTATAGCATTTTCACCTTTTGCCAACTGAAACGCCCTCACCATCTTGCCGCTATACTTTAAATCAATAAACGAACTTTGCAACCCTTGTATATCACGTAACTCCTTATATCCATTACGCAAAAACATAGTTTTCTTTTGTACAGTTCGTTTTCTAGTTTTACCGCCTACTTTATACTTTATTGTGCTACTTACCGTATCGGTTGGATTAAATACGCCTTTATTTATAAACTGTTCTCTTGTTACTGAAATTGGCTTTGTTGAATAATTGCCTATTTGCTCCAAACTTGTATTTGCCCCATCTTGAACAACACGCCTCTTAATTTCACGTAGCATTTTAGTAGCTGGTGAAAGTATAACTAAGTCTGTTATATCCCCACCAACAAAAGTATATAACTCATTCAGCCGTTCCGCATATTCCTTTACAGTCATTAGATATTTGTTTGATACCTCACGCCTCGACAATTTAAACAGTCATCTTGATATTGCTTTAGTATATCCATTATGCCGCCACTAATCATAGCGTTAAACTTAGTAGCATATTTGTTTTGCAAGTCGGGTATAATAACCTTCATAATTTCCTCTCTGTTATAAGTAGTCCAATTGTTGAAACGGTTGCTTTTATATTGCTCCTCATAAAACAACTCTTGCATTTTGTACCATAGCAATTCACCAGTAAAAGCAGAAGTTAAATCACAAATTAGGTTATCATAATAGCAATCACATGTAAATTGCACATTCATTCCGTACCCCTCTTTTCTTACAAACGCCTCACCGTCATAACCTTGCACCTTAGCACAATCATTCTTAGCACTACCGCCACAGCCAACACCACAAACAATATCGCTAGAACTAAAGGCAAGCGAAGTATTATCAATCAATACCGATACTTGCGAACTAACAGCAATGTAAGGAGTAGGTAAGGTGTGTATTTGCTTAGTGTTAGCTACAAATGTAGTTGGGTATGATGTGGTAATTGGAACACCATTATCGAAATCAGCAATTACAATCTCACCTTCACCACCAACAAGTTTGTATGTTTCAACGGAAACGATGCGTAATTGCCTCATATTGCCACTCTGATACTTAGTATTAGCATAGATAGTTTGCCCCCTAAAACCAGCGTAAAATCCGTTACCCTTAGCAACATTAAACTTAGCACTATCATACACCCTATTAGTAAGTGTAGTAGCTATTCTATTGCCTTGCAAAAATCCGTTAAAATCTGTCCGTAAAACCCTTATTGCATTCTGCTTAATAGTTTCCAACATTTCTAACATGTTGGCATATTGCTCGGTAGTAACCTTAGATGCGTTTAGTGGTGACATACCACTAGCACCCATAAGACTAAAGCCCGATAAACTCGGTTCGGTATCGCAAATACCAATAGTAACTATATTATCTATACACGCCATAATGGAACAAATTTACAAAAAAAATAGCGGTTCACATTTCTGCTCCCCGCCATTTTTCAGAACTCACAGCTTCGTTTATGCAAATGTGATAGTAATATCATTGTTGATTGACCCTGACAATGCTGTAAAGCCAGTGTATCTAATATTAGAACCACTTACGGTAAATATGTTTTGTCCGTTGTACGCTGCACCCATCAATGCTGCCAACTCTGTACGGTCTGCGGCAAGTGCATTTGGAGAACTTGTAAAGTCACCAATTGTAATGTTACTTACCAACAATGGGAAGACAGAACCAGGATTCCAGTTAAAAGTACTTGTACTTGGGTTTGGCGAAGGTGCATCGCCTGTTGGGCAAGCTGGTAACACAATAGGACAAGTTTTATAAGCCATGATACCGTTTATGCCTTGCTCGTTACAAGTCTGTATCGGCGTATAGAACATATCATATTTTAATGTCAATTTCCAGTCAAACGCACCGTTTTTGCTACCGTCAACGCATATTGTACGGTGTACATCAAGGTCAAATATAACAGGATAACCAGGCATTACAAATGAACCTAACAGCACGCTTTCGTTACCGTTTTTGAACATTCTATCCATTGTATCACCATCAAGCGAAGTAATATCTGTAGCCCAACGACCTGCGTTCTCTGATACCATTACCAGTTTTACCGCCCTTGGGTCATAAGCTATGATAGTTTCTGCATCGCCAGGCTCGTAACTTGTAATGTTGTCAAGGTTTACATCAAAGTATAGATTGTTTATACCTGCTTTGGTGAAATCCTGACCTAAATACGTGTTTTGAGTAGCCATTCCAAAGAAGTTACGGAAGGTAAACACCTGACCGCTACCTATAATATATGGGTTTCTATAAGCCAAACGTGCAAACTCTTGCTTAATAGTATTCATACCTATTGGGGTAATCATACCATCAGTAGTATTTACAAGATTGATTCTGTCACCATATTCGCTACCGCCCAAGTGAACACCTTTGTTAGCCAATAGGTCTGTTGTAAGGCGTTTTGCCCACTCTTGCACTAATGCACCAACTCCCGACATTATTTGCTGTATAGCGTGTGCTGTAAAGCCCCATCCACCATCTACATAACGAATATCATTAGGATATAAACGTTGTGGGATAGTTTGGATTGTTTGAGATATTGCGAATTGCAACTGTATAGGTGCTTGTACATCACCAGTTTCGCATATTGAATTACTTGGGCTGTCTGCAACAACATCGCAACGTTGAGGGTAGAAAGACATCTTTACGCCACGTATCATACCACGCATTCCATCGTAAAGAAATTCGTCTGCCATTAAGACATTATTTTCTGCACTTGAAGCAATAAGAGCATCAATAACCTCCATTCTAGGAGTGTTATATTCCATGTTCATTATGAACTTCATAAATTCCCGACCCGACTGGGTAAAGCCATTTGAACTAGCGGCTTGAGGTACTGCCATTTTTCTATTATTTTTTTAGGTTAGACAATCTTTGCTGTGAGTTGTTAAACCTTATTGCTTTTTAGAAAGGGTAGCTACCTCGAAATATTACCGTTTTGGGAAAGGTGGTAAGCCTCGAATACAATGCAAATATAGGTATATTTTGTAAATACCAAAAAATAATTAAAAAAATGGCACTTTTTTTAGGAGTGCCATTTTAATACTGTTGTTTTAGTCCTTATACATGCCTTTTAATGTTTCCATTTGAGCGTGTGGGCTTTTACCGCTTGGGGCTGGTGTAGTTGGCGTAGTGGTTAAACTAGCGGCTTTGTTTGCTGCGGTAAGTGCGTTTACATCGCTTGTATTATCTTTCCACAATCCCAATTCTGTATAGTGACCTTTAAGGAAATCATTTACAGTTATGTTGGCTGTTTTGCTGCTATTTAGTAGTCTTGTACTTGGGTCGTTGCGGTCATATATTTCAATGTCGCTACCATCTTCGGTTAACTTCAATACACCTTTTCTTTCCAACTCAGATAAAAACGCCTCAGCCGCTTTTTCTTTGTTCATGTCAACTGGTAGCCCTGTAGCGTTTTTGTGCGCCTTAGCAAGTACATCAATTAATGATTTACGTGTTAGTTGCCCTGTTACTTCATTGTGCTTTTTCTCCCAATCACTTGTGATACGTGCAACTTCATCACTGTGCGCCTTTAGTATTTCATCTATTTTCTTTTGCTGTGACTTTTCGGTATCAGTAGTATTTAATCTGTAGTGTTCAATAGCCTTTTCAAGTATTGCATCACTTTCCAATCCGTTTAGTTCCGAAAGCGGCACGCCAAATTTAGCTGATATACTTTTCCTGTAAGCATCATTTACTTTACGTGAAGCCTCGCCATGTATTTCAGTTTTTAGTAACTGGCGAATGATTGGGGTACGTGTTCCGTCTACTGCTGACAACAATGTGTCTTCGTTGTAATCTGAATCACTGTCATTTTCCACAACTTCCACACTTTGGTTGACTAGTTTGGAAAGTAGGTCTGTTAATTGCTTTGTTGTTAATCTTGCCATGAGTTATGATTGTTTTAGTTATTGTGCTGTTTAATGCTTTTTTTTTAATCTAAATCCTGCGTTGTTGGCGTAAAACTTATCATAAGTAGCCTCGCCTATCAGAAAGTCAGTATTTGGTTTTTCTACACCATCAGGCGTAACCATACATACCAATACTTGACCCTTAGGCACATCGGGTGAACTTTCATAAACCGTTACTGGCTCAATGGTTTTTACTATTGTTGCCGTTACTGGTAATAGCACCTCTTGTACAACTATATCGCTTTGTACTTTCTTTTCTTTTTTCTCTGCCATCTTATATTTCAGTTATGATGTAACGATTAGGATTAGCACGTACCATTTGCTCGGCAACGGAACGCTTTATTTCTGTTCCTGTACCTGTGCTGTTGGCGTTCTTTAGTCGCACTTTGTCATTGCGCACCACATGACTTGCAATAATTGGTCTAATTACATTGCCGCCTAATTGCGGGTAATTAGCTGCACTGATAATGTTGTTTTGGGTTTGCGGTGCTACATTTTGACTTGGGTCTATAATGTTGTTTTGACCTGCACCGCTTGGTTCGCTGTTACTTCTGTTTCTGCCCATTTTTATATGTTTATTTGTTACAAAGATATGATATTATACTACTTCTTTTACTTGTACAGTTTCTTTAGGGTTTTGAGGTACTGGCATAGCGTCAAACATTGTTTTTACTTCTGCCTCAATCATATCAAAATCGGCGTTTAAAAACCACTTTTCACCACGCTTATTAATAATTCTGTTCAATATCATAGGTAGGTTATCCGACAATCTTATTTGCTCAATAGATGCCACACCGTTATTGATAGCTATTGTTTTATCTGCTGGTGTTGATACGCTGTAAGGGTCTATGTAATTAATAAACTTAGACTTTTTAACCATCAACTCATTACCACCATAAACCTTATCAACATAACTTTCTACAATGCTTTGTTTTACGTATTCGGGTATTTGGCTGTCGGTAGCCTCTTTATACTCTTCTAGTAAATCAAACTCAGTTTTTAGGTCGAATGATGTAGGCGGTGCAAATGTGTAATTTGGCAAATTTACAGTTACAGTATCATTGGATTTAGATATATTACGTAACGACAAAATACTAATCAATATAGGTTCAATTAACCCATACCACATGCCGTCACTACACGTTTTATACCACATCCTTTCACCATCCCTATCAATCTCTTTAGCTACTCCGCTTTGTGCCTCTTTAATGTACTGTTGGTGTAATGAATCCTTTATGTTCTCATAAATTGCATCTTTGTGTTTAACCAAAAACTCATTTACGGCAACATCGGGGTTAATGATTTTTATTAGGTCATCCTTCATCAAATCAGAAGGTACAATCATCCAATCACCAGGGTTTATTGATTGCAACTTAGTGCCATTACATGAACGGCAAGTACTAATACTATATGCACTTTTATCGCAATTGCAGTTTTGGTCAGGTCGGTTATTGCATGTGCTACACCATTGAGTATATCCAACACCTTCACAATCTTTACAATCGGGTGAAGCTGCTATTATAAATGGGTGTGCCGCCTCTTTATTGACCATCTGTACGGCACTTTGCGCACCTACAAACTCATCGCAAAATGGTATTGCAGGTTGTATGTAGCTGTCGTAAAATCCATGACTATTCCACACGCCACCAGCAGTATGCACAGGCAATCTACCCAACATGTGAGCGTAATAACCTTGCCTACCGTCTTTATGGCTGTAATCGCCCTTATCAGACTTTTCAAAACGCAAATATGCAGCAGGGTTGATGTACCATGCATACATGTCATTGTAGCCCTCGTAATAGATTAATTCAGTATCAGAACTGTAGCGAATACGCCTTGATGGAACATGTATTATCTCAACCTCAACCTTTTTATTGTTTTGTTCTTTAGCAGATTTTTTAGGTCTTACAATAAACTTACTATTTGGGTCTTCACAAATTGTTTTGAAGTGCCAAAATATAAACTCAACTAAGTTTTTACCGTCAAAGTTTTTGCCCCAAATGTAGTCATTGTCTTCTTTGTCATCTACGAATAAAGTGTACTTGTTTTCAGCAGAAATAACCGCTTTACACTTATCAATAGCTTTGGTTAGTGGGGCTTGTTGGTGGGGCTTATACAATGATTTACGCAACTCCCTTGTAGCGTGTGGCTCTCTTGGGTGCATACCAAATAAACGTTCAAAAACAAAATCATACTCAGGGTATATCCAGTAGAAAGGGTAAACCATACTTTCACCCAATGTAACGGAACGTGCCTTGCCTTCATACCGCAATGGGTAGTAGGCGGGGCATACACCTGTAGTATGCACAGAAACATTATAGTAAATGTTTTTCCATTTACTTAAAATGGCAAGGGGTTCTAATTGCTCCTTGCCATTTAATATTGCTGTGACCTTTTTTATTATTTCTGACATAGTTTATTATGGCATTGGTATACCAGCATCAATCAGATTGAAAGAAACCAGCGTATTAAAATCTATTGGGTCGCCTTGAAAGTTTATTCTCCACTGCTTTATTTCAGTAGATGGACCACCAGCTTGCCCCGAACGAAGGTAATTCAAAATACCGCGTATTGTGAATTTTTTGTCGATTATTTTAGCATCACCATTACAGTAAATAAGTATTGGCTTTAGGTTCGCTTGGTTGTCTACAATGAATTGAGAATACACATAGTCAAAGTACTTGCTACCTGTAAAGGGCGACAATGTACTTGTATCTATTTTGTTTCTGTCTTCATACGTTATTTCACGAGTTGCAACAATCTGTAATGGAGTGTTACAATCAGAAACTTGTATTTCATCGTAGGTTGGGTCGGCAAAGTTAAACAATGTCAACTCAGGCGTAATCATCAATCCACCAGCATCATAAATTGCTTTGATTGCTGCACCCATTACCGTTGGGTTAGTTGTGGTTGGTAGTTCCGTATCACAGTTGTAGAACGCCCATCTTGAAGGAGTAGTTTGGCGTATTTGCCCTAAACATAATCCTTCGGGGATTGTTATCAAATCTGTTGGAACGCAAGAACAAATGCTGCTCATATACTCTATTTTAGTTGTTTTAAAATATGCTGCGAGTTATGATTGCGCTGTAAAAGTAAATGTTTTTCGGAACAAACAAAAAAATATTTATGGTGCTAATGGGAATGTTACACGTAACCTTAAATAAGTTGGGAAAGTATATGTATTCCCACAACAATCAGTGGCACTAAGTTTGTATATCAATGGAACTAACGATGGGTCTGAAGTGCCAAAATCGGGAGTAAATACATGGTTACTTGTATATGGCAATGAACCGCAACTAATAGTATCTGTAAACGTGCCGCTATCTGGTGTTATGCTACTACCAACAGGGCTTGTTTGTAAATAATTCCACACCATTGTATTGCATGTATTGTCACCGCAAATAGTGTAATCAATATCAATACTATACACACCGCCTACTAAATTACCTGTCAATGTTAGCGGTAATGGTGGTGCTACACATTCACTATTCACATACCCATCATAACAAAAAGTAGCCTCACTATCCAACAACTGCACCCTATAATAAATATCAGTTCTGCCACCAATTAGCGTTGTTTTTCGCCCTAAATCAGAAGACACGAATGTTAAATCAGCAAGAGTATTAATGTCGTAGGTAGATGAAAAATAGCCTATACTTTCAACATAAATTGAGAAAGGGCAAAACTCCCAACCCGACAAATCAAACTCAATATTGAAATAATAAAATACATCGTTTGGAGTGCTAATAGATGCACCTAAAAACGGTGGACATTCGCACGCTGTTATAGTAAAACAATATACTGGTGTTTCTCCACCATTGATAAACATTTGATAGTCGCCAGCAGTAGTTATAGCAGGGTCAAATACTTCGTTGCCATGCGTAGCACTATAAACAGTAGTGCCGCCACTGTTTTTTATTACCACATCGAAACTCCCACCCAAAGGGGCTGTTATTTGTAAAGTCATTAGCTACCTGTTGTAAATGTACCTGTTTCCCAATCCGACGCCTGATTGCTGTTATTAAATCGTCTTACCTGATACTCATACACCGTACTATCTGCAAGCGGCTGTATGCCTATGTATGCGCTATTAATTGCAGGGCTAACCGATGTATATATCGGTAATGGGTAATTATATGTTACTTGTGTCCATGCTGTAGTATTTTCTATCCGATACCAAAGTTCGTAAAACAATGTAGCGTTTGTATCTCCGTCTATAAATAATCTTACTGATTGTGCCATATTAAAGTGGGTATCTAATCATAAATAATTCGACAAAATAATCGTTTCCTTGTTGGCTTGTTGATGTGCCTGTATAAGTTAAATTACCATCAGCACCAATAATCAAAACACTAGATTCAGGCATATTGCCGTTATCAGTATCAGTAATCATTATATCCCTACTTGGTCTACCTGTATTGCCTATTGTTGCTATTACCTCACTCACATAAGGTGATGGATTAGTAGTTGACAATGATAGGGTTAACACACCTTGCCCCTCGTAGTTAGTTGCTGATGTAAACGTACCTTCTACAACAAAGTTAGCACCAGCAGTTACTTGTATTGTTGCTGCATTTGCACTTACGCTGTCATATCCTGTTACATCTACAACTGGTACGTTAATATCGGTACTATCATAACCAGTTACATCAACTACAGGCACTTGGTTATTAGTGCTTACCCCATTACACAACGAATTGAGGTTTACGGCGTTTATTGGTAGTGTTTTTGGGTAAATTCTATTGTTTGGATATAGATTATCAACGTAAATAAATTTAGGCAAAACACCGCTTGAAATAACCTTAAACACTGCATAGGGTTGGCATTGTAAAGTAAATGGTACTTCACCAGCAAACGTAGTGCCTTGTATGGATTTAAAGTATATTTCTAAGCCTGTTTTATCATCTGCTATTGGTCGTAGTGCATCGTCATATAGCCTTGTAAATTCATCAGGAAATAAATAGTAGGTCGCTAATGATTCACAATTAGGAATACAACCAAATATTTGCCATTGTAAGCACTTATTTACAATCGAATCAAATTTATAAATGTATTGGCAATTCTTAGGCGTTCCCACCTCTTCAAAAAACACTCCACCGTCTGCCTCGTATTGCTCACCTTCGATGTATAGCTTGTTAGCTAAAAACATACCTTCAATATCCAACATTTTCCACGATGGAAAGTGTGTAGTACCAAAGAATTGTAATGACGGTTTAACCTGTGTTTTTTGCGTTCTACAGTTCTTAGATACTATTCGGGTAATGTCGTTTGGTACTGGTCGTAGTCTTGACGGTATATAACAAAAACGTGTGTAGGTAAATAATTCGCCTTCGCTTGTAAGTACGTCACCTTCTGCATATATATCCCCTGTAAAGCTATCTACACAATCAAAAGTAACCTCAAACTTTAGTAATTCACCAGCTTGTATGCCACACAAAACAGGGTTATCAAATGGTACGCATGGGTCAAGTAATTCACCATCTTTAAAAACAGTAGGTGCAACGCTAGTGCTAAATGTGGCTATCTTATATTGTTGCGTCCACCTACCGTAAACTACTTCGCTAGTATCTGAATTTGTAATCACAACCTTTAGCGTAAAACACCTATTAACGGTCATGTATTCGCTGTAAGTATCAGCACGTAAGTTACAATAGTAGTAAGTCAGCCCACCAATAATAATACTCCTAAAATTATAGGTAAAATTAGATGTGACCGTTTCTTGTACCGCTCCACTTATATCACACGCATATACAGCCAAAGTAAAAGCACCGCTACCAACAAAACCATTAGCTTGTAATAGTATGTCATTAGGCTGTAAAATAGATTCGGCATAACATGGTAATGGCTCATACCTGTTGTAATACTCTAAATCATATATGCTTGGGTATAATCTCATTTCTATATCTTAAACTATTCCGCTTAATTCAATGTATTGTCCTACTCCGTCTTGTTCGTCATTCTCGTAGCTTACCACAATTTTTGTTATGATACCAACGTTGTAAAATGGCACATCTAACAAAACCGAAGATAACAACATTTGTTCGTTTATAGTGCCTACTAATTTTAATCGCTCTATATCTTCACAGCACAAAGGTATCTTTAAATTCCATTGTTTGTTTAATCTTGGGTATCTTCTTGGGTCGTCAACAAAGTGAAACTTATCCCACAACGTTTCTTTATAGTGTGGTTCAAAGTACATTGGGTAATTTACAAGTATTGCGGCTGCACTTAGTTCAACACCACCAAATATATTTTTAACCTCATATACACCAGCAGGAGAGGTAGAAAATGGGAACTTCATATTTACATCTGTTTGCGGTGGGTGGTTAGTTACCCAAGGCGTAGGACTGCCAATAGTTGACGGTACTAGCGTAGTGCCACCTGACGGTATTTGTGTGAGGTATAAAGGGTTAACGGTTGGCACATCAATAGCAGGTACAGTACCACTCCAACCCGACTTGCCCAATGTATAAATAGTACCAGCTATGTTGATTTTGTCACGTATAGCAGTTGCATTTAAATAATTTGGGTCGGTTGGGTTGTCCGTATCACCATCCCATATTAATACTTTTGGTAGCGATATTGTTTCAGATTGTAACAGTAGTTTATAATCTCCGTACTCTTGTATTTTATTGGCTAACTCATCAGCTAATAGTACAGCAGGTAGCCCTAAACCACTAAGCGTAGCAATAGAATAAACCGCTTGTAATGAATCATAAAGATAATTGGTTGAACTACCGTCACAATTAAACTTTGCAGCACTAAAGCCAGATAGTTTATTCATTGTACCCTCAAATATGGGGTTAATTACGGTGTTGCCAAAAGTCAATGTTTGCACACCATTGTAAAAATCACCAGCCTCAACACCACACTTATCAGCAGGGTCGTCATTATATAAAAAGCTACATGATGCAGGATAATTTAACTCTTGCGGTTGATAGCATATACCATCAATTATTTTACTCCTATCAGCACCGCCAAAACTAAAATCATATATTGGGGCTGTTCTGTACGGTGCATCTTTACGGTATATGTATAAGTAGCTGCCACTTGTAGCGGTATTTATTAATTTCCATTGTTGGTTATACAGTTTAGAAATTTCATCTAAAAACATTTGACCACTAATGTTTGGTGCATTTTCGGTTTGAAAATATGTTGTTGTGTCGGGGTCTGAGGCTGCGGTAAATAAGTTGATACGCCTAAAACGCCTAATACCACGCTTTACAGTAGCATGTAAATAGCAAGCGTTATAATATGGGTTTGGTTCGGTGTGCACCACATTATCGCTATGTGTATCGGTAACGATTGGAGCAAAAAATAATGGGGCTGTAGTTGCATCTACTTGTACACCACATTTATTGCACACGTTTAACAGGTAATCACGTATAAGCGGTGCAGGGTGTTCGCGCCCACATCCAGCCGTTTCAATCATTAAGTTTGAGTAGTTCAAAAATACCTCAACTGGTGTAACTGGTGCGATAGGTTCGGGGTTTGGTATTGGGTCTAATGGCGTACCGGGTAATATTGTATTTACTGCCGCAATCACAACGTTAATAGCCGCTATCAACCCATATATTACCAACCTTATAGCATATAAAGCAACCAAAATAGGAAAGACAACCGTATAAAATGCTGTTACCAATACCCCAACCAATGCAGTTAGCACCCATAATAACACCAATGTCCAATTAGGTCGTTTTTCAATGCAGTAACTAAAACGAGGGTGTTTTTTACCACCTTCGGGTTCTGCTTGAAACCAACCTTGCCAATTATCATTTATTACAGTACGCCTTATGCAGTTTATTGGGTCGTCTACTTGTTTAAGGTTTAAATCAAATACGCATAGTGCATCGAATTGACACCATTCTAACTGCCTACTTGTAATAACATAGCCTATATAACTACCGCAATTAGTATCAGTTATCCTTGCTTCAGCTTGATTGAGTGGTGCAGCCACATCGTTTACTAACCAATTCTTTAAAAACTCATAGCTTTCACGCTCAAATGTTAATGCACCCGATACCGCTTTAGGTGTTGAAAATTGCCCTGATTGCAGTTCTCCGCTATCCCCTTGCTCAACTGTCCATTCAAAATTTAGCTTATCCAACCCATCAACATAATCTGTAAAATCAAACCACGTACTATCAATAGTTCCGTTTGTTTCTACCAATGATTGCGGATTAGCACCAGTGTAATAAATTGGTTGAGGCGCACCAAAGGAATCAGGAACGATACTGAATAGTTGTCGTTTGCGTAATTGGATTGTTAGTTGACGAGGGTATACCATTATCTACCAAAGTATGAATTAGTGCCAGTTGTGGCGAAATTAGGGTATCTTGTTTGGATAGTAATGTATTGTTGCTGATATTTATAAGCATTGTCCCCAACATTGAATGAACGGTAAAAGCCTATATTACATTTACTCAATGCTGTTACGGTATCAAATGGAGTAGCACCAATAAAAACAGTATTAAATACAGCTAATTTAGTTGTATCTAGGTTATATCCGAACACATACAAAGTATCACCGTTATAAATCACACCTGTAGTATCATTGCTGTTAAATGCAATCATAGTATCAGTGGCGGTTACCCTATAATTGTTCATCATAGTATCATTACGCCAAATTGGCAAAAATGATATTTCGCTACCTGTTGGCAATAGTGGTGCTGGTGTGTCTTCGGGTCTACATGCCACTAAGAATAGTAATAGAAATAATAAATTAGTTGCTTTCATGTTGTTTGCTGTTTAGTTTATGCAAATGTATGATATTTAATTTACTTGCCCATACTTGCGTTTATCCAATCGCTTTTGTTCTTTTACCATTGTTGCAATATGGTCACGAGTAGTTATAGTTTCAACGCTCATTTGCTTGCCGTTAATAGCCTCAACTACACTATCAAAACCTTTTCTTAGTTGCATAAATTCACCACGACTTACACCCCCACTACCGATAGCATCAACCGACACAGATTGTCTAGGGTCAATACCTGATTGCATTAGTTTCAATTGGTCTTTAAATCGTTCCGTAGCCTTTGCCGTCATAACACTTTCACCACGAGATATACGAACTACATTGCTATCTGAAGTTGCAGTACCTTGCCCTTGAAAGTCAATTACACCATCTTTAAACGCTGGTGTTTGTGTTGATTGTGATGCAGTGCGCACTAATGCATAACCAGCAACTAGCGCACCTATAGCAGCACTAACCGTAGCTATTGAGCCAATACCGCCCCCCTCTGCTGTTGCCTTAGCAACTGCAACCAACGCATAACTTAACTGCAATGCACTGTTAATTGCTTGCTGTTCTAGTGCCGCTTGTCGCTGTTCCTCTCTAGCTTGCTTCAATGCGTTACGCTGCTCATCTAGCACCTGAGTATTACCCAATTTAGCTAACTCAACACCTACACTTATTTGCTTTTCTCTTGCTGATATTTCACGCTGTATATCTTGCTGTCTGTATTCAGCAATTTGATTATATGCGTTTTGTGCAACTTGCGCAATCTGCATGTAAGCATCTGCATAGGCATTTACCTTTAATTTTAGTGCCTCACGTTCATTATCAACAATTCGCTTATTAGAAACATTTTGTTTTGTTTCTAAGGTGTTGATATTTGTTTCGGCATCTCTAATAGCTTCCTGAGCCGCCTTTTTGTCTTCGGGTGTTTGCGCACTTTTCTCCGCTTTTGTGGCATCTTCAAGTTGTTTTCTTGCGTTAATTAATGCTTTTGCTGTTTGCTGTACGTTGTTTAATTCGGTCTTAGTACTTTGGTCTAGCTGTGATAATCTTTGCTGAAAATTACGCCCAAATAAGCCACCCCCACCTTCTGATATGCCTAACTGTTCACCACTAAAAGAACGGTTTATAGCCGCTTGTAAATCAGCCGTTTCACGTTCAATTACTTTGATAGCATCCGCAAAACCGATTTGAATATTCCTAATCCTGTTTACATTGGCTTTTTGTTGTAGTTCATCTTGTGCATTTATAAAAGATTGCTCAATATTGGTAATATTGTCGAATTTTATTTTATATTCTTGCGTTTCTTCTTTCCCCGCATCCTTTAATTCTTTAAGCCCTTTATATAAACTCTCTGTTTCTAAGTTTCGTTGTTTTGATAATGCCGCTTGTTGTTCTGCTAATTCAGCGTCAGTAACAGCATTGCGCAATTCAACCCTTGAACTAATTTCGTTACTTGTAAGTAAGTCTAAGTTTTGGGTAACTGTTTTCAGTTCATTTTGCAGTAGTAGCGTATCAATTTGCTCTTGCTCTCTTAGTCTGCGTAACCTTGCCTGTCTGATTAACTCATTTTCATTCAGTAGCGAAAGTTTGGTAACTTGTTCTATTTGTAATGCTTTATCCTTTTCTAAATCAATAATACGCTTACTTCCGTCTTTATCTATTACCTCTTGTATTTTAATTCTACCCTTACCATCTAACTCATACTGTTTCCTTAGTTCTTCTAACTCTTTTTTAATATCAGTAATTTGTTTCTCTCTGTTCATTCGTGAAACCTCACGTATATTATCCTCTGTTTCTTCCTGTATTGATAGTCTAGTAGTCTGAAAATTAGCCTCTGACGATAACAGTTCTTTTCTTATCGTGTTTTCAAGTTGCCTTGCACTCTCAATTAATTTGTTGTTAAATTCAACTGTAGCGTTGTTTTCTGACTCAATGGTAGATGTTATTTGCTGTGTAAGTTTAAATCTTTCAGCACGATAACGCTTCACAACATTATCTAACACCTCAGCAACATTAGCCCCATCTTCTGCCGCTTTTTTCAAATCTACTGTTAGTTCCTGTTGTATTCTTTGTGGCAATCCTGACGCACTTATCGCCCTTTGTGCTGCATCCCTTTGTTCTTCTTTACTTGCACTATTGGTAGTTGAAAATATAGTTTTAAGCGTGTTTATAACAGATGCATCACCCATTATTGCGCTATTCGCTTGGTTAGCAGCGTCACCAGTTATACCAATTACATCATTCAGTATTGATAGTTCCTTTTCTAGTAACCTTACTTTCTCACGTTTAAGATTATTTGATACTTCCAATTGCGCCTTTTCAGCATCATACACTTCGCCATTAACAGCCCCTATTGCTTTGAGCCTATCAATAGTGTCTTGTAAACCCTGTTCTGTTTGACCCAATAATGCATTACGTGCTGCAAGGTCTTTCGGTAGCGCACTATCATATATTGCATTTAGTTCTGTAGTGCTTATTTCTTTTAGTTCATCACTGATTTTGCTAAATGACGATAACAGCGCAGCATTTGCGCTTAATACCTTTTCAGTTTGCCCGACTACATCAATTAACGCCTTTGAGTATTCCAATATAGACGACACTAACGCTGGTATAACACTGAAACCAACACCAATACCTAAACCTGCCAAAGCACCTTGTAATATCTGCTTACCTGCACCAATGCCGCTACCAACGCCAAACAAGTTACCGATTATACCACCAATGCCGCCACCACCTCCACCGCTTGCCCCTTCAATATTAGTAAGGTTTTGCAGTTCTTGTGCCGTTTCTCGTAACGCCTTATTTATATCGTTAATACCTTCAACCGTTGTTTGTGTTTCTCTAGCACGCTTTAAATCTGAAAGTTTATCGTTTAACCTTTGTATGATACCAATTTCAGCAACTACAGCCTTTTGAAATGAAGTAGATGCGGCGAGTTGTTTACTTGCCGCTTGTGTTTGCGCCTCAATAGCTTTTTGGGTTTTTAGTATGGCATTAGATAACCGTTGCTGCTCGTTCACATCGGCAGTAGTTTTCATTTTTGCTTTGAGTTCATCCAACTTACCCTGCAATTTATCTATTGCATTTGCTTGCTTTACAAACTCATTAGAAACGTTTTTAACTTGGTCTACATCATTTACCTCGAACCCTAATTTTGTTATCAGTTCTACTATATCAGCCATAATTTACTATATTTGCGTTTCACAAAAATAACTATATTTATGCAACCACAGCAGAAAAGAAAAATCAGTGACGAAGGTGCAAAGGCTTTTAATGAGTTTATTGCCAAAGAGATTTACACAATACCAACTAACCTATTGCCAAAACAGTACAGTTTTAAGGCTGCGGTAAGGCAAGCATTGAATTGTGTTTCACCTGCCGCAATCGGTGTGCCACCAGCATTTATGATTGAAATGTTTAGCATTGATTGTAAGACATTTACACTCCAATCGTTCCATATCTTAAAGCAGATAATGGCACAGGCTACAGGTAGGGCAATGGGGTTGCAGCCAACGCAATATTGCGAATACATACAAGTGTTGGAGATACTAAACGAGGATTTTGCAAAGATTTGGAACGCTACTATTGAACGCTTTGAAACTGAATATCCATTTGTAGATGAACCTGTACTGGTAGAAGTTGAACACAAAACAGAAGGTAAAACAATGGAGTTCCCTACCGTTGGTCATGCGTAACTGAATAAAACGTATTAAATAAACTAGCTGCTTCATTTTGGGGCAGCTTTTTTATTAGTGGTATGGTCTTATGACCGCATGTATTTGCACCATGTACAGTAGCAAGGAAATACGGGTTGTGATAGCTTGCAAACTTCATGTTCTGCATTACATGCCAACCCTCATTTGTGTGTTTATTTGGGAAACCACAAAAGCCATCACGCATATACACAAATGTTGCCTCAGCTATGTACCCAACATTGTTAAACAAATGAAATGTGTTATTGGCTACGTGGTGCATGTGAAAGTTATGCAGCCCTAATAAACCGTACTTTGATTGAGTAATTGCATTTACTGCTAATTCTACATATTGTGGTAAGTATATATCGTCACTATCAAAGTGAATTATAATATCGCCAATAGCAGCCCTAAATAACCGTTCTCTTTTTGTTCCTATGTTATCTGTGCTGTAGTCAAATAAATGCTCTACAATCGCATTGTATGTTTGATTACGTGCCATTGATACACACCTATCGTTAAACTCTTTACGGTCATGTGTGGTTGGTGTGACTATGCTAACGGTCATTATCTGTTTTTATTGGGCAATACGAATACAGTCCATCGGTATCGGTAGATACTTTGCTTCTTAGCGGCATATCTTTATGATTGCACAAATAAACGGTGTTAGGGTCGTACCTGTCGCTCGTTTCGCTTTTAAAGTACTTGCACTGTACGCATTTTGTGGGCTTATCCATTATCTGTAGGTTTAATTGATTCTTTGTTTATAAAGAAGTTATCGCCAGTTTCATGCAAGTTACACCCGAAGTTATAGTATGTATAAAATTTATAGTCTTCATTTGTTTGTTTTTCGTTTTTACAACAACTAAGGCTTTCATCTTTCCCCCAATGCTTACAGTTTTGGCAATACCCGTAATTATCCATGATATATGTAATTATGTTTGTTAATCAAATAGTCAACGCCTTTGTGTGTCTGTGACTTTATGGCACGTTGATATAAATGCACATCTGTTGCATTTAGTTCTAATTGGTCAAGTAGGTAAATGATAGATGTGTTTACGCTATGAATGTGTTTTGCTTTCTGCATTACACCAGCCCAATCAAATAGCGAATATCCGTCTATTACTCTCATTTTAGTTGCATTTGGGAATGTTGGCACATTTGATTTTAGTTTACAATCACTACCAAACATATCATTTACAAATGTATCGCTATTACCTACTAACTTACTCAATTCATTTTCTTTCGCCTCATCACGTACCCACATTGCATGTTCTTTCCAATCTCTGTAGTCCATGCCATACATATCATACTTTGAACGCATCCACTGCTCATACCCCACTTTCATAATGCTATCAGCCCACCGAATAGGAATAATTACACACTTACCATATTCAGCGTGATATATTTCTTTATGCTGTTTGGTGTTGTAATCAATGCCTAATTTATTCCAATCTACAAAAGTTACATTAGGGTAAGCCCTGTTAAGCCCTTCGACAAAATGCGGCATTACACCCCAAACGATAGGATTGCCGTTCGATATGCGCTTTATAAGGGTCATTGAAAATATCACATCTCCAATGCCAAAAAATTGTAATGGGAGTACTGTCATATCCTTCTAAGTGCTTTATATCTGCTATTATTAACAATTGGTGCTACCTTCTTATACTGTATATCGGTTGGCAAATCTGACATATCCACATGCACCCCATGAAAACCAAACTGCCCGCAATATTTGTTATGTGGTGGTGGTACATTAAATGCCTCAATACTAAACCTATTAGCCACTTCCTCAGGTGCAAATTTAATACCGTTCGCCTCTAGTGATGCCCGATATGTCCTGCAAATGTGGTGGTCTTCTGGGTGATAATGACCGCCTTTAATATCGCTGTTGGCTAATAGTTCGCATAGTTTTTTACTACGCAATGAGAACCCCCCGTTACCAACATTCATGTTATCTTTATACCACCATGTTGCCCCTATATAATCATACTCCAACCAACTATTATCCCAAGCATCAGCATTAACTACATACCCATCAGCGTGGATAGTTAGTACGTGAGATGTGTCAAAATGGCTGTTTAGTTGCTTAAACATGAACTTGCTGTAATCTGCACGCCTTGTTTCACTGTTTCCACCTTTGGTAAATAAATCTTCTGTGATAATATTAGTAGCCCCAAACCTTATCGACCTGCTACTTATTTCGGCTGCTCGCTTGATCCCTGCAATGTCGTGACTATCAATGCCAAACAATGTAACATTAGGCAATTGCAAGATATTAAAATCATGTGCCTTATCTGCACCTTTATGCCCCATACTGCTTATAGTGCCGATGTGCTGTACACATGATGGTACTGTAATAGCCGCTTTGCCTGCACTCTCACTCGCGATGTAATCCCAATTGCCCGACCTACTTAACAATGCTGGTCTTATGTGTCTATCGTATTGCTCACGATTGAAACACATGTTAATGCCGTTGGCGTGTTTCTTAAAGTCATATCCTACCACATCAGTGTTTAAATATTGATTATTACTTTGTTCTTTTGGGTTATTAAATCCGCTAACTATACAACCGCTTTCAATATGTAATTTCATTACCCTATCAACAAAATCAGGCTTTACAATAGCATCGCTATCTAAGTTGATAACTATATCAGCCTTACTACTAAACGCCCTATCTATACCCCACAATAACGCACCCTTTACACCTAAATTCTTTGGTTGTCTGTATGCTATTGTATTTGAATTATCTGTAACAAATGCGCCTATTAGTTTTGGTATCTCAGCATCGGTGCTACAATCATCAACTATTACATACAAGTCGGGCTGTATGGTTAATTTTGCGAGCGATGCAAAGCATTGGGAAACGTACTCAGGTCTGTTATATACAGGTATTACGATTGCTGTTGTCATGTGTGTTTACTTTTGGCACATAGCCATAAAAGAATTATTTAAATCTACCCCCGATACAAATATATTTCTCATCTTACGGTCTTCTAAGTAATCACGTACTAACTGTGGGAAAAATGTATGTATGTGTTTCCTATTTGAAAACACTCTCCAATATGTTTGAGAGTAGTCAGGTAGGTATAAAAACAGCACGCCGCCAACTTTTAATTTTCCAATCCAATAATCAAAAGCATCGACCCAATTATCTAAGTGTTCTCCGCAGTGGCTCGATATGACATAATCATAGTTAATATTCGGAAAATTAAGTGCATGATATTCACTGCAAATAACTGGGTCTATACACAACGCCTCAACTCCATCAGCATCAACAAACGCCCATTCTTTGCGATTGCAGCCCACATCAACCCCTATACCCTTACATACTTTTTGCGCAAATGGTCGGCAAAATTGCGCTGCATTACCTTCACTTTGAAAGGATGGATAATCTATACCGTTGTGTTGTATGGTTTTTATTGGCATGGCTGTGAATTTTGGTCTAATGATATTGTAATTGGTTCTTTCTTTAGTGGGCAACTTTCAAAAGGATTATCCCATGTTTCGGGATTATCGGGGTGATAGCACCCACGATTATAATCATCAGCTATCATATAGTCTGCATAAAGTGGGCAATCTTCACAACTTGTTACTATTACGTGTGCCATTAGCTGTTTGTTTTTGGATTAATGTAATCAGAATATTCTATACTATGTGCAATTCGGTTGTACCACTCAAAGTAACTGCAATTCATAATGTAATCAGCCTCACTATGTTTACCACCTGCTATTCGTAGTGCTGTTTGGTAGTCACTTCTAAACATAGTATCTACTTTACTTATTGGGTTATCGGTTTTGCTAATTTCAATTGCTGCTCCCGATTTGTCAAATATTCCTCGGCTGTCAAACCACGCAAGAGATTGCCGTATTCTGGTGTAAATGCTAAACCCATTTGCAAAAAAAAAGCGTAAATGTCGGGGTGTTGGTTTGCTAAATCCATCTTTCTTTTCAACCATGCGTAGTTACACACATCGGGGTATTCGTCAGCGTGTATCATTGCTATTGCCCCCATTCTAATAGCACATAATTCATCTACTGGATTACGTAACCTTAATAGCAAATTAGTGGCAATTACAGACACATTACTACGCAATCGGTCTTTTTGTGTGGTATTGTTCGCCTCGTCTAATAACTGCTGTGCAAACGCTTGTAATGTATCGGGGTCTATTCCTGACCTGCTAAACTGGTCTTGCGCTGACATTGCTAATTCTCTGCTCTTATGGTAGCTTGTAATGTCGGTAGGCTTATAAAATACATGTTCACCGCAAGTAAATGCGACTTCATAATCGGGGTGTTGTTTTGCTGTGAGTGTGCTGTTCATTATGCAAATATAGTTAAATTTTAAATCGTTTTGGGGGGTCTGCAATATCTCTACCTGTATTATCTATTACTTTTATTTTCTTTGGTGGTGTATCGGGCGGCAATGCTGCGATATTGTTAATTGTGATACCTTTAAGATAAGTTGAACGCACATGTTCATTATAGTACGTTTGAAAGAAATAACGCATACTATCGAAGTAATCCATCTTATTCTCGCCTCTATCCTTCAATAACTGGCTACCTAATTTATGATTAATATCAACCTTTGCCTTGCGTATATCAGCAATCAAATTTTTGCAGCATGGGTCAATAGTTATATCATACTTGCCAAACATTACATTACATAACATTCTACTGTCAAAGTGTTCGAGGTTTGAACTATTTAAATGTAACTGAGCGTTTGACAAATGTAGTAACGACTGTATCATTTGATATGCTGTTTGATTGCGCCCTATATCCTCATTTTGCCCACTTCTGTCCCCTGTGACATAAAATATATGGTTGGGGTAAGATGTCTTAATTTGTGCGCATAATTCGTCTATTTTCAAATGACCACCAAACTCATCAATACACCTGCACCATCCACCATTACCAGCTACATTAGGTGAACGTTGCCACACTGTACAACTCATCGGGTTTGCATTAAAGTCAAAGGATAGGTATATTGGGAACGTTTCTACCACTTCAACTGGCTTAATGTGTACATCTTCATCCATTGCATATATCCAGGGATGTTCATTCATATTCACATCCCAATTGCCCAATACAAACACTTCATATTGCAAGCGCGGTAAGTTGTTGAGCGATTCCATGTAATCTTTATCCTCTGTAATATATGGGTTTTCATGTATCAATGCCGATATATACTGAAAGTCAGGCGGCAATGTCCCATTTTTAGCCCTATCATAAAACGTTGTTTTTACCCATCCCCATGAGGGGTTACATGTAAGTCCTATAAATGGTTTTGGCTTTTTACATCCAACTGGCGGTATATGTGACCCTGCACGCTCAATGGCTTTGTAAAATGATAATTCCTGCAATTCGTTTGCCTCTTCCAATAAAAAGCCATTAACCTCTAATCCTCTCCACCTGTTCAACTCCTTATCATCGTCGTAGTTCTCAGCAAAGAATATAATCTGTGAACCGTTATTAAAAGTGACCGTTTGAGTATCTTGATTGTATGATTTTACAAAGTTGGTAGGGACTATTTTATTGAATGAAACTATCGTGTTACGCTTCAAATCGGGCAATGATTTGCGCACTACTGCCCATCTGCTATACGGGTACACCTTGCACAATAGAATGAACGTACCAAGCCCACAAAACGTTTTACCACCACGAATACCGCCACCATACAACGCATATTTGGTCACACTGTCAAATGCGAACTCAATAAACTTTTGCTGCTTTGGAAACGGCTCAAATAGAACAACTTTATTCTGCATTACATGGCTATTTCGGTATCCCCTATTTTAAATACTTGTGTGGTAGTTGTGGTTGCGTTTACCTCAATCTTATCTCCGTACTCTTTTGGTGCAAGTTTAGATAGTAACCATTTAAGCGAGTCAATCTGTATTTTAAGCACGTTTACAGCCGCATTAATGTTAATCTCATTGTAAACATTATCACCTCGAATTATCTGCTCCATTTCGTACGTTAAACGGTTAATTTCAGCAGCTAAGTAGTCAATTTGATCTGATTTCGCACGCGCGTATGTGTTGATTCTGTGTTGTTCTTTCTCTTTATACTCTAAAAAGCTACTTCTATTTATTCCGTATGGTTTCAATATGTGTATTAATCCCTGTGGCGTACAGCTCATATCGTGGCATACTTTATTAAATATGTCTTCAGTTATTTCTACAGCATTAGCGTTGCCCATAACATTGTATTTTATGCAAATATAGTGTAAATAGTATTCTGCACCAACCGAACCCCATAATCTGCATTTGTATGCAATGTGTAAAAGCCATGAAACGTGCGCCTGTATTGTGTTCCAGGTGG